>Ga0326728_10023178_pt1 | contig 11413 bp, 9 predicted proteins | sample MB3enrmetagenome_FD_207602 | JGI IMG/M metagenome (GOLD analysis project Ga0326728, IMG submission 207602) | Lab enriched peat soil microbial communities from McLean, Ithaca, NY, United States - MB31MN | ecosystem: Environmental > Terrestrial > Soil > Wetlands > Peat | place: USA: New York... | reverse complement strand
GGGTAAGGCGTGTAAAGGGAGTAGCGCGGGATGTCCACACCGAGGTCCTGCACGAGTTGGACGGTGGACTCAAATACATTGTTGTCGTCGTGATCAAACCCAAACACGAAACATCCCTGGACGGTGATGCCACGCCGTTGCAGGGAGCGGATCAAATCGTGGTAGTACGGCGTTTTATTGAAATTCTTCCGGATGCCTTGGAGTGTCGTCTGGTCGCCAGATTCGAACCCGACCAACAGGTAAACGCAGCCGCTCCGCGCCATGAGGTCCAGCAGTTCAGTATTTTGCAGGCTGTCGGCGGTAACAAGGCCGCCCCAGCGTTTGCGGAGCGGGGCGATGGCGGTGAACAATTCCTGCGCGTAGTCCACATCATCAACCAGGCTGACGTCGTTGAAACCAAAATGTCTTCCCTGGATATCGCGGACATCGCGGACCACATCGGCAATTGGCCGCTTCAAGTAGCGCGGCCAGACAGCGTTGACGGTGCAGAAATCACAAATACGCTTGCATCCCCGCGTCGCCTGAACCGTGTTGGGCAGCATGTAACCGCTGCGCCGCTGCAAGTCTCTTCGAGGAGAGGGGACCTCGGCGAGCACATGGTCAGTCAACTCGTGCTCGCGGTAGATTCGTTGAAGTTTGCCTTGGCGAAAATCCTCAATGAGCCTGGGCCAGGTCCGTTCTGCACGCCCAATGACAATGCTGTCGGCGTGCTGTATTGCCTCGCCGGGTAGAATCGTCACGTGAACGCCGCCGAGCACAACGGGGATTCCGCGCTGGCGGAAATGTTGGGCCAACGCATAGGCCGAACGCGCGCAGCCGGTGATGACGCTGATCCCCACCAGATCGGCTGGTTCGTTTAAGGGAATCGGGTCCACGCTGCCGTCCACAAGCATGATCTCAACTCCGGGAAAATCCGGGACCAGTGCAGCCAGCGTGGTGAGGGTCAGCGGCGCCTCGCGCATCGAACGAACAAACGGGCCGATCCGCAGCTTGTGCATGTGGGCGTCAGGCATGATGAGAAGAATGCGCATTATGAAATTCTACCAGCGTCAGATTTAGTTTGCGGCCCTACTCCGTTGCAGCCCGAAGTATAATCATCGGTGTTGATATTGAAGCTGCGGCCTCGGGAACGGTCATGACCCAAAGGAAACCCCTGCTTTTCGCGAATCTCCCGTCGCACCAATAAGTTTAGCGCCAGAGAGCCTAGAAGCGAACGCCGGTTCGCTCCGAGACTGATCCTCCGGAGAACGTTGGCCAGATCATAGAATTTTCGACGGTTCAGCCGGCAGCTTTCCGACAAAGTCTGCGCAGTCAAATTCTTCGGATCAAACACCACATCTCCCCAGCGGAAATCCGGCGAGAGCCACCATTTTTCATGCCGAAGCCGGCTCTGCAATTTTAGCTCGTCATAAAGCGGTGTTCCCGGATAGGGCGTCAAATGGTTAAACAACGCCAGAAGGAATTTCTTTTCATTCGCGAAGGCGAGCGTGGATTCAAACGATTCAGCAGTATCGTGGTCGCACCCAAAGACGAACGAGGCACAGATCTTGATCCCCTGACCATGAATCTTGCGGACCGCCTCGTCAAATCTTTGCGGCCCATTCGTCATCGGTTTTCGCAACTGTCGAAGACTGCCTTCATTCAGTGACTCGAAACCGATGAGCAGCCCCTCGCAGCCGCTGGCGGTTGCCAGTTGGAGCAGCTCGTCATCGAAAGCGATCTCAATACCTGCCTGAGCTGTCCAGCGGACGTTCAATGGAATCAAGGCGTGGAACAATTCCTTGGCTCGGGCGACATCCCCAATCAGATTGTCGTCGGCAAAGAGTATTCTTCCTCGTGGCAAAGTCCGAATCTCCTCGACCACTTCAGAAACTGGCCGGCAGGTTTTCCTATGCCCAAAATGCACACCAACAGAGCAGAAACTGCAGGCGTGTGGACAGCCGCGTCCGAATTCGACCAAATGCACCGGCTGGTATCGTTTCCCATTAAATATATCCCGGCGGTAAACCATTCCTCGAAGGCAGGGGCGTTTATCCGATTGATAAACTTGCTGAAGCCGGCCCCGGCGCGCGTCTTCGATTACGTCCGGCCAGAGGTCTTCTGAATCTCCGATCACGATGGCATCGGCGTGTTCCGCCGCCTCTTCGGGCATGGATGTCACATGGAATCCCCCAAGGACCACCGGAACCCGCTGGCGGCGAAACTCGGCGGCGATTTCATAGGCTCTTTTAGCCGTGAAAACTTGCACCGATATGCCGACCATGTCTGTCGGCTGTTCGTAGGGAACCTCCTCGATGCGATCGTCGTAAAAGGAGAGCGACACGTTTTGCGGGGTGAGACCTGCCAGCGCCGCCATTGTCAGCGGTTGCATCTGGACGGCTCGCATCCGTCCGCCCATCGAGGGGTAAATTAATGTAACACGCATAGGCGCCTGAATCTTGGTCATACGCGCAATAGATCTGATTTCCGAGGTCCAGTGGACAATGCGGGAATAGTCGTTGCCACACAGTCGGAAATGCACAACGGCACCATACGACCGTCCTTCACCACTGCGTCCGGGCAGGGTTGGCAATGGACCACGCGGCCCTTTTCATCAAATGCGGCGGGCCGTTGAAACAGGAACCGTTTGGCCTTTAACCGCGCGCCGCGACGGCTCGCATTCCCCAGCAGTTTCAGATTGCCGGCGAGCCTGCCCCCGGCGAGCCCGTTGAGCAGGAGATGCACTGAAAAAAGTCCGGAGTGTTGAGGTTGGTAAAACGGGTAACGTCCAGTCGTCATGCGCGACAACGCAAGGAAAGCCCTCTCCATCCATGTCGGTTTCAAACTGTGGTAAAAGGAAATTTTTTGGTTCTGATGCACCGTGCCAATCATGAATGACAACCAGCGAGGATCCGCCGCATCAAGGTTGGAGCCGAGTGTCGCGAACGAGGTCAATCCAAATTTCGCTTGCAGTGATTGGCTGCTCTCCCGGTTGCAGGTCTCATCCGCGAGCGTCAATGGTCGGGCGCAACTGGATTGGGCGAACATGCCAGTTTCAAGATCCCCGCAAATCGATGGCATCCGACTGACGTCCCGCCACCATGTGACCAGCAAGTAACATACGTGAGGCGAGTCCAACGCAAAACTGACCGCCTCGTTAATCTCCTCAGGCTTGTCCGGATAAGCGGTCACAGCCAGCCCGACCTCGATGCCGTGGGCGGCAACGAGGGCGCTCTTTTCCGCGCGCAGGCGCCGCAGCTCGTCCGCGGCCGACTCCGCCGGCAGGTCTGGCCGCCGTTGATTCGGCTCGATGTGAAGGAAAATGACATTTGTCCCGGCGCGCTTCAGTCCGGCGAGTAATTGATCGTTCAGATCGACTCCATTTGTGAACAATTCAACGAATAATCCGCGCCGCCGCACTCGCCGGACAATCTCCACCAGATCCGGATGCAAAGTGGGTTCCCCGCCAACGATCGAAATGGATTGCAATTTGCGGAGGCGTATCAACGAGTCCAGTTGTGCGTCTATTTCCGAAAGCGACTTTACGTGATCCGGTTGCAAGTTGTAGCAATCACGGCAGCGGATGTTGCAGCCTCGCAGGATGTCCAAAACAGCATGCGGGACGTTCTCCGGCGTCCACGGCAATGGCAGAGGCGTGTTCTTCATACCGGCACCTTTCCGGGTTCCACGGTGGCTCCCGCGCATTTGTTCTCCGGTATGCGAAGCAGTCGCCCCGACCGTGCGAAGACCTCGTCAGGCACTCCGACGGCTTTCATCATTTCCACCGCTTGATCGAAGGGATTCTGCATCCGTCTCAATTCCAAGGCCCGTTTGAGACCCAATGTGCCGATGCAAGTCAGCGGCATGGGTGAGACCGGGAAATCAGACCCAAATACCAGTTTTGCCGCCAGCCGAGATGAACGGAGGAAGGAACGCAGCAACCATATCCGGGTGATCACAGCAAAGGCGCTGATATCCCCGTAAAACCGTTCGTGGCGCAAAGCCATTGCCCGCCAGGCCGGGCAATACGTTTTTTCGTGAAGAAACACCCGCGCTCCGCAATGCGCAGCAATCACCGTGACGCCCCGTTCCAGAGCCGGCGTCAACCGGCGGGGATCGTTCAGCGTATTGGGGAATGATTTCAGGATGTGTTCGGTGCCGGTGTGGCAGAGCAATGGAATTTGATGCCGCGCCATCAGGTCGTAAAACGGGAAACATCGCGGGTCATCCGGCTGAATGTTCTGCGCGCCGGGCAACCATTTGACCAGGCAGGCGCCCCGGCCAATGAGCCGTTCCAACTCGTCCACCGCATCGCGGCGGTAGGGGTGAACGCTCGCGCCAAAGAGAACCTTCCGGTGACAATCCGCCAAGTCGGCAACGAAGTCGTTGTCGGTTGCGATCAAAGTGCGTTCCTCGTCACGCGTTCCGTCATCATGGTGGGCTGCATCGAAGGCCAGTAGAACCGCCTGGTCCACCTTGCTCGCGTTGAGTTTGTTCACGATCAATCGCGCGACCTGCTGGTCGCAATCCGGGGCGCTCGTCACGCCCATGGGCAACCCAAGCCGGCGCAGGAACAAGCGGAAAGCCATGCTGCGCCGAAACGCTGGAGCGAGAAAATTGCCGCTGCCTCCGGAACCCACACCAGCGACGTGAACATGAAGATCGCAGATCATGGCGTGGCGTCCGTTTTGGAGATGCGCGTTCCATTTTTCCACTTACTGAATGGTGGAGAAATCAGGAAGGCGCGTGTGCATTCGTCTGGCTCGATTACCGTCCCGGCAGTCAACAAAGAATATCCCCCCACCACGACTCGGTCGCCAATATCAATGGTGGCCAGAATCAATTCCAACTCGCCCCGGTCATTGCGCAGCATAACATGTGGATTCAGCCGCACCCCCGCGCCGAAGATGACGTCGTTGCCAATGCAAATGAAGGAGCGATCAAGAATTCGCAGCCCGGCCGCCCAGTAAGTCAACCGGCCAATGCGCGCGCCCCAAAGCCGCAGCCACAGGGTGTAAAGACCGGGCACTAACCGGAGCAGTTCTTCCAATGCCGGCAGCCGGCAGAAAATAACCTGGAGGTTGAACAAGACCCACCATGAAAAGAAATGCTTTGTGCCAACCAGAATGCGCCCTTCCCGAAGCGGTGCCACTGCCCGGACCACCCTGGCGGTCAGTGGCGGAAGCAAATAGAGCAAACCCAGCCCGGCGAGAAGCCTCCAGCGCCACGGCGCCCAGACGACGCCGAGCGCGGCGCCGATCAAAATGGCATGGAGGAACGGACAATAATTGATGATCAACATCAACAGCCGCTTTGGACCGGAGAGAATCGAGTTGAACTCCTTCGTCTCGCCGGCTTCACCGATTCTCACCACGCTCGAAGAAGTTGATTCCATAAATTAATCGATCAGCAAAGGGAAGCCAGGCGCGCACTTTGCTGCCGGACCGTGGGCTAAGCGCTCTTAGCCTTCCTGCACCGGCCAATCATGACCCCAATAATGCCACCTGCCACCAGACCGCCCAAGCCAGCGCCAACGCCAATCTTTTTCACCAAAGCCTTGGCTCCATCCAGCACCGGATTATTAAGGAAGTCGGTGCCGACGTGAGCGAGCGCGACCTTCCATTCGCCATTTTCCTTCACGACGGTGGCGCTCCAGCGGACGTTCATTTCAACCTCCTGTCCTGACTTCATTGTGTACGTGTCTATCGAACTGCCGTAGCACACGCCCGTGTTGGCGTCCACAAAACGCGTCAGTATATCCGCCTTTGGCTCGGTTTTCAGGCTCGTCACCAACGCATCGCTGGACCGGAACATCCGGTCGAAAAACTCCTGCATCTGGGCCTCGTTGGTCAGGACAGTCTGGTTGACGGCGGTAAAGGCGAAATCCTTGGCGAAGCAGGACGCCAGCCCCTTGATGTCTTGTTTGCTGATTGCTGTGGCCACCTTGTCGCGCAATGCGCGCAATGCCACATGATCCGCCTCCCGGGTGTCGTCTGCCGCGAACGCCACAGTGTTGCTGCCGATGGACGATATGAACACGAGTGCTAAAGAAACTGTTTTGAAGTTTAATTTCATAGATTAGTGATCCTTAATCGCATACATATTTTGCATGGCGAGTTGAACTAATGTTCATCCAATCCATTCACGTATCAAGCGCGATTTGGCACAGCTTCGGCAAGCTGCTTGTTGACGCATGGCGGCGGCTGTCTTCACAACGGCAGGTTACACCGGCTGGTCGTGGCCGTGGTAATTGAAAAAACATGTGGAAGCATTGACAAAAACAATGATTGAGACCGGGGTCAAGCCCGGCATTCCCGCAGCGCCCAGCGCCTTCGGGGCTTAACCTTTATTTCCCTCCGATGCCCGGTAGGCCAGTGATGGCAGCGAAAACATGAGTATGACTCCGGCCAGTGACACCCAGACGATGGAGGCGGCGTCGGTCTTGTGGTGGACCACGAAGGTTTGGAAAGCCAGCAAGGCTCCGGCTGCGTAAGTAAGTCCGAGAAGGAAAAAACAAAGCGGCGCGTAATGCGTCACGATTTCTTCAGGACTCCGCCCCTGCGCGGCAGGGCGGCTGTAAATCTCCACCATACCGTGGCGCACCATGAGGATGTCATGCATCCACGCCGTGAAGCCGTAAAGAGCACCCGTGCATAACAGAACCCGAAGTACCGTTGCTGTCGAAAGTGATTCATGCGGGGTTCCGAGAAGAGCGATAAACAGCAATGGACTCATATTGGCTGAGTACATAAAGCCGTGGTGTGCGTAATAGCTGCCCACGACCCAAGGCCCTTTGAATCGCCACTTGTGCAAGAGATTGGTGGCGATGCCGGGAGCGACATATCCGTAGAAAACAGGCAAGAGCATCACGTAGAGCGCGAATATGCGGTTGTCCGACCATGCCGCCCAGACGAAATACATCACCACAAACAGGGGCAGCGGGAGGGCGTAAACCCAAAAACGAATGACAGCACGACTCATGTTTTTTTGTTCAGGGTGGAAAAAGCCAGCGTTGGGCAAACCGCAGGGCGACGCTGGCCCTCAGTCGCGGCGGCAGATTGCGGAACATCTGCGGTCCGGCTCCCTTCACATAGGGAGGCGGTTCGGCATAGTCCACGTTCACTTCAACCAGGGCTGGCGGTTCGGCGGCCAAGGCCTGGTTTAAACCGAGTTCGATGTCGGTATCGTTGGCCACGCGGACGTACTTCATGCCAAAACTCTGCGCCAGGAGTTGAAAATCGGGGTTCGGAATCTGGGTGAAAGGTGTGCGACGGTAAACGCGGCGTTGGGCTTCTTTGATCAGTCCCCAGGCTCCGTCTCGGAAAACCACCACGATAATTTTTGCCCCCCACCGCACAGCGTTGAGGCACTCGAAGCCGCTCATCAGAAATCCGCCATCACCGACAAGGCTCACCACCTGCCGAGTGGGGAAAGCGAGTTTTGCCGAGATGGCCGCCGGAATTGAAAAACCCATTGCCTGATAATCTGCCGGCGCGAGAAAAGAACGGGGTGAGTAAACCTGGAAATCATTCAGCGCCCAGAATTGGTGCGCTCCGCTGTCTGTGACCAGAATCGCGTCCCGGTCCAAGCGCCGGCGCAGGAGCCGCAAGAACCGCGACGGGGTGACGCCGTGAGGCAAGGATGGAGCGGTCAAAGCCTTCGTTTCACAGCGCGTACGGGCTTGGCTGATGAACTCCTGGAGTGGTCCGTTGACTGGACGGCGATCCCTCTCCAAGCGAGCCAGCAAACCCCTTAGGGCGATCTTTGCGTCGGAAGCAATCGCCAGCGAAGCCGGATAATTCGCTTCCAATGAAATCGGATTAATATCGATGTGGATATGCTCCCGAGGCGGTCTGACTCCGTAAGAACCTGTGGCCGTCTCGCCGTACTTGCATCCCACAGCCAATAGTGCATGGATTTTGCGAAAAACCCGCCAGGCTGCCGCTGTTCCGCTGTGGCCAAAACCATAGCCAACACTAAGAGGATGATCCTCTGAGACGATGCCGCGGCCGGAAATCGTCGTCGCCACTGGGGCCTGGAGCAATTCCGCCAAGGCCCTCAACTCCTCCATTGCGGTGACCGCGCCCGAACCTGCGTAGATCCCAACAGACGAAGAATGCCTCAGTCGATCTGCCGCGGCATCAAGCTGCCCGCCAACCGGGGGAGCCGGCGGGCAAGCGCCCGGGGAAAAAACGAACCGGCCGCGTTCCATCAGCAGAGTTGAAGGAAGTTCGACGAGGGTCGGTCCTGGCTCACCTTGGCAGGCCAATTCCGCTGCCCGCAAAACTGCCTGCGGAACTTCTTCCGCTCTCGCTGGCCTGAAGCAGCCTTTGACCAGCGGCTCCGCTACCGCAGCTTGCTTGATCTGATGCAACTGAAACGATTTTCCGGCCACTTCTCCGCTTGCGCTGACCAGAACCAGCAATGGCGAGGAATCAAGGCGGGCCTCAGCGATGCCGGTGAGAGCGTTTGTCAGCCCAGGTCCAGCGGTCACCGCGGCGACACCAAGTTTTCCGGTAACCCTGGCGTAGGCATCAGCCATGAATATTGCCGCGCTCTCGTTGGTTGGTGTGAAGGTCGGAAACGGTGCGTCGGCCAGCGCGTCGAACAACTCGATGTTTTGAATTCCAGGCAGTCCGAAGACCCGCTGCACTTCCAGGAGCCTCAAAGCTTCCACCGTCGCTTCGGCTGTAGTCGTATTTGTGCTGTCGGGATGCCAACTCATATCTTTGCCTTCTCCACGGCGCATCCCTCGGAAAACCTGTGGTGCCAGCGCGTTGACAACCAACTCACCGCTCCCAGAATGCCGCCAGCCAGCAGGTCCAGGAACACATGCTGTTTGATCAAAAGCGTAGACACCAGGACTGCGGCAGTCCACAACCAGACAGCCCCGATTAACCATTTATTGTGCTTCCAGCCACGGAAAACATCACATGCGCAGCCTGCGGTAAACACGCCAAAGCCAGCATGCAACGACGGGCACGCATTGCGGGGCAGGTCGGAGCTTACAATCAAATCATAAAAAAAATGTCCGCCGGGGAACGCCTTGGATCGCGCCACAGAGGTCGGCCAGAAATAGAAGAGGATGAAGCTGACGATGATCAGTAGCGCAAGGCCCTGGCAACAGGCGAGCAATTGGCGTCGCGATGTCATTAACCAGATCACCAGTGGCATCGTGACAAACTGGGAGACATAAACAAAGTCCATTCCGGGCTGAAAAGGAATCAAATGGTCAATCGCCAGTTGGGGCATCTCGGTCACGGGACCTTCCGGCAAACGTTCGAGCAGGAAGTAACCTGTCCAAAATGCCAGTGTAATGCCGCCGCCGAGGAAAACCTTGATCTTCCATTCAGCGATGAGTCGTCGCCATAGGCTATCGAGGCTCATTGGGCGCCTCCCGAACCAGCCGACGGTCCATGCTGATCATGCGTGTTCCAGAAGAGCAATTCACCATTTGGAAATTGGGGAAGAGCGTCAAGCAAAGCGGCAAACGCCTTCCCGCTGAAAGCCGGATCGAGGCGAAGTTCGCATTTCGCGGCAATCGAAATCGCCGCCGTCGTCGCTGACGGAACGTCTCGATACCCTCGTCCGAGTTGGTGAGCGTCAATCATTTCAAGCTCATCCAAACAACGTGCAAGGCTCCCTTCCCCCAAGTCGAGAAGCGAAAGCGTGTTTTTCACGAGTCGTTCCAGCCGCCGTCGATTGGCGATTATGGTCTCCACTGTTTGCACAGCCACGACCCGTGTGGTCGCTCCCGCCACTGCCAGTCCGATCATTAGTCCGGCGACCGAACCTCCGGTCGCAAACGGGATGCAAATGCGACGCGGTTGTGGCAACAAGCCCGCCCGTACCTGCTCAACCAACTCCAGTGCGGCGCGGACATGCCCCAGCGTTGCGACGGGTGTGGAGGCTCCCAGCGGGACGACAAAACCCTTCATCCGCCATCCAACCCAGTGGGCATGGAGGATTGTCGCAAGCATAGTGCTCCGGCGATGAATGTGGACTCCCATTTCGCGAAGCTTGGCCAGCTCGGGTGAATCGAAAGATTGCCCTCCATACGGGAAAACCACTGCATGCACCTCAAACCCCGCCCTTCGCCCCAACATCCCGCAAGCCTGCACCGTGTGCGATTCCACGTCACCGTGAACAACCAATGCGCCCTTTTGGTGCTGCTGGGCGCGAGCCAGCAAGTATTCCAGCTTTCGCACTTTGTTGCCGCCATAGATTTCGGAGCACCGTCCGTCATCTTTAATCCAAAACCGGGAACCGTTCTCCAGCTTTGCTTGCCTCACTGGCGACGGGAATCTTCCGAGTGATAAACGCGGAAAGCGCTCCAGCGATGTCCAAATGGGGACAATATTTTTACAGGCCATCGGTTTCCTCATCCACATTCTGACTTGAAGGTTGCGATCGCTATGGTCCGGAATCTGCCAAAGGATCGGTTGCTACGGTTCATCGTCCGGAGAGTTTCGTGCGTATAAGCCAGTGCCACAGCCTGCGGCACATGATGCACTGGCAACTTCCATTTTAACACAATATCCGTTATAAACGATTAGTAGGGTACCGCCGTGAACATCGCCAGACTAAAAGTTCCAATCGCGTCCGGCGATGCGTGGAAACGTCCGACTGCCCGCAAGATCGAGCAAGTGCTGCCTGAGACGATGGCGGTTGCCGTACCATTCGCGCAGGCGCGCGGCAACGGAGGGATTGGACACAGCGACGTTGATGATCAGCTTGCCGTTGTGTGTGAGAACAAAGGCCGCCGTCGCGAGTTTGCCGGCAAAACAAAAGGCATGAACAAGCAAACTCGGAAAACAAAACTTCTCGAGGACGGAATTATTACCGCTCCGGGCCAATCCATGCACCGCAACCAAATTTTAGCTGTCCTTCGGCAACATGGTTTTGCCGAGGGACGCTTGATCGCATTTTCAAAAAGCGGCTACCGCAAATACTACCGCGGCCACTTTGTTGTGTTCAATGCGCAGATTTTCAGCCGCCGCGGTCGTGTGCTTAAAACGGCAGATCTGGACCTGACCTTGGACACGGAGAAGCTCACTCAGGCCGCCCGCGCTGCGGGAGAGAACTTTTTCGTGCTCGAAGAGAATAGTCCGAATCCGTTTTGGCAACCGGGGTCCACGCCAATGGCTCGAGTGCTGCGGGACGCGGTCTGGTGGACCCGGATCCGTCGGGAGGACGAGGACCTATTCCTCCCGCTGGACGCGGGTCCACTTCGGAGAAAGCGCGTCCGACTGAATTGCAGCATGGGCCGTTGGCAAAATCAGCCGGCCTACTCTGTGGACTTGTGGGACAACCCGGAGTGGGAGAGCGGTCGCAACCTGTCAGGAGCAGTCGTTCAGGTCTTGGGCCGTCCGCCCAAGGGTCTTCGGCCGACGGTGAAAAATGAGGTTTTCACGGCTGAAATCTCCAAAACCCG
>Ga0326728_10023176_pt1 | contig 11413 bp, 8 predicted proteins | sample MB3enrmetagenome_FD_207602 | JGI IMG/M metagenome (GOLD analysis project Ga0326728, IMG submission 207602) | Lab enriched peat soil microbial communities from McLean, Ithaca, NY, United States - MB31MN | ecosystem: Environmental > Terrestrial > Soil > Wetlands > Peat | place: USA: New York... | reverse complement strand
GAGGTCCATGGACGGCAAGCCGAACGTGCTTTTCCCGACCGGATCCCAGAAGAACCGCTCCATAGTCAAGCAGTACCGCACGCTCAAATCAGTCGAGGGCAGGGAGAAGACGGTCAATCTCGAGCTCGCGCGCTACAGGTGCGCCAAATGCTCCAACGTCACGTTCCAGAGGGTGTGCGAGCGGTGCGGGGGAAGGACGGCGGTAGACACCGTGTGCCAGGTCTGCGGCAGATCCGTGAGCACGGAGGAGCACTGCGACAGGAAGACACGCTCCTACGACCGCAGGCCGGTCGACCTGGTCGCGATGGTGGACTCCATAAAGGCGGTGCTCGGCCCGGCTCCCGAGGATGTGCGCGGGGTGAAGGGGCTTTCCAACGTCACGCGCATGCCCGAGAGGCTGGAGAAGGGCTTCCTGCGGGCGAAGCACAATGTTTATGTCTTCAGGGACGGGACCGCGAGGTTCGACGCCACGGACATACCGCTCAGCGCCTTCACTCCTAAAGAGATAGGCCTGGCGCTCGAGAGGCTCGAGGGCCTGGGATACACCAGGGACATCTACGGCAACCCGATCACCAGCCCTGACCAGATGGTCTACCTCCATTGCCAGGACATAATATTGTCCAAGAGGGGGGTGGAGTATTTCATGGGCGTGGCTGCGTTCCTTGACGAGATGCTGGTCAATTTCTACGGCATGAAGCCTTTCTACGGGCTGAAGAGCAGGGACGACTTGGTCGGGCACCTCGGGGTCGGGTTATCCCCGCACACCTCGGCCGGAGTGCTCTGCAGGATAATAGGGTTCACGAACGCGAACGTGGGCTACGGGCATCCGTATTTCCATACCGCCAAGAGAAGGAACTGCTTCCATGGGGACGAGACGCTTCTTGTCCAAGGACCGAGTGGTTTTGAACTCCTCACCATGCGCGAGCTCGTCGAGAGGAATCTGAATGGTAAAACAGAAAAGGATGATTTGGGGACGGAATACAAGGCTGCGACAGGACTGAAGACATTCGCGTTCAACAGGAAAACGAAGAGATTCGAACTCGCGGACATAACTCACGTCTCGAAGCATATCGCTCCTGAGAGACTTATACGAATAAAGACCAAAAGCGGAAGAAAGATAACCGTCACACCGGATCACCAATTCCCTGACGGCAAATACGCCAAGGTAAGCGCAACTAATGCGAAAGAGCTTCTGATTCCGCGAAAATCACCCGGGGATATGGCAGATGAGTGGAATAAGAATAAAACAGAAGTAGACGGAGACATATTCGTAGACGAAATAGTTGAAAAGAACCTCATCGCGTCTTCTGAAAACCATACTTACAACCTCACCGTAGATGAACATCATAGTTTGATATGCTCCGGAATAACGTCTTTCCAATGTGATGGAGATGAAGACAGCGTCATGCTCCTCCTGGACGCATTGCTCAACTTCTCGCGCAAGTACCTGAACGAGTCGCGTGGCGGGACCATGGACGCGCCGCTCGTGCTCACCCCGAAGATAGACCCGAGCGAAGTGGACGACGAGGCGCACACCATCGAGTTCGTGACCTCCTATCCGCTGGAGTTCTACCATGCCGGAGAGAAGCTCACCTCGCCGGCGGATTTCAAGATGAAGACCGTGAAGAACGTGCTGGGCACCCCGGAGCAGTACGAGGGCCTGCCCATAACCCATCCTGGGGGCAGCCTGGACGTCGGGCCGACCACCACCAAGTACGTGCAGTTGGAATCCATCCCGGACAAGATAACCACCCAATTCAACCTCCAGGCCAGGATAAAGGCCGTGGACGCGAAGAACGCGGCCGAGCGGCTGATACTGAGCCACTTCATCCCTGACCTCTACGGCAACCTCCGCTCCTTCTCCAGGCAGACCTTCAGGTGCTCGAACTGCAATTTCATACACAGGAGGCCCCCGCTCATCGGAAAGTGCCTCAAATGCGGCGGGAATTTATTGCTCACCATAAACAAGGGCGGGATAGAAAAATACCTGGAGATAACCAGGAAGATCGTCCTGGACTACGAGCTGCCGGATTACATGAAGCAGAGGCTCGAGCTCCTGGAGAAGGAAATAGACTCGATATTCGAGGACGACAGGGTGAAGCAGACCGGGCTCGGGGACTTCCTCTAGCGAGTCGTATCAGAACCCTCGCGTCCGTTTCATTTCTGGTTCCGGCTGCTAATCATTTTATCCACAGTTTCTGTAATCGAATCGCAATCACTAATAGCTCCATGGCGCCTGAGCTGGAGCCGGATCTCCAACGAATTCGCTATCGTCAGCGCTGTCGAGCCCCAATTGTTCTTTGCATTCACATCGGCCCCTTTCGAAATCAGTAGCCCCGCAGCCACGCGGCAGCCGTTTTTAACCGCATACATCAGCGCCGTCTGGCCCCGGTAATCCCTCGCATCCAGCTTCGCCCCTCTCGAAATCAACATTTCCATAGTCTCGATTTCGCCTTCACCGGCCGCCTTCATCAGGGGAGTCGATCCGAACTTGATGCTTCTTGCATCGACATCGGCGCCTTTGTCCAGCAATTCCCTAGCTAGGCGCGTACCCTTGTATCTTCTTGCAGTTTGCAGGAGCTTGGCATTAAGGTCCGCGACAGAGAACTTCACACTGTTGACGAATCTTGAGTGGTCATTCAGGACTAAGAGCAGAGTCGGCGGTTCTATTCCGTCTTTAATGCATCTTCCATAGAGTTGCGTGCAAAGCTTCATTGTCAGTAGCGTCCCTTGCCCAAGAAGACGCGAATCTGAGGGCCCGATGCCCGGGTCCTCGCGCACCACGTAGTTCCCGGTCAAGATAAGCGGTTTTCCGTGGCAGCTCTGCATGATGCTGTCCAGCATCGTCTCCCTGTCCCGAAGACCTTTAGGTGGTCTCCTTGCAGCCTTGACTTTCGCCACCAGTGTTTTTTTATTTTGACTTAGTTTGGTTCCACACATACTTAACAATTAACACAAAAGTATATATTAAATATCTCAATGATTTTTCAGCGAAAAATGGATTTATTTATCAATATTTCCATATATTATATAATAATGAAAGAAAATCTCGACAAAATAGACATGCGCCTGCTCTACGAACTCGACTGGAACGCGCGCCAGCCCGAAACCGTGCTCGCCAGGAAGGTAGGGCGCTCGAGGGAGACCGTGAGCTATCGTATCTCCCAGCTTGAGAAGAGGGGCGTCATCTCGGGCTATGCGACATGGGTGAACGTCTCCAAGCTCGGCTACCAAGGCTATAAAGTGTACCTCAAGATAGGCGGCAACGAGAAAGAGAGGGAGGCATTCTTCGAAGAGCTGAAGAAGCACACGGATCTGTTCTGGATGGGCATCGCGGACGGCGCATGGGACGTGGGGCTGACATTCTTCGCCAGGGACAACGGGGAATTCTTCCGGAGGAAGAACGAGATATTCTCCAAATACAGCCGCATAATACTCCAGAGATTCACCGGCGTCGCGGTGGCCGCGTACGCCTACCCGAAAAAGGTCTTCTATCCCGAACCGAAGGACTATTATTACATGTTCGGCAGGATCGAAGAGAACGAACTGGACGGGATAGACAGGAGGATAATGTCCGCGCTTTTCCACGACTCCAGGATGAAGCTCGTGAAGCTCGCGGCCCATGCCGGGACCACGGTGGACATAGCGAGAAGCAGGATGAAAAAGCTGGAGGACAAAGGCGTCATCGTCAGCTACAAAGCAGTGATAGACTACCAGAAACTCGGCCTGGAATTCTACAAGGCGTTCCTCTATTTCGACTCCTTCCCCGAGGAGGACGAGAAGAAGCTCTTCGAGATGGCCAAACAGGACCCGAACATCCTGAACGTCGTGACCCTCATAGGCCCCTGGGACATCGAGCTGGAGGTGATGGTGGAGGATTACCCGCAGTTCAACGCCATAATGCGGCGCTTCAAGGCTGAATTCCCTTCCTTGCGCAATATCGAGACGGCGACTATGTGGGGCGACTACGTGTTCCCGGCCAAGGGGACGATAATGAAGCTGTGACCGGTTCATCCCTCTCCCAAAAGCCAGAGCCATACCGGAACGAACCGGATTTTCCCTTCTGGGTATGATTTCTCCTCGTGCGAATCCTCGGTCAGCACCAGGCCTTCTTTCACCCGGTGCTCTTTCATGAAAGAGAGCAGGCCAGCGACTTCCCGCTTGTTTATGTCTTCGCCGTATGATACGTTGATCGGAAGGATATCTTTTCCGTTCCGGACTATGAAATCGACCTCGTTCCCATTGCGCCAGTAGAATACTTCCCTGCCTTTGTGCATGAGTTCCAGGAATACGGCGTTCTCCACCAGCCTACCGATGTCCCGTGAGAACAGCACGGAATTGGCGTTTCTCAGCCCGTTGTCTATGCAATAGATCTTCCGCTGCCTCGCCATCTGCTCCTTGAGAGAATATGAGAAGTAAAGATGCTCGAAAACCAGGAATGCCTCCTCCATATAAGAGACGTATTCCTTAGCAGTGTCCAGGGAAATGCCGAAAGTGTTCTTTATGGAATTGTAACTAACGGATTTCGACACGTTCGTGAGGAGGAAGATGCAGATCCTTTTGAGCGCCGTGCTGTCCCTTATCTCATGCCTCTCTTCTATGTCCCTGCTTATTATCCCATCGAAATAATCGTTCAGGAGACGCTTCCGGTAATCCTTCTCCCTGAGGACCACTTCCGGGAAACCGCCCCATTCCAGGAATTCCGAGAAACGCGCTTTCCGCTCGTGGCTGCTGGCAGGACGCGGCCCCTGGAAGCCTACGAACTCCCTGAAACAGAGGGGAAGCACCCTGAAGGAGAGGTATCTTCCGGTCAACGCGCTTCCGAACTCCCTGCTCAGAAGCCCTGAAGACGAGCCGGATATCACGATCTTGACGTCCTTTTTCTTGTCGTATATGCTTCGGACCCAGGTCTCCCACCCCGGGATTTTCTGCACCTCGTCCAAAAACAGGTACGTCTTCCTGCCTGGGTTGATCTTCTCCAGGTATAGCTCGTACACGCGGTCAATCAGCTCCACGGAAAGCTCGTTTATGAATGCCCTCTCCTCGAAATTCACGCAGAGGAACTGCTCGCGCGCGACCCCCCGCTCCATGAGCCTCTTCATGAGCTGGTACATTATCGTGGATTTGCCGCACCTCCGCACTCCGAAAAGGACGAGGACCTCCGGAACGTCCACGTATTTGATTATCTCTGCCGTGAGCTCGCGCTCTATGCCGCAGAATCTTGAGGGATCCTGCTTCCAGACGTTCCACTCTTGGAGCACTCCCAGCAGATCCTCTTTGTTCAGCATGGATAGCGATCCTCATTGGTCATTTATAAAGGTTTCGGTTATACTAGTTGATTTTGCATTATTATCATATATTATAGTCGAAATCTTTTAATACAAAGAACGGGTGTTTTCACAGAGCTATATACCCGAAGTACCATAAAAGATAACTTTAAAAGCACTTCCTGCCACAATATAATTATGTCAAGACCCTTACTGGTTAGCATCGAGTATAATCATGACTGCATATGCTCCGATGTGCCGGAGAGATACCCGGACACCAGCATAACCTATCTCGCGGAGCTGGGGGAGGACAGGAAGAACATATCCCACCTGTTCGGCATATCTGGCGGCGACCTCCGCAGCTTCATCGAGGCCATCCGGAGCCACCGGATAACCACCGACGTGAAGATCCTCAGGAGGGCAGGGGATGCGGCAGAGATAATCACGATCACCAAGGATGACGCGTCCACGAAGTACGCGCTGAAGAAATCCGGATGTGCGTTCCTGTCCAATCCGGTATACCATGGCGGGATCGAGAAGGCGCACCTTTTCGCCCCGTCCTTCGACGCGCTCAGCAGCTTCCTCGACTCGCTCAAGAACAGCTACAACGTGAAGGTGGCCTCCAAACATTTCCTGAAGGAGAACGAGAGGATAAGGCCCGAGAACCTGGTGCGGAGCGGGTTCCTGGAGTTCGTCTCCGCGGCAGACCGCCTCACCAGGAGGCAGGCTGAGGCGCTCAAGCTCGCGAGCGCCATGAGCTACTACGACATCCCCAAACGCACCTCGCTGGCGAAGATAGGCGAGAAGATGGGCGTGAGCGAGGCTGCGGCGGGTGAACTGCTCAGGAAAGCCGAGCACAAGCTCATGCCGACGATCACGAAAGTCATAGAGCTGCAGAACTGATTTTGCTTTTTTGGAATCGTTTTATTTAGCGCCAGCCACGCCGGAAAAAAGCCGAAAACACTTGTCTGGGCAAGGACCAGGCTAATGCGGCCCTGTTTGCACTAATTACTCAATGCAAACACAAAATAAGAAACTGGAGTTCCCGAATGTGCCCGTAAAGTTTCCCGGTAGGTTTCCGGAGGGGCATGTGAACAACCTGAAGGGATGGAACTTCTCCAGAGCCGAGGTCTTGGAAGCCGGCCGCGAAGGAAAGATGCTCACCATCGACATAGACATGGGCGGAAGCCCCAAATGCAGCCTCCGTTGCGGCCACTGCTTCAATCCCGTGCTCAGGCTGCTTGAAAAGCAAGGGGAACTCCTCTCCGAAGACGAGATACGCCGCTTCGTGCTGGAGGCCAAGGAACTGGGCCTCAGAACCATGAAGATAGTAGGCCCGGGCGAGCCACTCGAGGAAAAAACGCTTCTGGGTTTCCTGGGGTTCCTCGCCGAGAACGGGATCCAGCCCATGCTGTTCACCAAGGCTGCGATTCTGGCGGATGAGAGGCGCGCGAGGGCGATACACGGCATGGGCCCGGAAGAGCTCGTCCGACGCCTAAAGGATGAATTCAACGTGTCCGTGTGCTTCGGAGCGAATTCATTCGACCCGCGGATCCAAGCGGGGATAGTGAAGAAGGAGTCCTATCCAGAAGCGAGAAACCGCGCGCTGGAGCTCCTTGCCGCGACTGGCTTCAACGAGTTCGTCCCGGGCGAACCGACAAGGCTCGCAATCATCCTCAACCCCATATTGAGGGATAACGTGGATGAGATTTTCGAAGCCTACGTATGGGCGAGGCGCAGGCACATCTACGTGGTCTCATCCCCGCTGATAGTGACCGGTCCGAGACGCCCTGAATCCTCCTTGCTTTACACGTGGATCGGAAGCACGTGGAGACGCGGTGTCTCCTTCTTGGGGAACATTGTGCCCGAGGCGCAGGACTTGTTCGAGGCCTACGTGAAGGTGAACCTCTGGGCCATAGAGAACGGGATTTTCAGCATTGACGACCTCAGGAGGAACGGGGTCGCGGCTTACGCCGGCGGCCAGACCTGCCAGCAACTCGGGCTGGGCCTGTTCGTGCGCAGGGACGGGGTTGTGCTGCGCTGCCCGGGCGACGACACCAGCGTGCATGGGAAGGTCAGGGAGAAGAGCCTCGCGGAGATATGGCACGGGAGCGAGAACTACAACCGCTACCGCGGCCTGATGAATGTCCACTGCCCGCCGAAAGAGCAGGGCGGGACGTTCCCGGAAAGGTTCTTTGAAAGGGTTCTCGAGGAGGTCCAGAAACGGATCCAGCAAGAATGAACGAGGTGGAGATATGAAAACGGACATGAATTTAAGGCAGAAGATCTTCAGGGCAGCAGTTCCATTGGCATTGGCAGCCAGTTTGGCTTTCGGATGCAACAGAGCAAAACCCGATCCGGACCGTGCGGTTCTGGAATCCGTGTCCAAAGACGCTAAGTGCGTATACGAGGATGGCGAAGGTCATAGAAGGATAGATGGCGTGGTTTCTTCCAATGGTCGAGACACGGACGACGTTGGCAGCATCAAAGACGGCGACCGTTCTTTCATGGGAGGGGTGCGGGTCAAGGTGATAAAAAAATTGGCCAGGGAAAGATTTGTCATCGAGCTTTCTAAACAGGCGCCGGTCAAGAACCCCGACGGAACAACGTTTGAGGTCATCACCAAAACAGTCCCCATGTGCGAGGAATGACTACTGTGCGTACCTGACCCTTTTTTTCACTTCTTCCACGCGCCTGAGCACGGCCGCGTGCTTCGGGTTCCGTGTCTTGTAGCCTTTGAGGAACGCATTGCCTGCTTTCTCATCCAGCGCCTTGAGCATGGTGTAGACGTCGACCGCCCTGTCCTCCACGTCGTTCGAGAAGAAGCCGAGCCCGAAATCTATCACGAACAGCTTTCCCTTGCTCTTCATCAGGTTGACCGGGGTGAAATCACCGTGGATGATGCCAGCGCAATGGAGCAGGGCGAGCATCTGCCCGGCGCACAGGCATTCGGCCGCTTTCATCTCCGGGTGGCTGCCGTGCAGATAGTCCATCGTTATAGAGAAATCGGTCACCTCTAGCACGACCGGGCAGTCGACTCCCGCGACCTTCGCCCGATGAAGGAGCCGGGCTTCAGCACGAGTCCGCTCACGCCTCAATCTGGCGTCAAGCTCCGCTACGCGGTAGGTCTTGCTTATGCGTTCCTTGATGGCAACGTCACGGCCTATGAGGGAGCCCCTTGAGAGAACGGCTTCCGCGCCACGCATGCTCAACGCCTCTGCCTGAAAAGCACCATGGACAGGATCATGAGCAGCACGAGCATGAACAGCCATGACACCGCGAAGAGTATGGTCACCAGGTTTATGGCGACTCCGAAGACGAACATGGCGAACACGCATCCGAACCAGACCGGCACGGACCAGGCGAACACCTTGCTGCCGTCAAGTGGGAACGCGGGTATCATGTTGAACATGTAGAGTATGAAGTTCAGGTACGCGCCGAACCGCCACACCTCGAAGGCGCCATTGTTGAACAGCGGCGCGAGGAAGCTGAGGTCGAAGGAGAAGTAGATATGTATCGGTATGACGATCGACAGCCCGAGGAACACCAGCATGACGAGGAGGTTCACTATCGGGCCGGCTAAGGATATCAGGCCGTTCTGCCTCTTGGTTATGTTATTGGAGTAGATGTACACGGCGCCGGGCGCGGCGAAGAGCACGCCGAGGAGCGATGTGATGAGCATGAAGACCAGGCCCTGGATCCACATCTGGAACCTGGCGTAGGCGCCGTAGTAGATGGCCACGAGCTTGTGGCCCATCTCGTGCAGGATGAAGCCTGCGCCCAGGGTGACCAGCGAGAGCACCATGAACACCAGGAACTGCTTCGGCAGGCTGAACAGGGTGCCCAGCCCGGCGAAGACTATTGTGAACGCGAAGGATATGGCGAGCACTGAGATGAGTATCTCGACAGCCTCGCCTTTCTCGATGTAGAAATCACGCTTCATCTGGGGGTCACCGTCATGATATTGATGTTCCACGCAGGTTTAAAACCCGACTACCTGTACATCAGCGACGAGTTCTTGAACTTCTGGATGTGCTCCAGGTGCTCCTTCCGGGTTATGGGCATCACCTGCTTGAGCGCGGCCTGGAAGTGCTTGGCCTTCACCTTCTTGGCCCCTTCGCGTATCGCGGACATGCCAGCCTCCCGCACCACGTTCTCCATGTCGGCTCCCGTGTAGCCGTCAGCGAGCCTGGCGATCTCCGAAAGAGAGACGTCGCTGTCCAGGGGCATCTTGGCCGTGTGTATCTTCATTATCGCGAGCCGGGCCGCCTCGTCCGGCCGGCTTATCTCTATTATCCGGTCGAACCTGCCTGCGCGCAGCAGCGCGGAGTCCAATATATCCGGCCTGTTTGTCGCTCCTATGACCACTACGTTCTTGAGCGACTTGAGCCCGTCTATCTCGGTGAGGAACGTGTCCACGAGCCTCTCGGTCACGCGCGTGCCCTCGCCTCCTGAGCCGGACCTGAAGGGCGCTATGGCGTCGATTTCGTCCACGAAAAGTATGCAGGGCGCGGCCATCCTCGCCTTCTTGAATATCTCACGCATCGCCTTCTCGGACTCGCCGACGTACTTGCTGAGCACCTGGGCTCCGGATATGGCTATGAAGTTCGCCTCGGTCTCATGCGCCACGGCCTTGGCTAGGAGGGTCTTGCCGGTGCCGGGCGGGCCGTAGAGCAAAATGCCTTTCAGCGGCCTCACTCCCATGCGCTCGAAGAGCTCCGGCGATTTCAGCGGCAGCTCGACCGCTTCACGCAGTTCTATTTTCACGGATTCCAGGCCGCCGATCTCATCCCATCTGGTGGTCGGCCGCTCCACGAACACCTCGCGCAATGCCGAGGGCATGATCTCCCGCAGGCCGTTGAAGAAGTCGTCCCGCGTGACTTTCAGCTTGTCCAGTATCTCGGGCGCAATGAAATCCTGCCTCAAGTCTATCTCCGGAAGCACGCGGCGCAGCGCCTTTATGGCCGCTTCCTTGGCGAGCAGGGAGAGATCCGCGCCGGTGTAGCCGTGGGTGATCCCCGCGAGCTCGTTTATTAGATAGTTTGTCGATGCAGTTGAAATTTCCTTGTTTAAGTTTGCAAAGTCTTCATCGAATAATAACTTCTTTCCAAAAACATCCATTTCACGGGTCATTTCAAGAGCCATTTGGATAACCAAAGATGCATTATTGTTTTCGGTTTCCAAATCTTTCGCAATGTCCATCAGTAAGGAACGGTTCACAAACGGTGGTAGCACTCCCAAGTCGATTTTTGTTTCAATTTCCACTTCTTTTGCACTCATGGCGTTCCGCCGCTTATGTTCTAATTGAATCAATGACTTTTCTAAAGCGGAGATTAAAGTCGAGATAGTTTTTTCTGCCTTAGGGAAGGCCAGCTTAGCTACTTCTTCGAGTTCTTTTGTTTTTAGAATAAGTTCCTTTTTGGTCTTTTCCAGTTTCTCTTTCCGTTGTTCCAGCGACTTCAATGAGGTTGTTTTATCCCGAATATCGCGTTCCAGTTCTATTCGTGCACCTGGTGCTTCGGAGATAAACCGTTTCAGTTTCGAAATAATATCCTCGTCTTTTTTTAATGCCGATTTATTGAGTTCTGAGAGTTTTTTTTCGGCATTTTTTAAATTTGTAGTAAGCTGTTCACGCTCTTCCTCTGCCTTGCGCAATTCCATCTCAACTTTTCGAATGTTTTCATCAAGAACTGACATTTCAGAATTGGTAGCGCTGTTTATCCTAGACGATAGTTCGGATTTGCCATTTTTGACTTCAGTTAACTGACTGAAGAATGAGTATATTGTTTTAGCAGCGGCTTCAGGTTCGTAGTGCCCGATTGGCATGTTCCGCACGTGGATGTGGAGTATCTCGAGCCTGCCCTTCACGTCCGGGACCCCGATCTCTATCTCCCGGTCGAACCTTCCCGGACGCCTCAGCGCCGGATCTATGGAGTCCTCGCGGTTCGTCGCTCCGATGATTATTACCTCTCCTCTTGCCTTGAGCCCGTCCAGCAGCGTCAGCAATTGGGAGACCAGCCGCTTCTCGACTTCGCCCAGGACCTCGCTCCTTTTCGGCGCGATGGCATCCAGCTCGTCTATGAAGATTATGGACGGCGCGTTCTCCTGGGCCTCCTGGAATATCTTCCGCAGCCGCTCCTCGCTCT
>Ga0326728_10023175_pt1 | contig 11414 bp, 13 predicted proteins | sample MB3enrmetagenome_FD_207602 | JGI IMG/M metagenome (GOLD analysis project Ga0326728, IMG submission 207602) | Lab enriched peat soil microbial communities from McLean, Ithaca, NY, United States - MB31MN | ecosystem: Environmental > Terrestrial > Soil > Wetlands > Peat | place: USA: New York... | reverse complement strand
CAGGTGCTGGTAAAAGTGGAAGTTCGACATGTCGCCGGCGTCGTAGCACTGTTTGCAGAGATCGGTGAACCGCGCGATGGCAGCCTGCTCGGCGGCAAAGGCATCGTTCAGAATCTCGGTTACGCTATCGTGGGTCGCGGCGGGCTTCAGCTCAATCGTGGGCGCGCCTTCCAGGAACAGTACGCGGCTCACAAGGCTCTTTATGTGATCCTCGCACTGCTCCTTCATCTGCTTCAGGCCATCGGCCAGATCCAGGCCCAGGCGCTTCACGTCGCGCTGGTCGAGAAGATACTGAAGCATCATGGAGCCTTCCATGTTGGCGGCCTCCTGAAGCCCAGCGATTACCTGTGGGTTCCCTTTCATAAACGTCCTTCCTTGTGGTTGAGTCTTTAGCCGCGGTAAAGCCGTGGGGCCGATTCGAAACCGCTGCCGGAGCGCGACATGCCAGCGACGAGCAGGTCCTTGACCATGCCCAGATCCTCTTCCGAAAGCCCCGTGAAACCCTGACCCTTGGACTTGGTGGGAGCCGCTTTGCTACTCGGAGTTCGCTCTTCCGTTCCGGCCGGCTGCTCCTGGCCGCGGAGCGTGGTGTTGCGCGGGTCTGAATCCAAGATGATTTCGAATTTGTCCACCAGCTTGTTAAACAGTGCAATCTGCGCAAGCTGGGAGGGAGGGTCGTAACCGTTCTCCAGCACGGCCTCGAACCATGTCTTGCGGCCCATGCGGACATCTTTCAATACGCCCTCCGCGTCCTTCACCGGATCGACCGATTCAAATCGTGGCGCGGTCCATTGCACACTGCGCAATCCGATCTTCGGGTCGTTGGCGGCGGATTTCGGAATCCTGCCCTGCAGAATCAGCGTGTCGATGAACCGCCGCCACACGGGCATTGCGAATAACGGGATCAAGGTGAGCCAGCGGAAAGCCTCCACCGTGTTGCGGAAGCCGAGCATCCCGCCGCGCCAGGAGGAGTAATTCACCTGCGACATGTCGCCCGTGCCGAGTTCGTAAGGCAAGCCGATGCCGGCCATGATCCCTTGCAACTCGGTCATCTTGTATTCGCGGTACCCGCCCGCCGGCGGCGGGTTGTTGAACTTGATGTCCTGGCCGGGCTTCAGATACTCGACCATGCCCGGCTGGAAGCTTTCGACCGGCAGCCCGCTGGATGGATCGGTTCCCGCGATGCCCAGCGGATCGCCATCGACGCCTTCCGGTTGCTGAACGAACGCCGTAACACAGGCTTCCACTTTCTTGCGGACCCGTTCCGCGTCGCAGTAATCGTCGAGATCGCGGAGCGCCATCATCACCGGCGCCAGCCACGGCACGCCGCGCACCTGGCCAGGCCGAAGCACGCGGTAAACATGCATGATCTGGTCGGCCGGCACAGGCTGGCTGACAATGCCGCCGCGCGGGTTGAGGATCAGCACGCCGCCGGGATGGTAACTGAACAGCCAATAGGCGACACGACGCCCCATCTCGTCGAACTGCACGCCCTCCATCACATGGCCGTTCACCAGCCCCATCGTGCGGGCCTGATCGAGGAAATCCGCTTCGAGCATTTGAAGCTGAAGCGGAATACGCAGGCCGGCGTCCGCGGGACGCGGCCGGAAACGGACAATCGCTTCTCCTGATTCCGCCATGGTGCGGACGGTCAGCGTCTGCATGCCATAGAAATCGAGGCGCTGCGGCGTGTCGCAGCCGTCGGCGAAGAACGGCCACTCGGCATCGATGATCTTGTCGATGGCGGTGTTGCCAGTCTTCGCCTTCGGTACGATTCCAGTCCCGACCACATTCCCGGCGAGTTCCTCCACCGCGCGCGCCGCATACGGATTGTTGCGGATGAGATCGCGGCTGCGGTTGCGGAGCCAGATTAGCGACCCCATCAACTCGACGTTGGCGTCCGTCGAGGCGGCGTACCAGCCATGGGCGCGGCGGCCAGCGGTGGCGCCTTCGTACCGGAACCGCTGCGCGTGCCGCTCCAGATACCCCGTGGTCAATTCGAGCGCCACGCGACTGCGGACACGCTGCAACGCAACGCGCGGCGCCACGATGCTGATGGCCTTATCGAGAAGATTCATTTCGTTACCAGCGGTCGTCCAGCGTTGGGCCTGTGGGACCATCGCCGCGCTGGTGCTGCGCGAACCGGACGCGGCTTCCGGTCTGCCCGCTGGTCTTCCGGATATCCTCTTCGATGGCGGCCTTCGCCTTCAGAAGCTCGTCCGTCGAGCGGTAAGTTACTTCGCGCCCATCCGGGAATCGGACCTTGAGCGTGGGGCCTCCGATGGCCTGGGTGACCGCGTCCAGGTTCGCTTGCAACTGCTGAATCGTGAGCGCCATATCAATTTCGCCCGAACCAGTTGCGGCGCGGCATCCATGGGTCGTCGGCGCGCTCGGCGGACGGTGGGCCGGACCGCTCGGTGTTGGTCGGCTTCATCACGGCCGGAGTTGCCGATGGCGTCTCCCCACGCCGCGCCTGCACCATCCGGGCGAAGCGGTCGCAATGCACTGGCAGTTTCAAGCCACTGGCGTACAGCGCGTGCAACGCCGCGTACGCGAGGACCCGCGCGTCCAAGCCTTCGTTGCGGGCGTTGGCCGGCTTCCGCCATTCCTGTTTCGGAAACCCGTTGTGGTACCGGGTGAACTTCCTCTCGGCGGTCAACTGCTCAAAGTACTCGAGATCCCGCCCGATCGGGAAGTGGCAATAGCCCGGCCCTAAGTCCCGGAGCTTCAGCCGGTCGTAGATCGCCGTCTTCGCCGCATCCACGCCGATCATGAAGAATGGCGTCTGGTTCTTCCGGCTCGGCTTGCGCGGCCAGATCGGCGACTCGCCCGCACGCCCCTTCGTGGCATATACACGCCGGTTGTAACGGTCACGCGTGAAATGCAGCACGGTGGCATCTTTGAAGCCGCAGTCGATGCACGTCGCGACGATCCGCATCGGCAGCCCGGATGCGTGCAGGTACTCGGAGAGCAGCAGCCCTTCCAAGTGCTCCCACACTTCGTTGCGGGTCACGTCGCCGGGAATCACGTGGTAGGCAATCGACCACGATTCTTCATCTCGCCCCCACCCGGCGATTTCCATCTCCAACCGATCAGCCTGCACGTCGACGCCGGCCGTGATCAGGACCACCCCTTCCGGCGCCTCGGCTTCGAACGGCTCGCAGCGATTCCACAACGCGTGGGCATCCGTCGCCACCTCGTGGGTCTCCTCCCACAATTCAGCGAGCACCGTGTTCAGAAATGCTTTCAGCGTTTCCGGCGATTTCTTCGCCGCCAGGAACTCCACCGCAATCTCTCCCCAGGACTTCTTGGGCGAGATAAGTTGGGAGACGCGAAATCCGGGGATCGGCGAGGACGGGTTCGCCGCCCGGTACTCGCCGCGCTCCACCATCTCGGCTTTCATGCGGTGAGGAATCAGCTCGCGGCACTCGGCGCAGCGATACGCAGCGTCCTCCGGCTTCCCCTCCGGCCACACCACACCCGGCCCCGTGCCATCGCCGAACGCGAGCACCTGGAAGCATCCGCACTGGGGGCAGGGCACGAAGTAATCGCGCTGGTCGCTCTCACGCCACGCCAACTCGATGCGGCTGACGCCCTTGATCGTCGGCGTGGACGCCATCACGATCTTCTTGTTGTGAGCGAACTCCGCGGTGCGCTGGATCGCCAGCGATACCGGGTCGCCCTCCGTGCCCGCACTCGCCGGGTAACGGTCCACCTCATCCAGCAGCGCATAGCGGATCGGCCGCATGGCCAGGCCCGAGGGCGAGATCGCCCCGGTCAGCGTGATTTGCCCTGCGCCATTGGCGAGAACCTTGTGCAGCGTCGTGTTGCTCGAATCGCGCGACTTGACGGGCGCGATCTTCCCACGGAGTGCCGGCGTCGCACGGAACATGGGCGCCACGCGGTCCTTCGAGAGCGCCTTGGCATCCTCCGTGCGCGGCTCGACCACCAGCACCGGCCCCGGATCCACATCGGCGATGAATCCGATGAAGTTGAGGAGCACTTCCGTCTTGAGGATTTGGGCTCCCGATAGCACCACCACCTGGCGGCAGGGATGGCTGGGGCTGAGCACGTCCATCGGTTCGCGCTGGTAAGGCCGAGTGCGCCACTGGCCGCGCTCGGCCGCTGCGCCGCCGGTCAGCACGCGGTTCTCATCCGCCCACTGAGAAACGGTGATCTCGCGAGGCGGCAGCATGGCCGCGGCGCCAACCTCATGGATGGAGAACGGATGCATGTTACAAGCCTGCGTCCGCGATGGCTTTGCTCACCTTGCGCAGCACGGCCTCATCGTCGTTTTTCAGTAGCCGATGGATGGCCTTCTCGTCGTTGACGGCGGCCAGCATGGGTGCCAAACGGTCGGCACGCGCCTGGAGGTGGTCTTTCACGATGGCCGAGAAACTCGCTGCATACTCCGAAGCGCGCACCGCCTGGATTAGCTTGCCGGCGCGCTCCTCGTATTCCAACTGCGCCGTGCGCGCCTCGAAACTCGTTTTGACCGCGCGGGCACGCAGATATTGCGCGACCGGATCGCCCGTTGCTGTCGGCGGTTCGGGCATCGGGGAACCCCGCTCCTTCGGTGCTGCGGCCGCCGTTCGATTGACGGTCTGGCCGGCGAAGGTGTTCCTGGCCCATTCCTGGTTAGCGCGCTCCGGGTCGATGCTCCCGTCAGGCAGCGTCGTGATGCGCTTGCTGGCGATGGCCTTCTGTACGGCGGTTAGGCTGCAACCGCGCATGCGCGCGTATGCCCGAAGAGAAACGCCCATCGCCACAGGTTCGCTATTTCCTTTCTTGAAGATTCCGCTTGCTTCTTCCGCGAACCGAAGCAATGAATGAGTTCGCGATGATCACCAAAGACGAACTGATCAAGTGGGCCAGCAGCCAGGGTTGGAAGCGGGACCGCTGGGGCCACCTCCAGAAGGAGCTCGACAACGGCACGCACCGGCTGAAGCTGAGCCGCATCGCCGCCCGGCATGAAGTGAAGACCCCATTCGGCTGGGCCAGGCTCAACAGCGGCTATTACAAGGACCTGCACTTAACCGCCGACGAAAAACTCGTCGGCATGAAGTTCTAACCAAGGAGAAACCGAACCATGAGACTATTTGCCATCGACAACGACAACACAATCACGGCCTTCCCTGCCGCCGAGCAGATCCCCGAAGGTCAAGAGCACTTCGCCACCGAAAAAGAGCTTGCTAAGCTCGCCGCCAACTGGCCTGCCGATCGCCTGGTCCAGGTGTGGAACAGCTTCGCTGGCGTTGCCGGGTTTGGCGGCGACCTCAAGCCGGTCAAGAAGTTCACGGACCGCAAGAGCGCCGTGGCCCGGATCTGGAAAGCTATCCAGAAGCTGGATGCCCCCGCCGCGCCGGAAACTGCGGCGGCCACGGAGACGGCCACCACCGCGCCCAAGGCGGCCAAGGGTGCGCCGAAGAAGACCAAGGCGACCAAGGCGGCCAGGACCAAGGGCGCCGCGCCCGCGGCGCGCGAAGGCAGCAAGAAGGCCATCGTGCTGGAGCTGCTGCGCCGCAAGGACGGCGCGACGTTGGCCGAGATCGCCAAGGCCACCGACTGGCAGAACCACAGCATTCGGGGCTTCATCAGCGGCAGCCTCTCCAAGAAAATGGGGCTCAAGATCGAGAGCATCAAGCGCGAGGATGGCGAACGGCGCTACGTGCTGGCACAGTAGCACGTCGCCCTCCACTCCCACCTTTCCGCCGCCGGCCACCGCGGTCGGCGGTTTCTTCGTTCGGCCCGCAGATTCCGCTTGATCTTCCTACCGGATGAAGCGATGAATCATCATGCAAGGAGATGAACACGATGGCACGAAACACCAAACGGACCAACACGAACGCAACGCCCGGATTCGCAATCGAGATCAAGGACAACACCGAGCTTGGCCTTGCGATGCTGATCGCCGACTTGGGCGACGGCCACTACCTGCCGATCGGGGTGGTGGTGAGCATCGACGAGGCGCGCGAGATCGCCGCCAGCGACATGCGCGGCCGCATGCGCGACCTCGAAGCCGGCGAGACGCCCGCCTGCCCGGAAAGCTACGTGGTTTGGGCCCAAGGTCTCGAAGGCGACTACCGCCTTGCGCACGAGATCAAAGCACTGTAAGCGCCCGCCCCTCCCGCCGCTGGCTTCAGTCGCCGGCGGCGTTTCTGTTCCGGATCTCTTCCGCAATCGCATCAAGTCGCACGTGCATGTTCTCTTCGCGCAGATGACACTCTCCCGCGCGGACATACGTTCCGTTAATCCTCGTAAAGATGCGGTTTTCCAACTCCGCCAGTTCCTTCCGGACCTCCGCCAGCAAGGCGCGGTTCTGCAATCCGACAAATGCCCCGATTAAGCCCGACACCAACCCGACTGCCGGCATCAAGACTTCCAAGAAGCGTTCGTTCACGTCTGCCCTCCAAAATGCGCAACTCTGCGGACCAGTCCGCTAGCGCCAAGCACAGGCCCTCCACGTCCGGATGGCCTGCGCGCAACAAGGCTTCCAACTCGGAGATCTCCGCGTTGCAGCGGTCGATCTCACGCTGTCGGTGGCTGGCGGTCTCCGGCGATCTCGCGGAAGCTTCTTCCGTCACCATCAAGCGTGGCTTCCCTCGCCGCGTGTTCCTGCCAGCGACGGACGATCACGTCGCAGTACTTCGGCTCCAATTCGATCAGCCGCGCCTGGCGCCCGGCTCGTTCACAGGCGATCAATGTCGTTCCCGAACCGCCGAACGGATCGAGCACCGTGTCGCGGCTCTTGCTGGAGTTGCGCAGCGCGCGCTCCACCAACTCCACCGGCTTCATCGTCGGATGCAGATCGTTCGCGACCGGCTTTTTGATGAACCACACGTCACCCTGGTCCCGCGCACCGCACCAGAAGTGATCAGTGCCTTCCTTCCACCCGTACAGGATCGGCTCGTACTGACGCTGGTAATCGGAACGGCCCATAGTGAACGTGTTCTTCGCCCAGATGACGAACGTGGACCAATGGCCACCAGCCTCGGTGAACGCGTGGTGCAGCGTGTGCAACTGCGACGAGGACATGCAGATATAGATCGCGCCCTTGGTTACCGCCAGCAGGTTGACGCAGGCGTCGCGCAGGAACTGCTCGAAGCCGTCGCCCAGATTGTCATTGGCGATCTTGCGTTTCTTGCCGCGCAACTTATCCTTCATCGTTGCGCCGTAGTTCACGTTATAAGGTGGATCTAGAAAGGCCATGTCGGCCAAGCCACCAGCCAGGACTTTCTCTACGGCGTCCATCCTCGTCGAATCACCGCAGAGCAACCGGTGCTCGCCCAGTACCCAGACATCGCCGGGCACGGTGACCGCAGTTTCCGGTGTCTCCGGTACCGCATCTTCGTCCGTGCCACCTTCAGCGGCCTGCTCGGGGTCCTGGAGCAGATCCTCAATCTCCTCGTCGCTGAAGCCGACGATGTCCAGATTGAAGCCGTCCTCCTGGAGCGACTCCAATTCGACGCGCAACATCTCCTCGTCCCATCCGGCATTCATCGCCAGGCGATTGTCGGCCAAGACCAAAGCGCGCCGCTGTGTTTCGGTGAGATGATCCAGGACGATGACCGGGACTTCGGTCATCCCGAGTTTCCGGGCAGCAAGCAGGCGCGCGTGCCCCGCAATGATCACTCCGTCTGCGCCGATGAGGATTGGATTTGTCCACCCGAACTCGACGATGCTGGCGGCGACCTGCGCGATCTGCTCTTCCGTATGCGTCCGCGCGTTGCGAATGTATGGAATGAGGCGGTCGATCGACCGACGTTCCACGATGAGATCGCGCAAGACACGCTCGGGTGTCACGGAAGTCTCCTGACTCGTGGTCGTATCTTGCGCGGTCTTCATTTGGATGAGGAGTTACGCCGTCTTGGCAAGGTGGGCGCCGAGAGCCGACGCCACGGCCTGCTGGTGAGTCGCCGGAGTCTGGCCGGCGGTGAAAGCGGCTTCGATGGCCTGGACGAGCGCCACCACCTCCTGCGTCAACTGAATGCCGGAGGGAGCCACGCTGAGAATCGTTTGAATGATTTGCAAAAAGTTCATCGTCTTGTCCTTTCTGGTCCACACGAGTAGGCCCTTGGAGGCGGCCACGGAGCCGAAGCGTCCGCGACCGCCCCCGGTAGGGATCTCCCGTATGGGGAGATCTACGCGGCCTTGGGCTGCGTCTGGGAAGGGGTCGACGCCCCTCCGGAAGCGGTCACCACCACCGGCACCAGAGCCGCGATGGTCTGCGAGATGGCAGCGGCCAGAGCGCTCGCGATCACCGGCGTCAGCGACGTGAACAGGTTCGCGACGTTGGCGGTGACAGCCTCGGCGCTCACCGCTTCGCCAGCTCCGGCGGCGGCGACGGCGCCCTTCGTGGTTTCGCTGGCGGCCGTGCCGGCGGGCGATACGGTCTGCTGGCCCTCGGTCGTACCGACCTGCCCGGACAAAACGATGCCGGCGTTGATGGCGTGATCGATCGTCGCCGCGTTCTGCGCACGCCGACTGGCGGTCTGAGCCAGGTCCAGCGAGACTGCTTCCCAGGCGCGCTGCCGTGCCAGGCTTTCGCGCCGGTTGTCCAGCTCTTCGTCGAAGAGCAGCTTGATGTTTTCGGCGCCGCCCAGCAAACTCGGCTGGTGGGTGACGCACGGGGAGAGATTGGGATTGGTTTCGGCCATACGGGAAAAGTCCTTTCGGTTGGAGTTGCGGTTAGTGTCATGCAGCCCGGAGCGCCGGGCCGCGATTGAGGGGTACTGCAAAGCTTGTTGAGAACGGTGGTCTCGATGCGGAGATCAGGAAGCCTTCTTCGGGCCGTAGAAAGGCGCTGGACCATGGTGCTGAATCCGGCGAGCGTCACGAAGCCTGGGGTTGTCCACCTGCTCGCTCGGCACACCGCGCGCGGTAGCGACAGCGGCCATCTGCTCTCCGGTCTCAGCGAGGACCGGTTCCTCGCCGGCGAGGTTCGCCATACGCCGGAGGATCACATCGCAGTACGCCGGACTGATTTCGAGGCCATAGCCGGTCCGGCCGAGCACGTGCGCCGCGGCCATCGTTGTGCCGCTGCCGAGGAATGGATCGAAGACGATGTCGCCGGCGTCGGAGAACGCCTTCACGAAGAACTCGACCAGCGCACGTGGGAAGGGAGCCGAGTGCGAACCCTGGCCACTCTCGGACTTCACCTCGACCACGTTGCTCGGCCGCGCGATGCCGGTGAACCGGCCATCCTCATCCGCGGCTCCCTGCTGGCCCGCCGCCGATCCGCGAGCCCCGGTGCCGAGCAGCCCGCTCCCCGAGGTCGACTTCGGGTTGTTCGGCGAGTAATCGAAGCAATCTTCCGAGACGTGGCCGACCGCCTGCGGCCGGAACTTAATCTCCGGCTGTCTGCAGAAGTGGAATACCGGCTCCCAGGCGTTCTTGAAGCGATTGCCCCATCCGCCTGGCACGCCATTATCGGTCTTGCGCCAACAGAACTCGTCAACGAACCGCCAACCCCACTGCCGCCGGTGGGCGATCACCAAGTCCTTCACGTAGAGGCTGCGCTCCCCGTCGTCGGCATGTTCCTTGATGTTGAGGAAGTACGAGCCATCGGCGGCAAGAATCGCCGCGATATTGGCCGCGACGTCCTTGAACCAGTCGCTGTATTCCTCCGGTGGCACCGGTTTGAAGCCGCTTGCGGGATCGTATTCGCGCTGCGTGGCATACGGCGGCGACGTGATCACGACGTTTGCCCGCGCACCGTGGAACAGTTGCGCCACCGTGTCGGAGTCCCGGCAGTCCCCGCAGATGATCCGGTGCGGGCCGATCGCCCAGATGTCGCCGGTGCGCGAGACTGGGTCGACCGGCGCTTCCGGCGTTTCGTCTTCGCCCGGCGATTCCGCGTCCGCCTCGGGGTCGCCGGCATTGTGGGCCAGCAGGACTCGGATCTCCTCTTCGCTGAAGCCGACCACATCCAGGTCGAACCCGTCCTCCTGGAGAGATTCGATCTCGACGCGCAACGTCTCCTCATCCCACCCCGCATTCAGCGCCAGCTTATTGTCGGCAATGACCAGGGCCCGCTTCTGCACCGGCGTCAGGTGCGCCAGCACGATAACCGGGACTTCCTCCATGCCCAACTTCCGGGCAGCCAGGAGACGGGCATGGCCGGCGATGATCACCCCTTCGCCGTCCACCAGGATGGGATTCGTCCACCCAAATTCCCGGATACTGGCCGCCACCTGGGCGACCTGCGCGTCCGAATGCGTCCGGGAGTTGCGGGCATGCGGCAAGAGCGCGCGAATCGACCGAAGTTCGATCTGCGTGGGAAGATTCATCCGGATGGAGGGGTGACAACCTGAAGTGACAACCTGCTTAAACCCATGTAACTAGGCAAACTGCGCAACATTTCAAGCCGCGGCCGCCGATGCCGGGTCAGGTCCCTGAATTGCGGCGCATCTTTAAAACTCTTAAAGATGGCCTGCTGTTCGCATCCCGCATCAGCATCCCTCGGTCGCCAGGAACGTATGTCTGCTGGCTCCCTTGCGGCGCCCGAATCCCATTGCCACGGCGGGCGAGATCATGGGCAGGTTCGCCAACTCAGCGAGCTGCGCCATGCCGGTGTTGGACGCCCGTTCATACCAATAGCGCGTCGCTTCTGCCGAGGCCTGCGCGGAGCCGTGCCGGTGGTCCGACTGGACAAACCGGATCGAGACACCGGGTTCGACCCACTCCGCCCGACCCTGTGCCACAAAACGTTTGGCGCGATTCCGCGACGTGAATCCAGACCCGGAAACCGGGTTTTCGATCCTGATGTTTTTACGCATAGTTCTGGTGTCGGCCCAGGTGGGAGTGCGGGTATGCCCGCAAGGAGAGGTGTGAAGGGATCTTTCGGAGAATGCGCTTGGCGCCTGTCATCCGAACCGATCGTTGCTTCCGGTAATAGATACTCCCGACGCCTTCAAAGTGTGCAATCTTCGTTTGGATCAAACGGATGTGTTGCTGTTTCGGCGCTCCCACGGCTGCTCGACGTCGGGGTTGTAGAAGCGGTGGCGCACCTCCGCTGGCAAGGGATGGATGATCTCGATGGAGTGCATGGTGACCTCGCCAATGCGGTCGCCGGCTTTCAGATAACAAACAAGGCCGCGGCGCGGATCGAAGGCGCCGCTGCCAATGCCATACAGCCGTTCGTGCTTCCAGCCGATGGCCAGCGCGCTCTCAGCGATGCCGTCCACGAGTGCGACGGTGTCCGGCGAGATGTGATCGCCGCCGGATTTCCGCACCAGCGGCATCGTCATCCTCGGCCGATCATCCTCGGTGATCGGCGGTTTGTATTCGGCGGCGCGAAGCGACCGTACTGCCTGCAGCAACTGCTCTTCGCCGAAATGGCGGACCGCCCACTCGTGTACGGCATTGAAGCGCAGACGCAAGTCTTCGAACGCGGCCGGGTCGAGTTGCCCGGC
>Ga0326728_10023174_pt1 | contig 11414 bp, 9 predicted proteins | sample MB3enrmetagenome_FD_207602 | JGI IMG/M metagenome (GOLD analysis project Ga0326728, IMG submission 207602) | Lab enriched peat soil microbial communities from McLean, Ithaca, NY, United States - MB31MN | ecosystem: Environmental > Terrestrial > Soil > Wetlands > Peat | place: USA: New York... | reverse complement strand
GCTTTCCCTAAAGAAGAGCTCGGCATGGGACTTGGATCAATCATGATGACTGCGAACCTGGGGGCGATTGCCGGCTATACTCTCGGCGGAGTGATGATAACATATTTTGGTTGGAGATCAATTTTTCTAATTAATGTGCCCATCGGGATTTTCGGGAGTATCTGGGGGTATTTGCGTTTAAAGGAAATTGGTATTAAAACGGTTGGTCAAAAATTTGATTATGCAGGTTCAATACTATATTGCATAGGACTGGCAACAATTCTGCTTGCCTTGACTATTGGAGACCCCACTTCAGGCTTAAATATTGCAATTCTTGCCGGAGGACTGGCATTTTTCGTGGCGGTAATATTTGTCGAGTTAAGACAAAAATATCCGACACTCGATTTAACGCTTTTCAAGATAAGACGGTTTGCGATGGGTAGTTTAGCCAATTTTTTGTTCTGCATAGCATTTTCTTGTGGTCCATTTCTCAGATCTTTATATCTTCAGTTAGTTCTCGGTTACAGTCCTTTGAAAACCGGTCTATTGCTTATCCCAATGGATTCCCTTATCCTCATTTTAAATCCAATAAGCGGAAGATTAGCGGATAGATACGGCAGCCGTGTTTTAAGTTCACTTGGTATGGCTTTTAATGCCTCTGCGTTGATCTGGTTTTCTACGTTAAATGAAAGATCCACCTATGGCACGGTCTTAGTTAGTTTGCTGCTATTTGGTATGGGGCTGGCGTTATTTGCTCCAGCCATCACCAGTTCAATTATGGGTTCCGTCCCTCCAGAGAAGCGCGGAGTATCAAGTGGAATCGTTAATACCATCACCCAAACAGCCGGCGTTCTTAGCATTCCATTTTCTTTGCTGCTGATGACGCTGGTAATGCCGTACAATAAGATCTCCCAGATAGTTAGCGGATCCCAACTTATCAGTACCAGTGAAATTCCGATATTCTTGAAAGCTACAAATAATGCTTGTCTCATCCTTGGAATAATCACATTTTTTGCTATCATTCCTGTTTTGCTGGGAAGCCAACGAGAAAAAACAACTGTCAATACATCGAAGAGTTGATAATGGTTTACAAAACACTCTTTTGTAAAGCCATTTTGACTTTTATGAAAATATTTCATAAAACTTCTATTAGAGAATCAAGTTAAGAACTGACACCTGATGACGAGATTGTGAAATTATTGCGTCATCTCAACTAGCCCATCAAGTTAAGATGCTAACAATCGACAAAGTGGAAATGCATGTATTGCGGCAATGAAATAACAGTGCTACAATTGACATACTCAAAATTGATTGGTTTGAAAACTCAACATAATGAACAGGAACTATGAAATACTCAAACGAAAATATTTATTCTCGTTATACTGACAAACAATGCTTTCATATTCATAATGTAAATATAATTCTACACAGTGTATACGGCGTTGGGACTAATGGATAAAAGAGATCAAGCTTCTTTTACTAGTATCGGGATTGTGAAATAGGCTCACCAACCGAAAAGGTCGAAAAATGTTCTGGTAATTTTAACGATGAATATGGGCGCAGATATTTCAAAATTATGGGCAAAAAAATCTGCCGATTCCGACAACCGCTATCCCCTTCTATCTCACATGCTGGACACTTCAGCTGTCTGTGAAGAAATTTGGCAATCATGTTTACAAGCTGGGATGCAGCAGTTCATGGCCAATGAATTAGCCATGCCGGAAAAAGCTGCAAAGCAATGGGTTTCGTTTCTGGCTGGCCTTCATGATATTGGGAAAGCATCGCCAGGATTTCAAAACAAAATAGCTGTCGCGGTTCCACCGCTTAAGGAAGCTGGTTTTGATTTCAAAGATGTCCGAGATATTCCACATGGCATAGTTTCGGCTTGCACCCTAAACGAATTGTTACAACACACATTCCAGCGACGTACTGCAGCACAATTGGCATTTGCATTGGGTGGGCATCATGGTGTGGTCCCGACGCCCAGAACTGTACAAGACAACATTGACTACATCGGTGGACAGAAGTGGCGGTCAGCTAGTACAACACTTTACACAGATTTGATGAATGAACTGGGCCTTCAAGAAACAACATCAAAAGTTGCTCCTTCAAATGCTTTTTACATGATCCTAGCAGGGCTAACTTCAGTTGCGGATTGGGTATCATCCAATGAAGAATTTTTCCCTTATGTTGTCGACGAGGACATAGCTAATGCGCGAAAACAAGCATGCAATGCCTTAGATAAACTCGGCTGGACAGGTTGGGCTCCAGCTCATGCTGCTCTCAGTATTCAGGACATGTTCCCATTTATAACGGAAGTCCGACCGCTCCAACAAGAAGTGGCGTTTCTAATAAACAAGCCTGGTCTGGCAATAATTGAAGCGCCTATGGGTGAGGGTAAGACGGAAGCGGCAATCTATCTGGCAGATAATTGGCTAACATTGCAGAAACAGCGTGGTTACTACTTTGCGCTACCTACCATGGCCACCAGTGATCAAATGTTCGGTCGAGTAGAAGACTACTTAACCAGACGCTATCCGGATGACCGTGTCAATTTTATGCTACTCCATGGCCATGCTGCTCTCTCTGCAGAATTTCAAACTCTCCAGGACCGATTTCATGACAGATTTAATATAAACTCTGATAGTTCTAGTGCTGATAAATTTGATGCTTCTGTTATTGCTGCCAGTTGGTTTACACAAGGGAAACGGGGTCTATTAGCACCATTCGGGGTCGGTACAATCGATCAAGCTTTATTAGCTATTTTGCAAACCAAACATGTCTTTGTTCGTCTGTTTGGACTAGCTCACAAAACTGTTATTATCGACGAGGTGCATGCATATGACACCTACATGACAAACTTGCTTTCCCGTTTGCTGGAGTGGCTAGCCGCGCTCGGCTCAAACGTCATCTTACTTTCAGCAACATTACCGACCGAACGCCGAAATTTATTACTAGAAGAATATGCCAAAGGGTTAGGTAGCCAGGAGGTGAAAGTGCCACCCGGGTTCGGTTCAACGTACCCACGTATTTCATGGACCGCTGGCAATCAATTCTACACGAAGGCAATAAAAACTTCACCGGGTTCTACCAGAGAATTGCAGATTCGCATCGTAGACAATCATCTGCCTGTACTTGGTGGTGAATATGATCTGGGAAAACAACTAAGTGAAGCGTTGGCTGACGGTGGATGTGCCTCCATAATTTGCAATACGGTCTCTGAAGCGCAGGCCACATTCCAGGCTTTACGGCCGTACTTCCCGAATACCGATGCCGGTGACGGTGCACCTGAACTGGATATACTGCATTCACGTTATTTGTATCATGACCGTAAACAACGCGAGGAACGAACACTAATCCGATTTGGTAAACCCGGTGGTAAAGTGCTGTGTTCGGATGGAATTGAGCGTACTGTAAATAGACCTAGAAGAGCACTACTCGTTGCAACACAAATAATAGAGCAAAGCCTCGATTTGGATTTCGATCTGATGGTATCAGAAGTTGCACCTATCGATTTTCTGTTGCAGCGGTCAGGACGCATGCACCGGCATGATCGTGACACTCGTCCTCCCAAGCTTAAAACAGCTACATTTTGGATCGGCAGACCGGAAATAAAAACAGGCGATATTCCTGATTTTGGCCGAGACCGGTTTGTATATGACTATCACGTTCTTTTACGCAGCTGGCTGGCAATCAGTAAAAGAACGATAATTAGCATTCCGCAGGATGTGGATTCCTTAATAGATGCTGTCTATGGAGAACATGAGTGTCCAAATGAATTATCTCAACCGTTTATGGCAGAGTGGGCAGAGAGCAGGAAGAAACAACTTAAAGATATTGAGCATGATGAGATAGAAGCTGATAATCGTAATATAGAGCATCCTGATTTCGGTGGGTATATTGGTTATATTGCGAAAGATCCGAAAGAAGAAGATGATCCAACTGTTCATCAGGCACATCAGGCTTTAACACGACTCACTATGCCAACTGCCAACGTAATTTGCTTACACGGGTCCAGGGAAGAGGCATTCTGGGACTTGGAACAGACTTTGTCCTTGAATTTGGGATCCACCCCAGATCGGGCCACAGTTAAAAAACTGCTAGAGCATTCCCTTACCATATCCCGTTATGACCTGGTTATGATGCTGACAAGCAGTCCTATTACTGCACTACCTTCTGCGTGGAAAAACGTATCACTATTATACAATTACAATGTGCTTTTCTTTAACTCAGACAATGAATCCCATTTCCGTGATTTCCATCTAGAATTATCTGAACTAGGATTGATAATACAGAAATTAAACTAGGAGGTTTTCATGCCCAGTTTTAATCTCATTGATAACAAATGGATCCCCTGCATCCTCGTGACTAGTGGGCAAGAAGAACTATCGATTAGAGAAATATTTACAGAGTTAAAAATGTCTGGAATTCAAGAAATTTCCGACTCTTCGCCTCTAGTTACGGTAGGCATTCATCGTCTGCTGTTAGCTATCCTACATCGCAACTTTGGTCCAAGAGATGGGTCTGCATGGGCTAAGATATGGAACAGCGGTGACTGGGACACAACCAAGTTAATGGGCTACCTCGATAAGTGGCATGATCGTTTCAATCTCTTTGATGAGAAGTACCCATTCTACCAGAGTGCCAGTTTACCAGTCTCTGCTATTGATGCCAAAGGTAAAGTGAAATCGTATGCATCATCTGTATCAGGTTTGATTCACGAACTTGCAGCTGGTGGCAATGCTACCTTGTTTGACCACTCTACGGATGATAAAACATATTCTATTTCATCTGCCGAAGCGGCAAGATTGCTTGTAGCTTTTCAACCATATGCTGTCGGAGGGCTTCTCACTTTCGAGACCGGACAAGACCCCAAGTTATATAAATCTGCAGATAATGCACCGATGGTAAAGGGTGCAGCTATTCTGGTCAAAGGTGACAATCTCTTTAGGACCTTAATGCTCAATCTTAATTCATATGGAGTATCTAAAAATGACACAACTGCCGATGCCCCCGCATGGGAACAAGAGCATGATGCACTCCGTGAAGAAAGCCCTAAGGGATTACTGGATTTATTGACCTGGCAAAGTCGACGTGTGAAATTGATCCAAGAGCAGAATGCTGTAACACATGTCGTTATTATGAAAGGTAATCAATTTCCGGATAATTATTCATTACATGAAAAGGAACCGATGTTAGCATTCCGGAAAGTCTTAAAACCTACTAAGGGACAGGATCCACTCCCACCATTGGCATTCCGGGAAGATCGAGCACTATGGCGTGATAGCCTTTCTCTTTTTGAATCTACAGTTGATAAAACCAGGCCTTTAATTCTTGATTGGCTCAGCGAGCTAACCTTTGAGGGACACATAGCACAATCTACAGTCATAAACCTGGAAGTAATGGGAATGATTACAAATCAGGCAAAGATTATTTTGTGGCGTGATGAACGACTTCCGCTACCTATCATTTATCTTGAGGATAAGAAACTTTGTGAGAAACTTAAAACAGCTCTTGAAATAGCAGACAAAGCCGACCGATTACTCGGTCCTGGATTTCACTCAATAAAGGTTACTGACAAAGATGGTAAAAAGAAAGAGATGCTCTTTCCCAGCCCGTTACGGCAGTTAGCGGCCGGAATATTATATCCAGCTAATCCGAGGGAAGCGGATAAGAATGCCGTAGTGGCGCTCGTATTGTCCATCTCACCATCACGAAGTTTTTGGGCAGAAATGGGTATCTCGTTTGATTATCTGCTCAGTAAGCTTCCGGAGGACCAACAAGGTGGAGAATACGGTGCCACCATTCTGCCATGGTGGAATAAAGTGGTCCGCAATGCTGCATTGAAAGCATTTGATCAAGCAGTTGAAGCTATTGACCAGACAGGTAGAATACTAAAAGAAACCACACTGGCAGAGAAGGAATTCCGGATACAATTAGCGAAGATCATACCAAATACTAAAAAAGGAGGTGAAGCATGAACGAGCAAGAACGCCGGTTTATCGGACATTTGGAAAAACTTGTTAAAGAACAAGACAAGGGTGCATTGGCCAACCTACGTAGAGGCTTAGGTAAGAAACCTGGGACAGCACGTGTTATGGATCCTCATGTCTTACCGTATACTGCTGGACTAAATTTGAGACAAGAAGAGGCATACTACATCATAGGAGCTCTGTTTGCGATGTGGTACCAGGGAAAGGAAAGCGTTGATTTAAATAAGCCCCTCAATTTAGGTTCATCGATGCATATGCTGGAAACTCGTGCTGTAGCAGATGGTAATACTTATGAAGATGCCGAAGAACGGATCGGTAAATATCTATCGGCTCTACTGGATAGTCACCAAGATGAATTACCTGAGCGACTACGGCACGCTATCAGCCTTTTAAAGTCAAAGGAGATACCAGTGAATTGGCTTCAGCTATTAGATGATATCCAGTACTGGCATCGAGAAGGGCAATTTCGAGAGCATAATTGGGCCAGGAGTTTCTGGCAATCTCAGGATAATAACGAAGAAGAAAATGAAATAAATAAGGAGACAAAATGATCATCGAATTACACGTTTTACAGAATTTTGCGCCGGCTAACCTGAACAGGGATGATACCAATTCACCTAAAGAATGCATGTTCGGCGGATACCGCCGAGCGCGTATTTCCAGCCAATGCATCAAGCACTCTATGAGAAACTACTTCAAGAAGAATGAACTCGTAGAGGTTGATAACCTGGGTGTGCGGACAAAGGGATTAGTAAATGAAGTCACGGCACAACTCGTTGCATTCGGGAAAGCAGAAGAGGAAGCCAGATCAGCGACTATAAAAGCCATTGAATCGATTGGCAAACTCAAACTGGACAAAGAAAAAACACAGTATCTCCTATTCTTGGGGAGAAAAGAGATCAATGGAGTTGCATCTGTCATTGAATCTAACTGGCAATTGCTGACTACCGCAATCGGTAACGATAAAAAACTGGATAAGCAATTCGAGACTGTTGGCAAAGCCGTTCTCAACGCACTCAACGGCGGTAAAGCCATCGACGTGGCTCTTTTTGGCAGAATGCTGGCCGACTTACCCGATCAGGAAAGAGATGCTGCTTGCCAGGTAGCTCATGCTATATCAACGCACAAAGTCGGTATAGAGTTCGATTATTACACTGCGATGGATGATCTCCAGCCGAAGTCGGAGAGCGGTGCCAGCATGATGGGTACGATTGAATTTGATTCTGCCTGTTTCTACCGCTACTCGAATATCGATTATGCTCAACTGCTGAAAAACCTTGACGGCGATCAGGAATTAACAGGAAAAGCAATCAGGGCTTTTATCAGGGCCTCAGTCAACGCTATCCCCACTGGCAAGCAGAATTCGTTTGCAGCTCAGAACCCACCGTCGTTTGTTTTTGCTGTAGTGCGCGGTTCCGGTACCTGGTCACTTACAAATGCTTTCTCGAGACCTATATGGGTAGGTGAAAACGGAGACCTGGTTTCCAAGTCTATCAGTGGTCTTGTAGAATACTGGAACAAATTAGCCAAGGTATATGGTGAGAAAGACATCCAATCCAAGATTGCATTCTCACTTGAACCGTCGAACGATTTTAAAGATTTGCACATGGTAGACTCACTTGAAAACCTGATTGGTGAGATTAACAAGTCACTTGGAGGATAAAATGGCAGTATTATTGTTGCGTCTTGCCGGCCCGATGCAATCATGGGGTACACAGAGCCGCTTCAGTAACCGTGATACCGATCTGGAGCCATCAAAGTCCGGTGTAATCGGGCTATTGTGTGCTGCTATGGGTAAATCTCGTGAAGATAAGAGTAGTGTCGAGCAGCTATCGAAGTTAAAAATGGGTATCAGAATTGATTTACCTGGTACGATGGCACGGGATTATCATACAGCATCCCATGTAATGACAGCAGATGGTGGCACTAAAGCTTGTGAGTTATCAAACCGCTTCTACCTGGCAGATGCTTGCTTTCTGGTTGCCCTAAAAGGGGAATTGAGCCTGATAGAAATTCTGTATTCAGCACTAACAACTCCTGTATGGCCCCTGTACTTGGGGCGTAAAGCATTTGTGCCTGGCAGCCCGATCTTTCTTCCGGATGGCTTGCTACGAGATTGCACTGATTTACTCTCTGGGCTGACCAGCTACCCCTATCTACCGGCCAAGCCTGCTGAACCAGAACCACTGAGAGTTGAAATAGAAGCGGAATTCGGCCAAGGAAGTCGGGCTAAGTTAGATCAGCCTATTTCGTTCTCCAGTGACAAACGAAAATTCGGGCTACGGTACATGTCAAGCAAATTCATAAACCCAGAAGAACTACCGACCATGACAAAGGAGAAACCATGTATTTATCTCGTCTAAAAATGGATTTGTCTCGACGTACTGCTCGAGAGTTTCTGATAAACCACTATCAGCTGCACCTTGCTGTATATCGTGCTTTCCCGGATGCTGCCGATGGTGGGCCAGGGCGAGTACTTTATAGAGTTGACCAAAGTGAGCAGTCAGCTGTATTGTTCGTACAGTCTAAAAAGAAACCGGATTGGACAAAGGCGGAATTTTTGTACAATAGCCTACTAGTACCGCCAGAGTGTAAATTATTTGCTCCCAGTATTCAAACCGGACAAACTTTGTTTTTTTATACTAGAACTAATCCCACAATCAGACAGTCATCTACGGGACGCAGAATTGGAATCACAAACGAAGCAGACCAGCTTGCGTGGCTACGACGCAAAGGTGAGGACCATGGATTTACTGTAATAAGTTGCCAAGTAATGAATGAGGGGATCTCTAATAGTGACAGGGGGTTTGAGAACAAAGATAAATTAAGACACTTTGGTGTGCGTTTCAGTGGGCTGCTTAAAATTTCTGACCAAGCGCAATTTATGAAAACTCTTGAGAACGGGATAGGAAGTTCTAAAGGCTTCGGCTTCGGATTACTTTCACTAGCACCGGCGTTGTAATCATAATATAAACATATTATCCACGCAGGTGGATGTGAACCGTAAATTCTAAGGAGAGAAGATGGAGAAGAAAAGTATTCTCCATATAGGTGGAGGTGAACCGCCATCATCAACCCTTAAATTGCCCCCGCATCAGTATTCTCCACATAGGTGGAGGTGAACCGCCTCCCTCTGGAAGCTAAAGAAAAGGATGGGGATAAGTATTCTCCACGTACGTGGAGGTGAACCGTGTCTATGTTCTAGGATGGGACGGGAGATGATGTGTTCTCCACGCGATTGGAGGTGAACCCCCCGCAAACAGGCATTAAAAGAGGTTGGAAGAGTATTCTCCACATAGATGGAGGTGAACCGTGCCTTTGCCTTAATCCGCTGGGAGAGGAGGGGTATTCTCCACCTATGTGGAGGTGAACCGTAAATTCTAAGGATGGGGAAAATGGATAAGAGGTATTCTCCACTCAGGTGGAGGTGAACCGAAAGCCCCCCGGAGTCGAAACATGACAACGATGTATTCTCCACATAGGTGGAGGTGAACCGTTCAGGCGAGGGAGGGTCGGAATGAGGGCTAGTATTCTCCACATAGGTGGAGGTGAACCGTAAATAAATCGATGCCATTAAATGGCCAAACGGTTTGGCTTGTTGATTGAGGTGTACTATGCTTGCAATAGATATCAACACATTTATCGTTTTTTGTAAAACATTAATTGGTCAAAATTTAAAAACGGTAGAGGGGAAATCTCAATTTATTCTCAATAATGTCACCGGTAATGCTTTTTATTACCAGGTGTCAACTAAAAATGTGCAGAAGCAAGCTATAAGGTATGTAGATCGTGTCCTTAAACGGTATGCTAAAACACAATCTCTAAACCCTGGACACTATGGGGATATAACTCCCAACGGATTGTATGTTCTCACTCTAATAAAGCTTTATGAGGAGTCCCTGAATAAGTAACCTTACTCGCTGGAATCAGTTCACTTTAAATTGTGTTGGCTTCCAATAAAGCTAAATGAATCCACCCAATCCGTGTTTCAGACCGAGAACAACTCTCCTTGAACTCCCCCGTCCACAATCCTTGCACTTTACATTTTAGTCTTTTGTAAAGGAAAAATAACTTCAAATAACCTATGGAACTCCCACCTTTGCATTTAATCTTGTTATTCAGAGGTCATTCAGGCAACAACTCTTTTTTGAAACGCCTCAAACTCTGACTTGACGATGGCGGATACCTGTGCCTGTATTTGTGCCGGTAAATCATCCTGAATAGCCTTTATTGCCGAAGCCATCTGGGCAAGCTGTTTTCTAATTTCGGAAAGTTCCTTGGCATTGCCGATAAAGGTGGGCGTTTCTTTAGGAATTGCATTGACAGTTTTTACGATATGTTCTTGAAGAATTGGACGGAGAATATCAGCTGTGGCCCGGGTAAGTTCATCAACCTCGATTTTTGCTGGTGGAAGATATTGTGCAATGTTACAGGCTAGTACTTGCATCGCTGCCGGCGGGCATTTAGCCAGGACTTCAGGAATTTTTGCTACTATGTCAGGATCTTCCATCAGTTCAGCTATGGCCTTACCGGGATCACCCATTACGGACATTAGACTGAGTTTCTTCTTCTTAGGTTTTTGTTCTTGCATTGTATATTACCTCACTTTAATTTTTGTAGTGAAGGTCAGATTCAAATTAGCAGAGTCGGATTATGACATACTAATTATCTCTGGTGGGACAAGTGACACCCTTAACCATGGTACATCCTTACAAACGTAACTCTTCCGAGTTAAATTAAGTTGTGACATAATGTTGCACCTCTTTTTCTGATTGGAAATGACTCTATTATCCAGTTATTACATTACTTATCATCTGGGCACCCAGTCCACGTAATATCTTGTTGGATATTTCCCCTACCTAGTGCTCCAGATATTCCCTGAGTTTACGCCCACGATTCGTACGACGTATTTTGTAAATCGCTTTACCTTCAATCTGCCGAATACGCTCACGCGAGACTAAAAGTTCTGACGCTACTTCCTCCAACGTCCTGCTTCTGCCATCCTCCAACCCAAACCTGAGTCGTAACACCTTTTGCTCTCTAGGCGTTAGGGTCAATAGCACCTCCCTAATCTGCTCTTTAAGCAATTTCTCAATGGTATTATCTATCGGTTGTATTGTGCTGCGATCTTCGATCATATCACCCAACTGGCTGCCAGTCTCTTCGCCGATGGGTAATTCAAGTGAGGTGGGTAACTGAGCTATCTTGATAGCATCGCGAACCTTTTCTGGAGGTATCCCCATCTCCAGTCCGATTTCCTTGGTAGTGGGGTCGCGACCATATTCTTGGGCTAGTTTATGGCTGATTCTTGATACTTTGTTAATAGTTTCAATCATATGCACTGGAACGCGAATAGTTCTCGCCTGGTCAGCAATAGCGCGGGTAATTGCCTGACGTATCCACCATGTGGCATAGGTGCTAAACCTAAAACCCTTATGCGGA
>Ga0326728_10023173_pt1 | contig 11414 bp, 9 predicted proteins | sample MB3enrmetagenome_FD_207602 | JGI IMG/M metagenome (GOLD analysis project Ga0326728, IMG submission 207602) | Lab enriched peat soil microbial communities from McLean, Ithaca, NY, United States - MB31MN | ecosystem: Environmental > Terrestrial > Soil > Wetlands > Peat | place: USA: New York... | reverse complement strand
TCAGGGAATGCCGCCGCATAGCCCGCGTACAGCTTCTTCCACTCGGCCTCTGCAGCCTCGCCGCGAGGAACCGCCGAGCGCCACTGCGCCAGCGCCTCTTCGGGAAGCACAAAGCTCTGGTCCTCAGGGAAGCCGAAGAACTTCTTGGTGGCGGCCACGCACTCGGCGCCCAGCGCCTCGCCGTGCGACTTGTTGCTGCCAGCCTTCGGGCTGCCGTAGCCGATGACCGTGCGCACGCCGATCAGCGACGGGCGGCTTGTCTCGGCCTTGGCCGCTTCAATCGCCGCTGCAATGCCTGCGAGATCGTTGCCGTCCGCCACCTTTTGCACGTGCCAGTTGTAGGCTTCGAACCGCTTGTAGACGTCTTCGGTAAAGCTCAGATTTGTCGGCCCGTCCAGCGAGATCAGGTTGTCGTCGTAGAGGACAACCAGTTTGCCAAGGCCCAGCGTTCCGGCCAGCGAAGCCGCCTCGTGCGAGAGGCCTTCCATCATGTCGCCGTCGCCGCAGAGTACGTAGGTGTGGTGATCGACCACCTCGTAGCCGGGCTTGTTGTACACGGCCGCCAGATGCTTCTCGGCCATCGCCATGCCGACGCCCATCGCAAAGCCCTGGCCCAGCGGTCCGGTCGTGGCTTCCACGCCGTCGGTGTGTCCGAACTCGGGGTGTCCGGGAGTCTTCGAGCCCCACTGCCGGAAGCTCTTCATGTCGTCCAGCGTCAGCTTGTAGCCGCTCAGAAACAGCGATCCGTAGAGCAGCATCGAGCCGTGTCCGCCCGAAAGCACAAAGCGATCCCGGTCCACCCACTTCGAGTGCGCCGGATTGTGCTTCATCAGCTTGTTGAACAGTAGATAAGCGATCGGCGCGCAGCCCATCGGCGCTCCGGGATGGCCGCTCTTGGCTTTCTCGATCGCATCCACGGCCAGCAGGCGCAACGTGTCGATAGAGAGGTTGTCGAGTGTGTGATCTGCGAGGCTGGAAGTCATAAGGCTGGAACTTTTCCTTTCCGTTGCAACAGAGGCGCGGAGTGCTGGGGGAAATCGCTTTCCCCCTGACTCTAGCATTGTATCGAAGCCGGGCCCGCTCTTCGACGGGATCGAACTCAATCCACCTGCAATCTTCCTGCCTCCCGATACCCGTGGCCTGTTTTCCACCACCCGAGTCCAAAATTTTCCGCACCCTTCGCTCTCCTCGGGCATCCTGTTGTCAGGCAAGCTGTTGCACCGGAAGAGTGTGCCACAGCCATTCGGCCGCTTCGCCCCCAGTTTCGCGCTGCCCCGGGCAGCCATTTACCAAGACACGTGGAATCCCGGCACACGGATAAACCCATCACACGTACAATCGCAACGGAGGAAATTCCCCTATGGCATACGAACTGGCACCGCTTCCCTACGACTACTCCGCTCTGGAGCCCTTCATCGACGCCGAGACCATGCACCTGCACCACGACAAGCACCACCAGGCCTACGTGAACAACCTGAACGCCGCGCTGGCCAACCATCCCGAGCTGGCAGCCAAGCCTATCGACGACCTGCTGCGCGATCTCTCCCAGATTCCCGAAGCCATCCGTACCGCGGTGAAGAACAACGGCGGCGGCCATGCCAACCACAGCGGCTTCTGGAAGTTGATGGGCCCGGTGAGCGCTCCCGGCATCGGCGGCCATCCCTCCGGCGCCATCGCCAGCCAGATTTCCGCCGACTTCGGCGACTTCGACACCTTCAAGAAGACCTTCAATGAGACCACCGCCAAGCAGTTCGGCTCCGGTTGGGGCTGGCTGGTCTTCGAGGGCGGCAAGCTCAAGGTCGTCACCACTCCGAACCAGGACACTCCGTGGTCGCAGGGCCTCTACCCCATCCTCTACAACGACCTCTGGGAGCACGCCTACTACCTGAAGTATCAGAACCGCCGGCCCGACTACCTGGCCGCATGGTGGAATATCGTCAACTGGGAAGAGGTCAACCGCCGCTTCGCCATCGCCAAGGGGTAAGTACAGTTGACAGTGAACAGTTGACAGCGATCAGTTGCGTTTTATGCGCTCTTTCGCTGGGATGAAAATGGAAACGGCGTCCGCGAGCGGACGCCGTTTTTGTTGTTGGATGGGTTCCCGTGAGCCGCTCTAGCGGCCTCGGGTGTTGGCGATGGCCTGATCGATGAGCTGGTAGAGCTTGGTGCGATCGACGACCTCGACGAAGGGCGCGCCTTTGGAACTGGAGGTGACGACCCAGATGGTTGGCGTGTGTTCGATGCCGACGCGCTGGCCGAGTGCGTAATCCGCCTTGACGAGGGCGGCGAACTTGCCCTGGGGATCGACGGCGAAGGGGAAGGCGATGCCGTGGCTCTGGGCGTACTTCTGGGTGAACTGGGCGAGCTGCGCCGGGGTCTCAATGGAGCGTTGATTCGCGAAGATGTAGTCGCGATACTCGTCGCCGATCTTCTTGCCCTTGGTGTCGAACCAGCGGGCGTTGACGGCGGCGATGAAGCTCCAGTTGTGGAAGGGGAGCGGGAAGTCGTGGCGCACGAGGGGAATGTTGTACTTGGCCGCTGCGTCGCGGAGGACGGGGGCGGCATTGGCGCAGTCGGGGCACTCCATGTCGGCAAATTCGACGATGGCAATGCGCGCGCCGGCGGGCGGACGCAGCGCGGACGCGTCGTGAACCTGCGTGGTGGCCGGAGCGCCGAACTGGGCGTGGGCTGCGACGGCAGCGAACAGCAGCGTGGCGGAGGCCAGCGCGGATAGCAGGCCGGCGCGGTTCAGACGATTGCGGAAGGCAAGGGCGATGGACTGAGACATGTCGTTTGGACGGCTCCCTTTTTTTATTGTAACGGGAGCCGGGGCGGGGTCAGTTGCGGTCGTGGTCGCGGCGGCGGGCGTCGATCCAGCGCCGCCAACGATAGTCGGCGTAGATGGAGCCGGCAACGATGAGAAGGACGACGATGACGAGGGTGAGCTTCATGGGATTCCAGTGTAACGGTTGGATTTCGCCGGAGTGGGGGTGGGGCGCCGATGGATTCGGAAAATCAATGCTGGCGTCGTGCTACCCCACACCGCTCGTAAGAACACAGACCCGGGGAAACTATACCCCACGGACGAAGACCTGTCCGTGGGGTATCCGGAGATGTGAGGAGGATATTAGCGGCCGACGACGATGACCTGGAAGCTGCCGGGCAGAACGGCCGGGCGAGGACGGGGATTGTCGGGGGTTGGGTCCGGGCGCGGGCCGAAGTCGGCGGATACGAGATAGACGCGGTCGGCGCCGGGGTCGTAGGCCATGGTGCGCGCTCCGCGCTGGGTGGCGAGCTTCTGGATGGTTGGATAGCCGGGGGCAGAGGCATCGACGATGGAGAGAACGCCGTCGCCGGAGGAGGCGAAGGCGAGGGAGTAGGCGGAACTCCAGCCGGCGGCGTCAGGGCCGTCGCCGATGGCGGCGGTGGCGAGGAGTTTGCCGGAGAGGGAGTCCACGACGCTCATCTTGTTGCCGTCGCAGACGGGGAAGAGACGGTGTCCGTAGACATCGAAGGCCAGGCCGGAGGGGGAGTTGCAACCGGCGGACCAGGTGGCGGTGATCTTGAAGGAGCGGGCGTCGAAGCGGACGATCTGGTTCTTGTCCTCGATGTTGGCGAAGACCGTGCCCTGGCCGTCGACGGCTGGAAACTCGGGCTTGCCGGGCAGGCGGATGGTGGCAACGACCTTTTGCGTGGCGGCGTCGATGACGGAAACGTCTTTACTGCGGCCGTTGAAGGCCCAGACGGTGTGAGTGACGGGCTCGAAGACGATGCCGTCGGGGTTGACGCCGGCGGAGACGGTGGCAACGGTGGCGAGGGTGGCGCGGTTGAAGACGACCACGGCGTTGCCGCCGCCGTCGGAGATGTAGCCGAATGTGCCGTCGGTATCGAGAGCGATGCCGTGGACGCCGTGGAGGCCGGTGATGGCGCCTGCGGGCTTGCCGGTAGTGGTGTCGATGACCTCGACGCGGACGCCGTGGGCAATGTAGAGGCGGTGGGCGGAAGAGTCGGCAAGGAGATAGTCCCAGCCGCCCTCACCGCCGATGGTCCAGCGATCGATGACCTTGTAGGGCTGTTGCGCCGGGATCAGGCCCGGGGCAAAGAGGCTGGCGAGGAGGATCGCAGCGGACGCCGGCCGGAGAACTAAGCGAAGGAAAAGCGGGAACCGCATGGCAGGACTCCTCGGGGCGGATCGCAGCGACCGATTCGCCCGCGCAGAAAGTGTCTCACGGGTTGATTGAGTTCGGCGGAAAATCGGAAGAATTTTGGGCTGGCGGTTGGGGCAGGAAAATGGAGACCGTTGTTCCCTGGCCCAGCAGGCTGGTGAGGTGGATGGAGCCTCCGGCGCGCTCGACGATGGCCTTGCAGATGGCAAGGCCCAGGCCAAAGCCTCCGGTGGAGCGGGCGCGGGAGGGATCGCCGCGGTAGAAGCGGTCGAAGACGTGGGGTTGGGCGGCAGGGTCGATGCCTTCGCCGTGGTCCTCGACGGTGAGGAGTACGCCGCCGGGCTCGGCGCAGAGACGAAGCTGGACGGTGGAATCGGCGGGACTGTGTTCGAGCGCGTTCATCAGCAGGTTTGAAACCAGCAGAGAGGCGTCTTCCGCGGCGAGGGGAACGGGGAAGGCCGATCCGGCGGGAAGGCTGGCGGCGACCTGAACGCGGCGGAGAGCGGCGAAGCTCTCCAACTCTGCCACGGTGTTCCGGAGGCAAAGGGCCAGATCGCAGACAGGCGCGGGACCGGCGTTGGAGGCAGCGCCCTCGATCCGGGCGAGGGTGAGCATACGGGAGACGAGATCTTCCAGACGCCGGGTGTCGGCGAGGCAACCTTGCAGGCCGGCCTGATACTCGGCAACGGTGCGAGGGGCGAGGCCGAGCAACTGCAGCGAGGATTTGGCGACGGCGACGGCGGTCTTCAGCTCATGGGCGGCGTCGGAGACGAAGGTGCGCTGTTGGTCGAAGGAGCGGTGGAGGCGGTCGAGGGTTTGCTCGAGGACGTTGGTGAGGGGCGCAAGTTCGGGCGTGGAGCGGGCCTCGGCAGGCGGGGAGAACCGCCAGTCATCGACGGAGATGTGGGAGGAAAGCGCGGCGAGCTGACGGAGCGGGAAGAGGCCGCGATGGAGGAGCCAGGCGATGAGGGGCCCGGTGACGACGAGGAGCAGGAGACTGGCGGCTGCGTAGAACTCGACCGCGCCGCGGATCGCCTTCCAGACGCGCACGGTAGGCGTTCCATAGAGGATGGTGACGTGGTGCAGCTTGCCTCCGCCCGGTTCGAGAGGGTCGATGGTGCGCGAGCCGTGGCGCAGGAGCAGGCGGTAGCGGTGGCCATGCAGCCGGAGGTCGGAGTAGGCTCCATCGGGGAGCGTGGCGAACTGCTGCGGGGTGAAGGCGAGCAGGCCCTTGGGGTCGGCCGGCCAGTTGGGCGAGCGGCCGAGGAGATGGCCGCGGTCGTCGAAGACCTCCCAGATGTCGTTGTCCGGGACGGAGAGGTCGGCGCGGTCGAGCATGATGTTGTCGCCGGGGTCGTCGGCGTCCTGGACGGCGCCGAGGACGGAGTCGGCACGGCCGCGGAGCATGATGTCGAAGGAGCGGAAGTGGGTATGGTGCTCATAGCCGAGCGAGAGGAGGATGGCCGCGAGAGAGGCGACGAACTCAACGGTGAGCACGGCGGCGATCAGGCGGACGGCGATGCTGTTTTTGTTCCAGTTCATGCGATGCGCTCGGGAAAGAGGCGATAGCCGCGGCCCCGCTTGGTTTCGATGACGGGCTCGGAGCCGGGCGCGGCGGCGTCGAGTTTGCGGCGCAGGTTGGAGACGTGAGCCTCGATGACGTTGGAGTGGTGCTCCCAATCGTAGTCGTAGAGATGTTCGAGCAGTTCCTGCTTGGAGAAGATGCGGCGCGGGTGATGGATGAGGTACTCGATGATGCGGTACTCGGTGGGCGAGAGATCGACGGGAATGCCGGCGCGGCGGACGGTCTGTTCGAGCGTGTTCACTTCGAGATCGAGCGCGGAGAGGGTGGGGTGAGGCGCTCCCTTGCCGCGGCGGATGAGCGCCTTGGCGCGGGCGATGAGTTCTCCGAGATCGAAGGGCTTGGCAAGGTAGTCGTCGGCGCCGGCGTTGAGCAACTCGACGATGGCGTTCTTGCCCTCTTTGGCGGTAAGGATGAGGACCGGGGTTGGATCGTGGCGGGCGCGGAGACGGCGCAAGACGCTCTGGCCATCGAGGCGGGGGAGCATGAGGTCGAGAATGACCAGATCGTAGCAGCGATTGGCGGCCATCTGGTCGCCGGTTTCGCCGTCGAGGGCGCAGTCGACCGCATAGCCGGGCCCCTCGCGCAGGGCAGCGGCCAGATTGTTGGCCAGTCGAGGTTCGTCTTCGACCAGAAGGACGCGCATCGGATGGGTGTCTCCTGAGAACATTATGATGGTAGCGAGGTTAAGACAGACTGAAGCTGGGGAGTAAAAAGCCAGGAGCGTCTGGTTGGGAGTTGGTGGTATCCACCCTTGCGCGATAAGGCTGCGCGAGGATGGGGCACCCGGCTGGAGTGGTATAGCCGGTGTTGGCTGGTGGGGAGTTGGTGGTATCCCACCCATTTCGCGATAAAGCCTGCGAAATGGATGGGGCACGGGAGGTCTGAGGGAGGATGAGGCGTGGAAAAACAGCCCAGGATTCTTCGGCTCCCTTCGCTCCGCTATGGTTGCTCAGGTTGAACCCGGTTCAGGGTTGGTGTGAAGAGGGAGCTTGGATTGCGGATTGTACTTTCGAATATCGGGACGTTTGGGGATATTAACCCCCTGATTGCGATTGCGCTGGAGATGAAGCGTCGGGGGCACGTGCCGGTGATGGCGCTGCCGGAGGTTTACCGGGCGAAGATCGAACCGCTGGGGCTTGTGTTTCGCGCGGTTCGGCCGGACATTGACCCCGCCAATACGAAGCTGGTGGAGATGGTCTACGACGTGAAGAAGGGGACGGAGACGGGGTTGAGGGAGTTTCTGTTTCCGGTTTTGCGGGAGACCTATGCCGACCTGCTGGACGCGGCGACGAAGCCGGAGCGGGCGGACCTGCTGCTGCTGGGCGAGTTGAATTACGCGGGGCCGATTGTGGCCGAGGTGACAGGGATTCCGTGGGCGAGCTATGTGCTGGCGCCGCTGTCGTTCTTCTCGGCCTTCGATCCGCCGGTGCTACCGATGTATCCGCGGCTGGCCAGGGCGGACAAGACGGTTCCGGGGATGGGACGGGCGATCAAGCGGCTGGCGCGGTTTGTAAGCCGGAAGTGGCCGGAGCCGATTTACGAATTGCGGCAGGAGCTGGGACTGGAAAAGGGCAGGAACCCGCTGTTCGACGCCAAGCACTCGCCGGATCTGGTGCTGGCGCTGTTTTCGCGGGTGCTGGGCGCGGAGCAGAAGGACTGGCCGGAGAATACGCTGATTACGGGCTTCTGCTACTACGACGCCGACGCGGGGAATGCGAAGCTGCCGGAGAAACTGGAGGCATTTCTGCAGGCAGGCGAGCCTCCGGTTGTGTTCACTCTGGGTTCGGCAGCGGTGCTGGCGGCGGGGAACTTCTACGAATTTTCGGCGCGGGCCGCGATCCGGCTGGGGATTCGGGCAGTGCTGCTGATTGGCGCGGATCCGCGCAACCGGCCACGGACGGCGCTGCCGGACTCGATCTGCATGGCGGAATATGCGCCCTACTCGGCGCTGTTTTCACGGGCGTCGCTGGTGGTGCACCAGGGCGGAGTGGGAACCACGGCACAGTGCCTGCGGGCAGGCAAGCCGATGCTGATTATGCCCTACTCGCACGACCAGCCGGACAATGCGCGGCGGATGCGGCGGCTGAAGGTGTCAAAGGCGATCCGGCGGCAGAGCTATACGCCGGTGCGGGTGGCGCGGAAGATCAAGGCCATGCTGGAAGAGCCGAAGTTTGCGCGGCGAGCGCAGAGCGTGGCGCAACAGTTGGCGCGGGAAGACGGTGTGGGCAAGGCCTGCGATGCGCTGGAAGGGTTGCTGGCGCGGAAACAGGGGCGGTAAGGGGAGGGCATTGCTCTCCCACCATTTCGGCGATGAGGCTGCCGAAAGGATGGGGCACGTGGGTGTGTGGGATGGCCATGCGCGCCTCAGGGTATGCGCCGATGGGCTGATAGCATACAAAGAGGAGCAGTCCGCCCTGCACTTCCCTGTAGTCTCTCCGATTGTGTACGGCGCGCCCGGAAAGAGCCATGTTTCACACAACAGACGATATTCACATCCAGTGGACGAAGGTTGTCCTGCCCCCAGTCTTCCTAGAAGAGGAGCGGCCTGTCAGCGAGGCGGCCTCGACCACCATCTTCGACGCCCGGCAGGAGATTCTCGACATTCTGAACGGGCGCGACTCGCGGCTGCTGGTGCTGGTGGGCCCCTGCTCCATCCACGACACCAAGGCCGCGCGCGAGTACGGCCAACTGCTGCAGGCGGCCATCGAGGAGTACTCCAGCGATCTGCGCATCGTGATGCGGGTTTACTTTGAAAAGCCGCGCACCACGATCGGCTGGAAGGGCCTGATCAACGATCCCTTTCTGAACCAGTCGTACAAGATCAACGACGGGCTGCGGCTGGCGCGGCATCTGCTGCTGGACCTGGCGGAGATGGGCGTGCCCACGGGCACCGAGTTCCTTGACATGATTTCGCCGCAGTATATTGCGGGGCTGGTGAGCTGGGGCGCCATCGGAGCGCGCACCACGGAGAGCCAGGTGCACAGGCAACTGGTGAGCGGCGTCTCCTGCCCGGTGGGCTTCAAGAATGCCACCTCGGGCGACGTGCAGGTGGCCATCGACGCGATTCTGTCGGCGGCGCGCTCGCATACTTTTCTGGGCCACACCAAGCATGGCCAATCGGCCATCTTTGTGACCACGGGTAATCCGGACTGCCACATCATCCTGCGCGGCGGGAAGAAGCTGACCAACTACGATGCGGCCAGCGTGGAAGCCACCGCAGCGGCCATGCGGAAGTCGGGCATTGAGCCGCGCATCATGATCGACTTTTCCCATGCGAACAGTTCGAAGGATTATCGCCGCCAGGCGCAGGTGTGCAGCGACGTCTGCGCGCAGGTGGCCGGGGTCGATGGCAAGCCCGGCGATGCGCGGATTCTGGGCGTGATGATCGAGTCGAACCTGGTGGCCGGCGCGCAGCCGCTGGCTCCCGGACAGCCGCTGGTGTATGGGCAGAGCATCACCGACGCCTGCATCGACTGGGCCGAGACGCGCACGCTGCTGGCGGAGCTGGCAAAGGCCGTTCGCGCGCGGCGGAAGACGGCAACGGCTTTGAAATAGCTCTGCAATTGCCGTATGTGTCTGTCGATATGAATGCTGTCATCGTGGCATCCCACCCTGGCGACAAAGACGTCGCGAGGGCGGGGCGCCCGGACGATTGAGCGGGTGGCGGGAAGGGCAGGGTCCGTGCGGGCCTATGGTTGGAGCGATGTCAAAAGACGGGGAGGACTGGACGGTCCTTATATCATTGAAATGGAAGGGTATGTTATTTAGACGGGCTTGCAAATAATTTTCGGGGATTGGGGTAAGCTAAGAACATTCCTACCGAACTGGAAGCAAAAGGGAAGGCCGAAAGGGCCTTCCCTATTTTTATGCAGGCCATTTCCGCGAATTCGCTGGCACAAGAGAGACGAAGGACGCAGGGCCAGCGCAGGTTAAGCTGGTGTGTCTTCCGAAGGTCCGGGAAGGCGGGGCTGGATGGGCAGGCAGAAGAGTATTTTGAGCAAGCCTGCAGGCTTCGTGGACGGTATTGAGAGGATGCAAGAGAGATGGCAAGAACGCGGAGACAAGCGGAATTGCCAGAACGTTCCTGGGGCGACCGGGCGAGTGGGCCGCCGCCTTTTTCGTTTCTACAGATGCAGAGCGAATGCGTGGAACGGTGGCCGGGAATGGCGGACAGATGGCCGAAGCAAGAGGGAAACAACAGAAGGTAGTCAGCGGAAAGACGCCACGAACAAAAGCAAAGGCAGCCGGCGCGACGGGCAAAGCAGGCAGGGCGGCCAAGAAGAAGGCAGCGCCAGCAACGGCGGATGAGGCGACAGGGTTCGAGTCCTTTTGCCAGGCGGTGGCCGACCAACTGCACGAACGGGGTCCACAGATTGCGCGGAAGCTGGGGCAGAGATCGGCGGCTGGGGATCTTCCCTGCACGAAGCTGATGCTCGATCTCACGGATCCGGCGAAGAAGCGCAAGAGAAAGACGAGCGGTGCGGAGGAGAGCGTGGCAATCAGGATTGCCGCCGAGCCGGATTGGGTAGCAGAAGAGTGCGATAAGCCCGCGGCGCGGAGGTCCAGCACCGGTCCGGAAAACCTGACGAGCTGACCCGGCTCTGTTTATTGTCGATCCAGCCCTTGAATACCGGTCTGCTTTCCCATCCACTTCGCGATGAAACCTGCGAAATGGATGGGGGCGATGCCTCTATTTGAGGGCCGGATCAATTGTGCCGGTTCAGGAAACGAAAAGGAAGAGACACAAATGAAGCTCACGAAGGGACAAGCGATGCGCGGCAACTGCGATGGAGAGAAGAAACATAGCCGGAAGGGAACGAACAGGCCGGCGCTAGGCTGGCTGGCGCGGCTGAGCGTTCTGGCGGTGCTTCTGTGTCTGGCGGCAGGACGCGCGGCCGAGGCGCAGGCGGTGACGACGACGACGGTCCAGGGGACGGTGTACCTGGCGAACGGTCAGGCGGGCGCGGGCACTCTCGACGTGAGTTGGCCGGCATTTACGACGGCGGCGGGTTACGCGGTGGCGGCGGGCCGGACGACGGTGACGATTGCCGCGGACGGATTCATGAGCGTGAACCTGGCGCCGAATCAGGGAGCGACGCCGGCGGGATTGTTCTATACGGCGGTGTATCACATGAGCGACGGGACGACGAGCACGGAATACTGGGTGATTCCGGCGGCGTCGCAAGCGGCGCTGGGACAGGTGCGAGCGCAGGTGATGCCGGCGGCGCAGGCTGTACAGGCGGTGAGCAAGACGTACGTGGACCAAGCGATCAGCGCACTGAATGGCAGCTACGTGCCGCTGGCGGGCGGGACGATGACGGGGCCGCTGTATTTGAACGGCGATCCGGCGCAACCGTTGCAGGCAAGCGACAAGCACTACGTGGATGCGACCTTTGCCAAGGCGGTTCCGCTGGCGGGCGGCAATATGACGGGCGCTTTGACAACACCGGCAGTGAACGGAGTGCAGTCGCCCGCGACGGCCAGCGCGCAAACAACGTTGCAGGCAGCAGTGACAGCGGCAGGAACGACGGGAGCCGTGGAGATTCCGCCGACGTATGCGGGTACAGACACCTTCACGAATGCGAACGGCGTGTACGTGAAGGATTGGCGGACGAGCGGCGCACAGCAGGCAGAGCGCAGCGTGAAGGAATTTGGAGCGGTAT
>Ga0326728_10023172_pt1 | contig 11414 bp, 13 predicted proteins | sample MB3enrmetagenome_FD_207602 | JGI IMG/M metagenome (GOLD analysis project Ga0326728, IMG submission 207602) | Lab enriched peat soil microbial communities from McLean, Ithaca, NY, United States - MB31MN | ecosystem: Environmental > Terrestrial > Soil > Wetlands > Peat | place: USA: New York... | reverse complement strand
AAGCCCCAGGCCATGAACAGGTGCCCGATGCCGGCCCGGTCTTTTTTACGGATATTTTTAAACTGGCAGGACTGGATGATAAAGTGCACGATGGCCATCAACGATTGCTTCATTGTGCGGGCCGGCTTGTCCGCGTCGCGCCCCAGGGAAACCAGTTTAGTCAATTGCCAGAACCGCTGGAAGAATATCCCCGCGGCTAAAGCCGTCAGACCCCAGAATAAGACATAGCCCCAGACGCCGCTAACTGCTTCCATTCGTCTTATCCTCCGGTGCGCATCTGGTATTGTCCGCCGCCGGTACATTCCGCTTGGCATTGCGCAGTTCGCGGATGCGGCTGGTAATGGACGGCACGACCTGGAAAAGGTCGCCGACAATGCCGTAAGTCGCCACTTCGAAAATCGGCGCGCCGGCATCGCGGTTGATAGCGATAATCACGTCTGAATCCTGCATCCCGACAAGGTGCTGAATCGCCCCGCTGATGCCGCAGGCAAAATATATTTTCGGGCGGACGGTTTTGCCGGTCTGTCCGACCTGGCGCTCCACCGGCAGCCAGCCGGCCTCGATGGTCGCCCGGGAACCGCCCACGACACCGCCAAGCTCATCAGCCAGTGCCTGAAGGATCTTGAAATTTTCTTTGCCCAGCATGCCGCGCCCGCCGGAAACAATCACATCGGCGCCGGCGATATCCACATCACCCGCGCCCTTGCGGTCGTCAATCACTTCCAGTACTTTCACCAGGATGTCTTTCTCCGCCAGCGGCAGGGATTCCGTCACAATCTGGCCCTTGCAAGCGCTGTCTCTGACCGGCATCGGCATCACGTGCGGACGGACGGTAGACATCTGCGGCCGGGTGCGCTCCGTTTTAATCGTCGCCATGATGTTGCCGCCGAAAGCGGGACGGGTCTGCATTAACAGGCCGTTTTCATCAATGGTCAAGCCGGTGCAGTCGGCGGTTAAACCGGTTGCCAGTTCGGTGGCCACCGCCCCCGCCAGGTCCCGGCCCAACCCGGTCGCCCCCACCAGCACAATCTCCGGTTTGTATTTATTAATCAGGTAACAGACCGCTTTCTGGTAAGGTTCCGTGCGATAATGCGTAAATGTCTGAGAATCAATTAAATAGGCTCTGGTGGCGCCGTAAGCAAACGATTCCTGACAGAGGTTGCTGACATTATTGCCGATAACAACGGTGCAGAGTTCGACATTGCGGGTTTTCGCCAGCCCGGCGCCGACACCGAGTAATTCCCAGGATACTTCGGCCGGCACGCCGTCGCTCTGTTCCACAAAAACCCAGACGCCCTTGTATTCTTTTAAATTCGCCGCCAGTTTGGCCTGCGCCTCGTCAATTGGTTCAATAGCGGGTGTTGCCGGTTTTTCCGGTTCCTTCTGCTTGGCCAGTTCGTCCAGGATTTGCTGTTCTTCCGGCGTGAAATAAATTTCGATGGCTTCGGCGGGACAAATCCGCAAGCAGCGGCGGCAGCCGGTGCACTTGGCTAAATCAATAACCGGTTCGCCTTTGTCGTTCATTTCGACGGCGTCCGCTTTGCACTCACTCTGGCAGCGTGCGCCGCAGGCGATGCACTTCCCCGGTTTCAAACGGGCATGGCCGAGGGGACGCCTAACTTTTTTCTTTTCTTCTTCCGCCATCGTTGTTCTCTATTTCCAAATCATAACGAAATAATGTCTTTGCCGACTAATTTATCTACCAGCAGGTTGGCGGTTTCGGCGGGCTTGTTCACACCGTCGCCAATAATCTCTCCTTTAGCACGTTCCGGGGAGAAGACACGCCGCACCTGGGTGGGCGAACCTTTCAGGCCGATGATATTTTCGTCCAGTTTCAGGACTTTATTGTCCCAGACGGTGACTTCGGCCGTTTCTGCCGCCAGGCGTTTGGGGACGGTAGGATAACGGGGATGGTTGATTTCCCGCACGACGGTAATCATCACCGGCATTGAAGCTTCGACAATTTCATGGCGGCCTTCCAGTTTGCGCCGCACCGTTACCTTTTTAGCTTTAAGGTCGACGTTCTGTATCTGATCGACCAGCGTTAACTGGGCATATTTCAGGCGGCTGGCGATGCCCGGCCCCACTTGGGCGGTATCGCCGTCAATCGTCTGCTTGCCGCAAATAACAATAGCGACTTCTTCCTGCTGATTGAGTTTGGTGATGGCTTCCGCCAGCACGCGGCTCGTGGCTAAAGTATCCGCCCCGCCGAAAGCGCGGTCGCTGAGCAATACCGTCTGGTCGGCACCCACCGCTAAAGCTTTTTTCAGCGTGAATACGGTATTGGGCGGCCCCATCGAAATCACTGCCACATGGAAGCCGTATTTATCCTTCAACCGCAGGCTTTCTTCCAGCGCGTGGGTATCGAAAGGGTTCATGATGAAAGGGACGCCTTCCCGGATGAGCGTGCCCGTGTTCGGGTCGATTTTAACCTGGGTGGTATCCGGGACCTGTTTGATGCAGGCGACAGCTAACACTTTATTCCCATCTCTCAAATCAAAATTACCGCATCCGTCAAATTGTCATAACCAACCGATTGAAAAATCGGGCTCAGCAAAAAAATGACTGATAATTTAGAATATCATCAATTCAGGAACTTGTCATCTATTGCCTTTTTAAATAAGTGTCGATATCCGCGGCGGCACGCTTGCCGGCCCCCATTGCGCTGATGACGGTCGCCGCGCCGGTGACGATGTCACCGCCGGCCCAGACCTTGTCTTTTACCGTTTTGCAGTTGGTCTCGTCGGCCACTACCGTGCCGTAACCGGTGGTCTTCAAGCCCGCGGTGGTGGCCGCAATCAGCGGATTCGGCGTCGTGCCTAAAGCGACGACTACCGTATCGATATTCATCACAAATTCGCTGCCCTGTTTCACGATGGGACGGCGTCGGCCGCTGACATCCGGTTCGCCAAGTTCCATCTGAACGCATTCCATACCGGTAACCCAACCCTTGCCGTCATCCAGAAATTTAGTGGGATTCGTCAGGAATTTGAAAATAATGCCCTCTTCCATCGCGTTTTCCACTTCTTCTCTGCGGGCGGGCAATTCCGCTTCCGAACGGCGGTAAACAATGTAGACTTCCTGCGCGCCTAGCCGGAGTGCGCAGCGAGCAGCATCCATGGCGACGTTGCCGCCGCCTATGACCGCCACTCTTTTACCGACTTTCAGCGGGGTGTCGTAATCCGGGAAAAGATAGGCTTTCATTAGGTTCGTACGGGTCAGCCATTCGTTCGCCGAATAAATCCCGTTGGCATTTTCACCGGGGATATTCAGAAACATCGGCAAGCCCGCGCCGGTGCCGAGAAAAACCGCATCGTAGCCTTCAGTTAATATTTCATCAATGGTATCGCACTTGCCGATGACCGCGTCCAGCACCAGTTCCACACCCAGCGATTTCACGAAATTAATTTCATTCTGCACAATTTCTTTGGGCAGCCGGAATTCGGGGATGCCGTACATCAATACTCCGCCGCCGACATGCAAGGCTTCGAAGATGGTCACCGTATGGCCTTTCTTCGCCAGTTCCGCCGCCGTCGTCAGCCCGGAAGGGCCGGAACCGATGACCGCAACTTTTTTACCGGTTGGTGAGGGTAAGGGTGCAACCGGCGGCATTGCCGCCTTATTTTGCCGCTCCCAGTCCGCCACGTAACGTTCCAAACGCCCGATGGCCACCGAGGCTTTTTGTTTTAATAAAGTGCATTGTTCTTCGCACTGGGTCTCCTGGGGGCAGACACGCCCGCAGATCCCCGGCAAAGCGTTTTTACTTTTTAAGACGGTGACCGCCTCGGCCATTTTGCCTTCCCGCACCGCTTTGATAAATTCCGGAATATCGATATTGACCGGGCAGCCGGCCACACAGGGACGTTTCGGACATTGGATGCAGCGGCCGGCTTCTTCGGCGGCCATTTCCGGCGTGTAGCCGAGGGCCACTTCTTTAAAATTTTTAGCGCGCGCCGCCGCTTCCTGCCGCGGCATCTGGACCCGGTTGAGATTCAATTTAGCGATGGCAATCCTCCATGATACAAACTAGGAATATTTGCCGCACCGGCACTGCCAGCTTTCCAGAGCTTGTTTTTCTTCTTCGACGTAAGTGCGCTGGCGCGCCGCCAGCAGGTCCCAGTCCACCTGGTGGGCATCGAAATCCGGTCCGTCCACGCAGGCAAATTTAGTCTGCCCGCCCACGACGACGCGGCAGCACCCGCACATGCCGGTGCCGTCCACCATCACCGGGTTCAGGCTGACAATTGTCTTCACGCCGAAAGGCTGGGTGGTTTTGGCGCAGAATTTCATCATAACGCTCGGCCCGATGGCCACGACCAGGCCGATTTTCTCGCAGCTTTCCAGAATTTCTTTCAGCGGTTCGGTCACCAGGCCTTTGCGGCCGTATGTGCCGTCATCAGTGGTTACGATTAATTTATCGCTGACGCTGCGCAGTTCGTCTTCCCAGAAAATTAGTTCTTTGTTGCGCGCGCCGAGGATGGAAATAACTTTATTACCGGCCTGTTTCATCGCCCGCGCTATCGGCATCACCGGCGCCACGGCGAAACCGCCGGCTACACAAACCACCGTGCCGTAATTTTCAATATGGGTTGGTAATCCCAGCGGCCCGGTCAGGCTCATAATCGTATCGCCGGTCTGCAGCAAACCCAGCTCGCGAGTCGTTTTGCCGACTTCCATAAAAACGATGGTAACGGTGCCGGCATGGGCATCGCTGTCGGCGATAGTCAGGGGGATGCGTTCGCCTTTTTCATCCTTGGTTAAAACCACGAACTGCCCGGCTTTGGCTTTATGAGCGATGCGCGGCGCATCGACTTTGAAAAGATGGATGTTGGGAACCAGCGTTTTGGCGACGAGTATTTTATACAGTTTCTTTACCCCGAAATCCGGCTATTCTGCCCCTCTTCCGCCTTTCCGCGCCAGTAATTGACCGGAAACTTCAATTGTTATTATTCAGTATTTCAAATCCGGCGTCAAGTAATTGCAACTAACGGCTGACCGCAGTTGCCATCGGAGTAGTTTTTCCGGGCTCGTTGAAGCTGATTCTAAATTGATTTGATAAGGCCAACTGCCTTATGTTTATCCTCAGCCGTAGCGGTGCGTCCCGTAGGAACCATTGGCGAACTTGCCGGTAAAAGACGAAGCAACCCGTTTCGGGTTCTCCGTGCCGCATTTCGGACACTTGACTTTCTTTTCATCCCCGCCGAACCTCAGAAAATACTCGAATTTTCTACCGCATTGCTGACATTCGTATTCGTAAATCGGCATTTTTTCACCTACCTCCACCCATTAGCTTTAGCATATAATAGATGGCAGATTACAGATGCGACTTTTATCGCACACAAGGATAAAACGGTTGTCCGCACAAAGGCTTAGTCCCGAACGTGCGCCGGTTTCGGCGGTGAAAGCACAAAATTACAACCTTAAGGAATTGATTTCTGCTGTGAGAAACAGCCTGGCACTAATCGGCGGCTTAGATGTGATTGTAAAACCCGGCAGCAAAGTTTTTATCAAAATTAACCACCTTTCGCCGCCGTCTCCGCCCGAAAGAGGAATCGTGACGCATCCGGTTTTTACCGAAGCGGTCGTCATGCTGCTCAAAGTAATCAGGGCAGATATCACCGTTGGCGATGACATTGAAGAAGGAGAAGGGGACGGTTTTGCCGTCTCCGGATACCGGGCGATGTGCGCACGGCAGGGGGTGCGGCTGGTTAACCTGCGGCAAGGCGGCTTCATCGAACAGCCGTGCGGCGGTAAAATCCTGAAAAACCTGTATATCTCGAAAATAGTCCGGGAAGCGGATGTCATCGTTAATTTGCCCAAATTTAAAACCCATTCGCTGACCGTTTTCACCGGCGGCATCAAAAACATGTACGGCATCATTCCGGCCGGTTTGCGGCGCAGCTTCCACGGCCAGTATTTACGGTCGGAGGATTTCTGCCGAATGCTGGTGGATATCTATACGCCAGCCAAGCCGCAATTGACGATTATTGACGGCATCATGGCGATGGAAGGAGAAGGCCCTGGCTCGGGGAAAATGAAGAACCTGGGGTTAATCCTGGCCAGCCGGGATACGGTCGCACTGGACGCGGTCTGCGGTGCTATCATCGGGTTGCAGCCCGCGGATGTATTGACCACCTGTTATGCGGGAGAAAGAGGTCTGGGTATCAGCGAACTGAGCAGGATTGATGTGGTCGGTGAAAAATTTACAGATTTAGCGACCAAAGATTTCAAACTGCCGGCAACATTCGCCCGCACGGCGATAAACCGGGCGCCGCGCGGTCCGGTGAAATATATCCTGGAACAAATTTCACCCCGGCCGCGGGTGAAAAAGAAGAACTGTACTGCCTGTGGTAAATGCGTCAAAGACTGCCCTACCGGCGCCGCCCGGATGGCCGGCAAAACCTCGGTTATCGATGCCAAACTGTGCATCCGCTGCATGTGCTGCCACGAGGTCTGCCGTTACGAGGCGATTTATCCGGGCCGTCCGTTTTTCGGCACGGTGATATACGGCATGCTGCGTGCCGCGCGCCGGATGTAATATTCTTTTTTGGTTAAAAATAAAATGTGCTATACTTGCTCGTAACGGGCTCAGAATCGTTTTACCCGCCGGTTTTTGGAAAGATACAAAAAGAAATTGAGAGGGTCGTTATGATATGAAATACGGAGTTTTTCTGTTCAGTACGACAACTTCGGCGATGCAGGCCCAGAAAACCATCGCAGCCAAGGGTTACAGTTCGACCTTGATTCCGGCCCCGCGCCAGTTCAACAGCCCCAGCGGCATGGCGGTACGTTTCAATCTGATGGAGCAGGCGGAACTGCAGGAAATACTAAACAAAGCCAACGTCCAGGTGCAGTCCGTACAGGAAATGGGGTAAGGATAATTGTTTATCCGCAGGCATTAAAACAATGATTTTCCACCCTCAGATTGCTTTATCTCTACATTACTAGCATATTTTAGCCTACAATTTGAAATCAGTTTCTTCTGTCTTCGATACCCTCAATCATGACCGGTATCACGGTTTTCTGATATCGGAAAATGTCATAGATTTGTAACCTTTTAAACCTGAACGATATAACTTTGTCACTGTCTCTCTGTAATAATAGCATTGCGGTATTGCCGCCCGACAATTAATACTGTTATGTCAAGGGGGAAAATGTGTTGAAACGTATTACAGGTTTATATCAGTCGGCTTTTACGTTTAGCTTATTATCCCTAATATTGCTTGTTCCATCAATCGCGGCGAATGTAATACTACCTGCGCAAAATATAACTTTGCTAGATTCTGACAGCATTAGCCAAAATGTTTCCCCGTTACCGGCCTCGTCCAGGCTGGGCACTAATTTACTGCTGGGGCGGCCGGGCGCCACGGCTTACGATGAACAGCTCGGCATAACTTTTACCCAGGATTCCCCTTCGCTGGCTTACACGGTGACAGCCGTAGCGCAAAAGGGCATGGATAACTACGGCCCCGCCTATTTATTAAATGGCCTGGGAAATACCGGTTACTGGTATCAGGTAGGGTTATCTTACAACTGGGACCCGGGTATTGCCACCGGATTCCAACTGGCATATTCTGTTTTCGACCCTTCCGGTAACCTGGTTTTACCCACCACCAATGGCGCCGGACTGGCGGCGATTTCACCTGTGAATCCCGGGGATTCGGTCCTGCTCAGCTTAAGTTTCGCAAATGGCAACGTAATCATGCAGGGCACCGACCAGAATACCGGCGCCCACGCCCAGGAAATGTATACCGCTTCCGGGGCAAATGTTTTCTCCGGTGTTACTTCGGCGCCGAGTAATGAACAGGGATTTTTTTCCGGCCTGATGACGGAATGGTACCACTCCACCCTCTATACCGGCGGCGAGCAGGGGGTCACCTATACTACCCAGGGCGCTCCAATCACTTCGGCGTGGTTATGGATGGATGAATTTGCGGTTTCATCCAGGGGCATCGGGAGTACCGTGTTCAGTAATTTCACCAACACCCCGGTTACCTTTACCGCCCCGTCCCCAATGCAGACACTTTCTTCAAACGGGGCATTGGTATCGGCTAGCGCCACGCAATTTATCACCGGTCAGTTAGCGTCAACCGTCCCAATTACCTTTAGTTATGTTGTAAACGGGGGTTCGGGGAACGCAAGTGCTCCGGTGCTGACTTACACTACGGGAGGTGCTGTGAAAACCGCCGCGTTAACCCAATCCGGCCAAACATTTTCGGTTGACGGCAGTACTGCCTGGAGCGTGACCGGCCAATTGCCGTCATCAACTGCGACGGAAAGATGGATAACCAGCCAGGCAACGACAGGCACAGCTTCTGGTGCGCAGACCATCAACTTTATTTATTCTCACCAGTACTTGGTCACGGTTACCCCGGCTCCTGTTACCGGCGGCAGCCTTTCCACCGCGAGCGGCTGGTTCGATGCCGGCGCACAGTTCCAATCCACGGCATCGGCGAATTCAGGATGGCAATTCGAAAGCTGGAGCGGATCCGGCGCCGGTGCTTATTCGGGAAATAATAATACCGCGGCGGCGGTGGTAAATGCGCCGTTAACGGAAACTGCGGCATTTTACCCGGGCCTGACAATCAACACATCTGCAAACTTATTTGTCCGCTATTCCTGGGACGGGGTAAAAGGTGCAGTCGGTTCAAATACTGCCGGGATAATTTATGCGCCGCCAGGCACGGCAATCCGACTTGATGCTAGACCTACGCTGTTTATCTATGCGTTTAAAGGATGGACTGGGACAGCAGCAGGTAAAACCAGTAATTTGCCGATAATCTTGACCGGGCCGCAAACTGTCAACATCAGTTCGGGGGTTAATTATCTGAACATCGGAATAGTGTGTGCAGTGGTAATCGTAATCATCGCGGCAATAATTATTATCGTCACCCGCCGGAATAAGAAAACTGCCGTGATAACACCTGCGGATAAATCCGGCACGGAATAGAAAAATAAAACAGACTGGGATTTTATTTTTCCAGCATTTCCTTCATCGGCGCCCAGTAATAATCCCGCCAGCCCTGTGAAATATCGTCGTACTGCTTTGCCGGGACGCCGGTCTGAATGAACGAAAGCCGGGTGCCGCCGGGGATTTCCGTAAAGGTGAAAGAGGCCTGGGAATAATGACCTTCCGGCCAGTCGCTGGCGCGCCAGCTTTGCACAATTTTAACATCCGGCACCAGCTCAAGATTAGCGCCCTCGCCGTAACCGTCAAAAACAGAGAAATTGCCCCCGACTTTCCGGCTGATGACCGCTTTATCACCCGTAAATCTGGCGTGCTTTTTGGAATCCATCAACGCCTCATAAATCTCATGGGGCGGCGCCTTGAAAGTGATTGTTTGCCTGACGGTTTTAGTTTCCATTACCTTACTCCGGTTTCATTATTTGATTTTTGACCTGCTAGCGAAAAGTGGAAATGATGTTATTAAAAATTATCGGCAGCATTATTATAGCGTATGGAACAAAAATAAAAACGAAGGCGAAGCGGGCGAATCCCGGAAAACCGGAGCGCTTGTAAAAGGCGCGCGCCAAGCTGGCCAACAGTATCAGGGATGATATTACGACGATATCAATTACCAGTAATTCCGAGAAACCACCCATGGTCAACGCCCACTTTGCCAACGGTCCGAATTCATACACCTGATGACTGTAATTAAAGTGCAAAGCGGCAAATGTACTGGCATAATCCATCGCGGCCAGGATACAGACGAACTGGATTAGCTTCGATTCCGGCCACGGCCATATCAGCCGTGACACTTTTTCAATCGGCTGTTCCAGTTTCCGGTCCCTTTCATTGGCCCGTTTTACTCTGTTTTTTAACGATTCAATAAATTTTTGCATTTATTCCCGACTTGCCTGCAGCTTCTTATTATTGTTTCCTAGGTTATACAAGGAGTTTTTCCCTAGTATTATAAAAGAAATTCATCCGTAATATCCAATAATTTTTCACATTCGATACGAAAGTACTATATGAAATAAAAAAAAGGCGGATGGATTTGAATTGCCATATCAAGGATAATGATTCAAATAGCATCAATACTTGTCACTGGGAATGACAGAAAATTTGCCAATTGAAATCAACGGTAAAACTTACTACCGGACTGCCGAAATCTGTGCCAGAACCGCCATTAGCCGGGCGACATTATTCCGCTGGCTGAAAGCCGGTGTGCTGAAAAAAACCTACCGGGACCGGCGCGGCTGGCGCATGTTTACCGAGAGCGACATGGAGACGATGAGGGCTGAAGCTGAAATGATTAAAGTGGACGATACTCCCGATAAAAAAAGCCGCTAAGGCGCAGCCGCAATAGCGGATTAAGGGTTTTTACTGACCGCCCGGTGATACAAATAAATCAGCCTGCAATGCAGTTCCACGGCGTTGGCCTTTTTATCGTAGGCCTCGCTTAAGCCCATCGGTTGTGTCAGGATGTCGTCGAACAAAGCCTGCGGGAAAACTGCCCTCAATTTTGTAACAATTATGTTCAGATTAGTCGCCGCGTTTGGGGCAATCTCCGTATCGAGAACCGAGTAATTAAATGAATTCTCAAAAAATTCAACCCGTGCTTTAGGCGAATCCCGGTCGTAAATTCTGACAAAATAACCTGTTTCCCCTGAATTTGCTTTGCTTGTCTCATTGACTTTACTCCAGATCGGGATACCGCCGGTCACCAGCGTGGCGGTCAGATTGAATTTCAACCTGGTCGCTGTCACCGGTTTATCGGAAGATACCTGGTACTTACCTTTGATAATCAGAAATACGTCTTTGGTTTCCAGTTTGAGCAGCCGGTTGTTATTATCCCGGAAGGTGGCTGCTTGTTCCTCAAATTCAACGCCGCGCGCATTGAATCCGTTTTCAAAAAATTGATTGAGCTCAATGTCATTCACGGCTAACGCCACCAGACCCAGTGTTTTCAATTGTTGGGCCACTATTTCGGCGGCAGCGGCGGAAGCGTAATGCGCGATTAGTTTCGGCATTTTTCCGGATAAAAGCATACGCGTCTCGTAAGGGTCTTTTTGCAGTATTAAACAAGCTTCTTTGACGAGCGAAGTCTCCACTGTCTGCGGCGGGGCTACCAGCAGATGTACTATTTCATTTGTAACCATGAACTATCCTGCCTGTATTACTTGTTCATACCTTATCACTATTTTACGAAAATGGCAAAAACTAGTAACAGCGTCAACTGATAATTCCAGTAATAGACTCAACTGAAATTATTCTAGTGGTATAATGTATTTGCACGGTAAGTGCCATTTGAAGGAGTAATGATGGACGACCTTAAGGTATTCACCGGTAATGCTCATCCCGCTTTGGCGAAAGAAATTACCAATTACCTCGATATCCCGCTGGGGCGTGCCGATGTTTTTGAATTCAGTAACGAAAATATCTTTGTCCGCATCCTGGAAAATGTCCGGGA
>Ga0326728_10023171_pt1 | contig 11414 bp, 9 predicted proteins | sample MB3enrmetagenome_FD_207602 | JGI IMG/M metagenome (GOLD analysis project Ga0326728, IMG submission 207602) | Lab enriched peat soil microbial communities from McLean, Ithaca, NY, United States - MB31MN | ecosystem: Environmental > Terrestrial > Soil > Wetlands > Peat | place: USA: New York... | reverse complement strand
GGTGATTTCCTCGGCCTCGTTTTGCTGGATCTGGGTGCGAGCGGCCTTCAAGGAATGATTGTGGGCCACCGCCATCTGAATCGCCTGCTCGAGGTCGATCCGCACACTCGCCGGCGATTGCTGCGCGATAACGGTTTGACAGCATAGGACGAAGAAGATAAAAGCCTTCGCCGCAAGCCAAAGTCGAGACCGTGCCCATTCTTGAGGTAATCGCATATCCGGCATCCTGGCAACACCACCTAGTAACATTTGGTTTGGCCTTGAGGAGTTATCAAGACATCAATTCCAGGCTCGGCGGTGACAAACCGCGGCCCGGCATGCAGGCTAGGAAAGGGGCGGCGCGCGCGAGAACACAAGGGTCGACTGGCAGAAATGATAGTTAGCCGGGCAGAAAAGGAGTACGCGGGATATCGAGGCCGCAGCGTGCAACGATTGAAAGGCGGTCGCCGGCAGCGCCAGACTGTGGCGGAAGATCTGACAGACGTTGCAAGTCAACTCTGTGGCCACGGGTGGATGTGGCTGCGAACCGCCTTGACTGACCGCAGTTGAAGCTCTCCGGGCGAACCCCGTTAAAGGGTGTTGATGAAGCATCGAGAGCCAAAGAAGGTGGCCCTGGAACACCAAAAGGCAGTAAATAAGAGCCGCCCTCACAGGCCGTCGTCTGAGAAAAACACTCATGGGAAGGTATCTTATCACAATCGGCGCAAGTACAGCTCTGCCTGCAGAGCAGGAGAGGCTTGCCAACAAACCGCACTGTGGGGCTCCTCTTTACAGGATCGTGTACGAGTGACTGGACCCGTAAATTTGGTGCGTCGGCATCGCTATGGGCGGCATTTTTTCATCAATTGGCGATCTTGCACCTATTCTCATTGGTTTGAGCTTTGAGGCTGCTCAACTTTCGGCAAGCTTATGGGTTCTCCGCCAGGAAGCCTTGACTTCTGCGATAGCAGGTATTATGAGGTATTAGGGGAGGTTCCTACCATGGTGCGGATGCCGCGGAGAACAGCCTGCGCGGAAACGGAATGGAGGACATCATGCAGTTGCGAGTCGTGCTTTTCTGCGCTTTGCTGATCACGCTAAGCGATGTGACTGTTGCCCAGAAAGCAACAGTTTTGAATGTCCCTGCCCCTCGTACCCCGGCTAACTCGGGCAAGCAGATGTTTGAAGCTTATTGCGCCGCTTGTCACGGAAAAGGGGGAAAGGGGGACGGGCCCGTTGCAGCTGCACTTAAGGTTCCCCCACCCGATCTCACTGGCCTTACGGGACGGAACGACGGTAAGTTTCCCTGGTTACAGGTTTCCAAGACCATCACCGGCCAAGCCGGCACGCCAGCTCACGGCTCCAGGGAAATGCCAATCTGGGGTCCAGTGTTCATGTCCATGAGCCACCAGCACGAGTCTGAAGTGCGTTTACGGGTAGCTAATCTAGCAGATTACATCAAATCCTTTCAGCAGAAATGAATACATAGGTGTGCATCGGCTCGCCCGCGCGCGGTTTCCATTCCGCGCCGGATGCAAAAGGGAACGTATCGGAAAATCATATCGTCGCGTATCGTGGGCATCCGAGCCTCAGAGCAGCCCTTGAGCGACGCTTGAGCGGCCAGGAAACTGACCGTGCGCCACATGGTTCCAGGACCTCTAGCGCCGCATGATCTTCCCACTGTAAGGTCGCCCGCGTCTTTGGCTCCCCCATTTCTTACGTGCGCCTCCGATGCCATTCCGTTCCGCAAATGCGCAGATGCGGAATCGACTGGCATAAATGACAACAAGGGAGAACACCCCTTCGGATCACCTCTGCCAGATTGTGCCTGTGAAACATTTCGTAGAGGACAAGGCCGAGGGAGTAGAGGTGACTGCGGGCGTCGGCGGGTCTTCCTTGGGCCTTCTCCGGGCACATGTAGGCAGGCGTGCCAACGATGGCGCCCGATGTAGCGGTCGTGGCCTCAATTGAGCGGGCGATCCCAAAGCCCATCACCTTCACATTGCCGTCGCGGTCAATCACGATATTTTCAGGTTTCAGGTCGCGGTGGACGACGCCCTGCGCATGAGCTTCGCGTAGTGCGTCACAAATCTGAGTGGTCCACCCCAATCCCTTGCGGATGGAGATGGGGCTGTAGCGAATGAGAATTTGGCGGAGGCTTTCTCCCTCCACATACTCCGTAGCTATGGCTGCAGTCTCCCCGAGGCGGTGGAGGAACTGGCCTACGCAGACCATTCGCCCCAGAACAAAGGTGGGTGAAAACATGGGGTTGCATCAGGGTTCAAAACCATGATCTGGGCCTGATCGTCAACAAGGTGAGGGGGGTTCATGGCAAAAAGGGGCAAGTGTGGCTCACCGTGAAGCAGTGGTAGCCAGCGGACCTTCTGGGTCCGATGGTTTATCCCTACCGGCGAATACACGACCGAAACGCCCGGGCAATGTCCCCATCTCGGCCTATCGGCAGAATTGGTGCGTCTTACCTGTCGGTTTGCAAGCAGTCGTCGGCGGGCGTACTTTTTCTTAACAGCCAGCTATCTGAGGCGGCAAAGGCTCGCCTGGACGACTTCGTCAATGTGGGTGCAGCGACGACCTCGCTTCCATGCGGCGCCGCTCAGATAAGTGCGGAATTTCGTTCACCGAATGGTCTGTTTTGGGGTTCGATTTGCGCACCTTAAGGTGGGAGCAAAGAAGCGGCTGAGGTGGGAAAGGAGGATGTCCCGTCCTAAACATCGGAGGTCGGCATCAACCGGGAGGCTCCCTCGCTGGTTGGCTCGAAGTCGTAGCTCTTTCTTTCGAGGGGCATTGTAATAGCGACGACCAGAGGACTTATGGCTATACCGAAGAAGCTCAGCAACCGTTATGAGATCGAAGCTCGCATCGCCCAAGGCGGAATGGGAGAGGTTTACAAGGCCTGTGACACCCGCATGGGGTGCGAGGTAGCGGTCAAGGTCATGCAAATCCTACCGGAGCCCAAGGCTCTCGAGTTGTCGGAAAGAGGATGGAAGGTGCTTGCCGGGTAGGATAGGGGTACGCCATGTCATGCGGTCAAGAGCATCTGAAGCGACGAGTTAAGCTGCCGGCGAAATTCGGCAACGCGGAGCCTGCAACAATCGTCGAGGCAGAGCTTTGTCCCGACCGCGGGGTCTCCCTTAAGGCTGATGGTTTTGGCAGGCTGCGTCAGTTGGTGGTCGGCTACGATCTTAATCAAATGGGTGACCCCGCCCAGCGGCAGCGTGTTGGCCCTATTCCAACCATACGACAGCGCCCTCTGCGATGGCCGGCAATTCGCAAGTGAGTTTGCCATCGGCGAATTCGGCGTGCAGTGTCTGCCGTTGACCAAGGAATGGAAGAAAGACGACCGCGCCTGGTCCCTTCGTGGAGAAACTAACTTTCACATATAGCTCCGGAGTCTGTTGCGCCACTTCCTTAGCCCTCAGTCCTTTGAAGTTGGCCAGGAATATCGTTGGCTTGCCATCGACTTTGGCGATCTGAGTGGAGACGAATGGCGAGGCAGCAACTTCCACGGCGGGCTTGAGACCTGAGACGTTTAGTATTTCCGCTGCAAAGGCTTTCCTCAGCCCGTTGAACTCGGCGGACTCAAATGTGCCAGCGGCGGCGGCGTGATCGAATTCTTCTCGCAATTGTGCGTAATAGGCTTTACCGGGACAATCAGGAAGATAGAGGAAGTTCTTGCCGATTCTTCTCTCCTCTGGCTTCGTGACTCCCAGCAATTGGTGAATTGGGTTCGAGGTTTGCTCCGCACCAGTGCTATCGTATTTCCCGGTCTCGCCGGTAACCATCAAGGTCTTTCCAGCTCGCAAGTAAGATTCCAGCGAACTCAACTCTTCTCTGCTGAGGCAGCGGGCTTCTGGCAGAATCAGCATCTCGCCGCGGAAATCGGCCAAGGTCCGCGGAGTTACGATTTGGAACTCCAGATGAGATTGCATCAGGAGCATCAGAATGCCACGGTAGGAATCAATGAACTCCTTGGCGAAGTAGTTTCGGGTCCTCTCGGAGAAGTAAACGCCAATAGGCTGAACCGGGTACCGCGGAAGAAAGAACGTCTTTTCGTGATTCTCAATCCATCCGAAGATTAACTTGCGCGTCTGAATGTCGTTCGAGCCGGACATGACATGCCCCCGCACGTCCCACGTATTGGTGCCCGCCATCAACTGCGCCATGGCCAGGTTCTTCATGGCCTCTTCCGGTGCGATTTGCTTCTCTTTCTCCCAGGAGTAGCTGAGCATCCAGCTCGGTTTACTGCTGGCAAAGGCGCGGAACGAATACATGCCAATCGTGTCCTGAAACCACACTAGCGGGGTGCGGGACGCCGATCGGCCGCCCGTCGCATACTCATGCGCGATCGTGTCCACCACCCGATACAGCTCATACACGTCACTGCCGACCCGCACGGCGCCCTCTTCGATCCCCGGGTAAATCTCCGCGATGGTCTTGCACTTGGGGTTGACTGCCTTCACGTTGGCGTCAATCTCGCGCATGAAGTCGGTGAGTGCCTCGATCCGGAAATCGACCCACTTACGGAAGTTCGCGTCCCGGAAATCGCCCAGCTTCAGATCGGCCTTGGCGTTGAGGCCGGTCTTGGCCTTGAACGCGGCAACCGTGTAGTGGTCAAAACTGGCCCAGGTGTCCTCCCAGCCCTCGAAGTGCGTCATCCAGTACGGGATGTCCACATACACGCCGTCAATCCCTGTGCCTGCGATCTGTCGGACACGCTGCATGTAGGTCTTGCGCCACTCAGTGGCAAATGGTGTTAACCAGACATCCTCGTCCCCCTGGCGAATCCAAAACGCCGTGCCGCCGCCGAAGAGGGCCGGTTCGCCGGTAATCTTCCGTTGCAACCAGTCCGGGTGATCTTTGGCCATGGTGTGTGTGGCGGAAGCGGCGTTTGCCGTGATGCACTCCGTACCTGCGATGTACACGAAGGCGTAGTTGCCGGCCGCGTGAGCTTTCACGGCGACCGCGTGGATCGCCTCCAGTTTCTCGGAGGGGTCAATAAAGCTCTCGTAACGGCCCGGAATGTCATTGTCTACTTCGATCCCGAAGACGTTGGTGTCGGTGGACTCGCGGACGATCTCAGCCGCATTATCGAGACGCAGGCTGTGACCGGCGATACGCGCGTAATGCGTCCAGTCCTGGTTTGTCTGGCCTCCCAGGAGGCCGGTCAAGCCAAGGAATATGGCGAGAGTTTGCAACATGGCGTTAATCTCCCTGAGGACGACTTCCTCGCGGCTCCAGGCACAAGGTATCACAGCTTGAGAAACAAATGTGCAGGGAATCTCACCCGAAAAGCCACGCTTGGCTCAAACAGAACGCGGGCGAGACGGGCATACTTGTCCTTTGGCAGTATTTGTGGGGGCGCTGCGATTGCCATTTGGTCTCACATTGTATACCTGCCACGCGCCGGTGTCGCCGCGCTCGCCTTCCCGTAGAGGCGGGCGAATTCCTTGAGCTCAACAACATCCACTCCGCGCTCTCCGCTCTCACACTTGGAAACGAAGGTAGGATATAATCCCCCCCAACCGTTGATTCATAATGAGGGTCCGAAACCGTAAAGGACCGCCCCGAAGCCACGCCCGACACTTTTCCTGAGAACGGAGTGAGTTCGCGACCGCCCGTTAACCAGGAGCGATGAGCCAATGACTCACACGACCGTCCGCCCGCGCAACGCAGAAGAGGATTTTCCCTTCAACTGGCTGGGTTTGCCCGCTAGGATGTGCACCGTGCAAGCACCAGTGTGATGTCATCTGCCTGCTCGCCATCACTGAACTTTTGCACCCTTGCCACGATTGTTTCGAGCAGTGTGGAGACAGGCAGGTGGCGCTGGAGGCGCAGAATCTCAACAAGGCGGCACTCGCCAAACTCTTCCCCTTGGGCGGTCGCTGCCTCCGTGACTCCGTCGGAGTAAACCACCAGCGTGTCACCCGGAGTTAAGGTAACTTCATCGACGGAGCACTCCCAGTTGTCGAACAGTCCCAGCACGGTCGCTGTCGCCGTGAGACGTTCTACCGTGTCATTGCTTCGCAACAGGATCGGTGGACAATGACCGCAATTGACATAGCGCAGCCGGCGACCCGAGTCTTCGTAGTCTGCAAAGAAGAGGGTGGCGTAACTGGCTTCGGCGGTATTCTCATAGAGAAGATGGTTCACTGACCTGAGCAGTCCCGGCAGGTCACTCAAAGCCATCGCGTATTGGCTGCGCAAGTTGGCCTGCAGGTTGGCCATGAGCATTGCGCCGGAGATGCCCTTGCCGGCAATGTCCGCCAGGACGATGCCGACTCGTCCCGGACCCAAGTCGAGGAAATCGAAATAGTCGCCCCCCACTTCCCGCGCCTGTGTGCACGTGCCGCTATATTCCAGGGTGGCGAGCGGCGGTAGCTTTTGTGGGAACAGCCTGGCCTGAACCTGCCGGGCAAACTCCATTTCCTGCGCCGTGCGCCGCTCAGCCTCGATTCGTTCGGCGATCTGCTCACCCAGGCGAATGTTCTCCAGCGCGACGCCCGCCTGGCTGGCCACCGAAGCCAGCAAGTGTTTATCCTCTCTCGAATAGGGCTCCTCCGAGAGGCGGGGGCCCAGTACCAGTAAACCTACGAGCCGGCTATCACGTCCCAGCATGGGCACCAGGCAATCGGGCCGAAGCGCTAATAGAAGAGGTTCTGCGGCGAAATCGTTCAGGCTCTCCTCGGAAACCTCCCAAGGCCGGCCCTTTCGCGCCAGATTCGCCCAAAATGGCTGCGTGGCAGAAATAGTTTGCAATACGGGCGGGACATCGCCACGGACAGCGCATAGTCGATTCTCACGCGTTTCGAGATAGACCGCAAAAGAACTGGGTTGAAGGGCCTTGATCAAATGGTTCTCCAGTAATTCCGCCAACTCTTTCCGGTCAGTCGCGGTTCGGGTCTTCTCGGCCAAGTCCTGCAGGATCACGCGAGCGTCGTAGGCATTATGGAAGAAGGCCCGGTCGATCCTCCCGCCCACACCTTTATGCACCTGCGTTCCCGTCCAAAGCAGGAGCGTGCCGAAGCCGGTCCCCAAGGCTATAGCTCCCGGCAGAGCGGCCCCTGTTAGCGGTTCCAGATAACGAGCAAAAGCTAGGGCGAAAACCAACGTCACACCGACGCTCACCAGAGCCAGCAAAATCGTAAACCCCCTTTGCACGAGCAGGTAACGAGCGCTCCTCCTAAGCAAGACCGGGATCTCGAGCACCCGGTGCTTCACCACGGCGTAGGCAAAGGATATGGGAAAAAGAAACAGCAAAATGACGCACGCGACACCGAGCAGGAAGGGCGTGTGAAATCCGAAGAAGTCATCGGCTCCACGTAGCACCAGAACCGGTACGACGCCCACCAGCGTCCCCCAAAGAATTACTCGAATCTTTCGGCGCGCCTCGGGGTCGGTGGTGCTGAAGGCATTCCAGGTAAGCGAGACCAAGCCCAACGCGACAAACCCATAGAGGTCGGACAATCGAATAATGTTGGCAGCATGTTCCCCCACTAGCCTGATCAGTACCGCGGGAGCGCGCGGATCGCCCGCCCTCAGTCCGGCCAGCGCCAGGGAAACTCCAGTCGCCAGGCCCACCCATTTCAACCACGAAGCTCGACGATCGAGGGGCGACCGCGCCGGGAACACCGCAAAGAAGAAGCAGAAGAGCGCCCCAATTAAACTGTCGAAGATCGCCCGGTAGGCCATCGCGAACGGTCGCAAGGACGGCCCCAGCCCGGCGAACCAATCGGGAAAGGAGGGTACTGCGATGAAGCCAGCAAACATTAAAGCCAGGAGCCAGGCGTTTGGGTCTTCCAGACGAAGAAACAAGACCGCCAAGCCGACCACCAGGAATGCGACGGGGAACGTGTCCATGACGTCCTCGCCTAGGTGCTGAGTTATCCCTCCCTCCATCCAGCCGAGGTGACCGGCCGGCCGAAATACAGCCTTGACGACGAATGGAGCAGAGACGTTGGCGCGCTCGATTGTCAGCTCGACGGTATCGCCGGGCCGGCGCCTGTTCCAGACATCACCGAGCGAGTAAGCGTTCTGGATCTGCCGCCCGTCGATCCTCAGAATCCGATCTCCCGGTCTTAACCCAGCTCTTTCCGCCGGGCTGCCACTCACAACGCTTCTGATAAGCTCGCAGTGTTCCGATGCAACGTACACGTTATCAAAACCTAATTCCACGCCGCTCTGCCAGTGGGTGGCGGTGCCGTACATCCAAAGGCCGCTGTACAGGATTGTGGCGGCGGCAAAGAGCGTCGCCAACGTCGCCAGCAGCGGTTTGGAAAACCGTGACCTGGGCATGATCTGGCGGGCCAGCACCGGGGAATCTGCACGGGCGAAGGCCCAAGCGAAGCTTACGGCTTTGCTCCGCGTGCCGTCAAGAACCAGCGAGATGGGAGACACTCGCTTGATCCCGTGAGGATTCGTCCTGCAAAGCCGCGAAGGCATCAGCGATCGTCCTAGATCTATCGGTATCCTGAAACGGACTCTTGGGGAGTCAGGGGTTGCACCTCAACGAGTAAGCCGTTTTTACGTCAACTTGACCGCCGCTGCCTGACTTCCAAATGCCCCAACACCCCCCCGCATTTTACAGGTGAGCACGGCTTGCCCTGTTACTCGGAGTACCACTATGCCTTTCCGCCCCACGGGGGAACATCACAAACGCGGAGCGGGTGCGGACGGCGGAGGAGATCAGCCGGCAACTCATCTCAGCCTTGGCGGCTGCGAACCTTAGAGATCCACTCTTAGGGGGACGGCTTGCCGTTCCCTCAACGCCATTGGGATCCTGTTCACTTTCGAGTGTGGGGCAAGTCCTACCCCTGCAACTTGTGGGAAAGTTGCGTTGTCTGGTTGCTCTGCGGCCGCCAGTCAACTTTACAGCGGACTCGTCGAGGAACGTTTGATTACCGAACGGTGACGTCCCAAACTCTAGTAAACTTGGCCGAGCCGTCCGGTCCTTCGACTGAGAGTGTCACGATGTAAGCGCCCGGCTTCTGAAAAATGTGCACGGGGTGCTGTTCAGTGGATGTGGTGTCGTCTCCGAAATCCCATTTCCACGAAGTGATCTTGCCATACGATTCATCGTGAAAAGCCACCAGGCGCCGGCCCATATCCGCGATCTTGAAGTCCCAACGCGCCTCGATGGGTTTGTGAAATTTTGCTTCCAGGGGCATCAGCTTGAACATCACCAAATCAGTCGCGTCGCCGTACATCGTGGTTTTGTGGGAGAGATTGTAGAAACCGTTGTATTCCTTCGCGTTCACGTCATCGTAATCCAACACCGCCCAAGACATACCGATCAGCTTATTCTCCTCGAGCGATGACTCCACTGAGTGCTGCGGCCCGTCGCAACTGGCGTAGTCGAACGGCGTGATCCAAAACTCCAATACGAGCTTGCCGCTTTCGCCGGGCTCAAAGTTGTAGGAATAGGCGGCGTTGGCCCAGGGCAGGCGCTTGAGCCAGTCTTGGCATCCCCACACCATGGCCCAATCTTTGTTACCGGGAGGGGTGAAGATGTGGTAGTTCTGCGCAAATACGTTCTGGAGACGGAAGTAGCCCGGCCAATAGTCCATTAACGTCCTTTGGGGATGCAAATCGATGATGTTGGGGCCACCAGAGAGATCTCCATCCACTACCAACTCGAAAACATCATTGTGCAAGTCGCTGCGTGAGAAGTCCCAATAGTTGTCGTAGGCTTCATAAAGAAAATAGAGGCGGTTCAGTCCTTTAACCCATCCTACGCGCACGCGCACATCCAGATCCTTAGGGTCGATCTTCGTGCCGTGTCCTTTGACGGTGTCGGAAAGCTGGTCCGTGCCAATGATGTAGTCTTCCGGCACGATATTCCAATCCTCCGTGCTGCCGTCGATCCTCGGGATCTTGTCGGCAGGAAACTGGAAAACCTTATAGACAATGTTGGGCCGCTCGATGGCAAATGCAGACGCCGCGGCGAAAGTCAGCAGAGCAGCAGATAGAAACGGCTTTAGGTTACGCATGGTGAGAGAGTCTAGCTCATCCGTTGGTATCACGCCATACGGCAGCGATTAAGCCGACAAGCTTCTGAAGTTCGATATCTACGACGTCGGAAAATACTGGTCGGCGACAGCGCCCGCCGGGCTTTCTCGGAGCTGTGCAGAGCCAAGTGACGCGGCCTTGGTACGCCACAATTGCGCCTTGCGCCAGCCACGAATCAGGCGCATGGCTACGGGGTTGTGGGAAGTGGCTCCTGCCTTTTCGCTTGTGCTTTTCGACGAATCCGCAGGGGCAATCCAAAGTTCTGGGGGCCACGGCGCATCCGGAATTCGACCCCAGCTACCACTTGGCAATCGATATTACTTCTCGTTGGCCAACTGTACGACCAAGTGACGGGAAATCGGCTAGGACTACGCCGTTGATCGCGGGTAATAGCCGATAGCGGTTACCCGCGGCTTGCTGCGGCTTGCTGCTTGCGGCGCGGAGCAAATTGGACATATCATGGCTCGGCGCAGAAGGGTCTTGCGCGGGGGAGAAGCCGATGAGTTCACGACGTAAGTTTATTCGAGACGCCGGGTTGGCGACTATCGCGGCGCCGCTGATCATTCCGGGGAGGGCGCTTGGCCGGGGCGGAGCCATGCCGCCGAGCGATCGGATTTCCATGGCCTGCATCGGTCTGGGCTGGATGGGTTACGACGGCCACCTGACGGAATTTCTGAAATTGAAGGACGTGCGCATTGTCGCGGTATGCGACCTGGATGAGGGTCACCTGACACGCGGAAAGGCGTTCGTGGACACCGAGTACGGCGACCAGGGTTGCGCGGCCTACCATGCCTTTGAAGAGGTGCTGATGCGGCGCGACGTGGACGCGGTCAGCATCGCGTTGCCAGATCACTGGCACGGCATCGTGGCTACCCAGGCTGCGCGCGCCAAGAAGGATATCTACTGTGAGAAGCCGCTCGCCCACAACTTCCGCGAGGGTCTTGCCATGGTCGAGGAGAGCGAACGCCAGGGCCGGGTGTGGCAGACCGGCAGTTGGCAGCGGTCGGTCGAGAACTTTCGCCATGCCTGCGAACTGGTGCGGAATGGCCGCATCGGGAAAGTCAAGGCGATCGAGGTCGGTTTGCCTTCGGGCTATTACGAAGTGAAGGACAAGTCAAAGCTGGAAATCACCGACCCGCCGCCGACCCTACACTACGACCGCTGGCTCGGCCCCGCGGCCGAGTTGCCGTACCGCGAGGCTTGCGTCCACATTAACTGGCGCTGGAACCTCAACTATGGCGGTGGCCAGTTGATGGATTGGATCGGCCACCACGTCGACATCGCCCACTGGGGGATGGGTTGGGATGCGAATGGTCCCGTCTCCGTGGAAGGTGTTGGCGAATATCCGCCGCGCACCGATCCTTTTAACGCGGCCACACGTTACAAGGTGCACGCCGTCTACCCCGATGGGA
>Ga0326728_10023169_pt1 | contig 11417 bp, 9 predicted proteins | sample MB3enrmetagenome_FD_207602 | JGI IMG/M metagenome (GOLD analysis project Ga0326728, IMG submission 207602) | Lab enriched peat soil microbial communities from McLean, Ithaca, NY, United States - MB31MN | ecosystem: Environmental > Terrestrial > Soil > Wetlands > Peat | place: USA: New York... | reverse complement strand
TAACAAAAGGCCGCCACGCATGAGACTTTCTGTCAGCACACAGGCGCTCAAACACTTGCTTCACGGCATTCCGCGCTTCTGAATGGGTTTCTCTCCATCAGGTTTCGGTACGAAGATGTCCCGCCATGTCAGCGCGCATTCATTGACCATTTTAACTGCATATTCCATGCGCCCGAGGTTCCGGTCGACGTTGTTCGTGCCAAAAGAGAACTTGACGCCAGCCCTCTTAGCCGCCTTGATGAATGCCGGACTGGGCAGGCGGTACCGGTTATTGATTTCGATAGCGATATCGTTCCTCTTTGCGGCATCGATCACCCTTTGCATCCGCTCAGGCGTCCAGAGCCGGTCGTAATCGGCTGAGATTACATCCGGAAGAAACGTTGGATTGGCATGGATGTCGATCGGTTCATGGTTGAGCACACCGAGGATACGGCTGATGTACATTTCCATGAACTGGTCCTCATCCTTAATCTCTCCCACCTCTTCTTTAATCCAGATCCGCATTCGTTTGCCGCTGTCATCCGTGAAGGTCATCGCGTCGGTAAACACGTAATCGAATTTCGCCACCGTTTCCTTTGAGAACAGCCTCACCCATTCCCGGCCTTCTCCCTGCAGGCCCACGAAGACGGGCTGTCCCTTCATGTTTCTGACGAACTCCTCGGCCGCCGCATCGTTCGTGACCGGGAAACCCAGCCCTCCGTTGACCGCAATCCCGTATTGGATACCGAGCCGGCGGGACTCCCTAAGGGCCTCTTCCAGTGTCAGCCCGCCCTTCAGATGAACGTGGTAATCGACAACGGGGAAATTCTGTTCATGCATCCGCTGGAGTTGCCGGTAGACTTCGTCCACAAGGGGCGTCTCGGCGGTATCCTCGGACAGGTCGTCCGGCAAGGGCTTCAGCAGGATGTTCCGAAACGAAACCTTCGAATCCGGGTCGTGGCATTCGAGCGCGAATGTTCCCCTCCCGAGAACACGGCCTGCGGCATCGCCCTCCGTCGGGGGCGAAGCAGGCTCGATGTAATCCACCAGCAGCGTTCCGTTGAGCCGGACCTGCACCTGCTTACCCCGCACCAGAACGTTCAATTGAAACCATTCGTTGTCGCTCGCGAAAGCCTTGTACACATCTCGGACGCTATAAAGTGAGCCGGTCTTTCTGCGCTCAAGATAATCGCCTTCACCTCGATAACTGTTGCAGGCCTGAACCTTGAACCCTCTTTCTGGACTGCCTTTGTGCTGGAATCCGGTGTGGAAGTAAATGCCGGATTCGGCTCCCGGGCGCGTCATGACTTCCACGCTCAGTTCGAAGTTCTTGAAACTCGCATCCCGCAGCGGGCCCGCATAATACAGGTACGAACGCGGCCCATTGGCCACAATCTGACCGTCCACTACGCGGAATGAGCCTCGATTTTCCCCAGCCTTCCAGCCGCGCAGCGTGCGACCGTCGAATAGGGGGATCGAACCGGTGTCCGCCCGGAGCGCGGCGGGAAGAACCAGCAGCGACGCCAGCAGATCTCGTCTTGAGATGGGGACCATGAGTTATCCTTTCGGGGTTCTCGTGTTCAGATCAGCTATGGAAAGGGGCCAAGCCGGAGTACGCGAACCACGCATAGAGATTAACGAAACACTGTATGCCAATCGCCCGTCGCGCGACAACGGCGATTTTACGAAACAAGCGTCATGAAGACAAAAAACAGCAATGGACCAAATGTCGTTTCCAATGGCCAAATCTCGTACCTCCTGCGTCTTGTTGCTTCGAGCCGTGCAGCTTGTGGCGCGCACTTAAACAACCGCTTCCGATCTGTATCTAATTCACTCTAAAGGCATTATCTCAGCAACTCGGGGGAAACGAGGTTTATAGTCCGCATCAATTTAATGAATTGGATAAAGACGGTCCAGACACGTAGTATAATAGAGGTGGTGCGAGAAACCGGCCAAATCTAGAAATCAACCTACCTGCATTCATTCGCCACCTGTGTGTGGCATGGTCCTGCAACCGTCACGAAGCCACCCTGTAATATTTGGAGCTGATAATAACCAGGGCAGGAACTCAAAAGAGAAGGTGTATATGCATATGGGACTTGAGAAGGAAATGTTAACGCAAACGACGACTCAGGCTGTCAAACAATACTTGGTGGCGAGCGACTTCGATCAAACGCTCAGCTTCAATGACTCCGGTTTTATCCTGAGTGAGCTGGCGGGGATTTCCGGCAAGGAGTTCACACGGAAAACAGCGATCCTTTCCGTGCAGAACCTGGTCCAACAGGGCGGAGAACTGGCTTATCTTCTGCTTCACGATCCTGAATTTCAAGCACGTGTGAAGAAAGATCATCTAAAAGAAGCCGGCAAGAGGATCCGCCTGAAAAAGAATATCAAGCGGCTGTGCGAAATCCTGGCGACGGCCATCGAAGGCCACTCGTTCGACTTGCACGTCATCTCGGCCGCCCCCCAGGAAGTCGTTGAGTCGTCCCTCGAGGGCATCGTAGCCCCCGACCATATCCACGGAACGCAATTGGACTTTGACGAAGGGGGACGCGTCAGGGGGATTATTCGAGTGAACGCCGGTTACGGCAAGGTGGCGGTACTGGACGACCTGCAGGCGAAACTGCAAATCGCTGCGGACCGAATCGTTTACATCGGTGACGGAAGTTCCGACATCCACGTGATGCTGCACGTGAACCGGCGGGACGGTTTCACGGTCGCGGTCTCCGAGGCGCGGCACATTACTCAGATTGCCAAACGCACCGTGCTCAGCGACGACGCGCTGAGCGTGCTGGTTCCCATTCTGGAGGAGCTCGCCGGATGGTCACGACCCCAAATCCGCGATCTTTTTGAGGCGCAGGGACTGCTGATCCAGGATTGGGACAAGGTCCAAGCCGACTGGCTCACCATCCGCTCCACACAGCCCAGCCAAGATATCCCCGGTCCCTCGCCGGTGATCGACGCAGAAATGAAAAAGTGAAGGTCCCCGAAGTGGCTTCGAGTGCCTCCGGCAATCATCATGGCCCGTATGAATGGACGATTTTGTGGTACTAAGAGGCGCTAGCACGTGGCGCCGGCTGCTCCCTTGAAGCGCGCATTTAGCACAATCTGCACGCTACAGCATGAAGATTAGTAGATTTAATGGGTCGCACAAAAATTAGCTATTTGACGGCTGGTCTTGCGGATGTCAGAGTTGGTGATGTGAGGAAGCGGCAAAGCTCAATTGACAGCTTTTCGCGACTTTCGGTCAGTCCTATGAAACCACTTCGCCAGATCGTTTGTTGTCTCTGTCAGCGCGCTATGGCGTGCCCTGGCGAGGGTGTGGGTCTGACCTAAGAAGAACTGGTCAAAACGGAAGCAAGACGCCACTCGCCGGAGAAGTCCGGGGGTGGCTTTTTTTTGCTCGAATAGCCGAACAGAACCCTGGGCACGGTACCCAAGAGGTAAGGGAGAGGTCTGCAAAACCTCCATACGCGAGTTCGATTCTCGCCCGTGCCTCCATTAACTCTTGGTCGTGATGGCTGTTCTCGTAAAGATGCAGTACTGCTTGCCGTGGGAACTGCGTTGTAAGGCGGGGAAAACGATGTTTCAAGACAGCGAACTGGCTTTCAAGGTGGTGTTTCTGGGTTTGCCGGAAGAGTTCCACGGGATTCCTGTTGTCGTCAGCCATCACCCTGAGCTATCTGAATGGATCGATGCTCTTGAGTCAGTTGCCGTTGACTATTGCACTCCTCCTTTTGACTTCACCCACATCCACAGACTTCTCGACGCAGCCCACCGTCAGCACTATTCCTGTTAGCTCAACCCATTCCACAAAACAACAGGTGTCCGGGAGTGAAGCCGTTCCTTCCCTCCCTAGCTAAAACGGGCTTGCTGACTGCTTGTGCAGGCCCTGAGAAAGAGTAACTAACCCACACTAAGGAGAATTTCACATGTCATATCTATCGATTTTTGGCAGAAAGAAAGGCGTGACAGCAGGGGATGGCTCCAAGATCCGCAAGACCGTTCGAACGAGCACCCTTGCAGCCCTGTTCCTGCTCGTCGCCGGCACGAATCTCGCATCAGGTCAGAGCTTGAACTGGGAAGGCCAGACCGGGATCTTTGTCACCCCCTTGGCCTACACGGCGCCCTCAAAGAAAAAGGGCATTGGGAAACCTGTCGTGGCTTATCACTTCTTGAACGGCGGCAAAGTCCTTGGAGGTTTCCACCAGGCATCCGTAACCGCCGGGCTTTTCGGACGCGCTGAGTTTGGATACACGCGCACGTTTCACGAGCAAGGCAGCACGCCAACTCTAAGCTATCTGTGGGGCAATGGCTTTGACACATTTCATGGAAAGGTAAACCTGCTGGCAGAGAACTTCGACAAGCAGAGCTGGGTTCCGGCAGTTTCCGTCGGCTTCGTCGCGCGCACACAGGTCCGCAACGTGGGAGGTTGGATCAATGGCGCAAACACGTCGAACGGAGATTTCTATGCGGTTGCGAGCAAGACCGTGACCCAAGTCAAGCAATTGCCGCTGGTCTTCAATGCAGGTTACAAGGTCACGAACGCATCAGTGCTCGGCCTGGCCGGGAACGCTCCGGCCTACAGGGGCCGCGCGTTTGGCGCTGCGGCGTTCGTCCTCAAGGGTCCATGGAAAAGCTCTGTGATTCTCGGGTCCGAAATCCTTCAGGAACCGCGCGACGTCCAGGCGCTGCCGGGAGCGATCGTTCCCACAACGCTGACTTACGCCGTACGCGTTGTGCCGCTCGCTGAGAAGAAGTTCAACGTGGATTTTGGAGTGGCCCAAGCCGCCGGTCAGATCTTGCCCGGAGTAAGCTTGTATGCCCGTCATCAATTTGCTCTGGGCATCTCCTACGGGTTGTGACCTGCCTCTCGATCGGTGTGGGAACCGCGGTATTCAAATGCCGCCGGTGCCCCACCCGGCTGGGGCGCGCTGCGCTGCCCCTTCACCGAGGTGCGTCCCGCTACCGGGCTATCGTCAATGAAAAGCTGCAAGAATTACCCGCGCTGCCAGGCTGACTCCGAGCGCCAGCCCGAGCAACGCCGTGGAGGCAGCAACGGTGAGCCGCCAGCCCAGCTCGCGGAACATGGAAGCGAGGGTGGCCATACAAGGAATGTAAAACGTCACAAACAGTGTGAAGATAATGATCTGCGCTGCGCTCATGACGGAAGCCACGTTTGTGGTTCCCAAGGCCTGCATTAGCATCAAAAGCGAAAGCTCCTTTCTCATCACACCGAAAACCAGGGTCAGGCCCGTGCTGCGGGGCAGGCCAAGCAGCGCAGTGAGCGGCGAGAGTAAGGCATTGATGGACAGCGACCAATTACAAAACTCGATCAGGCTGAGGATGGCGCTTCCCGCGACGAGCAGCGGGAACGCCACCAACACGAATTCGCGCAGGCGCCACCAGGTTTTCATCACCACCACCTTCAGCGAAGGCAGGCGGAAGGCAGGCACTTCCATCAACATCCCGGGTGAGATCTCCGGCCAGATAAGGGCCAGGACATAGCCGGAAAGAACCACCACCAGCAGATTTAAGATGTAAATACCCAGCGCATAATTCGCGCCAAGGTAAACACCCACCAGCGCCAGAATCACCGTCATCCGCGCCGAGCAGGGAACCAGCACCGCGAGAAATGCGGCAATAAATCGGTCGCGCCGGGTACTGAGGATGCGCGTCGCCATCACCGCCGGGACGCTGCACCCGTACCCGAGGAGCACGGGAAGCGTGGCGGTGCCATGCAGACCGACCCGGTGCATGAGCGCGTCCATCAGGTAGCCCACCCGGGAAAGGTATCCCAAATCCTCAAGCACAGCGAGGCATGCCAGGAAAGGCAGCAAGTAGGGCAGAACGACCGCAACCGCGCCTTCCACGCCCAATAGCGCACCCTTCAACAAAGAGAACAGAACACCATGCGGGTTCACATACTGGGATGTCCGTGCGATGAGAGCGTTGAAGATGTCCAGGATAAAGTCCTCGCCGAACTTTCCCGCGCTGAAGATGAAGTGGAAGATGCCCAGGAAGACAAGCACGAGTATGACGTATCCCCAAACAGGATGCATCACCAGCCGGTCAACCTGTTCCCGCCAGTCCCTGCGCGGGCGTGTAACCCGGGCGACGCGCTCGAAGAGATTCAGGCAGGCGGCATGCCGCGCGGAAGAAATCACCGCATCGACAGGCTGCCCCGAATAGCGGGCGATCGCGTCGCGGGCCTCCCGGACGACCCCGGCACAATCAAGAGGCGCAATCGCGCGCGGATTGCCTTGCAGAAGCTGCAAGGCCTCAAATCGCGCCGGAGGGAATGCCGTCTTCCCCTCGGCTTGGGTCGGCAGCGTGGTATCGGAACTGGGGAGTGCGGGACCCAAGCCCTCGCGGGAAGCATCCACACTTTCGCCATCGTGGGCAGTCGAAGTGACCGGCCGGGGAAGTTCCCGCGCGAGGCGCGCCAGGGTGTCTTCGATCTCCGGCGCGTAGGCGAAAGGCCGCACAGGGTCCCGCTGCTTTCGCCGAGTGAGAGCCAGCGCGGCACGGAATGATTCGAGGATGCCCTGCCCGCGAGCGGCAATTGTTTCCACTACCGGAACCCCAAGCGAGGTGGAAAGGACTTTGGAATCAATCACGATGCCCTTCCGCGCGGCCTCATCCATCATGTTCAAGCAGATAACAAGCGGCGCCTCAAGGTCCATGATCTCCAGGGTCAGTTCCAGGCTTCGCGGCAGTTGGGAGGCGTCAATGACATTAATGATGACGTCCCATTCACCGCTGAGGAGACATTCGCAGGTGATCGCTTCAACAGGATTTGAGGGGGTCAGTGAATAGAGGCCGGGCAGGTCCACCAGATCAAGGACCAATCCATCCACCCGCGCTTGGCCTCTGGTGTACTCGACCGTGGTCCCAGCCAGGTTGGATGTGAGGGATCGGTATCCTGCGACAGCATTAAACAGCGTGCTCTTGCCGCAGTTCGGTTGGCCGACAAGAGCGATTTTCACGGAAGGATTTCTACCTTGATGTTCTGCGCCAGTTGCTTGCTAACTGCAACACGCGTCCCTCGATTATCAATAACCAGCGGGCCGCCGAACGGCGCACGGCAGAGAACCCGGATCCGGTCGCCGGTATGGATGCCAATCTGATTGAATGAGCGCCGGATTTCCCAACCCCCAAGAATCGCAAGGACCTTCAGGCGAGCTTCATCTTCAGCTTCGTAGAGATTCAAGGGTGATTCAAATTTAGCAGTGTTTAACATTACACCTGATTATAACGCAAAATGCGTTCCACACACCCTACTGAAAATTACCGGAGCCTCGGAATTACAAAATAGCTTATCGCAAAGGAGTTGCATCTGGCACAGGTCAGGCTCATATCTGACGATAGCGACAAAATGTCCTTTTGATGCGGGGTATCCCACGCACGACCGAAAATCCGAGCGTGCTATCAACCCCTCCGGCCTACTGTAAGCGGAATTCGGCCTCCGGGCTAATGCCGGAAGCCGGCGCCGGTGGATTTCTGATATTGAATCCCGTAGAGGGTGGACCCCTCCTGGGGCAACTCACGAGCGTTCACAATGCTGGCTGAACCGAAGATGTTGCCTGCGCCGACGGAGTATGGAACTGCAACCTCAACGCTGGCGCCAATGTAATAGGGTCTGCGGCTCTTAAAAGCGAATCCGCCGCGTGACACATTTTCGGTGCGAACCACTTCCTCGCTTCCCATGTAGCGGATGCAGGCCAGAAACTGAATGCCGACCCGGAGGTGTTTCCGCTCATTCGCGATTCTCAGTTTGGGAGGGACTCGTTTGGGGAGTTCCTCTTCGAGGGAGGAAATCGGCAGGCGCCAATCATCGGGAGATCCCTCTCCAGCCTGCTTCCAGACAGTGTCCGTCCCACAGTAGCGGCAACGGCGGGCAAGATGCTGGTTGAATTGGTAGACGTCAGCCTCGAATTCGTCCAGATGAACCACTTCACGGTTGCGGCAGTTCCCGCACTCCAGAAGGGTGCGGGCCACCGGCTTCTCGTCGCCGGTCAAGGGAGGGAATTCTATTCCCCAAAGGTCGATGCCAGGGTCCAGAAACGAGATGCCGTAAACCAGGGAATTGCCTTCGTTCCCCATTTGCCCCACCACGCGCGCCCTGGCCTCACAACCGTTCTCTCGATTGCGGAGTGTGATCTCCTGCTGCGGCGTGAACTTGCGGTGCAAGGCTATCGCCGCTCCCTTGCGGCTCAGGGTGAGCGTCCGTGCATCTTCGTTGAAAACGCTTCCGTTTGGCTCGATTCCCAAGCACTGGACCCGGAGGACAAGTGAGACGCGATCTGAGGCGCGGTTCTGAGCCATAGTTTCAGACTCCGTCCACGAGGGCTGGACCTATTGGGAGCGTTTCCTCCACCGGTGATCGATCAGTTCAGAGTTGTCGCCGCGCAGAGGCTCGGTCCGCATTGAAGCGACCCCCAGGCTCCCGGCCAGTACGTTGAATGGCAAAACGCAATCACAACCACACCGCCGCTACGCTACGCGGGGTTGGGCGGCGGATTTTCTTGCTTCCTGGCGGGTATAAACAATGCGGTGAATCACGGTCACGTTGGAAAGCACGGCAATCAGCCACAACACCGGCGCCATGCGGTCGAACAACGCACCGATGATGATCAGCACCACACGTTCAGGCCGCTCCAGGAAGCCCACCTTGCAGGAGGGAATAACGGTTTCTGCACGAGCCCGGGTGTAGCTCACCATGACGGAGCCGATCATGGCCACGGCGACGAGGGAGACATAAAAGAAACGGTTAATGCGGCCGTAATAGATCAGCAGGCCGATCAGCAGGCAAAGGTCGGAGTAACGGTCCATGACTGAGTCATAGAAGCCGCCGAAGGGCGTCACGCGGCGGGCGAAGCGCGCCACGCGACCGTCCGTCATATCGAAGAGCCCTGCAAGGATAATAACAACGCCCGCCCAGCGGAAGTAGCCGTAAGCAAAGAGGTAAGCAGCCAGCACATTGATCCCGAACCCGATAAAGGTAAGGAAGTTAGGATTGATGCCGCTTGCCGCGAAACCTCGAACTATCGCGTCGAGCACGTATCCAAGCGTGCTGCCGATTTTTTCAGTGATCACCGGGGTATGCCAGCTTTCTACTCTTCTGACTGGTCGTGAATGGTGCGTACGACCCGGATCTCGAACTCCCGGCCACCGTTCGGCGTAACGACCCGTATCGAATCGCCGGGTTTCTTCCCCATCAAGCCACGACCAATAGGTGAGGTGGTGGAAATCAGGCCTTTGCTGACATCCGCCTCTTCACTTGTGACCAGTCTATATTCGACCTCAACATCCCGGTCAACATCGTACAAAACCACCTTCGACCCAAAGGCGATTCTGTCCTTGGGAATATTATTCAAATTGACCAATGAAAGTTCTGCCAGTCTCGTCTTAAGCTGGTTAAGCCTTGCGCCGACATAGTCCTGGCGTTGCTTCGCCATGATGAATTCGGCGTTTTCACTCAAATCGCCAAGCGCACGAGCCCGCCTCAACTCTCGAGGAAGCTCGTAACTGAATTCGTGCTCCAATGCCTGAATTTCTTCTTGCAGTTTCTGAACTATAGACGTTGGCATATCATGGACCCTGCCTTCACTAGTAGATACCCATTATAGGCGAAAGGGTTGACCCACGCAATTGAGCTGCGAGCCTGGCATCGGAAGGGTCCAACGTATCCCCCCCCTGGCAGGGCGGCTGAATGAGGTGCGGGCGGCCAGATTGCGGCGTCCACCCGGACTCGCGGTTCGCACGTTCCGGGCATTGTGGTATCCTTGCGGCCTGAGTGCCGGAACTCCTGTCCGGCGAGTTCCGGGACGGAAAGATCAAGGCAATCCTCCATGCCGAGCCTCTCTCGAAAACCCGGTTCAACGGTCCTTCGACGCGCGAGAAAACAAATCGGCCTTTTCATTTGCTTTGCGGTCTGCCTTGCGAGTCTCAGCCTCTACACTGCGATCTACCTCGTTTCCCACCCGACGCCTCTGCTCCAGTTCCTCGCCAACATCGAGCTGAAGACCCTCGATTTGCGGTTCTCTTTTCGAGGCCGGGTTGATCCCGGTCCCCCTGTAGTCATCGTGGCCATCGACCAGAAGAGTGAAGATGCCCTCGGACGCTGGCCTTTCCCGCGCAAGTACTTCGCCGAAGCCGTGGACGCCTTGCGGGAAGCTGGAGCGCGCGTCATCGCGTTCGACGTGAATTTCCCACAGCCCGACCAGAACTCGGCATTGGGCGCGCTCAACGAGGTGCGAAAGGACTACGAGACAGCGCAACCGGGAATGGGGAATCCGGAATTCGCAGCCAGACTCAAATCCCTGGCAGACGGCGCGGACAACGACAAGGCATTTGCCGGGGCCCTCTCCCGTTTTGACAACGTCGTTCTGGGCTACTTTTTTCTGCGAGGTGAGGAAGCCCGAACCCAAAACGCCGGGCGGTTGAAGGATTTCCTGAACTATCTTTCCTTTCAAGCCTATCCAAGCATCGTTCATCCTGAATACGCGAAGGACTCCGAACTTCTGCTCAATCCTCAACTCCAATTCGATAGCCTGTCTCCGAATCTGGGGAATTTCGCGGCCTGCGCCAGGAACTTCGGCTATTTCAATATCATTCCCGACCCGGATGGCACGGTGCGCCGAGAACCCGTCATCATCCCGTTCCGCGGAAGCTATTACCCTTCCCTGGACGTGGCCGCAGCCCTGGCTTACACCAGCATCCCGCTCGACCAAGTGAACGTTGCCTTCAATCCAAATGGCCTGGAGCGAATAGATTTCGGAAGGGTGAGCATTCCGACCGACCCCGCCGGCTTTGTCCAGATCGACTATTACGGTCCCGGAAGAACCTTCCCCACTTACTCCCTTTCCGATGTCATCACGGGGAAAGTGGCCCCCGGAAAACTGAAAGATCGTTTGGTGCTCATCGGCGCCACGGCAGCAGGCATCGGAGACTCAGCGGTCACGCCATTCCAGCAAATGAATTACTTCGGCGTCGAAGCCCACGCCAATTTCATTGCGAATATTCTGCAGGGGCGCTTCATCCGTCGTGGGAATCGCGAGATCCTCATCGACATCTTTTCGCTTCTATTCTTCAGTCTCGCTGCCGGATTCGTCCTGACCAAAGCCTCTCCGTGGCGGGCCACCGCGATCACGCTGGTGCTGCTGGGAGCGTTCTGGTTGCTGGCCGGTTACCTGTTTGCGAGCCAGCACATGTGGATCGCCATCGTCCTGCCCTCGGCAACCCTGGGTATGAACTATGCCGGGATCATCAGCTACCGGCTCTTCTTTGAAGAGCGGGAGAAAAGGAAAATCCGGGGCGTCTTCCAGCATTACGTCCATCCCGCAATTGTCGAGCAGATGGTCCAGCATCCCGAAGATCTGAAGCTGGGCGGGGAGGAAAAGGAACTCAGCGCAATGTTCTGTGACATCCGCGGG
>Ga0326728_10023168_pt1 | contig 11417 bp, 6 predicted proteins | sample MB3enrmetagenome_FD_207602 | JGI IMG/M metagenome (GOLD analysis project Ga0326728, IMG submission 207602) | Lab enriched peat soil microbial communities from McLean, Ithaca, NY, United States - MB31MN | ecosystem: Environmental > Terrestrial > Soil > Wetlands > Peat | place: USA: New York... | reverse complement strand
CCCCCAAACTCCCGCGACTGAGCAATTGGGGGTTTCGTAGCCTGTCACCGAATTACCTGAACATCTCCCTCACCATCGCCAGCGCTTCCTCCCTGCTCCCCACCCGCCCTTCCAACTGCGCATCCTCCACCGCCGCCAGCATCTCCGCAAACCGCGGACCCGGCTCGTATCCCGCGGCGATCAGGTCCGCGCCCGTCACCAGCGGCGCCGGTTTCAATTGCTCTTCCGGCAGCTCTTCCAGCTTGCGCTGCACCAGTTCGTAGTTCTCCAAATCCCGGTTGCTCGCCAGGCAATCCAGGCGGTGCAGCTCCAGGTGCTCGCCGAAATCCGGCATCCGTAGAAAACGCTTGAGCGTGCTTTCCTTCATGCGGTGGGCATCTTTGAAACGCATGTGGTTGGCGATGAGCGCCTCCACTCGCTCCATGTCGTCGCGCGAAAAGCGCAGCCGGTTCAGGATGCCGTGCGCCAGCTTTACGCCTTCCTCCACGTGGCCGTCGAAGCGGATGCGCTCCGCCACGCGGAATGTAGGCGGCTTGCCCACGTCGTGCAGCAGCGCGCCCCAAGCCAGCGTAGGGGTGGCGCGCCCGAGCTGTTCGAGCAGCAGCAGCGTGTGCGTCCAGACGTCGCCTTCGGGATGAAATTCCGGCGGCTGCCCGACGCCCTTCATGGCCGCCACCTCGGGCAGCAGGTCGGCCAGCATGCCGCTCGCATCCAGCAACTCGAATCCGCGGCGCGCGCCGCCTTCAATCAGAATGCGCGTCAGCTCTTCGCGAACCCTCTCGGCCGCAACTTTCAGGATCAGCGCATGGTGGCGCGCCATGGCCCCAAACGTGGCGGAGTCGATCTCGAACCCCAGGCGCGCGGCGAAACGGACGGCGCGCACGAGGCGCAGGTGATCTTCCGCGAAACGGGCATCGGGGTCGCCGATGGCGCGCACCACGCGTCCCTCCAGATCGGCGCGCCCGCCCACGTAGTCGAGCACGTTCCCCGTCTCCGCCTCCATCATGAGCCCATTGATGGTGAAATCGCGGCGCAGCACGTCCTCGCGCGGGTCGCTCTCGAAATGCACGCTGGCGGGGCGCCGGCCGTCAGGGTAATCGTGGTCGCTGCGAAACGTGGCCACCTCCACCTGCGCACCCGCGTCGCGCACCAGCACCACGCCGAAGTGCGCGCCCACTTGTCCCGATTGGGGGAACAGTTCCATGATGCGCTCGGGGCGCGCGTCGGTCGAGACGTCGAAATCCTTGGGCTGGGCCCCCAGCAGCAGGTCGCGCACCGAGCCGCCCACCAGGTACGCCTGGTGGCCCGCCCCGCGAAGCTTCGCAATCACCGCGCGCGCCAGCGCCTCGGATTCCATGGGAACCGCTCCGTCCTCCTACCCTATGCTAATATGAGCGTGAAGAATCGCACCTGTCTGTCCCCCGTCTGGCCCGCAAGGTGATCTAGGAGATCGTTACGTGACAATGGAGCAACGGCCGGCGACGGTCAAGGTGGTTGTGGCCACCACCGTCATGCTGTCGTTCATTTCCTTCTGGAAAGCGGCGGCCATCGTGCTCAGCGACCTGGCCTCGTCGGCGTACTACGCGGGCGGCATCGCCGAACAGGCCGTCGGCAAAGCGGCGCCCTGGTTCATCCTCTCGATCATGCTGTTTTCCTACGCCGTGCGCGCCATCTACATCGAGAGTTGCTCCATGTTCGTGCGCGGCGGCGTGTACAAAGTGGTGCACGAGGCCCTGGGCGGCACCCTGGCCAAATTCTCCGTCTCGGCGCTGATGTTCGACTACGTGCTCACCGGCCCCATCAGCGCCGTCAGCGCGGGCCTGTATCTGGGCGGCCTGATTAACGAGACCGGCGCCAACCTCCACATCGCCGGGATGCACGTGAACGCGCCGTATTTCGCCGCGGTATTCGCGGCGGCGGTGACGCTCTACTTCTGGCGCAAGAACATCATTGGGATTCACGAATCCAGCGAGAAGGCCCTGCGCATCATGCAAATCACCACCGTGATGGTGGTGATGCTGATCCTCTGGTGCATCGTCACCATCCTCAAGAACGGGTATAATCCGGTGCCGCTGCCCGTGCCTGCCAACCTGAAGTTCAGCCCTGAAGGGCTGGGCTGGCTGAGGGGCACGCTGGCGCCCTCCATCACCATCATCGCCGTGCTCATCGGGCTGGGCCACTCGCTGCTGGCCATGAGCGGCGAAGAGAGCCTCGCCCAGGTCAACCGCGAAATCGCGTATCCCAAGCTGAAAAACCTGGAGCGCGCCGGCTTCGTGATCTTCATCTACAGCATGATGTTCACCTCGCTGGTTTCCTTCTTCGCAGTGATGATCATCCCCGACGCCGCGCGGCAGAACTTCCTGGACAACCTCATCGGCGGGCTTTCCATGTACCTCGTCGGGCCGGTCTCCGCGCGCTTGCTCTTTCATGGCTTCGTGGTGCTGGTGGGGACCCTGATCCTTTCCGGCGCGGTGAACACCGCCATCATCGGGTCCAATGGCGTCCTCAACCGCGTGGCGGAAGACGGCGTGCTCCCCGACTGGTTCCGGCATCCGCACAAGAGGTTCGGCACCACTTCCCGCATCATCAACGTGATTGTGGCGCTGCAACTGATCACCATCCTCATCAGCCGCGGCGATGTCTACATGCTGGGCGAGGCGTACGCGTTTGGCGTGGTATGGAGCTTCGCCATGAAGGCGCTGTCGGTGCTGGTGCTGCGCTACAAGCAGCCGGGCGGCCGGGAATGGAAAGTCCCGCTGAATTTCCACGTGCGCGGAGTGGAGATTCCCGTCGGCCTCTTCATGATCACCGTCACCCTCTTCGCGCTGGCCATCGTCAACGTGCTCACCAAGAAGGTGGCGACCATTTCGGGCGTGAGTTTCACCATCTTATTCTTCATCGTCTTCGAGCTGTCCGATATCCACAACCGCAAACGCAGAATCGGGCACGCTCAAGAGATGGAGAAGTTCCGGCTGGATCCGCAGGCGGACCTTACCAACGACTCGGTCAGCGCGCGGCCGGGCAATGTGCTGGTGGCGGTGCGCAATCCCAACCATTTGCAGCACCTCTCACGCATCCTGGAAAAGACGGATACGCGCAAGATGGACATCGTGGTGCTTTCCGTCCACCGCGTGACGCAGGCGGCCTCCGGCGAGCACGGCCTCGATAGCAGCCAGCTTTTTTCCGAAAGTGAAACCACCGTGTTCTCGCAGGTTGTGACGCTGGCCGAAAAAGCGGGCAAGCACGTCGAGTTGATGGTGGTGCCCGGTTCGGACCCCTACCAGGCCGTGGTCCAGACGGCCGCGCGCCTGGAATCCTCGCGCATTGTCATGGGGCTTTCGCCCAAGCTCACGCCTTCCGAGCAGGGCGCCCAGGTGGGCTACTACTGGGAGCAGCTTCCCGAGCCGCGGCCTTCCTTGTCTCTGGAGATCGTTCTCGAAAACCAGAAGGACACCGTGTTCTTCAACCTGGGCCCGCATCCTCCGCGCCTCTGGCCGGAGGATCTCGACCTGGTCCACCGGCTTTGGCTGGAACTGAGCGCCAAGGGTCCCGGCTCCAAGCTGCATCACCGTGACATCATCGGCGTGGCCCTGCGCCGCATGAACGCCGAACTGCATTCGGACCTCTCCGGGGAAGTGCTCGACGACGTCCTGCACGAGGTCTCCGACGGCAACCACCACGAGCCGCCAGAGTAACGCCGGCGATCTTGCCGCCGGTCCTTTCCGGCGCAGAAAGTAAGGCTCTGAGGGCTTTGCGTTGGTGCGAAGGGGATTCCGCGACAGCTATCAGTTCCTTGAAAGGTAAGGGAGGCAGGGCGGGCCGGAATCAGCGAGATCTCCCTTCAGCGCATCCTCCGGGGCGATTGCCTGTTTCACTGGAGCGCGAGCGCTACCGCTGGGCTCGAAGCCGCTCCCACCGTCAACACGACCGGCACACTCCCGCCGGTGGGCGCATTGGCGGGGACCGCAACGTTGACCTGCAATACTCCCGCGAACGTCATACCCGCAAACTGCACCTGGCCGGGGACTCCGCCGAAGGTCGCCCCAACCGTCCCAACCGGCACGGGGTACGCGGGGTTGGCGGGCAACTTGCCATCGATGCCGGCGGGATTCGTCGCGCCGGAACCGGTGGCGAACAGTGTCACCACGGAGCCGCGGGGCGCCGGTTGCGCGGCTGAGTTGAAGGAGCCGTCCTGGTTCACGATCACGCCCTGCGACAGTCCCGCATATGCGAAGATGCCCGGGTCGGCATTCGCCAGAGGAAGGGACACGGTGTTGGACGGGCGGCCTTCGAATTCCACCCGCACGGCGGCGGACGCCGCATTGCCCGCCGCCGCTCCGTATGGCACGATGGCGTTCACCTGGCTGCCGGTGGCATAAGCTACCGGTGCCTCGATGCCATTGACGAAGACCTTGGTGCCTCCGGCATTGGTGCCGAGATAGCCCATCGCATTGTAGACCGTCGAAACTGGATTGGCGGGGCCGAGCCCGGTTCCGAAGATGGCCACCATTTCGCCGGGAACGACAGCGTCCGCGGCATAGCTCGCGGCATTGGCCACTCCGCCGCTCGCAATCACCGGGGCGGCGCCTGGCAAAGCGCCTACATTCCAGCTTCCGAGTTGCGCCACCGGAGCGCTCTGCACCGTGGAATTGTAGGCGGAAAGCAGGATGGATTTCGGACCATCGAAGGCCGGCGTAAACGCCATGGCCAGCCGCAGGAAATACTGGTTGCCGCTCGATGCCTCGGATGAGCGCGCCAGATCCACTGAACAATACGACGTCGTCAGAACCAGAGGCGATCCCAGGGTACCGGATTGCATCTCCTCGGCGCCTCCGCTGCCCGCGTGTACCTCGATGGCGCCGTTGCTCAGAACATGGGACACGGTGCAGTAGGCGCCGGAGTCCGAGAATCGCGTGTTGGTCTGGTAGATATCGCCGGCGCCCAGCGGGTCGGTATATGTGGCGGTGAAGATCTGGGAGTAGCCGGCGCCGGAGGCGGGATCGACCGAGACGTCTGTGGCAAGCTGGTCGGCTCCTGCCTGCGAAATGGCATAGGCGCGCCGGCCGATGGCCAGAGTGGCCTGCCGGCTCTCCCGGCCGGCCGCAGCCACGTCATAGGCCACCTTGCCGTTGCCGCTGCCGCCTGCTCCCGAAGCAACGGTCACCCACGGCTGCGATGACTGCACCGTCCACTGGCAATTGGGCGGCGCCGTCACGAGTACGTCGCCCGAATGCGCACCGTCATCGAAGCTCGCCGCATAAGATGAAAGGCTGGCGCAGGAGCTGGCGCCGACGGCGACAGTAAGCGCTTGCGCATCGGCGGACTTCACAGCGATCGAAAGAGCGGTCCAGAGATCGGACCAGGAGAGGCCCGCGCCCAGAGCCGCATCAGCGAAATCGCCCGACCAATCCGCGACCGAGCCCGGCGTGAAGTCCAGCAGGTTGGACACGCCACTGAGGTAATGATCTTCCACATGGATCGCCGCGCCGGAGGAAATCTGCGGGGGGATCGTCGATTCGTAGAGACCCACGGAGGGCCGATACTCGACCCACAACCACGTGTTGGTGTCCGGCCGCTGGATGCGCAACGCCTTGGGGCTGCCAGATGGGCTCGAAAGGGGCGCTACCTGGTAGTCGCCGGGCGCCGTGACGTCAAGGACGTCCGAGGGCGCGAGCCACCCAAGCTGCATCTTCTGACGGGCATCGTAATGGCTGAGAGCGCCGGGAGCACCTCCCATACCCGTTGTGGGGTCTCCGCCATAGATCGCTCTGCCCGGGTCGTCCGGCGCGCCAAGCGCGGCCCCGGCGTAGCGCCGGCCCATCGCTTCATCGAGACCCAGACTGCTGCCGCTCTCGTAGATCGCTGTTTGCAGATCCGTGGCAGGTCTTAGACTGCCGGTGATGGGCAGGAAGGCCGCGGAGACGCCGGCGGTGCAGCCCTTCGAAGTCATGTTGACGTAGAGACACGAAGCGGTAAAGGCGCTGGAAGCGGGAAAGACGATAAAGAAGCGGTTGTACTGGCTCAAATCCACCTGTTTGGAGGCGGCGGCAACGGCGGCGTTTCTCAGAGCGCCCGCCTCGCTGCAACTGTACGCGCGATCGACGTCGAACCAACCGAAAACGTCTCCCGTGGCCCACGTCCTGCCGTACGACGCTTCGCGCCAGTAGCCGTCGAGCGAGGGGCCGCCAGGGCCGAAGAACATGTTGCGCAGGTCGTCGGCGGTGGCGCTCGGCCGCGCCACTCCCGGGAAGCCGATCATGAGCACCGCGATCTTCTGTTCTCCCAGCGGGCTGCACGAAGCCGCCACGGCGTTCGCTTTGATAGCGACGGGTTCAAGAGCCTGAACGAAAAGAGCCGCCGCGAATGTGAACCAGGTTAGCCAACGTAGTTTCGTCATCTCACCGGTGGAAAACGAAGAAACGAAACTTTCGTTACATCAGTTCTTCGAGACGGGCGCCGTCCCCACCAGCCAGTGGCCGCGTGGAGCGGACGGGTTGGATTGCGTGCAGAGGCACGCGGCGAAGAAATGGATCTCTTTCATGCCCTCAAACGGCGGCAGGAAGGTGATGGGTAGCCGAAGCTCCATTTCATTGCCACGCTTCGTGAAGGTAGCGCCCGATACATCCAGCGCGCAGAACTCGTTGCGAAGCACCTTATTCGTTCCCGGAAGGTCTCCCTCGCCGAGGGGCACACTGTCGTTCGAGGAAAGCTTCAAGCGGCCTGTGGGCAATCGGGCCGTCACCAGGCATTGCCGCTCGCGGCTCTCGTAGAAGCTGGCATAGAGGTAAGTGAATTCGGCGCCGCCGTCCACGTCGGTGCTGCGGAAGGTGAAAACCTGCGAGTAGCCGGCGCCGCTATCGCGCGAGACGGAGTAATCGATCCGATGCGTCAGCGGGCGCTGCTCGATGCGGACCATCGTGGTTCCGACAAAGATGGTTCCCATTCGTGGAAGGTACTTGTCCGTTGGCGTCACCTCGTAATCCACGCTCCCATTGCCGGTTCCGCGCGCCACGGAGAGGATTCTGATCCACGGCTGACACGAGCGAACCTGCCAACTGCAGTCCTTCGGCGCGAAAACGTCCACCCGCCCGGTTTCCTTGCCGGTGCCATGGAAGCGGGCCAGCGGACCGGCGGATGCGCACGCGCTTTCGCCGGATGGCGGTGGAGGTCCAGCCTGCCACCAATAGGCGGCCTCGGTTCCTTTCCTGAATCCGCGCACCCTGTCGGTGGCCCAGACATCGATTTTTTTCAGATTGCCGTTCTCAGGCGGGAAGGCGACGTGAAGCCGCAGAGAAAGCGTACCAGAGCTGTCCATGGCGAGAGAGGACTGCGCAAGATCCACGGTGCACGCCGCGTTGTGGAGCAGCACACGGCTTCCCAGGTATGCTTCATCGGATGGCGTGCCCCCGCCCATGCTAGCGAGCCTCACTTGGCCCGTATCCGGGTGAGTGGTTAGCAGGCAGCGCCGATTATGGCTAGCGGAGGTGCCATCCTGGTCCGAGAACGCCGCCATGACCTGGTCCATGTTCTTGGCGTCCCGATACACAAACGTGAATAGCTGGCTGTCGCCTAGCCCAATGGTGGGCGTCACGGAAAACTCCTGGGGAGGCTCGCTCGATCCGGCCGGGGCATCGGAGGCCAGCGGCGCGGGCTGGATGGTCGGCTGCGACGCGGCGGGTTTCGGGGGAGGCTGATCCTGTCCGGCCGGGATTCCCGCGGCCGGCGACGCGGCGGGTTTCGGCGGCACAGCCTTCGGAGCAAGGGCCAACCGCATCGTCTGGGGAGCTGGGCTGGCCACGATGGTTTGGGCGGCGGGGCTCTGCGCCACCCGTACCGGCTCCGGGGCGCGGCGCGGCTTGTAGACTGCGACTGCCACCGCGATCAGGGCGACCGTTGCAGCCGTCGCCGCCGCGGCTCGCCACCAGAAACTGGGCCGGTACGGCACGTCCGGCTGTTCGCCCCGCAGGAACCGCCCCAGTTCGGCCGCCAGTTCGGCCGCCGACTGATAGCGATTTCTCGGCTGCTTTTCAAGGCATTTCAGGCAAATCGCTTCCAGCGGTCTGGCAACTTCCGGATTGCGGCTGCCCGGCGGTTTGGGGCGCGTCTCCAATACCTGCCGGACCACTTCGAACGGCGAGGCACCCTCGAAAGGCGGCCGCCCGGTGAGTAGCTCGTACAGGATCGCTCCCAGCGAGTAGACATCGCTGGCCGTAGTGAGCGGCTGGTGCTTGCCGGAAGCCTGTTCCGGAGGCATGTAGGCAGGAGTGCCCACCACTGCCCCGGTGACCGTGAGGCTGGCGTCGCCCGAGAGCGGCCGGGCCAGTCCGAAATCCGTGATGCGCGGCTGGCCGAACTCGTCCACCAGGACGTTGGACGGTTTCAGGTCGCGATGCAGAATCCCGCGGGAGTGCGCGAACTGCACCGTCTCGGCGAGCGTGAGGACGTAGCGGGCCGCTTCCTGGGAAGAGAGCGGCCGGTCGCGCACCAGCGCCGCTAGGCTGGGACCGTCCACGAAATCCATCGAGAAGTAGTGCAGTCCGTCCTTCTCGCCCACTTCATGGATGGCGACAATGTTGGGATGCCGCAAACTGGCGGCGGTTCTTGCCTCGATGTGGAAGCGGCGGATTTCGTCATCGCTCGCGAGCAGGCCGGGCCGCATCATCTTGACGGCCACCCGGCGGTCGAGGCTGACCTGCCTCGCCCGATAGACCACGCCCATGCCGCCGCGGGCGATCTCCTCCAGCAATTCGTAGTCGCCGAAATAGCGCAGGCGCGGCAGATACGGCGTCAGTCTCGGGTCCGCGCCGGTTTCCATGGCGGTCCGAAGGAGGCAGGACGGGCACAACCCGCACGGGGCGTCGGCGACCAGGGACGCGCCACAGCTCTCACAGACCACCGGATCGGGCATACATCCTCCTGCTTGATGTACGTGGTTTCGCCTGAGACGTTACAAGGCCGTCAACAGGTGCCGCATTTCCTCCTCGACGGAGTTGGCATCCGCGGCATCGCTCAACGTGCGGGCGATCTCGCGGCGCAGCAGGTCGCGATACCGGCCGCGCATGCGGTGCACCGCCACGCGCGTGGCAACCTCGCCCATGCCGAGCGAACCGGCCACCTGCGCGTATTTCACGCCACAGCGGTCGCCCATCAGAAAAGGCTTCAGCCGATTGAAAACCTCCGCCTTGCCCGCGGCCGCGAATTCTTCCTGCAGGGCCGCGGTGCTTCGCTCCAAGACGGACATCGCCCAATTGCGCTCGTAAACTTGTTCCGGCGTGAGTGCCCCCGCCGGCTGCCAGGCATACGCCTCTTCGGCTCGCGTCATCTCTTCCACGCTGAGAAACCGCGACGTCCCCCCTCTCTTGGCAGCGCGTTCATGCCTCACCTCGCTGACCAGGAAGTTCTTCAGAGAAGCTAGCAAGAAGGCGCGGAAGCGTCCGCGGGCCGGCTCCACGTTTTCCAGGAAATCCCGTTCCAACAGCCGCGTGAAGAAGGCTTGCGTGATATCCTGCGCGTCCTCCACGCTGCGCCCGCTACGGCGGACGAACACATAGAGCGGCCGCCAGTAAGAAGCGCACAGGTCATCGAGGGCCTTGCGGCCTTCCGGTGACGTTTGCGTCCTGGCCGCAAAGATGACGCTCCAGCGGGTCGAATCGAATAGCGGATTCCTCGCTTTGGGGCTCGGGGCCATGGTGCGATTGTAGATCATGGCGTTCCGGGCGGCAACGCGCACACGTGCGATCTGCTTGCGCCGGGCACTCCTGGCCAGCGTATGCCAGATTCCTGACGTGAAAGTCTCAGTCTCGGTGAAAATCGCATGCTCCGGCGCGCTTGCGCGAAAGCCACCCTCTTCGGCGTCGCGAACCTCCAAAATCAGCTCGATGAGATTCATGATACCCAGCCCACCCAGGGCTCTCGTCGTCTTCCTCATCGATCACGCTCTGTCTCGCGGGGTCGCATTCATGACGAACGGCACGCGCCAACCCGACAGCTCAACGCCTCGCGCGTTCGCCCGCGCCCCGCATCTTTCGCGCCCTCGGCCGCATCGCCTTCTCAGGCAGCCTCATGAAGTTCTCGGGCCGGAGGAGGCTGGCCACGGAGATGTCTTCGTCGATGGCCTCCCAGTGAATTCCGATGCCGCCTCCGATCAGCTCCCACTCGGGTTGCTCCCGGGCCGTCGCGCCAGCCAGTCTTGGGAACCACACCAGCGGCACGGAAACTGCCCGCCCGCCTGGTAACGTGACGGGCAGCGCATCGCTCGAACGCGTGCCACCAAAGTACTCATGCCATTTCTCCAGGAAGAGATCTGCGTTCTCCATGATTCCCGCCGCATGCGGAGAGTCTGCTCCAGCGTCAGCACGGAGTTCTCTTCCTCTACTTGGAGCCGATTACCACGATCTTCGTGCCCCAGGGCTGGAGTTCAAGCGGGAGCGTAGTTTTGCCGCGGGCAAATTTGGCGCCGGCCCACGGCGCGATTTTCCCGCTGGTCGTGTCCCACTGTTGCGCCTGCTTGGCCGTGCCGCTGTTGGCGACGGTCGTCTTTAGCGACAACGGTTGCTCGCCTTCGTTGAAGAAGAAGTACAGGTCGGCGTCCTTCAGGCGGCGGTGATTATACTTGAGCCACGTCGTAGCCTGGTCGGTCGCCACGTCCGGCGCGGGCAGGGCTGCCAGAACTTGGGGAGTGATTTCGGGCGTCGGTTCCAGGGTAGCCCAGCTTGTGTCGGCGGGCCCGGTAGCCGTGAGAAAGTTCTTGTCCATGACCAGCTTGGGCGCGCTTCCGAAAAAGACGACCTTACCGCCGGCCTTGGCGAAGGCGCGCAGGTTGTCCAACGCGGCAAGCGAGACGGCGTCCACCGGCGGAATCAAAATCGCGCGATAAGCCTGGCCACTCAAGTTGACCAGTTCGCGCCCATGCAGCCTAAGCGTTTTCGACAGCGCGTATTCGTCCACGTAGTCGAGGTCACGCTGGTGCTGGAGGAGTTGGTGGACGATGCCTACGAAGGCGGTGTTCGCGGCGGAGTCGTTGAACCAGAAGCTGCTCGAAGGAATATAGACGCCGATTTGCGCCGTGGGGCGGCCTTCACCGAGCGCGTAGCCGGCACGGTTGACATGGGCGGAGAGGGCGGGAAAACCGGGATCGCTGTAAAAGCCGCGGCCCGGCCCCGCTCCGCCCATGCCCATGTATTCGATGCGGCTGATGCCGTTGACCAGAAGGTGATTTAGAATCCAACCGGCTTCCTTGAGGTCGGGTTGCGGATTATAGGCCGCAAAAGCCTCGGTCATCGCTCGCGGGTGCCCGTTCAGATGCGCCGCCGAGGAGGCCAGCTTGGGAAAATCGGCCACCACATCGTGCCAGATCTGGTGCCAGATCGTGTCCACGCCGGGCACCTGGATCCCGCGCATGCACTTGAAGAAATCGC
>Ga0326728_10023167_pt1 | contig 11419 bp, 10 predicted proteins | sample MB3enrmetagenome_FD_207602 | JGI IMG/M metagenome (GOLD analysis project Ga0326728, IMG submission 207602) | Lab enriched peat soil microbial communities from McLean, Ithaca, NY, United States - MB31MN | ecosystem: Environmental > Terrestrial > Soil > Wetlands > Peat | place: USA: New York... | reverse complement strand
GGAAAGCCTGTCCTTCGGGAGAGGCCCTACACCTGGAAGAAACGCTGAAGAACAAGGGCTTCAAGGCCCAAATCGTTATGCTCAAGAGCGACGGCACGGAGCGGGACGACGATGATGCTTTCGAGCCTTTCGAGGCCCTGGTCGTCAGGGAATTTTTAGACAGGTACGACGTCATTCACGAAATGTGATGCGACCAGGGGCGGCTTTCTTAAGCGGCTCATGATTTTTCCTGTGGTACCGCGTTACGGGTGGTACCGAGTGACAGTTCGAGGTGCAAAAGCGGAATGGGTGGGGGTTTTGCAGAGGCGACCAAGCATTGGTGTATCTGAAACACACCGAGCAAAAAGTTGGAGAGCTCCATGAGATTTGCGGAGTTAAAAGCAAAGTACACCCAACATTACGATGCCAATGATCCCGGGATCCAGACTATGCTGGACTTGTTCGAGAAGGCCGACAAGCTGAGCGATGCCGCGAAGGAAGAATTCGTCGAGGCGTTCAACTATCAGTTTGCTCTTGCTGGCAAAGTGTACCTGGGGACCAAGCTGAACGCTGCCTATAAATACCCCCACCTTCTGACAGAGGCTGAAGCCGTTGACATCAGAGTCGAGACAAGAGAGCCATGACCGAGCGCGAATTCCAAACCGATGTACGAGGGGCTGAAGCATTGCTCAACCTTTCTGAAGGCAACGGTACAAAAGGATTGGGGTCCAGAGTATAACTCAACATCTGGACCGATTTCGGGGGGTCAGGCCAGAGAGAAACAGATGGGCTAGAGAATGATGAAGGAGTGATGAATCTGACTTACTTTACATTGTATTTCTTCCGTGCCGCCTCCGCGAGCAGGATTCTTATCGGTTCCACACCTCACCCCTCTCTGCATTTCCCACGATCCGAGACGAACCCGGTTTGGTCCAGCTACCTGTACCCATTTCCGGGAAATCGGTCTTCACAACCCTCATTCCCCTCTTTTCGACAGCGGCCTTGATCCTCTCAACTGTCTCCCCTTCCGTCTCGGAAGAAATGAAAACTGCGATGTGAGGGCCTATCGGCTCCCCCCCTTCCCACCCCAACTCAAGGAGACTCACATACTCCGTGATTCGTCCGTCCCGTTTGAAGTAGATGTGGCAGGCAGGGGGGTTGGCGTTCGCTTCGCATATCTCTTCTATGACGAGGTCGTAACGTTCTACGAGCCAAAGGATCTCTTCGTCCGAGGGGAAGAGAAGGTCTCCCGCGATGGAAATGCTCTTCGTGAACCCTTTTTTCACTCAAGACCTTAGCGTCTTCCGCGTAAAGTATCCGGTGCCCTAGCCGTCCAGCTTCATGTTGCCCAGAAAGATGATGAATTTCCGGAGCAGCTCCTCGTCGAAGCATCGTCTCATGCCCCGGTCGCGGTCGTCCTGCCCGTCGTTTGTCCTCTCTTCGGGCGTTCCGACCATGATCTGCGCCGCCTTCAGAGGGGGCACGGCTTCCTTGTACGGCCGGCGAGCGGTCATGGCATCAAAGGCGTCTACGATCCTGATCACCCTCGCGAGGATGGTGATATTCATCCCTGCGAGGCCCATGGGATAGCCGCCTCCGTGAAAATCTTCATGGTGGTGCAGCACGGCCTTCTTGACGAAAAGGGGCATGTCCGTGTCGATAAGCATGGCGAGGCCGCTGAAGGGATGGCGTTTCATGATCTCCCACTCCACCTCGTTGAGGGGCCCGTTCTTATTGAGTATCTCCGGCGAGATGAAGACCTTGCCGATGTCGTGGAGCAAGGCGGCTACACCGCACTGCCGCACCATCTCGATCCTCTGGCTCTCGTCGGGCTTCGGACGATCGGGTTCGATCCGCTCCATGATGTCCGGGTTGTTGCTGAGGAAGGCCACGGTGAACCAGAGTACCTTGGTGGCATGCTCATACGTCTTGTAGTCATGGCCGACCATCTTGGCGAGGGCCTCAAGGGATCTCGATTCCGCGATGAATATGAGGGCCTTCTCGATCATCGCCTGGGTCCGCTCTATGATGTCCTGCCCCATTTTCCCCAATCCCAGGGACGTTTCGAAGGCTCCCCTCACCACATTGGTGGAAACCTTACTGAATACCTCGGCTTTTTGCTCATCCGACAGCCCCTGATGCTCAAGGATGTTCCCCAGGTGGCCCTCGAGATATTCCTCGTACTTGAACTGCTCATCCAGGTCGACGAAGACCTCCTCGAGCCCACTGTCGGAGAGCTTGGCGAGCTGGTCAAGGCTCACGCTATTGCCTTCCTCAGCCCAGAGGACATATTGCCCCTGGGGCGAACGCACATAGATCCTGAATTTGGGCAGGCTCCCGGGTATGATCGCGCCCGGGGGGATCGACATGAACCTTCGGCCGCTTATGGGGTTCATCGTGGGATGGGCGAGCCAGGGCATCTCCTCGGGTCCACGGGCCACCTGCGTCATGGCGCCCTCTCTGTCATCGTGAATGGCCCTGCAAAAAGAAGGAGGGTGTGCGATGCGAGATTCATCATTTGTCCTTTGGGTCTCTCTGCCTTCACGGCGGGCCACCCATGCGGAGACGAGACCTTACCTAGTGATTATCGGTGGAAACAACGGTATTCTTGAGGGGCAACCGCGATGCACCTGGCATCTGCATGCCGGGTGAGAGGGGGCGTGGAGAACAGGAGGGCGGGTCGAAAAGGCTCTGTCCTCGATCCTGCGACTACGATGATGCTTTCTTTCTCTCAGAAATCTTCACTTTGCAACCATATGTGGAATGCGCGATTGGTAGGTGAAGACCGCAGATCCTTGGTGAAAGTGTAGTCTTCACCGATCGGCGTTGGCTCGTGCGCGCGGCCTTCTTCCTGGAAGGGCGTTCTTGATGTGTGGCCCTCGTATCGTCTGTTGCAACTGGCAATTGACATTTGTCAAACCTGGCTTATAGTCTTTGCTATGAGTCTCGGTCTATTTGGTCGTGCTCTGTGCTTATCCAGATGCCCGAAAACCATTATCTGAACGTGTGCGGTCTTAACACACGATATTGGGTCTTGGGAGCTAGAGGGACCAACGTAGTTCTCATCCACGGTCTTGGCGGCTCCGCAGATGTGTGGATGCACAACGTCTATCCTCTTGCACGCGAACACCGGGTGTATGTCCCCGATCTCCCTGGTTTCGGCGGATCTGATCAACCTGGACCCTTGTTTTCCCCCTTCGATTATGCCCGCTTCCTCCGCGACTTCATGAGCCTTTTGCACATCGACAAGGCGAGCCTTGTGGGTCAGTCCCTTGGCGGCGGCGTTGCTCTCCATTGCGCACTTTGCATTCCCGAAAAAGTGGACAAACTTGTGCTGGTGGATAGCGCCGGCCTCGGGAGGGAGGTAATTTGGACGCTAAAACTCATGTCTCTTCCCTTACTGGGTGAACTATGCTCCCGTCCCACTCGGAAAAGTGTCGAGCTCTTTTTCAGGTTCGCTGTCCGTAACCAAGCTCTCATTACAGAGGACTTCGTAGATTTGTATTACCGTTTTTTCTCCACCCGCGGATTCCAGGCCTTCCTCCTGCGGATGGTGCGCATGATGGTAACGATACGAGGTGCGAACCAGCAATTGCTGAAGCCCATCGTAGACAATCTCGAGAATATCAAACAGCCTGTTCTCGTCATTTGGGGCAGAAAAGATCGAGTACTGCCCCCAAAGCACGGCCACTTCGCGAAACAGAGACTGCCCAATGCCGTGTTGGAGGTCATCGAAGGGTGCGGCCACCTCCCGTTCTTTGAGCGACCGGATGTATTCAATAGATTGGTTCTTACGTTCTTGCACTGCGAATGGCCGGACCATCTGGATGGCATTTAGTGACGAGCCGAAGAATGCCTCAAACGTGTCGGATGTGGCACAGTCCTAAGATAGCGGCACCGACCGGGTATGACTTCCTAGATGTGGGAGTCTTGGCAGCCTCCCAGTTGTCTTCCTGAAACAGAGACTTTCTTGATTATTAAGAAAGGTCACTATTTCAAATCGTAATAGAGCGCTATCGCGGGTGAGCATGCACCTGGGTCGGTAATTCCAGGGGCAGGACACAGTCTCCATTTTCTTGACACGAACGCCCGTGATTGCTACCATCACATACAGACAAGTTCTATAACGACACGAACACCGATGATCAGTTTCTCTCCCAGAAGGGAGAAAGGGTGGCATGCAGTGGTGTTATGTCACGGTTTCTCCATATCCGCCCCCTCCTCAAGACTGATGGTTGCAGAGATCTTCACAAAGGTCATGAAAAAGAACCTTGTCGTGCAGTGCGGCTCACGGAACCAGGATTCTCTGTTTGCGCTCTCCCCCAATGACGGCCCTACTGACCGAGCCATCGAAGAAAAAACCTCGGAAGTCGCATCGTATCGATCATCGAACTGTAAGCAAGGAGTATCATGACAACGACAATAGAAACAGACGTACTGGTGGTAGGTGGAGGCGGAGCAGGCTTCAGATCGGCCATTGCCGCCAGAGAGACCGGCAGGAAAGTCCTTCTCTTGAGCAAAGGTCCTCTCGCGCGCTGCGGGGCTACCCCGATGGCAGGAGCGGATTTCACCATGGACGGCCGAAGCCTGAGCCAGATCGAGGGGCTGAAAGGCGATCCCAGTGACAGCCCGGAAAAAGTGTTTAACGACATGGTCACTCAGGGATGTTTCCTCAACAACCAGAAGCTCGTTGAGCAGTATATCAGGACCGCCCCGAAATGCCTGAAAGAATTGATCGGATGGGGTTTGGAGATCAAGATGTCCGATGAGCGGATGATCTTTACCTCCGGCACGGGCATCATGGACACCCTTCTCAAGAAAGCCCGCACCCTCGGGGTCGACATGCTTGAAGACGTCTTTCTCCTCGACCTCGTGACGCAGGATGGGAATCTCGCCGGGGGCCTGGGCCTGAACATCCGCAGCGGAGAGTTCATAAGGTTCCGATGCAAGGCCGCGGTCATGGCCACGGGCGGCTGGCACAAGGCCTTCTGGCCCAACACGGGCATGCGGGACCTGTCGGGAGAAGGTATCGCCATGGCCTTCCGGGCGGGTGCTTCCTTAGGGAACCTGGAGTTCATTACCTTCTGCTGTAACGTTTTCTTGTACCCTCCCATCTGGAGAGGCAGCATCGCCCCTTACATATTGAGCCTGTTGGTTGGCGGCCGCCTGACCAACGGCAAGGGAGAGGAATTCCTCACGAAATATGACCCTCTCCTCGTCAAGATCGGGACGGAAACGGAGTGGAACAAGAGCTTCATTTCCCACGCCACCACGAAGGAGGTCCTCTCGGGCAACGGGTCACCCCACGGCGGAGTCTATTACAGCCGGGGCGACGTTCCCTGGGAGCGTCTCGAGGCCCTCGCGGCGTTCATCTTTCCGAAGTGGAAGTACAAGGCTCTAGACCTTCTGGAATGGGGCCGGAAGCTCAGGGAAAACGAGCCGGTGGAAGTCGGCTCCGCCGTGGAATACTTCGAGGGGGGCATCAAGATCAACGAGCGCTTCGAGAGTACCTTGCCGGGACTCTTCGCGGCCGGGGAATGTACCCTGGGCGCCTTCGGCGCCAACCGCGTGTTTGCGGCCATTACCGAGATGCTCGTCCACGGGGCGGATGCTGGCGCGAGTGCCGGAGCATATGCCGGCGCGGCGAAGTTCCTCGATCACGGCGACGACGCGCTGGCCGCCTTGCGGGATGCGGCCGAGGCACCATTGCGCAGGCCAGACGGGCTCAGACCCGCTGACGTGAGAAGGCGGGTTCAGGAGGCTGCCCACAAGTATCTGGGTCCCATCCGCAACCGGGAAGATTTGCTGCTTCTCCTCAACCTCCTGAGTTCGGTCAAGAAGGACGAGATCCCCAACCTGGCCACCACCTCAAAAAGCCGGACGTACAACAAGGAGTGGATCGATGCCCTGGAGCTGCGAAACATGGTCCAACTCCTGGAGATGGCGGCCACGAGCGCTCTCCTTCGGACGGAAAGCCGGGGCGTCCACTACCGTGAGGATTACCCGATTACCGATAACGACCGCTGGCTTAAGGAGAGCGTCGTCACGCGGACAGCCAAGGGCTTCGAGGTAGCCCAGGGTCCCGTGACCGTCACGGCCATGTCGCCTCCCGCCGGGGTAATACCCTATCTCGACTTCGTGAAGAAGATGATGGAATCCCACTCGGCTACCGGGGGCAAGCATTGAAAGATAAGGAGGTGGCGCGTATGCCTCATGACACGATAAAGGTAAAGGTTTTCAGGTTCGACCCTTCCGTCGACGCGAAGCCCTATTACAAGACCTACGAGGTGCCTTTCGAGGAGGGCATGAGCGCCATGGACGCCCTCGATTACATCTACCAGAACCAGGACGGCACCCTCGCCTACTACGATCATGCCGGCTGTTCTCTGGGGATCTGCGGCCGATGTGCGGGGAAGGTGAACGGCAAGCCCGGCCTCGTGTGCCAGACCCCGGTCAAAGGAGATATTACCGTGGAACCCCTGAGTCAGGAGAAAGTCCTCAAGGACTTGGTAATAGAAAGAGAGGCGGCCGCCCAGCCAAAAGAGACCCCAGCGGAAAGCGGGGGAACCGTGGTGCAGGATATCAACGCCGTGCCCCTCGTCATAAGGCGCGAGATAGAGGCCCTTATCGCGGCCCCGCTCATCGAAGCATTTATCGAAGAATTCGGCCGCGAGAGAACCCTTAGTGTCACGGAGAAGGTCATCAAGTCCCTGGCGCGCCGTATGGGCGAACTCCTCAAAATGGCGGCCGGTGGGGACAGCATGGAGCACTTCCAGAAGGCCATGTCGGTTTTCGGCCAGGGTGGCGGTCAGGAATCGGAGATCGTCGAAGCGACACCACGCAAGGTCTCTATAAACATAGTCCGCTGCAAATACGCGGAGATGTACCGCGAGCACGGCCTGGAGGAATTCGGCTACCTGCTGTCGTGCGGACGGGATTTCGCCCTGATGGAAGGCTTCAACCCCAAGATCCGGTTTACCCGGTCCCAGACCATCATGGAAGGGGCGCCCTTCTGTGATTTTCGCTTTTCCATGGAAGAGGAAGAATGAGACCATGACGAGGTGAGGGTCATGATGCCGCGTGAGACCAGTATGGCTGCCGTCAGCAGGTCGGGCAAGTTGCGGTTGTGGATCGTCGTCATTGCCTTTTTGGCGTACATGGTGGCTTTCTTTGACCGGGCCAACGTCAGCGTCCTCATCGCGAACCAGAATTTCACCGACGCATTCGGAATTACGGCCAACAAATCGGCCCAGGGTCTGTTACTGACGGCTTTTCTCCTCTTCTACGGCATTACCTGCTTCTTTGCGGGACCCGTAGTGCACCGCTTCGGAACAAGAAAGGCCTTGGGGTACGGTCTTCTCTCGTGGGCGATCTTCATGGCGGTCATGGGTTCTGTCTCCGCCGTCGCGATACTCCTGGCTTGTCGGGCACTTCTTGGTATCGGCGAGGCCGTTCTGGGACCAAGCATCTCGAAGCTCGTCCAGAGCTGGTTTCCGGTTCGGGAAAGGGCGAAAGTCAACGGCACCTGGTTCATCGGCCTGCTGATTGCGCAAATCGTGGCGCCGCCTCTCATAACGGGATTGGTGACCTCCTTCGGCTGGAGAGCAAGCTTCTATTTTTTGGCTTTGATCGGCCTCATACCGGTCGTCGTCTCTTTTCTCTTCGTGTATGACTCGCCGACTAAACACCCGAGGATTACCAGGGAAGAACTCGCACATATTTCAGAAGGCCGTACCGAGAATGGCGCGGACCATGGTAAGTCGGCCGGTGGTTTTGGCTTTCTTAAGGAAAGTAATTTCTGGCTCGTCGTCGTTATCTATGCGATCGTCAATGCGGTGTCCTGGGGTATGATGGGTTGGATGCCCACCTACTATAAAGCGACTCTCGGGTTCTCCTTTGCCAGGATGGGCTTGATAGCCGCCCTGCCATACCTCGTAGGAGCAGTTTCGGTCATCCTGTTTACCCCGTTGATGGACAGGTTCAATTCGAGGGCCCCTTTTACGGTGATCGGATGTCTCGGGTTCGCCGTCTGTTTGTTTGCGGCCATGGGAATTGCCCATCAAGCTCCGGCGGTCGTCGTCTTTTGCGTGGCCAACATTTTCTTCATGCCCGTGATTCCCTCCCTTTTTACCATACTGCAGAATACGACAAGATCGACCGAGATCGCCAATGCCACCGGGTTTTTTAACGGCATCTCCTATAGCTTTGCCTCCGTTTTTCCTTTCCTGATGGGCGTACTTTATACTTCCACCGGCAACCTCAAAAACGGGTTTTATTTGCTTGTCCTTATGACTCTATTGGCAATCGTCATGGGTATCCCGTTGATAAGGCACCGCCTCTGATTCCGAGGAGAAGTTTCATGAATCTCAGGCGTCCCCTGCGGTCAGAGTCCCGGTGACGGACGGCATTCCCTGTCAGATAAACGGACCCGGGTAGGATAAGCAAGGAGGGAATGGCGAAGGCGGACAGAGCGACCCTCCGATAATGTTTTGAGCGCATCGAAAAATCGACGGAACGCCCGCACTTCAGAAAACGCTGAGGGGGCTGTAAAAGGGGATGGATATGGGAATCGCAGAAGAACTTGCCGGTCTGGACGTTGACATGACGGCGTGGAGACATCACCTTCATGCCTTCCCGGAGACCGCCTTTGAGGAACGACAGACTGCCGATTTCCTGGCCGAAAAGTTAGAATTCTTCGGGCTCGAGGTCCACAGGGGTATAGGCCGAACGGGGATCGTGGCACGGCTCGTCCGGGGCGAAGAGCGGACGGGCGCCATAGGGCTGCGGGCCGATATGGACGCCCTCGACATTCAGGAGGAAAACGACCTGGAGTACAAATCCACGGTACCGGGTAAGATGCACGCCTGCGGACACGACGGCCATATGGCCATGCTCCTCGGTGCGGCCAGGCACCTCGCCTCCGGAGGCAGGTTCAGCGGCACGGTTACCTTTATCTTTCAGCCGGCGGAGGAGACCGCCAGGGGCGCCACGGCCATGGTCGAAGACGGACTTTTTCGCCGCTTCCCCGTGGATCGTGTCTTCGGACTGCATAACATTCCGGGGATGCCTGAAGGCACTTTCGCCGCAAGCCCAGGTGCTATGTTGGCCGCCTTCGACACGTTCGATATCACCATAAGCGGGGTGGGAGGGCACGCCGGCGGCCTACCCGGAAGCCTGCGGGACCCCGTGGTAGCCGCTTCCGAGGCAGTAGTCATGTTCCAGAGCATCGTGAGCCGAAACGTAGGTCCCGCCGAAGCGGCGGTGGTGAGCGTGACCGAAATGAAGGGTGGTGCTGCGTATAACGTGATTCCGGACAAGGTAGCCCTCCGCGGCTGCACGAGGCATTTCAAGCCTCACATCCAGGATCTCGTGGAAAGACGCATGACGGAGATCCTACGAGGGCTGGAGGTTTCCCTGGGGGTCGCCGCAGAGATGAGGTACGAGCGGCGTTGTCCGGCCTTAATCAACAGCCCAAAGGAAACCGAGGAAGCCCTGCGAGCCGCTGTTCTCGTCGTCGGAAGCGACCGGGTCTATGGCAGCACCCCGCCGGTGATGGCCTCCGAGGATTTTTCCGTCATGCTGAACTCCGTGCCGGGCGCCTACCTGGCCCTGGGTGCAGGTCCTCCCCAACCCAACGGGATGACGCACCAGCCGGCGTACGATTTTAATGACCGTCTCCTTCCGCTTGGAGCGAGGTACTGGGTTAACTTGGTAGAATCATTATTACCCGTAAGGTAAGTTGCAGATGAGTGCGGTGATACGGCGTATCTCGGTTCTGGTTAACGACCCCGCGGTATGAAGTCTTCCTCCTGATATCGTTACTCTGCGCTTCGCCACGAAAGGTCAATATTTCAAAGACAAATCCTGCCAATGCAGGGGTTGCCCATATGCGAGACCGAGTCGTGCGGTGCGGCCCATCACATATGCCGGGAGGGGTTGGTTACCATGCCCGGGATGACCCCGCATCGTGGGTGGAGGGATGCCCCTATTCACTCTTCTGCTGCTTTTTGATTTTCCTCTTGATGATGTTCTTGCCCCGGATCAGGTGTGTGCGGATGAGCTTCTCGATCTTTCTGCCATTCCTTGTCCTCATGAGGCTCACCATCTCTTTGTGGTCTTTCACGGAGAGGTCAAGGCTCGCACGGGAGCGAAAGACGATCACCCGGTAGCGGTCGATGGAATCCCTGAGGCCCTGCACGAGGTCGTAGAGCCTCGCGTTCTTCGCGGCCCGGTGGAGCGCGTCGTGGAACTCACCGTCGAGGCGTATGAACGTCTCCGTGTCCGAGCGTGCGAGACAGGCTTCCTGTCGTCTGATGAGGTCGTTGAGAGAACGGAGTTCATCCTTCGTAATCCTCGACGCCGCAAGACGTCCCGCATGGCCCTCGAGGACGCATTGAAGGTCGAGGATATCATCAACCTCCTCTTCGGTCACCCCCTTGACCGCAAAACCCAAATTGGGACGCCGAAAGATGAGGCCCTCTTTCTCCAGTTTCTGGAGGGCCTCCCTCACCGGGGTCCGGCTCGTGCCCATGTCGGCCGCGACCGCCTCCTCGATGAGCCTCTCACCGGGTCCGCGTTGGCCGGTGATGATGGCATGCTTGAGCGAGGTGTAGATGCGATCCCTCAAGAGCGTGTGCTTGGTGAACGCTCGGCTCATCTCTCCCTCCTCGGCAGTCCCGTGGACCTCGCCACGCTCGATGCTCTTCCCTCGGCCACAAAGACTATCATTCTCGCGAGGTCTTTGCCAGGGGGGGAAACTCCTCGCTGAAGAAACCCGCGGATCACGCCTGAGGCGCTTTTTTTGTTAAAAACCTTTCACAAAAAACCGTGCTCAGAAATGCCCTATTTGCAGTCACAGAAGAGCGCAAAAAACTGGGGGCAGGGAAGGCCTTGATTTCCTTGAATGTTTTTGGGGATGCCGGGGACCCATGTCAGTGAGGAAGAGACGATTGGCCTTCTCATCGGGTGGCGAAAACATTGGCTTTTTCTCTTTGCCAAAGGAAAGAGCAGAACGTGAGAAACCCAGGTACCACAATACCTCATGGCATGCCCCGTGAGGGTTATCGACAGCTTTTCCACATTCCGTGTGGAAAAGGGGGTAACCCGAGAAAATGACCCCGTAGACCTCAAGCCCCGGAGATGAACCGGCTACCGAAGAGACGGATGCCGGGCCAGGGACCTGAGGTTCCTGTATCAGTGACCTCACCCATCATTAAAAAACATCACTATTACCAATGGAAATAGAGCTACCGGCTTTGTAGCTCACCCGTAACCGTCCCGAAGAGAGTGTTTTCTTGTACGCCGTTTTCTTGTTTTATCCTCAGGACCTCCGCGCTATAATTCCTCATGCAGGGCGCATCGGTTAAGGCACGAAGCTCCACGATTCTCGTGTACGACGGAGTATTGTCGGTGAAGTGCCCAAAATGCGAGACTGAAAATC
>Ga0326728_10023165_pt1 | contig 11419 bp, 3 predicted proteins | sample MB3enrmetagenome_FD_207602 | JGI IMG/M metagenome (GOLD analysis project Ga0326728, IMG submission 207602) | Lab enriched peat soil microbial communities from McLean, Ithaca, NY, United States - MB31MN | ecosystem: Environmental > Terrestrial > Soil > Wetlands > Peat | place: USA: New York... | reverse complement strand
CGCGGTTGGTGATACGAACGCGGCGCAGTTCGATGTCATCCTCGGGCGAAACAGCGATCTCGGTATGGGTGTCATAGTCGTGGTCGCGGCAGCGAAACTCGGCTCGCCCTTCCGAGAAGATCGCCTCAAAGTTTTTCGATTGTTTAAGCGTTGGCTGATATGCGGTTGACCAGAACTCCCTGCTGGCCACGTCGCGGATATAACAGAACATGCCCCACTTGTCGCAGGTGCTGTCTTCGCGCCAACGTGTGACGGCGAGGTCCTTCCAGCGGCTGTAGCCGCCGCCTGCGTTCGTGATCATCACGTGGTATCTGCCGTTTGAGAGCAATTGCACTTCAGGAACGGGCGTGTGCGGGCTGCTGAAAACACGCACCGGCGTCTCCGCGCCGCTGGAAGCCGAGTATAACTCGGAAAGCTCTGTAGTGTGCGCATAGAATGCAGTAGCCTTGGGAACCCGCTCCTGAAGCAACAACATGGTCGCCTGGAACAGGGGTTCCGACTCGAATCGTTTCTGCATCGGACGGCCCAGGAGCAGATACGCCAAAGAGAGAAAGCTCATGCCCTGGTGATGTGCCATGAAGGAGCGAACCACAACGCTCGATTGTCCACGCGGGAGACGCGAAGGAGTGTAGTCGATCGCCTCATAAAGGCCGAATTTTCCTTCAAACCCTTCAGCCGCCAGCCGCTCGAGATTCAAACACGCCTTGTCGGGCGCCACCATCAGCGCCAGCGTAGAAGCATAAGGCGCAATCACCAGATCCTCCGCTAGCCCTCGTTTAAGCCCCAGACCGGGCACCCCGAATGCCCGGTACTGATAGTTGAGATGGACATCGATTGCATTGTAGCCACATTCCGAAATGCCCCAGGGTACCCCGCATTTTCTCCCATACTCGATCTGGCTGGCCACAGCCGCCTTGCAGGTCTTATCGAGCAGGGTGTCTTCGTATGTAGGCATTATCAGGAGCGGCATGAGGTACTCGAACATCGACCCGCTCCATGAAAGGAGAATAGGCTCTCCACCAGTGGTGGTGAGCAGACGTCCCATTGCGAACCAGCTATCCTGGGGCAACTTTCCTTGAGCAATCGCCACGAAACTGGAAAATCTTGCTTCCGAAGCCAGTAGATCGTAGTAGCTGGAGTCCCGCCGATGCTCACTTACGTTGTATCCGATAGCCAGTAGATGACGCGCCTTATCGAACAGGAAATCATACTCCATACGGGCAAGCTCGTTTGATTGCTGTGCAAGGCGCTCAATAGCCGCAATCCTCGCGCCGGCACGGTGGCTCGCCTCCACGACAAGAGGTCTAAGCGCATCGAGCAACACTTTCTCCTCGGGTGTCACCTTTAAGGCAAGCCATTGCTCGATTTCAGGCAGGAGATCCGACTCAGGGCAGGACAATTGGCGCAGGGTCGGGATCCTGTCGATACCGTGAAAGTCCTGGAGTCTATTCGCAGAGGGCAAGAGCGTTATCCACGGAGCGAGAAACGTTAGCTCGCCGAGGGCGTCCCTGCATTGCCGAACAAACGACTGCGCCCACCACCCGGCATCTCCACGCTCCCCGAGGCGGTCCGGAGCATCGACACCGATGGCCACTTCGGTAGCGGACGTTGCAAGTCGATCCAGGCACAGCCATGCTGCAGCGAGCGTGGCGGGGGGGGAGGAGGCTGCGACATAAAGGTCCTTATGAAGTTGAGCAAGCTTGGCCGGAGCAGAGGCGCCCGCAACATCCGCGAGTACCCTCAATGTGTCGCTCAGCCCGTCAAACAGTCGTGCTCCCAGGATATTGTCATCGGGAAGAGAGAGCAGACCCTGCCGCAATGCCAGCAGATAACCTGCAAGATTCCCACTGTCAACCGACGAAATGTAGAGGGGCAAAAGTGGCTTCAAAGATTGCGTGTCGTACCAGTTATAGAAATGGCCCCGGTGTCGCTCCAAGGTTTCCATTGTGCGGAGAGCGTTCGCTGTGCGTTCGATGAATCGTCCGGCTGGAATGTAGCCAAAATCGTATGCGGATAAATTCGCGAGCAGCGCAAATCCCATGTTCGTGGGCGACGTGCGGTGCGCGATCACGGCGCAGGGGTGCTCCTGAAAGTTACCGGACGGCAGCCAAGGATCCATGCCGTTCTTTGTGTCCATCACCGCGAAGTGCCCGTGCTCCTGAATGTTATCGGGCGGCAGCCAATGATCCTCAGGTCCGATGAATGTCTCGAAGAACGCCCAGGTTTTCCGGGAGAGCTTCCCGAGAAAGAGGGTCTGCTCGGTCGTGAGCCGTGCTTCACGGCGGGCGAGTGGCCGGCTGATCCACCAGGCGATAACGGGGGAGACAAACCAAAGACCCAGAATAGGCACAGCAACAACTAACGCGGCCGGCCTCGATAGCGCCAGAGCAATCGCCGCGGCGACGGCAATGACCGGGGCGATCCACATGGTCAGGCACGAGACAGCGAGATCGGTGCGGCCGGTGCGATCCGGGCCGCTCGACGGGTTCCATTCGAGAAGCCTCCTGTGCGTAATCAGCAGGCGCCAGACCGTTCGCACAATCGCATCCAGACTGAAAAACGCCTCGTAGGGGAGACACACGAGCGTAAATACTGCCTGAGCAAGGCTCCCGCCGGCCGAGCGCACTGCGGCGGCGAGGTGCTGCCCCAGGGTCACATCGCCCGGCTTCTGAAGCACATTCAGACCCGAGGCGATCAAAGAAGGCATCAGGATGATGCCGATCACCGCCAAGGTCCAGAACCAGGCCGACGGCAAGACCGTCCAGCCCAGCAGCAGCAGGAGTGTCAAAGCCGCGGGTGCGAGGCTGCGCCTCAGATTGTCGAGGATCTTCCAGCGGGACAGCATCGTGAGCGGGTTCTCTTCAAGGCGCTCATCCGGGCCGGGAACGCCCGGCGTCACCCACTGCGCGATCTGCCAATCACCTCGAATCCAACGGTGCCGGCGGCTAACGTCCGCGCTGTAGCGAGACGGGTATTCCTCGTACAACTGCACATCGCTCAACAGCCCAGCCCGCGCGTAGCACCCTTCCAAAAGATCGTGACTGAGGATCCGGTTGGCGGGGAAACGCCCGTCCATCGCCCGCTCAAACGCATCGACGTCATAGATTCCCTTGCCAATGAACGAGCCTTCACCAAACAGATCCTGATATACATCGGAAACGGCGCGCGTGTAGGGATCGATGCCGGGGTCACTTCCGTACATGCGCGCATACCGCGACCGGTTCGCTCCAGGCAGGCTCACCGCCACCCGCGGCTGAAGGATGCCGTACCCCTCACAGACGCGCCCTTTGTCTTCGTCGTAGCGCGCACGATTCAGAGGGTGCGCCATTGCTCCCACAAACTGCCATGCCGAATCGCGCGCCAGTTGCGTATCTGTGTCAAGGGTTATCACGTACTTAACGTTTTCCAAAATAGCAGTTTCGCCGACAATGAGCGAAAAACGATCCCCGGGATTACCATTCGGCCCGGCGCGCAGCAGCCAATTCAAATCCGCAAGCTTTCCCCGTTTGCGCTCGTAACCCATCCATATCAGGTCCCGAGGATTCCATCGGCGAGGACGATGAAGGAGGAAGAAAGTATCGCTTTCCGAGCCCCTGTACTTTTCATTCAGCTCTTCGATTCCCTGCCGGGCCAGCAGCAACAGCGGTTCGTCCTCCGGCAGCGTTTCTTCGAACGCGTCTCGAAAGTCGGTCAGCAGGCCGAAGTGGAGATGGTCGTCGCGATTTGCCAGGAAACGCACTTCCAGCGCATCGATCAAATCCTCGATATTTTGAACGCTTGTGAGCATGGTCGGGACTATCACCAGAGTGCGCGATTCCGGCGGAATCCCTTTTGAGAAGTCCATTCGCGGCAGTGGATGCGGCGTCACCAGCAACGTGGCCAGCCAGTTCACCACCGCCACTGCCAGATTGCTTCCACACAGAACAGAAAGAATCCCGGTCAGCGCGAGAAGCCAGCCATGCAACCCACCGCCATGCGCCTTCACCACCAGGGGTCCGGCTAAGAGGAGCGTCATCAGCAGGATCGTGCCGCCATACAGAGGCAAAGGAAACCGGCGGCCGGCTTTTCGAAGGGCCTTAAGGGATGATGAGCGCACCTCCGCCAGTCGCTCGAGCTGCGCCAATCCCTTATCGACCACGTAGAAACCGACATGTGCCGTGCGATCGTCGCCGCCTTTCAGAGCAGCCCCCTCATGCGCCAACTGGATCGCCTGGCGTGCCACCTCGCTCTCAGAGTGAGGACTGTTCTTCGCAGTCTTCTCCACGACATGGCGGTAGCGGTCACGGGTGGCAAAGTCCATCTTGCCGTAGACGTTGCCGGGATCCTCACCCAGGGTCTGCTCGACAATGCTCATCTTCTCGACGAACTCGCGCCAGTCCATCGCGCCCAGGAACCTGAGGCTGCCGATGCTGTTGCTCATCGAGACCTGGTCCGCGGCCTGTTGTTGGTTCTCCGAGCGCACCAACTGTTCGATGGCCAGGCTGGACTCGGACAGTCGCTGTTCAATCCAGGTGAGCGGCAATGCCAAAGCGGGGCCTTGCCCCTGTAACCGGCGCGCAAACTCGGCGACAAACGAGCTCACCATCGGCGGGTTCGACCGCGCCATATCCGCGATCACAAGAATCAGGCTTTTCGGGTCCTTCGCGGCGATCTCCGTCATCTGGTCGGCCCAATAGTCGGCAATGTTTCGGTCGATCCTGTCAGCGGCTATCCTGGCGGCAACCCGCCGAAGATTCTCGATCAGGGCCAGGCGCAGCATGATGGGGATGGCCCACAATTCGCCCAACTTCAAGATGGTCACCATCTGGTAGGCGGCTACGAAACTGCTGAGGCTCTCCGGGTCCACCCGTCCATCGCCGTGCGAGATCGTTTCCAGCGCGAGGTCATAGACTCGCGGAAGCCCCGCCGATGGGCCGTCAAGCAAACGCGGCAGCTCTCGGCTGTAGCCCTTTGGCAAGTGTCGCTTAGCTGTACGTATCTGTTCTTCGATTAAATAGAAGTTGTCGAGCAGCCATTCCCCGGCCGGAGTAATCCGGCGGTCCGTTTTGACAGCCTCGGTCACCAGGTTGCGGACTCTAAGCAGGACACCTTCATTCTCGGTCAGCCGCGTCAGAAGCCGGTCCCGCGGACGTCCAGGGCTCAACCTGTGCCAGCCCGCCAGGGCCTTGCCGTGCTGCTCCATCTGAACGGCGCTTAACAACTCAGATCGAAGCGGTGGCTCGTCGGCAGCGTGCTTCAGTGCCGGGCCGCTTCCCCCCGGGCGCGCTCGCAAACGGAGCAAGGTCTCGCGAATGGCCTTGCTGCTAAATTTCATCTACTTCCACCTCTTGACTTTCTTAACTGTATTCTTCCTTCTCAACTCTCGTGCGCCAGGTTCGGACTTCGCCTTTGTATGCCCTTTATCGACACTTTTAACGTTGCATTTATTGTTTCGATCTTTATTGCTCAGCACTATATGCAATTCCCTTCTTGGAAATGGTGACGATCCACTTTCACCTCGAAGCTGCCCATCTGCGTATTATCCCCGCGACCTTCTCAAATGAATGTTCCTTCGCCAAATACCAAAAATCACGATATGTGCGCTCGTACTCCAATGAGTCCTTCATTCCAACGATAAAAGAGACTGTCTTCCCTTCAGCATCGAGATAGAGATCACCCTGCACACAACCCCTGGCCTGTGCAATGGCTTTCCGAATTGAAGATTTTGAAAGCATGGCCTTTGTCCTTTGTTGTTTCGATATCTTACTGTACTTTCAATGCCTTTAAATATTCTCTAAGCTTTTCCCCCACCTCCGGGTGCTTTAAACCAAGCTTTATTGTAGCTTTGAGAAAGTTAAATTTATCTCCGGTATCAAGCCATTCTCCTTGCAACTCTTTCCCGTAGAGAGGTCGATTCTTTTCAAGTAAAAGTTGAAATGCGTCAATCAACCTAATTTCCCCTGAATTGCCATTTGTCATGCTTGCAAGAATATTCATTACTTCTGGAGTAATAATGTATTTTCCAACTGCAACTAGGCGTGAATTGGATGCTCCAGGTTCGGGTTTTTCGATCATTCTCGTTATTTCATAAGTCGACTTTTCCAGCATGACACCTTCTATGACACCAAATTTTGACACTTCACTCAATTCAACCTGACTCATCCCTATAACACTGAAACCATATTCGTAAAATGTGTCTATCAACTGCTTGGAAGCAGGAATTATACTGTCATAAATACAATCACCGAACAAAACGAGAACCGGTTCATCGCCAACTACATGAGCTGCCTGAAGAACAGCATGACCATCTCCTAAAGGCATAGACTGGCGTACGTATGAAAACTTAGCGAGATCAGAGATTTTGCGGACAGATGCCAATAGCTCGTGTCTACTTTTCTCCACCAGGGTCTCTTCAAGTTCAAAAGAAATGTCAAAATGGTCCTCAATAGCTCTTTTCCCGCGACCGGTTACAAAAATGACTTCTTCAATTCCTGACGCCACAGCCTCTTCCACCAGATATTGGATTACAGGTTTATCAACCACCGGAAGCATCTCCTTGGGTTGAGCCTTGGTTGCAGGGAGGAACCTTGTCCCGAATCCGGCAACAGGCAAAATGGCTTTTCTAATTTTACACATGCTGTTCATGCCTTTCAGTCCTGTCGTCCCTTTGGAGGACGTTTCAGGATTTTTCGGAGTAACTTCTCAGTATGTTTAATGTGAGACATGAGGGAAAAGTCAAAATAGACTCTAAATTCTCCACAGAGTGTGTGACTGATCGCGGGTGCCTGGATAATGCCTCAACTTGACCGCCAGCGAATCCCGAGGCTCATTTCTGAGTCGATCCCTGCCCAATAAAGTTTTTGCGACACGGATATAAAGAAGGCAGTACTCCTGGCAAGCCATGTTATCCTGAGAAATTGGGCTTGCCAGGCCATAACTCCTGCGCAAAAAAGCCGGAGCTTTTGATGCTCCGGCTGATGTTCGTCTTTAATGCCTTTCGCAAAGCTTTGATTAAAGCTTTCTTACGTTTGCGGCACTTGGCCCCTTGGCGCCTTTTTCTTCCGCGAAACTGACCCGATCACCCTCGGCCAAAGACTTATAGCCTTCGCCTTCTATGGCTGAGTGATGAACAAAAACATCATGTCCGCTGTCAGCTTCAATAAAGCCAAAGCCCTTACTGTCATTAAACCATTTTACGCGACCTTCCACCATCTGTAAATCCTTCTCTAATTTTTGTGTTTTTTTCACTGCTCTTTTGGCGCGGTACTAGGAGTTACCCCGAAACCGAACCATTGATACCGGCGAAAGATCGATTTCCTGCATAACTCAAAATGACCTACTCCATTGGCACTTTGTGATTATAACGGCTAATCTCAGAAATACAACTTATTTAAACAGAAAATAGAAAACATGTAGTAAGTATCGTCCTTTAAGCAGTAGTAGACAAAATATACCGCATCCATCATTCGCGTTGCAACTCCGGAAACGATTATACTATAAGTTTACACCGAGCCATGCCAACGGCAACACCATCCTGAGAAACCGCCCGCTGTCACGCGTCGCACCGAAAAAGGCTCCGCGAGTTCGGTGTTGCTCTACAACCCGATTTTCCCGAGCCGAATTCCCAAATGGTTTGCTAAAAGCAAATCATATCTTGAAAAATCGGGAGGTTACGACGTTGACAAGAAATAAGAATTTAGCGGTAATGAAATCCTCAGGTTAAGCACACACTGTTCAAGCTCAGCGTTAGTCGGCCCAAAAACCTCTTCTGGCGGTCGCTCTACAGACTGTGCAAAGTGCTGCCCGGAGCGTTTATTCTTACCTCTACCAAGTGTTCCCGATGATCGTCAACAAGGGGCACTGCCTTGTCGCCTTGCTCGACGTTATCAACAGTGACACTCATTTCATCACTGCCTGTTTGCGTTTGTAGAACTGCAATGTGGTAGACCGTCTCCCGATACCTGTAGTGCATTTTGAACCCCTCCCAACCCGCAGGGAGGCAGGGCGTAAAACGCAGTTTATCGACTTCAAGTCTGAGCCCCAGGAGTGATTCCACGATCAGCCGGTACAGCCATGCAGCGGAGCCTGTGTACCATGTCCAGCCGCCTCGGCCGGTGTGGGGTGGTATTGCATAAATGTCGGCAGCAACGACATAGGGTTCCACTTTGTAGGTGGTGGTTTCCTCAATCGATCTTGCATGGTTCACCGGGTTGATCATGGTAAAAAGTTCCCAGGCGCGCCTGTTGTCTCCCAGGCGGGCGAAGGCCATCGCGGCCCAGACGGCCGCATGCGTGTACTGCCCGCCGTTTTCTCTCACGCCGGGGACGTACCCTTTGATGTAGCCGGGATTCAACTCCGATTTGTCGAAAGGAGGATCCAAGAGTTGGACCAGTCCATGCTCACGGCGAACGAGGCGCTCATCCAGCGCTTCCATAGCCATGCGCGAACGCTCGGCGTCTCCCGCGCCGGAAAGAACGGACCAGCTCTGCGCAATTGAATCAATTCGGCATTCGGGGTTGACTGATGATCCAAGCGGGGAGCCGTCGTCGAAGTATGCCCGGCGATACCACTCGCCGTCCCAGCCATGTTCCTCGATATTGTGGCGCAGGTCCGCCGCCTCTCTTTCGCACCGCTCGGCAAAAGACACGTCACCATGCGCGCGGGCAACCTCAGTGAAGCACTTGAGTACTTCAAACAGGAAAAATCCAAGCCATACGCTTTCGCCTTTGCCGTGTTCGCCCACCAGGTTCATGCCGTCATTCCAGTCGCCGGAGCCGATAAGCGGCAACCCGTGCTCACCGAATTTGAGGCCGTTCAGGATGGCTCGGACACAATGTTCGTAAAGATTTGCCGCCTCTTCAGAGCGCCCGGGCAGATCGTAATAAGAGTCTTCATCCTCATTTACCTGGCGGCCCTGGACGAAGTGGACAGCTTCATCCAACACGCCGGTGTCCCCGGTGGTGAGGACATAGCGGCACGTCGTAAGCGGCAGCCAGAGGTAATCGTCCGAACAGTGAGTACGCACACCCCGCCCCGATGGAGGATGCCACCAATGCTGAGCATCCCCCTCCTGGAACTGTCGCGACGCGCACAGGAGCAGGTGCTCGCGCACGAGGAGCGGCTCGGCGTAAATGAGCGCCATCACGTCCTGCAACTGATCGCGGAAACCGAAGGCGCCCCCCGACTGGTAGGTTGCGCTTCGCGCCCAAAGGCGGCACGCAAGGGTCTGGTACAAAAGCCAGCCGTTGGCCAACACGTTTAAGGACTGGTCGGGTGTTTCCACATGCACGGCGCCGAGAGTATGATTCCAATGCTGCCACACCACATCGAGGGCGTCGCGCGCAGCGGTTGATCCTCGAAAGCGATGGACCAGGTTTCTGGCGTCATCGGCGTCTCGACCTGCGCCGAGCCTGAAGACGATCTCACGCTCTTGCCCCCCGGCCAGATCGAAGCTCACCTGGATAGCGGCGCAGGGATCCAGGGCCGCACCCACCTTGCCGGAAAGGCGCGTGCGCGTCATGGCGGCAGGATCGCGCAGCGTGCCGTTGCGTCCCAGGAATTCAGTCCGATCGCCGCTTACGGTGCGAGAGGTCTCGTCCACGTCGAAGAAGGCAGTCCGGTCGCGAAACTCCGTATTATATGGGTTGCGCGCGAAAAGCGCTCCGCTGTTCGGGTCGATTTCGGTGATCACGTGCATGGCCGATTTGGGCCGCAGGTCGCCAAGTACCCATTCCGCATATCCGGTAGCGGAGAGCCGGCGAGACCGGCCCGACTCGTTGCGCACTTTGAGCACCATGAACTTGACCGCTGCGTCCAGGGCCACGTAAACCCACAGCTCGGAACGGATGCCGCGCTCGGTGTGTTCGAAGACACTGTAGCCGAATCCGTGACGGGTGACATAGGGCGTCATTCCGCGGCAGGGCAGCGGCGTAGGTGACCAGAAATGGCCGCGTTCTTCATCGCGGAGGTAAAACGCCTCTCCGCTCGAATCACTCACGGGATCGTTTCCCCAGGGAGTGAGGCGGAATTCGTGGGCATTCTCGCACCAGGTGTAGGCAGGGCCGCTCTCTGAAATGACGGTCCCGAAGTGCGGGTTGGCCAGCACATTCACCCATGGCGCGGGAGTCACCTGCCGGTGCGCGGTGGTAATGACGTACTCACGCCCATCCGGGGTGAATCCGCCCAGTCCGTTGTAGAACGTCAGATCGTTCCGAGGCAGCGGGGCGACCGCCAGGGGTTCGGAGCGGTGGGTTCGCGTCGGGGCGAGGAGGGGCACGGTTACTTCCACGGGACTGCGGCCGTTGATCTGCTCCGCCAGCGCCCCCCGGCTGTCTGTAATGATGGCGCGAGCGACCGTTTGGATCAGGATGCGGTCCTCCTCCGCTATCTGCTCCGCGGGTCTTACGAAAATGCCGCCCGGCCGATCTATTACATTGGGCTCGATGCCTGCAGCAATGAGCCCCATGATCTGGTCGTGGAGAAGTCGCCGGTAACCGGCGCGATCTTCGTTCCAGATCACCAGGTCCACCGCCAGTCCGTTTAGACGCCAGTAGGCGTGGGCCTGCACGAGTTGGCGCACCAGGTCGATATTGGCCGAATCTTCAATCTGCAGCAGCACAATTGGAAGATCGCCGGAGATGGCGTATCCCCAGAGACCGGATTGTCCCCGGCGGTTCTTGATGAGCACGCCCGGCTCGGCTCGCAGCGAAGAATTAGCGTAGATCACTGAGCCTGCAATGCGGCAATAGAGCTGCGCGTCGGCCTGCGTGGTGTTGATCTGCCGCAAGAGCACCTGGCCGTGTGTCCATGCCAGATCGAAGACGCGATCCGCGAGTCGCCGATCCTGGTATTTTTCCACCAGGCTTAAGGCTGCATCGCGGGTTTCACCGATGCCGGAGACCATGTCTATCGTTACCGATTCTGCCGGATCGAGCGTTATCCGGTAGCGAATGGCGACAATCGGATCGAGCACGGAACCCTCGCTGTCCGAGAGAGCCCCCGTGAAAAAGCCGGCCGCCCCGCTCATCGCTTGTGGATTGGCAACGGTGTTGCCGCAGCCGATGAACTCCATGCGATCGGTCTCATAGGAAACGTCTCCGATCTCCCCCCCATGCACGGCCATCAGGTGCAACATCCAGGGCGCCTGCTCGCCGATGGAGCGGGGCCGGCGCGTGCACAGGATTGCCCGCTGCCGGCGGATGATCTCGGTCTGCACAAAGAGATTGCTGAACGCCGGATGCAGTGCGTCCGCGGCAGGCTGTGCCAAAACCACTTCCGCGTAACTGGTAATATCTATGGCTCGGCGAGTCCGCCCGCGGTTGGTGATACGAACGCGGCGCAGTTCGATGTCATCCTCGGGCGAAACAGCGATCTCGGTATGGGTGTCATAGTCGTGGTCGCGGCAGCGAAACTCGGCTCGCCCTTCCGAGAAGATCGCCTC
>Ga0326728_10023161_pt1 | contig 11421 bp, 10 predicted proteins | sample MB3enrmetagenome_FD_207602 | JGI IMG/M metagenome (GOLD analysis project Ga0326728, IMG submission 207602) | Lab enriched peat soil microbial communities from McLean, Ithaca, NY, United States - MB31MN | ecosystem: Environmental > Terrestrial > Soil > Wetlands > Peat | place: USA: New York... | reverse complement strand
CGATCGTCTGGTAGGTGTGGCGCGAACCGATCTCGGCTTCGAAGCCAGTCACCGCGATGCGCGGGTCGCGCGTCAGGCGCTGCGCCGCCGCGACCCGCGCGCGCGCCGCGGCGAGGCCGCCGGTCTCCTTCAACGGGTTGCCGGGGGTGACGAGCCACCACAGCCGGTCGAGGCGCAGGCGGCGCAAGGCGAGCTCGGAGATCAGCCGGTGGCCGGCGTGCGGCGGGTCGAAGGTACCGCCGAGCAGGCCGATCGTCTGGCCCGGCGCGAAGGGCGGCAGGCGCACGATCATCGCTCCGCCTGTTCGGCGAGCAGCCGCGCCTGCCGGTCGGCGGCGAGCGCGTCGATGATCGCGTCGAGGCCTTCGCCCTCCATCAGCCGGTCGAGGCTGTAGAGCGTCAGGTTGACGCGATGGTCGGTCACGCGACCCTGCGGGAAATTGTAAGTGCGGATGCGCTGCGAGCGGTCGCCCGAGCCGACCTGGGCGCGCCGCTCCTGCGCGCGCTCCTCGCTGGCGCGCTGGCTCTCGCCGTCGAGGATGCGCGCCCTCAGGAGCGCCATCGCCTTGGCGCGGTTGCGGTGTTGCGACCGTTCTTCCTGCACCGCGACGACGATGCCGGTGGGCAGGTGGGTGATGCGGATCGCCGATTCGGTCTTGTTGACGTGCTGGCCGCCGGCGCCGCTCGAGCGCATGGTGTCGATCTTGAGGTCGGCGTCGTTGATGACGAGATCGATCTCCTCAGCCTCCGGCAGCACCGCCACCGTCGCCGCCGACGTGTGGATGCGCCCCTGCGTCTCGGTCGCCGGCACGCGCTGGACGCGGTGGACGCCGCTCTCGAATTTCAGCCGCGCGTAGGCGCCGCGGCCGGCGATTTCGGCGACAATCTCCTTGTAGCCGCCGGCGGCGCCTTCGCTCGCCGACAGCACGTCGACCTTCCAGCCTTTCGATTCGGCATATTTGACGTACATGCGGAAGAGGTCGCCGGCGAACAGAGCCGCCTCGTCGCCGCCGGTTCCCGCCCGCACTTCGAGAATGACGTTGCGCTCGTCGGCGGCGTCCTTGGGCAGCAGCGCGAGCCGGATCGCGTGCGCCATCGGTTCGAGCTCCGCCTCGACGCGAGCCCGATCGGCCTCGGCGAGGCCGCGCATCTCCGCTTCGAGCCCCGGCTCGGCGATGAGCGCGTCGAGGTCGGCGCGCTCCTTGTCTTTGGCGCGCCAGGCCCGGATCGCCTCGACCAAAGGCTCGAGCTCAGCGAGCTCGCGCGACAGCGTCGCATAGGCGCCCCCGCCCGTCGCGCCGGCGCTGAGCCGGGCGCCGATCTCCTCGTAGCGGCGCAGGATGATGTCGAAGTTCTCGGCGGCGGCCATGGCGGGTCAGAGTGGGGGTGGGGGCGCGATAGGCGGCGCTAGAGGCGGACGGCGAGACGTTCGGCGAGCGCCTGCAGCGGCGCGCGCAGCGAGCCGTGATGATCGGCGGCGGTGAGCATCGCCTCGAGCTCGCGCTCGGCGGCGCCGGCGTCGAGCGACACCACCATCGCCTTGACCGGGCCGATCGCCGTCGCCGCCATCGAGAAATTGCGGAAGCCGAGCGCGATCAGCGCCATTGCGCTGAGCGGACGGCCGCCCATCTCGCCGCACAGCGTCACCGGCGTGCCGTGGCGCGCGCCGGCGTCGGCGATCGATTTCAGCGCGCGCAGGAACCCCGGCGACAGCTCGTCGAAGCGGCCGGCGACCCGCTTGTTGACCCGATCGGCGGCGAAGACATATTGCATCAGGTCGTTGGAGCCGACCGAAAGGAAGTCGGCGGCCTCGGCGATCTCGTCGATCTCCCACAACAGCGACGGCACCTCGACCATGGCGCCGAGCTTGATTTCGCTCGGCGGCTGGTGGCCGCAGCGGTGGACGAAGGCGATCTCGCGGTCGAACAGCTCGCGCGCGGCGAGGAACTCGGCGACCGTCGACACCATCGGAATCATCACCTTGAGCTCGCGGCCGGCGGCGGCGCGCAGCAACGCGCGAAGCTGGGTGCGCAGCAGGCCCGGCCGGTCGAGGCCGATGCGAATCGCCCGCCAGCCGAGCGCAGGGTTCGCCTCGTCGAGCCGCTTCATGTACGGCAGCATCTTGTCGCCGCCGATATCGAGGGTGCGGAAGGTGACCGTATGGCCTCCGGCGGCGTCGAGCACCGAGCGATAGATCGATTCCTGAGCGCCGAGGCGGGGGAAGCTCGGCGCCAGCATGAACTGCAGCTCGGTGCGGAACAGTCCGATCGACTGCGCGCCGGTCTCGTCGAGATGCGGCATGTCGATCAGCAGGCCGGCGTTCATGTGCAGGCCGATCGCCACGCCGTCGACGGTCACGCTCGGCCTCTCGCGCAGCGCGCGATACTGGTCCTGCCGGCGCGCGCGCAGCCGCGCCTTTTCGGCGTAGGCGGCCTCGATGTCCGGCTGCGGGCGCACCTGCACCTCGCCGGTCACGCCGTCGACGATGATCGAGTCGCCCTGTTCGACGATCTCGGTGATGTTGGGCAGGTCGCTGACGGCGGGGATCGACAGCGCGCGGGCGACGATGGCGACGTGGCTCGACGCGCCGGCTTCCTCGAGCACCACGCCGCGCAGCCGCGAGCGGTCATAGTCGAGCAGCGCCGCCGGGCTCATCGAGCGCGCGACCAGGATCGCGTTGTCCGGCAGCTCGCTCGGCTGCAACACCAGGCTCTGGCCGGCGAGCTGGTGCAGCAGGCGGTTGGCGATGTCGGTCAGGTCGTGCAGGCGATCGCGCAAATAAGGGTCGGTCTGGCGCTGCAGCCGTGCGCGCGCGTCGTTCTGCACCCGCTCGACCGCCGCCTCGGCGGTCAGGCCGCTCTGCACCGCCTCGCGCAGCCGGCGCAGCCAGCCGCGGTCGTGGGCGATCATGCGGAACGCTTCCAGCACCTCGCGGTGCTCGCCGGAGCGGCCATCGTCGCTGCGGTCGATCAGCGCGTCGACCGAGGCGCGCATCGCCTCGATCGCCTTCTCCAGCCGGTCGAGCTCCATCGAGATGTCGTCGGCGACGATCTTCGCCACCGCGATGCGCGGCTGGTGCAGCACGACGTGGCCGAGGCCGAGCCCCTCGGCGATCGGCTGGCCGGTCAACATCTCCGGCCGCCGAGCGGCGATCGCCGCGCCCTGGCCGGCGATCGACTGCAACTCGCCGGAGACGATCATTTCGGCGAGCAGCATCGCCGTCGTCTGCAGCGCCTCGATCTCCTCCTCGGAATAGGTGCGCCGCGCGCGGTTCTGCACCACCAGCACGCCGAGCGTCGCGCCGCCGCGCAGCACCGGCACGCCGAGGAACGACTGGTAGATCTCTTCGCCGGTCTCCGGTTTGTAGGAGAAGGCCGGGTGGTTCTGCGCGTCGGAGAGCGCAAGCGGCTCGGCGGTGGCGGCGATCAGGCCGACGAGGCCTTCGCCCGGCCGCATCGTCGTCAAGTGCACCGCCTCGCGATTGAGGCCTTCGGTCGCGTAGAGCTCGAGCGGGCCGTCGGCGCGCGCGACGTAGAGCGAGCACACTTCGGCGACCATGTTGGAGGCGATCAGGACGACGATGCGGTCGAGGCGCGCCTGCGCCGTGACCGGCTCCGCCATCACTTCGCGGAGCCGTCGCAGCAAGAGTCGCGGTCCGCCCGGCGCGCGCATCGACCAATCCTTATTGCCGTTACGGGGCCCTCGACGCGCGGCCCGTCCTCGCTCGTTTCACGCCCTGTTGCGCCCCTGTTCGGGCCCCGCCGGTCGAAACTCCCGCGCCGGCGCCCGCCGGTCGCCTTCGACGGATATAGCCAATCCCTTGGCCGCGCGGCAAGGGCGGCGCGACCTGCGTCGGGCCGCGTTGACTCGGCTAATTGGCGCGATTAGGGGTGGCGGCCTCGACTCCAAGGTCGACCGCGCAGGATTTAGGGAGGCGGCCGCAGCCATGAAGATTCTCGTCCCGGTGAAACGAGTCGTCGATTACAACATCAAAATCCGCATCAAACCCGACGGTTCGGGAGTCGATCTGGCCAACGTCAAGATGTCGATGAACCCGTTCGACGAGATCGCGGTCGAAGAGGCGCTGCGGCTCAGGGAGGCGGGCAAGGCGAGCGAGGTGGTCGTCGTCTCGATCGGCCCGGCGCAGGCCGCCGAGACGCTGCGCACCGGCCTGGCGATGGGCGCCGACCGCGGAATCCTGGTCAAGACCGACGCGATCGTCGAGCCGCTGGCGGTCGCCAAGATCCTCAAGGGCGTGTTCGACGCCGAACAGCCCGGCCTGGTCGTCATGGGCAAGCAGGCGATCGACGACGACGCGAACCAGACCGGCCAGATGCTGGCGGCGCTGACCGGCCGGCCGCAGGGGTCGTTCGCCTCCAAGGTCGAACTCGGCGACGGAACCGTCGCGGTGACGCGCGAAGTCGACGGCGGCTTGCAGACCGTGTCGCTCAAGCTGCCCGCGATCGTCACCGCCGACCTCAGACTCAACGAGCCGCGTTACGCCTCGCTGCCCAACATCATGAAGGCGAAGAAGAAGCCGATCGACGAGAAGACGCCCGCCGACTACGGCGTCGACGTCGCGCCGCGGCTGAAGGTCGTCAAGACCGCCGAGCCGGGCGGCCGCAAGGCCGGCGTCAAGGTCAAGTCGGCGGCCGAGCTGGTCGCCAAGCTGCGCGACGAAGCGGGAGTAATCTGACCATGGCGACCCTGCTCATCGGCGAAATTGCAAACGGCCGCCTCAGCGATCTCGTCGCCCGCGCGCTCACCGCTGCGGCCGAGATCAGCCAGCCCGTCGACATCCTCGTCGCCGGCAAGGCCGTCGGCGAAGCCGCCGCCGCGGCGGCGAAGCTCGCCGGGGTGAGGAAGGTGCGCGTCGCCGACGATGCGGCCTACGAACACGGACTCGCCGAGCCGCTCGCCGCGCTTCTCGTCGCCCTCGCGCCCGAATACGACGCGATCGTCGCCGCTTCGAGCGCCTTCGCCAAGAACGCGCTGCCGCGCGCGGCGGCGCTGCTCGACGTCATGCAGCTCTCGGACGTCACCAAAGTCGTCGGGCCGAAGACCTTCGAGCGGCCGATCTACGCCGGCAACGCGATTCAGACGGTCGAGTCGACCGACGCCAAGCTCGTCGTCACGGTGCGCACCGCCGCGTTCCCGGCGACCGGCGAAGGCGGCGGCGCGGCGATCGAGCCGGTCGCGGCGGCGGGCGATCCCGGCCTGTCGAGCTTCGTCGGCGAAGCGCTCGCCAAGTCGGATCGGCCCGAGCTCGCGTCGGCCAAGATCGTCATCTCCGGCGGCCGCGCGATGCAGAAGGCGGAGAACTTCAAGCTCCTCATCGAGCCGGTCGCCGACAAGCTCGGCGCGGCGATGGGGGCTTCGCGCGCCGCCGTCGACGCCGGCTACGCGCCGAACGACTGGCAGGTCGGCCAGACCGGCAAGGTGGTCGCGCCCGACCTCTATATCGCGGTCGGGATTTCCGGCGCGATCCAGCACCTGGCCGGGATGAAGGACTCCAAGGTGATCGTCGCCATCAACAAGGACGAGGAGGCGCCGATCTTCCAGGTCGCCGACTACGGTCTGGTCGCCGATCTGTTCACGGCTCTGCCCGAGCTCGCCGAAGCGCTCGGCAAAATCGGCCGCTGAGGCCAGGCGGCGCGGCGGGCCTGGACCTGCCGCGACGCTCGTCTATGATCGTTCGCGGCGTGGCGTGGTGTTGGATGTGATGATGGCAACCTCAATCGAAAAAGTCGGCGTAATCGGCGCCGGTCAGATGGGCACGGGCATCGCGCTCGTCTGCGCCCAGGCCGGACTGGACGTGCTGCTCAACGACATTTCGGAAGAGCGCGTCCACGCGGCGCTGGCGACAATCAACGGCTCGCTGTCGCGTCAGATCGCCAAGGGCCAGCTCGACGAGGCCGGCCGCAAGGCGGCGCTCGACCGCATAACCGTCGCCGGCAACTACGACGACCTCGTCCCATGCGACCTGGTGATCGAGGCGGCCTCGGAGAGCGAGGACGTCAAGCGCAAGATCTTCGCCAACCTTCGCACCTTCCTCAAGCCGACGACGATCGTCGCCTCCAACACCTCGTCGATCTCGATCACTCGGCTCGCTTCCGTCACCGCCCATCCCGAGCGCTTCATCGGCATTCACTTCATGAACCCGGTGCTGCGCATGCAGCTCGTCGAGCTGATCCGCGGCATCGCCACCACCGACGAGACCTTCGAGGCGGCCAAGGCGTTCGTCGCCAAGCTCGGCAAGACGGCGACGATGTCGGAGGACTTCCCCGCCTTCATCGTCAACCGCATCCTGCTGCCGATGATCAACGAGGCGATCTACACGCTCTACGAGGGCGTCGGCTCGGTCGAGTCGATCGACACCGCGATGCGGCTCGGCGCCAACCATCCGATGGGGCCACTGCAGCTCGCCGACTTCATCGGTCTCGACACCTGCTTGAGCGTGATGCAGGTGCTGCACGAAGGCCTCGCCGATTCCAAGTACCGGCCGTGTCCGCTGCTGGTCAAATACGTCGAGGCCGGCTGGCTCGGCCGCAAGACGCAGCGCGGCTTCTACGACTACCGCGGCGAAAAGCCGGTTCCGACGCGGTAGGCCGCACCCGCCCCGCTCGCCGCGTCTAAAACAAGTCCGGCCGACGCTCGCGGGTGATGCGCTCGGCCTCCTCATTCCGCCATTTGTCGATCGCCTTGTGATCGCCCGACAGCAGCACGTCGGGAATCGCGCGCCCCTCCCATTCGCGCGGCCGCGTGTAGTGGGGATATTCGAGCAGCCCGCCTTCGAAGCTCTCCTGCGCGCCCGATTCGATCTTGCCCATCACGCCGGGGATCAACCGCACGCAGGCGTCGAGCACCGCGAGCGCCGCGATCTCGCCGCCGGACAGCACATAGTCGCCGATCGAAACCTCGATCAGCCCGCGGCCGGCGATCACCCGCTCGTCGACGCCCTCGAAGCGCGGGCAGACGACGACGAGCCCGGGTCCCGCCGCCCATTCGCGCGCTTGGCGCTGGGTGAACGGCGCGCCGCGCGGGCTCATGATCAACCGCGGCCGCGCGTCGTCGGGCCGAAACGCCGCGTCGAGGCTCGCCGCCAGGACGTCGGCGCGCATCACCATGCCCGGCCCGCCGCCGGCCGGCGTGTCGTCGACCGTGCGGTGGCGGCCGAGCCCGTGCTCGCGGATGTCGCGCGCCTCGAGCGACCAAAGCCTGCGCGAGAGCGCGTCGCCGGCGAGGCTGAGTCCGAGCGGGCCAGGGAACATGTCGGGGAACAGGGTGAGGATCGTGGCGGCGAACATTTGGCTTTCTCGGAAGCGACGACCCCCTCTCCCGCGAGCGGGGAGAGGGCGGGGGTGAGGGGCTTGGCGATTTGCCGCGCCTTTGGAGCGAATCGCCCGGCCCCTCATCCTAACCTTCTCCCCGCGCGCGGGGAGAAGGGATCGCGTGCGGTCTTACTCGCCGACCGCCTGCCCGCCGGGGCGGCGATCGTCGTTGGCGCCGTATAGGAACCCCGGCCTCATCCGCTCGCCGAAGACGGAGTCGGGGTTGCCGGCGGCGGGCCCGGCCTCGGCCGGCGCCGCGCCCGCGGTCGCCGCGACCTCCGCAGCGCCCCACGGCGCCTGGACGACGATTGCATAGCCCATCGCCTCGAGCAGCCTCTGCGTGTCGGGCGAGAAGGCGTAGGGCTCGGCGAAGACCGTGTCGGGCAGCCACTGATGGTGGAAGCGCGGCGCGTCAACCGCCTCCTGCGGCCCCATGCCGTAGTCGACGATGTCGAGCGCCGTCTCCAGCACCGTGGTGATGATGCGCGAGCCGCCCGGCGAGCCGAGCGCGAGCACAACCTTCCCGTCCTTCTCGACCAGCGTCGGCGCCATCGACGACAGCGGCCGCTTGCCGGGCGCGATCGCGTTGGCCTCGCCCTGCACCAGGCCGAACAGATTGGCGACGCCGGGCTTGACGGTGAAATCGTCCATCTCGTCGTTGAGGAAGAAGCCGGTCCCGGGCGCGATGACGCCAGCGCCGAAGCCGCCGTTGATCGTATAAGTGAGGGCGACCGCGTCGCCGTCGCGGTCGATCACCGAGAAGTGGGTCGTCTCGCTCTTCTCGTGCGGCGCGACGCCGGGCTGAACCTGCTGTGACGGCGTCGCCTTGTCTGGCGGAATCGCGGCGCGGATGCGCGCCGCGTAGTCCTTGCTCAGCAGGCGGTCGAGCGGATTGTTCACGAACGCGGGATCGCCGAGATCGGCGTTGCGGTCCAGGTACGCGTGGCGCATCGCCTCGACCATCAGATGAACGCTGGCGGCCGAATGGAAGCCGAGCCGTTTGAGGTCGTAGCCTTCGAGGACGTTGAGAATCTCGCACAAGGTCGCGCCGCCCGAGGAGGGCGGCGGCGCCGAGACGAAGCGAAAGCCGCGATAGTCGCAGGCGAGCGGCGGTTCCTCGCCGATCGTGTAGGCGGCGAGATCGGCGGCGCTGACAATTCCGCCGTTGGCGCGCATCGCCGCGTCGATTTTTCCGGCGATCGCGCCGCGGTAGAACGCGGCCGGGCCTTGGTCGGCGATCGCCTGCAGCGTCGCGGCGAGGTCGTTCTGAACCAGGCGGTCGCCGGGCTCGAGCGGCGAACCGTCAGGACGCAGGAAGATCTTCGCCGCTTCCGGATCGCGTCTGAAGCGCGGCGCGAAAGCCTGGAATAGGTCGGCGTCGGCGCGGGAAAGGACGAAGCCGTCGCGCGCCAGCGCGATCGCCGGCGCCATGACCGTCGCGCGGCTCATCGTGCCGTAGGCCTCGAGCGCCGCGTCGAGGCCGAGCACGGTCCCCGGGGTGGCGACGGCGCGCCAGCCGTCGAGGCTCGCGCCCTTGATCGGCGCGCCGGAGGCGTCGAGATACATCGTCGTGGTCGCCGCCGCCGGCGCGGTCTCGCGGAAGTCGACGAACACGTCGCGGTTCGTCGCCGCGAGATGGGCGACGAGGAACCCGCCGCCGCCGAGATTGCCGCAGCAGGGATTGGTCACCGCCTCGGCGAAGCCGACCGCGACCGCCGCGTCGATCGCGTTGCCGCCCTGGCGCAGAATGTCGGCGCCGATCTCCGCCGCCTGTCGCTCGGCGGCGACGACCATGCCGTGCTCGGCCTCGACCGCCGGCCGCGACGCAGCCTGCGCCGCCCCGGCCGAAAGCGCGGCGAGCGCGACGGCGAGCGCGACCAGCGAACGGGCCATTGTCGTGCTCCTTCTCTCCGTCGACGCGGCGGACCTTCGCTCCGCTCGCGGAGAGAGGGGTTCGCGCGCTACCCCGGTTTGTCTCCTAGCAGCTCCAGCGTGGTCGCGTCGGGCCGACCGCCGCACAGGCGATCGATCGCCGCCTGGAACAGCGGCTCGCCGGGTCCCGCGGCGCGCGCGAACAGGGTCATCGACGAACGAAACTTGAGATCGTCGGGCGAACCGAAAATGTCGATCAGCGGCCGCCCGCTGTGCTCCAGCGCCGCTTCGACGCACTCACGCAGGCGCGCGCCCAGCAGCGGATGGGCGAGATAGGCGCGCGCCTCGGCGAGCGAGGCGATGCCGTAGGCCTGCGCCGTCGACGAGCGGCCGAGCCCGCGCAATTGCGGAAAGACGAACCACATCCAGTGGCTGAGCTTGCGCCCGCTTTCGATCTCGTCGAGCGCGACGGCGTAGACATGCGCCTGCGCGTCGACGAAGCGCTTCAAGTCGAAAGGATCGCCGTCAGTCATGTCGGCGGCGAGTTTAGCCGGCCGCCGCGCCTCTGTTCAATCCGCCCCGTGGCGCCGTCCCGTAAGCCGTCGTCGAAGGCCGGCGGGCTCTCGAGCTTGCGGCCGCGATGGAGAAGAGGAACCAGACCATGACCCGTATTTTCCCGATTCTCGCCGCGGCGGCGACCGTGGCGTTTCTCGCCTTCGGCTCCGGCGAAGCTTCAGCGGCGGCCGTCGGCGCCAGAGGTGGGCAGCCCGGCGGGCCGAGCGGCCCCTCCGGCCCCGCCGGATCGCCCGGCGGCTTCAACGACTGGTACATTCACGGCGGCTGCGACAATCACGTCGACATTTCGGACCTGACTGGCGGGGAGCGGCGCGACTACCTTCGGCGCTGCCCGTTGCAGAACAGCGGTTTCTGAGCCGGCGCAAAGCGTCGAATTCGACGTCGGCCGACCAAATCCAGCCCCCGTCGCTCCACGGCGGGGGCTGTTTTGCGTTTGCGCCCGCGCGTGTGCCGAGACGACCGCGAGCTTGCCGAAGATCAAGGACTTGTCGCCGTTTCCGACGACAATGGGCGCGATCGGAGGGGCGTTCGCCCTTCTGATCTTCAGAGAACGGGCGAAGCGTGACGACGGGATCGAACAGCGGGGCGACGGCCATCGGGCGTCGGCCGGAGATTGACGGCGTCCTGCGGCGCCGTAGACTTGGGCGCGACGGAGGACGAAGGCTCGGGCTCGCCCGGTGCGCGCGTTGGAACTTGCGGAACGCGTGGCGGAACCTCGGTCGCATGGCCGACAGCCGGGCCGCGCGGAAGCCTTATCATCCGGCGTCGCAGCTCGACCCAACCGCCGCATTTGCAGCCGCGCCGAAGGAGCGGGCCGTTGCATGAAATGTCGCTGACCGAGAGCATCGTCGACATCGCCGTCGAAGCGGCGCACAAGGAAGGCGCGCGGCGGGTGACGCGGGTCGTCGTCGACGTCGGCGCGTTGAGCCACGTCGAGCCGGAGGCGCTCGAGTTCTGCTTCGCCGCCGTCGCCCGCGGCACGCTCGCCGAGGGCGCGAAGCTGGAGATCGCGCGCGTGCCGGGCGCCGGCTGGTGCCCCGACTGCGGCAAGTCGGTCGCGCTCGCCGAGCGTTTTTCCGCCTGCCCCGATTGCGGCGGATTTCGGGTGCAGATGACCGCCGGCGGCGAACTGAGAGTGCGCGAAATGGAGATCGCCTGATGTGCAGCGTATGCGGATGCGGCGAAGCGCAGATCGTCCTCGACAAGGACAAGCCTGCGGGCGGACACGCCCATGCGGCCGACCATGCGCATCCTCACGATCACGACCACGACCACGACCACGACCATCATCACCATCATGACGAGGGCGCGATCGACTACGGTCAGGGCCCGGCCGGCGCGCATGCGCCGGGCGTCAGCCAGGAGCGGATGGTGGCGATCGAGCGCGACGTCATGTCGAAGAACGACGCCTACGCGCGCGACAACCGCCGCGCGCTCGCCGCCAAGGGCGTGTTCGCGCTGAACGTCGTCTCCAGCCCCGGCTCGGGCAAGACGACCTTGCTCGCGCGCACGATCGAGGCGCTGAAAGGCCGCCTGGCGGTCAGCGTCATCGAGGGCGACCAGCAGACCTCGAACGACGCCGAGCGCATTCGCGCCGCCGGCGCGCCGGCGATCCAGATCAACACCGGCAAGGGTTGCCACCT
>Ga0326728_10023160_pt1 | contig 11422 bp, 12 predicted proteins | sample MB3enrmetagenome_FD_207602 | JGI IMG/M metagenome (GOLD analysis project Ga0326728, IMG submission 207602) | Lab enriched peat soil microbial communities from McLean, Ithaca, NY, United States - MB31MN | ecosystem: Environmental > Terrestrial > Soil > Wetlands > Peat | place: USA: New York... | reverse complement strand
TCAGCGGTCCGAAAGGCGTTTTCCAACCCCTTGGTATCATCGGGACATGGGAACGCCCCAAATTCCCCTCCGCCTCCAAAATCCTCGCCCCGAATCGACCCGCCAACGACTTGGTGAGAAATGCGGGCTAGTAATAGCCTGTCTAACGTGATGTGGTTTTTGGGTACGTGTGATAGAATAGCGCTTTCACCTAAGCCGGAGATCTTGCAATGGGATCAGCTATGTCATCATCCATTACGCAAAAGGCCGACGAACCGAAGCCCCGCACCATGGAGCTAAAGCTCGCGCACAGCCCGGACTCTGACGATGCTTTCATGTTCTATGCGCTAGCGACCAAGAAGCTGCCCACCCATAACCTGGCATTCAAGCATGTCCTCGAGGACATCGAAACATTGAATCAAAAGGCCTTAGAGGGGATTTACGACGTCACCGCCGCTTCCTTTCATGCCTACCCCTACTTGGCGGACCGCTACGTCCTGCTGCCCTCGGGCGCGAGTTTCGGTGAGCGTTACGGACCCATTGTGGTGGCTCGGTCCATCCCCGGCGCGGATGGTTTGCGCGGAAAACGAATTGCCATACCGGGCAAAATGACTACTGCCCACTTGGTTTTGCAACTCTACGAACGCGAGTTCGAGCCTGTTTTCATCCCCTTCGACCGGATTCTTGAAACCGTGAGCCGGGGCGGCGCAGACGCCGGCGTGGTGATCCACGAAGGCCAGTTGACCTACGCTGCGGTGGGACTGCAAAAGATTGTGGATCTGGGTGAATGGTGGCATCAGGAAACTGGCCTGCCATTGCCTCTGGGTGGCAACGTAATCCGGCGCTCGCTCGACCGCCGCACGGTGCGCGCGGTGGCTAAGTTGCTAAAATCGAGCATCCAGTACGCCCTCGACCATCGCGAAGAGGCCTTGAACTACGCCCTGCAATTCGGGCGCGGGCTTGATTCCTCCACGGCGGACCGCTTTGTGGCCATGTACGTGAACGAATGGACGCTGGATTACGGTGAACGCGGCCGCCAGGCGGTCCAGACACTGCTCGACCGCGGTTTCGAAAAAGGTGTCCTGCCCAAGCATGTGCAAGCGGAGTTTGTGGAGATTTAAGAAAAGGGTAAAGGCTAAAGCATAAAGGGTAAAAGGCGGGTAAGATGCTATTACCCGTTATGCGTTAGCCTTTATCCTTCAGCCTTCATCCTTCCCTAGACGAATGCCGACCAACACTCTTCGCCAACGCATCTCTTACACCTCGACGCAACAGAAAATGCTGGTCGCGCTCGCCAGCATGGTGGGGATGCGCATGCTGGGTTTGTTTCTCGTGCTGCCCGTCTTCACGCTTTACGGGCTCCAGTTCACCTCCTCGAAGTTCCTGGTGGGCTTCGCTTTCGGCTCCTACGCGCTGGTTATGGCGATCCTGCAAATTCCCATGGGCAGGCTGTCGGACCGCATCGGCCGCCGCAGGGTGCTGGTGATGGGCATGACGCTGTTCAGCGTGGGATCATTCCTCTGCGCCTTGCCTCCGCTGTTTCCTCAGTCCTGGCAGATTTGGGAATTGATTTTCGGGCGGCTGGTGCAGGGTGGGGGAGCGATCATCTCCGTGGCCTTTGCCACCGTGGCCGATTACATCGAGCCCGAGCAGCGCTCCACCGCCATGGCGATGCTGGGGATCCCCATCGGCGTATCATTTGCAGTGGGGATTATCGTCGGGCCCATCCTGGCGGGATGGTTTGGCACGGCCTTCCTGTTCTGGCTGACAGGGTTTCTGGGCCTAGGGACGGATTTCCTCCTAGTGCGCTACCTTAAAGACGAGGTTCCTCCGCAGAAGGCTCCCGCGCCCTTGGCCCACGTCTTCACCCATCTATCACTCGTCGCTTACGCCGGCGGGGGGTTCCTGATCAATTTCTTCTCATCTACATTCTTCTTCCACTTTCCTCTGATCGCCACCGGCCAGCACCACCTGAAAATGACCCAATATTACATGGTGTTGTTGCCGATGATGGTGATCAGTGCCCTCACCATGTTCGGCTTTTCCCAAGGCGCGGACAAAGGCTGGGGGCGCCCTCTCTCCGCCCTTGCCTACTTGCTGTTTATTCCCAGTTTCCTGCTGCTCTTCCAACCGGCCTGGCTGGCCCAGGACCCCAAGCGCTTGTTTCCGGTGATTCTGGCGGGAACACTTTTCTATATCGGTTTCACTGGACTTGAGCCGATTCTTCCCAGCTTGGTGAGCGAAGCCGCGCCGGGGGCATCCTATGGAACGGCACTGGGGTTTTACAATACCGTGCAGTTCCTCGGAAGCGCGGTGGGAGGCCCCTTGGCCGGTGCGCTCGCCAACTACCCGCCGGAGCGCACGATGTTCACAATGCTTGTGGCCGCGGCAATCGGCTTCCTGCTGATGGTTGCCACCAAGCCGCCCGCTCGCGCCGGGGCCGAGCCTCCGCAACTCGCGCCACCCTAAGTTCTTCTCTTTGCCGATCACCAGGCATCAGAATGGTATTTAGTTATTCTAGTTATTCCTCTGGAAAGTGAGGCGCTGATGAACTATACTGCGCCTCCTTTTTGTGGCGGGGGCGCGGGGTGCCGTCGCCCGAGGGTTCTTCCCATGTGGATTGACAACCTGGCAGTAGAATTCAGAAAACTCCATGGCCTTAAGTGGGGGCGCTGGGCAGCCCTCGTATTGCCCAGCGTGCGCTACCTGTTTGAGACAGAGGTGCATGCCTATGCCTTTTCGATTGCTGCTAACGCCTATCTCTCCTTTTTCCCCTTCACCCTGATCATGCTGGTTATCTGCCGTCGTTGGCTGCATTGGGAGAGTGCCTACCAGATGGTCCTTCAGCTTCTGCGCGTAAGCCTTCCCACCGGGGGGGATTTCATGGTTCGCAACTTGCAGGTGGTGGTGCAAGGGCGGCCGCGCTTGCAGGTGATATCGGTGTTGATGCTCTTCTTCACCAGCTCGGGAGTGTTCCTGCCGCTCGAGATCGCCCTCAACAAGGTGTGGGGAATTCAGGCCAATCGCAGTTTCCTACGAAATCAGGCCATGTCTTTTTCGCTCGCCCTTGTTTCCGGCGTGCTCTCCCTGTGCTTTATACTCGCCGTTACGCCCGTGGAAGCGGGCATTACTTTTCTGATCGGCTGGATACATTCCCAGAGCCTCCTCACCTTGGTGTCGAGCCTTGTCTTGGAGCTCGCCTCAGTGCCTCTGATTGCGGCGATGTATTTCCTGATTTACTTCTTTCTTCCCAACGGGAAGGTTCCCATCCGCCGGGTATTTCCCGCCGCCATCGCCACGGGAATCTTAACGGGGGTGGTGACGTTGATATATTCCCGGACGCACACGTTGTTCCGTTTTCGGGAGGTTTACGGGCCCTTTGCCTTGTCGGTGACTTTGCTTTTTTGGGCGTATGTGGGCTCTCTGCTGCTGCTCTTCGGCGCTCATCTCTCGGCGCACATATTTGTGTCGAATGGGGCCACGCAGGTCGCGCCGGCGTCGAGCGGAGGCCGGTCCACAGGGTGGCTAGACCAGATCAAAGGTGAGTTGAGGCAAAAATGAGCAACCGGCAGCAGATTCAAGAAATCCCAGGCGCCCTGCGCATGACCTTGGAAAAGGCCCACGCCGAGTACGGGGCGGTAGTGCGCAAGGTCCGGTGGGGCGACGGGCCGCTTTACATCTGCGGGGAAGGGGAGTGCGCGGGTTTGGGCCTGGCGGCGAGCTACGCGTTTGAAACCTTTCCTGGCTGGCCGGTGGTGGCGCGCCCGGTGGAGGTTTTCCAGAGCTATGCGTTCCCCCTCCTCCAGCCCCGATCGGTGCTGATTCTGATTTCGGCCCGGGGAGAATGGCCGGAAGGCCTGGAGCTTGCCGAAACTGCGCGTCAGCGCGATTGCATCCTGCTGGTACTGACTAATACTCCTGACAGCCGGCTGACGAAAGGAGCGGATCACGTTTTCTTCACTCGTGCCGAGGTGGACGCGGAATCGCCCGCCATGGCGGTTTGCATGCACGCCGCCCTCAGTTTCCTGGCGTTCGAATCCGCACGCATCCTGAAGCGCCCGGAGCCACAGTGGGATCTGCTGGAAGAAGAAATTGACCATTTGCCCGATAAGCTTGAATGGGTGCTCACGCAGCTTCCCTCGGTGGTTCGGTCAATGGCGGTGGAGGTGGCGCGCCTGCCTCGGCTGCGTGTCGTGGGCGGAGGCTTTTACCACTATCCGGCGTGGCAGGGCGCGCGGCGGATGCGATCCCTGCCCAGCCCAGAGGTGGGGGCCGTGGAAGCCTCGGAATTCTTGCATGAACATGACTACTTCGCCCGGCGGGACGAAGGCGTTTTGCTTCTTTCCGGTTCACATTCGAAGATGAAGAAGCTCCTTCATCGCGGCGCCGCCCAAGCACGGGCGAATGGTGCGCGGGTGCTTTCCCTGACCGACAGTAACGATCGCGACCTCGTCGAAGGTTCGGACCTGGGGATATTAGTCCCGTCGCTCCTCGAAATGCCCGCGGCAACGCTCGCCATGTTCATGCTCGAATGGCTGGCGATGGAAGTCCCGCGGGCAGGGAAGGTATAAGAGCAAGTCAAAAAGCAAAATGTAAAAGACAAAAGGCTAAGGTGAAAGGCCGCCAGTCTTAGATAGCCCGCGAAAACAACAGGATGCCGAGGGTGCGAATTCCCGGTCCACAGTCCCACGATTTTTGGCCGGGATTTATGGGTGTAGATCTCCTACCTTTTGCCTTTTGACTTTTGCACTTTGCCTTTTGACTTACCCGGGCAGTCCCGCCCCCCCCTTGCCTCCCCCCGGCCCGCCCAAATCAGCTCCTCCCCGTGCATAAAGTTGCAAATCTATGGCCCGTCCTTTGCACAAGGAGTCATCTTCAGGCTTTGAGGTATTTCCAGCAGCGCGAATCGACATTTTGCAGCTATCTTTATCAGAAAGCACAAGTCAGGTATCTTGATGGATGCAGTAAGGCGTTAAGATATTAAGTTAATACGGTTGACACGGGGTTCTGATTCTGCTCTAATTGAGGTATGGACGTAGGAAAACGATTAAGACAATTGCGTGAAGTAAAAGGTCTCTCGCAAGGCGACATCGAACGGCGGTCCGGTCTCTTGCGCTCGTACATCTCCCGCGTTGAAGGCGGATACACGGCGCCCTCACTCACAACTCTGGAAAAATTTGCCAAGGCATTGGAAGTAGAGCCGTACCAATTGCTCTTCCAGGGTGAGGGAAAACCGTCTGCGCCCAAGGTTCCCGATCAGGTGAACCTGGGCAAACCGGTCAAAAGGCTGATTAAGTCTTTTGATGCCATGTCGAGCACGAACCGCAGACTGTTGATGTCGATGGCGGACAAGCTCGCCAAGCACTGAGAGCACCCAAGCTGTTCTGTGCGCACCGATCGCGGTTACCCTCGCTTGGCTTCTGCGGGGAAGGTGGAGGATGGCTGTCGGCCCAAGCGCCAAGGCCGGTGCCTGCCCTTTAATCGGAAGCAAAATGAGAGGTACGGCTGTGGAGAGGTGGTTGTGTCTTTTGCGCACGTGGACGGAACCAAGGTAGCGTCTTCCAATTTCGGAGCCTCGCCGTTTCGAAGGGTTGGGCGTTGACCGCAGGTGGTGTTGTGTGTTCAGCGGGCGCGGGAGTGAATGGCGGCTTCAACTTCAAACATGCCTCATACCAGATGGCGATATTTCCTCGCCAAGCCAACACCGTCATCCATCATTTGAAAGACCCGGCCGATCAAAGACTCCGCCCCGAGCAATTGCCGGACCTGGCTGCGGACCTACAGCAGGAAACAGGAGAGCGCGAATGCCGGAAGGTAAGGCTGGCGCGCCTGGGGTGGCTCGAACACCCGACCTACAGATTCGAAGTCTGCCGCTCTATCCATCTGAGCTACAGGCGCACGATTAGAGTTTACTCCAACTTTGGCAATCCGAAAAGCGGGTGTATCGTGATTCGGTGCGCTACAGAATTCTCCCGCCAGTCAACCCGATAAGCCAAGGCTTTCACTTTCATGCCACGCACTCATGGCGATTACCGCTTCTCACCTCCGGCTCAGTGCCGCTGACTTGAGCTCTGTTATTCCCTGCCGGATGCCACGGCCGCTGGACCCCTGCCATGGGGCAGGTGTGGCGCAGCGAAACTCTTCCCCGGAACTTTCGCCAGTTGACCCACGCCGTGAGTTCTGAGATTCTGAAGTGGTGGGCGATCCATTTAAGTGTGTGGAGGTAAGCCTCCGCGGTCGAGTTCCTACACTGCTCACGGGGTAACGTTTCAGTTCGCAAACTGAACGAAGGGGGCAAGTTCAGACCACATGACGGTGTCTGCCGAGAGGTTCCAGAAGGCGAAGATTATCTTTCGCAGAGATCATACCGAGGATTTATGGTCCATTCGGGTTCGCCCGGAGCACCCCATTGCCTTCAAACCGGGCCAGTATGCGACGCTGGGAATCGAGGAGGAAGGCAAGGTGGTGGAGCGGTCGTACTCGATCTGTTCGAGCCCGCACGAGGCTGAGGTGGAATTCTTCTTTGAGCTGGTGATGAGAGGTCGAGTTACCCCTCCGCTTTACCATCGTCAGGTGGGCGATACGGTGCTAATGCGGCGTAACGCCAGAGGAACCTTTGTTTTTGATGGCAAGAGCGGTCACAAGCAGCATCTTCTGGTTTGCACGGTGACGGGGGTTGCTCCTTACGTCAGCATCGCCCGAGCGCTGGCGCGCGCGGCGCGGCAGGGACGCGATCTCGATGTCAAGTTGGTTGTGCTGCAAGCCGCCAGCCGCTCCTGGGAATTTGCCTATCGCGATGAACTGGAAGGTCTGGCCCATGAGTTTCCGTGGTTCAGCTACATCCCCGTCATCAGCCGGCCCTGGGAGGACCCGGAATGGAAAGGGGAAGTAGGGCGAGTGGAAGACATCCTCCGCAAGTACATCGATGAGCCTAGACTCGAGCCCCATCAGACGACGGTCTATCTCTGCGGTCACCCCCAGATGATTGAAAACGGCAAGGGGGTCTTGCGGAGGCGCGGGTTCGGCAGGGAATCCATCCGCGAGGAGGCTTTTGGGGCGCCTCAGAGAGAAGCCCACTAGCGTTGCGAGAAATCCGGTCCATCGCGAAATCCGGGGGTGCGCCGGGATAGCAGAATGCTAATGGGGCATTGCGGCGAGCCGCGCGGCAGCTTGGGGGGGGTTGAAGGGGCTGGGCATTCAGACCGGCGAGGCACGAGATTATCTGCACTGCCATCTCCGCGAATTTGATCTGACTGCCCGCAACCGTGAGGGTGAGATTCTTGTGCCGCCGCGTCAAGAATTCGGCCCGCGAGAAGAGGACCAGGTTGCGGTTTCCGGCCAAGGGGATTTCGCTGAAGTTCAGAGATTGAGCCTTGGAACTACGGAAAAGTGGGGTCCGTCGGCTGATGGACAAACTCGCCGCTACGGCATCAAATGCATCCACTACCGGGAACGCTCGGGATGAAGGTAATAAGCAACCAGGGTTTCCGGCCAGAAAGTGACCCGCACTTTGGCAATCCGGCTTGGGGGAAACAAGCGCCGTAAGTGGCGCGCGGAAAGCAGCCCCAGTTCTTGGACGGCGCCCTTCGAAATATAGGTGCCGAACCAACGGTTGTACTCCACCTGCACGGGGCGTGGCAGAAACTGGAAAAAGGGCAAGTGATGATGGGTTTCAAAGGGGAACCAATAATTGGGAGTAGTAACAAACCAGCTCTTGCCCACACGCATGACCTCTTGGGCGAATTCTTCCTGGCGGCCCGGTCCGAGAATGTGCTCGATAACCGCGTTGGAAAACACCAAGTCGAAACTCTGGTCGGGGAAGGGAAGCGCGCAGCCGTCGAACAGCACGTATTGCGGTTGCGGATAATGCCGGCGCGCCGCCAGAATCTCGCGGGTTTCGTAACCGCCCGCCACAATCCGCGAGGGAAACGGGTAAACGTCTTCAATGGAATATTGAAGAAACACCTCGCCGCTCGCGCCCACGTCGAGCACACGGTCCCCCGGGCGGGGGCAAAACACCTGATTCAACAATTCAAACTTTTTCGTTCGCGACCTGTAGCTTACGTTCTTGAGGATTCGTCGGAATGCTGAATCTTTAGTCTCCCGCACAATCTCTCCCCGCCAACCGGCTCGATTTCCAGGTAGTGAGTTATTTTGCTGTAATCGCAGCAGAATCCGTCCCCATTTTATCGGGACGCTGCCAATGGGTCCCTCGGCTGGCGGATAAGCTCGCCGCTGCAGCATAAAAGCTACCCACCGCCAAAGCCCGGGTTTTCCGGCGAAACTCCAAAGTGCAAGTCAGAGATAGTATACGGGAAATGGCCGAGGAAACAGAGGCTTCCCAAAGGATGGGAAGAATTGAAAATGGGAAGGGCGTGGTCAGACGAGAGTGCGGAAATACCGTGGTTGACTCGGCGGCACGCCCCGGATTTGGTGGACGGGCGGGGCCGCGCCTTGGTGGCAGCCCGGTCGCCGCCGCGCTGGGTCAGAGCTGGCGAATACTCACGGCGCGCCGAATTCGTTCGGGGCTAGCGTGCCGCGTGTTATAATTCCCTTGCTTGAGGACTGCGGTTCGCACCGGCAGCGGGCGGCAGGAAATTCACGACCTCCGGGGGCAAGCTGGAGAAGAACTCATGGCAGTAGATAACTACGAAAAGGTTTGGCACAACGGCAAATTCATTTCCTGGGGCGAGGCCACGATCCACGTTTCCGTGCACGCGCTCCATTACGCTTCCTCCTTGTTTGAAGGCATCCGTTGCTACGACACGCCCCAAGGCCCGGCGATCTTCCGGTTGAAGGAACACACCGACCGTCTGGTGAACTCGGCCAAGATCTACCGGATGGAGTTGCCCTTTACCCGCGAGCAACTGTCGCAGGCGATGGTAGAGTTGGTGCGCGTGAACAACGTCAAGCACTGCTACATTCGTCCCGTGGCGTTTCGTGGCGCGGGCGAAATGGGCGTTAATCCCCTGAAGAATCCCATCGAGATTTACATTCTGGCGTGGGCTTGGGGGAAATACCTGGGAGATGAAGCCCTGCGCAATGGCGTGGATGTGTGCGTTTCCTCCTGGCAGCGGATTGCGCCCAACACTTTGCCGGCCATGGCCAAATCGGCGGCCAATTATATGAACTCCCAACTTGTCAAGATGGAAGCGCTCACCAACGGTTACACGGAGGGCATATCCCTTGACACCAACGGGCAAGTGAGCGAAGGCAGTGGCGAGAATATCTTTGTGGTCCGCGACGGCAAGATCTACACGCCGCCGCTCTCCGCCTCCGTGCTGCCGGGCATTACGCGCGACTCCGTGGTGACCCTGGCGCTCGAAATGGGCTATCCGTTGGCCGAGCAAAACATCTCGCGCGAAATGCTTTACATAGCCGACGAAGTTTTCTTTACCGGAACCGCGGCGGAAATCACGCCCATCCGCTCCGTCGACCGAATCGTGGTCGGCAAGGGCCAGCCCGGCCCCGTCACGCGCGCTTTGCAGGCACGATTCCTGGGGATCGTGCAAGGCCAGGCGGAGGACAAATACGGTTGGCTGACCTTGTGCCACCAGCCCGTGGCTGCGGGCCGTTGAGCGCCGCGCCTGCTCCCGGAATTCGATGGATGGAGGGCGATAGGTATCGCTTTGACGCCTTCCGGGGGGGCTAGTTTGAACGAAAACCAGTGGACATCCGCAGAGAGGGTTCCCGATGGCTAATAGCGCCGAGAGTCTGAACATTGACACACTGCTTCGGACTGCCTGCGAAAACAAAGCTTCCGACTTGCACCTGAAGGTGGGAAATTATCCTTATCTCCGTGTGGATGGCGATCTCCATCCGCTCACCCAGTACACGCGCATTTCCAGTGAGGACATGCTGAATATGGCTTTCAGCATGATGACGAACCGGCAGAAACAGAAATTCAAGGAAAATGCCGAACTCGACATGGCTTACGGCGTTGCCGGATTGGGCCGTTTCCGCGTCAATGTGTTTCAGCAGCGTGGCAACGTGGGCATGGTGCTCCGCGTTATTCCCACCAAGATTCGCACCCTGGAGGAGCTGCTTCTGCCGCGCGTGACCGACCGGATCTGTCAGGAACCTCGTGGCATGGTGCTGGTGACCGGAACGACGGGAAGCGGCAAGTCAACGACCCTGGCGGCCATGGTGGACCGCATCAATACCACCCGTACCCACCACATTGTTACCATCGAAGATCCCATCGAGTTCCTGCATCGCGACAAGAAGGGCTTTGTCAACCAGCGCGAAGTGGAAGTGGATACGCCGAGTTTTAGCAGCGCCCTGCGCGCGGCTCTCCGCCAGGACCCTGACGTCATCCTGGTGGGCGAAATGCGCGACCTGGAAACCATCCAGACGGCGCTAATGGCAGCGGAGACCGGCCACCTGGTGTTTTCCACCTTGCACACCACGGACGCCACGGAGACCATCCAGCGTATTATCGCGGTCTTCCCGCCCCCGGAACAGAAGCAGATTCGTATGCAGATGGCCAGCACCTTGAAGGCAGTCATCTCGCAACGCCTGGTGCGCAAGGCGGATGGCATCGGGCGCGCTCCGGCGGTGGAGGTGCTCATCATCACCGAGTATATTCGGGATTGCATTATCAACCCTGATAAGACCCGGCTGATTCATGACGCCATCTCTGCGGGCACCTCGCAATATGGGATGCAGACCTTTGACCAATCTCTTTATGACCTTTACAACCAGGGGCTGATCACGCTGGATGCCGCCTTGAGCAATTCCACCAACCCCGACGAGTTCAAACTGCGCATCGCCGGCATCAGCAACACGGCCGATGCCGCCCGCGAAGAGATGGAGAAAGCCAACCAGGTTGAGCGGTTTGCGAAAAAGTAGGCAGATCCCCCCGGATCCCCTCACGGCGGCGCTGCGCATGCTGGCGCGCCGTCCTTTCTCCATCGCGGAAATGCGGCGGGCCCTCGAGAAGAAGTGCCCCCAAAGCGAGCAGGTGCCCGAGGCCATCGCCCGCCTGCGTGAACTCGGTTACCTCGATGACCGCAAGTTCGCTGAGCAATACGCGTATTCGCTCGCCCAAAACCGGGCCTTCGGGCCCCATCGCCTGCGGCGCGAGCTGAAAGCCAAGCTCGTAAACTACCAGGAAATCGAGCGCGCGGTCGACCGCGTCTATCAGGAAACCCCGGCGCAGGCGTTGCTCGAGCAGGCGCTGGCCAAAAAGATCCGCACCCTGCGCCGCCCCGTTACGCGGGCGCGCTTCCACTCCCTCTGCCAGAGCCTTATGCGCCTAGGATTCAACGCGGGTGATATTATAAAAGCGGTGCACGCGCGGCCGGAACTCAGCCCAGTGGCGGAAGAGGTTGAGCCGGTGGACTTGGATGCTTTGGGGGAAGAGCCGGATCCGCAACGCACTTAATGAGTACTGCAAATTAAAGTGACAAGGCCCCCTCCCCCCCGCCCCGCGCCCCCCTGG
>Ga0326728_10023159_pt1 | contig 11422 bp, 8 predicted proteins | sample MB3enrmetagenome_FD_207602 | JGI IMG/M metagenome (GOLD analysis project Ga0326728, IMG submission 207602) | Lab enriched peat soil microbial communities from McLean, Ithaca, NY, United States - MB31MN | ecosystem: Environmental > Terrestrial > Soil > Wetlands > Peat | place: USA: New York... | reverse complement strand
CCACACGAATGTCGCGTCGTCCCAGGCTTGTAGCTGACCTGAATAATAGAACTCGACGCTCCCCAAGTCTTTGCCAAGCATAGCGGTGCTCGCTATGCCAACCGCGTACGGGAACAGGACACCACCGACTGCCAGTCCGGCGGCCATCTTATCTTGCGCCATCCTTCACCGACTCCAGCGGCCCTACCCCCGTTTCTTTGCGAACTCAACCATGAAATCCCGCAATGCGGTGACGCCTTCGACCGGCATGGCGTTGTAGATCGAGGCGCGGCAGCCGCCCACGGAGCGGTGACCTTTCAACTCGACCAGCCCGCGGCCGGCGGCTTCCTTCAAGAAAGCCTCCTCCAGCGACGGGTCGGACAGGCGGAAGGGGACGTTCATGATCGAGCGGCTGCCGGGCTCGGCGTGGGCCTGGTAGAAACCGCCCGAGGCGTCGATCGCGTCGTAAAGCAGTTGGGCCTTCCGCCGGTTGATGGCCTGCATCTTCTCCAAAGAGCCCACCTCCCGCAACAGCCAGTCGGTCACGAGCTTGACCATGTAGATGCAGAACGTGGGCGGCGTGTTGGCCCGCGAGCCGTTCTCCGCCAGCAGGCGGTAGTTGAGCATCGAGGGCAGGTCCTGCGGGGCCCGCGCGACCAGATCGTCGCGAATGATGACGATGGTCACGCCCGCCGGACCGAGGTTCTTCTGCGCGCAGGCGAAGAGGATGCCGTACTTGCCGACCGGCACAGGGCGGGAGAGCAGCTCGGAGGAGGCGTCGCAGACCAGCGGCACGTCGCCCACCTCGGGCACGGCCGGGTACTGCACGCCCTGAATCGTCTCGTTAATGGCGATGTAGACGTAGGCCGCCTTGGGGTCCAGCGCGAGCTCGTCCTGGCGCGGGACGCGGTTGTAGTTGCCGGGCTTGCCGTCCCAGGCCGCCCGCACCGTCCCTTGGGTTTTCGCCTCGTCCATGGCCTTCTTGGACCAGGTGCCGGTGACGATGTAGTCCGCCGACCCGCCCGTGTTGCGGAGGAAGCTCATCGGGACCATGCCGAACTGCAGCAGGGCCCCGCCCTGGAGGAAGAGCACGCGGTAGTTGTCCGGGATGGCCAGCAGCGTGCGGAGGTTGGCCTCGGCCTGCTGGATCACTGCATCGAATTTCTTGGCGCGGTGGCTGATTTCGAGGATCGAGATGCCGGTGCCCGGCAAGGCCAGCAGGTCGCGCTGGGCCTCTTCCAGGGCGGGTAGCGGCAGGACGGCCGGCCCCGGCGAGAAGTTGTAGACGCGCTTTTCCATGCTCGTTCTCTCCCATGAGGTAAAACGATCACCAACAGCGATGATCCTACACAAAATCGGGGAAAATGGAAAGCGGAGCGGTCGCAAGCGCGGCAGTGTTTTCTGGCGGCCCCATGTGTGCCACGACCGACCTTCGGTCGGTGCCCGGCCGGGGAATTGTCGAGGAGCCCGGCACTGCTTGCGGACGGTAGAACTGCCGGCGATTCCCGGCAAGCAGTGCGGGTTGGCGGCTCCCCGCAAGCAGTGGCACACGCACGGCAAGGTTTCCCGGCTCATGTAGCCCGCACCGTGCTCGACAGTCCGGCCGGGGTGGGCTAGAATGCGCCGTCGTCCGATTCCACCTGAACAAGGGGCCTTTTCATGGACCAGGGCCTGAAAAACCACGGCGTTCGCGTGACCTCGGCGGCGGTGGGCATCAACCTGGCGCTAGGGATCCTCTATACCTGGAGCGTCGTCAGCAACGAAGTCCCCGCGGAATGGGGCTGGACCCACGCGGCCAAGGCCTGGCCTTATTCCATCGCCTGCCTGGTCTTCTCGCTGATGATGGTGCCGGCCGGCCGGCTGCAGGACAAGCTGGGTCCCCGGCTGGTGGCCAGCATCGGGGGATTGCTCGTGGGGCTGGGGCTAATCCTGTGCAGCATGACGACCTTGCCACTGGGGTACATGCTCGGTTTCGGGCTGCTGGCGGGCAGCGGGATCGGTTTCGGCTATGCCGCGGCCACGCCCCCGGCCGTCAAGTGGTTTCCCTCCGCCCGGACGGGCCTGGTGGCCGGGATCGTGGTCTCCGGCTTCGGGCTGGCCTCGGTCTATGCGGCGCCGTTGGCCCGCTGGCTTATCCACTGCGAGGGCATCCCCACCACGATGCTCTGCCTGGGCATTGCCTTCCTCGTGGTCGTGGTATGTCTGGCGCAACTGCTGGCCGCGCCGCCCAAGGGATACGTCCCCGCCGGACCCAAGGGGGGCTCCGCGGCTGCGGCCGGCCGGAAGACCGCCGCCCGCGATTATTCCCCCCTGGAAATGCTCGGCACGCCGCAATTCTATCTCCTCTGGTTCATGTACGCCTGCGGCGCGGGCGCGGGACTGATGATCATCTCGAAGCTGGCCACGATCGCAAAGGAACAGGCAGGTTACCAGCAAGGCTTCGTGCTCGTGGCCGCCATGGCGGTCGGCAACGGGGCCGGGCGGATCATCGCCGGCAGCCTCTCCGACCGCCTCGGCCGGCTGCACACCCTGCTGGGCTGCTTCCTCTTCCAGGCCGTCTTGATGATCCTGGTGTCCCTGGCGCAGAAGGACACGCCCCTGGGCACCGTCCCCGCCCTGGTGGTCCTTTCGGCCCTCATGGGCGCCAACTACGGCGCCAACCTCTCGCTCTTCCCGTCGGTGACGAAGGACTACTACGGGCTGAGGAACTTCGGCGTAAACTACGGGCTGGTCTTCACGGCCTGGGGGATCGGGGGATTCGTGCTGGCGCTCTTGGCCGGCTGGCTGCGGGATAGCTTCGGACACTATTCCTACTCGTACTACGTGTCCTTCGTCTTGTTGCTGCTGGCCGGCCTGGTGACCTTTGCGGTGAAGTCGCCGGTGGCGGCCGCAGTGGAGCCGCCGTCACCTGCCGCACCGGCGCCCTGGCCCAAGTAGGAATCGCCGGAGCAACGCAAGCTAAAGCCCCCCGACTGCGTCCGGGGGTTTTTCGGTGCTTCGCACCCAGGCGGCGAGCTCGCGCCTTACGCCGACAGCCAGCTCACGTCGAAGCCCTCGCCCCGCAGCCAATCGGCCATTTCCGCCGGCAAGCGGCGGTCGCACACCGGGAACTGCTGCCCGCAGGATCCCGGAACTTCGTCCGCACCGTAGCCGCCCGGGGAGGTTGAACTGCCCGCACTCATCTGCGTGATGCAGGTCTTCGCCAGCCGGTTGCGCAGCTCGGGGTGCTCGCGAGTGGACAAGACGAGCATCGCCCCGGGAAACGCAAGTCTCAGGGCGGAGTACATCCGCAGCAGCAGGTCGTCGTCCACGGTGTAAGGCGCGACGAACCCTGCGGGGGCCTGGCGGATCCGCGGCAGGCTGAAACCGAGCGTGCAGCCGGGAAAGCGGTCTTCCAGATAGGCGGCGTGCCGCGCCATGGCAAGCAGGTCTTCGCGGGGATCGGCCAGGCCCAGCAGGAACCCCAGCCCCAGCCGGCGGATGCCCGCCTCAGCCGCCCGTTGCGGCGCTGCCAATCGCCAGTCGTAGGAAGCCTTCGTCCCCTGCGGATGATAGTGGGCGTAGCGCTCTTTGTCGTAGGTCTCCTGGAACAGCGTCAGGCCGCAGGCGCCGGCGGCCGCCAAGGCAGCATACGACTCCGTGGACTGCGGCGCGATCTCGATGGCCGCCTTGACGCCCCGGGCCGTCATCTCGCGAAGGACTTGGGCGAAGTACGCGGTCGTGGTCAACCGCGGGAAATCGCCCGCCACGAGCAGGATGTGGCGGAAAGATCGCCCCATGAGGATTTCCACCTGCCGGACCGCCTCGGCGACGCTGAGGTGTTTCCGGCGGATGGCCTGCGGGGCGCGGAACCCGCAATAGAGGCAGTGGTTGAGGCAATGGCTGGAAAGGTACAGCGGCGCGTAAAGCAGCATCCGCCACCGCGGCCCGCCCCCGCAGAATCGCTCCCGCGTTGTCTGGGCCGCCCGCCGGCAGAGTTCCTCCAGCGGGAAGCGCGGGTCGAGGCAGTCTTCGATCCGTGCTACCTCCGCGTCGCCGCAGGCGGCCTTCCAGGCGGCATTACGGACCGTCAACGGCACCGGCAACTCTATGCTCATCCGACAACCCTCAGAATGATGATATCACCGGCCCTTGCTTCCGGCCAGCCGGAGGGATAGAGTTAGCCGCGGAGGGTGCCTGCAATGCGTGTCGATTACCGGTGGGTTGTTCTGGCCGGCTGGCTGGTGTGGCTGCTGGGCCTGGCGGGGGCCGCCGGGGCCGCCGTTGTCGAGGCGGAGGCCGTCTTGGGCCAGCCCTGGGGCGTCGGACGCCTCGTGGTCGAGCTGGGCACCGGCGACCTGCCCGAGCCGCTGGGGGTCGAAGGGCTCGGGCTGGAGGAGAAGAGCGGCCGGGTGTTTTACCCCGCCATCCACAATCCGGTGGCGGCCGCCTTGATGAAGGAGTTTCTGGCCGAGGGGTCGCCGCTAACCAGCGGGGGCCCGGTGCGGGAAGAGGTGGGCGGCATCCTGCGCGCGGTGCTCAGCCGCCCGGCCCGCGTCACCATCCACTTCCTGTTCCGCGGAAGCGATCCCCTGGAACTGACGCTTTGCGCCCGGCAGCCGACACGGCTAGTGGTCCGGCCTCGGCCGCAGCCCGTCCTTCAGCGGCGCTGGCTCCAGGCGTGGTGGCTGGATTACACGGCCCCCGAGCGGCTGCTACGGTCTAAGCCCGACTACCCGCCGTTGGTGGAGACCTACCTGATCAACACGCTGGCCCGGCGGTTGAACCTGCGGCTGCCGGAGGAGCGGGTGGCCGAGTCGCCGGAGGCCCAGTTCGTGCGGGAGGTGGGCCTGCTGGTGGGGACGGAATCGATCCGCATCGCGCTGGAGCAGGACCGGCTGCTGGGACTGGTGCCTTTCGATCTGCCGGCCGGGGAGCCGCTGCCGCCGGCCATCGAACTGGCGCCGCTGGAGATGCCCCCGCCGGAGAAGGGCGTGGCGATCGAGCCCATCGCCCGGCATGTGCCCGCCGAGTGCCTCTACATCCGTTTCGGGAGTTTCGCCAATTTTCTCTGGTTTCAGGACACGCTGGACGCCTGGGGCGGCGACCTGAAGAACCTGGTCGCGCTGCGCGGCCTGGACGACGGCCGCAACGAGCGCGTTCAGGAACAGCTCGTGCTCCGGCAGTCGCAGTTGTCGCGGATGCTGGGCGGCACCGTCATTTCCGACGTGGCCATGATCGGCAGCGATCTGCTGTTTCAGGACGGGCCGGCCATCGGCTTCCTGTTCGAGGCCCGCAACAACATACTGCTGGGCTCCGACTTCGAGGATAAGCGGAGCGAGCGGATCAAGAAGGGAGGAGTCACGGAAGAAAAACTCAAGATCGCGGGGCAGGAAGTCTCCTATCTCCACGCGCCCGACGGCTCGGTGCGGTCCTATTACGCGGTGCAGGGCAGCTACCATTTCATCACCACGTCGAGGGTCCTCGTGACGCGGTTCCTCGAAACGGCCGATGGTCGCGGCTCGCTCGGCGCCACCGCGGAGTTCCGCCACGCCCGGGGCCTCATGCCGCTCGGGCGGGACGACAGCGTCTTCATTTACTTCTCCGACGCCTTCTTCCAGTACCTCACCAGCCCGCGGTACCGCATCGAGATGCTGCGGCGGCTCCAGGCGGCCACGGACATCGAGGTGCTGATGCTGGCGAAACTCGCGGCGGCCAGCGAGGGCAAGCCGGGCGGCACGATCGAGGAGCTGGTGGCCGGCGGGATGCTGCCGCCGGGGTTCGGGCCGCGGCCGGACGGCAGCCGGGCCGTAATCACCGCGGGAGAAGTGCTCGACGAGGTCCGCGGCCGCCGCGGCCTGTTCATCCCCGTGCCCGACGTGCCCGTCGGGCGGGTGACCCAGGCCGAAGCCCAGGCCTACCGCCGCTTCGCCGACGTGTATCGGGACAAGTGGGGACGGATCGAGCCGATCATGATTGCCCTGCGGCACAAATCGCTGGCCGGCGGGCAGGAACAGGTGATGGTCGATGTCCGCATGACGCCGCTGGAGCGCCGCCGCGTGGCGATGCTCAAGCCCTGGGCCGGCCCGGCCGACCCGCAGCGGCTCTCGGCCATCCCGGGCAACCTAGCCGCGTTCGAGGCCGTCCTGCCGGGCCAGCGGCTCTTCGGGGGCCTCCGCGACGTCGTTCCGCCGCTGGAGATCCCCAGCGGTCCGTTCTTCCCCTGGCTGAAGCTCCGCGACACCGTGATCGGCTACTTGGGCAACATGGGTCAACCGGGGCTGCTGGCAGTGCTCGACCTGACCTTCCCCCCGCCCGCCGCCAACGGATTCTCGAAGAACCTCGTCGGCCTGTGGCGGCTGGCGTCGGGCCAGTTCGTGCTCTATTCGTTCCAGGCGGACGTGCTGGCGGGCACGGTGCCGCAGCTTCGTTTCGAGGCGGCCCTGCGGCCGGCCCAACTGCGGCTGCACGTCGGCGACCCCTCCGGCGCGCGGATGACGCCCTTTCTGAACGATCTGGGCTACGCCCGCACCCGCCAGACGGCGCTGGGCAACCTGCGGCTGCTCGTCGGCCTGCATGAACAGCTCCACATGCCGGTGAAGGACTGCAAGGAGGCGGCCGAGCTGCTACTGGGGGCAAAACTCGTCTGCCCGCTGGGCGGCCAATACGTGCTCCGCGACCCGCGACCATCTTCGATGGTGCCCGGCACCCCGCCCGGCGGCGGCTGGACCTCCAGCGCGATGGAAAAGCTGCCCAGCCCGGCGGGCGGGCGTGTGACGGCCCCGCCGGGCTACGTGGCCCCGCCGCTCTCGTGGTTCCGCGGCCTGGACCTCGATGCCACGCTCGACGGCGACACGGTCGCCGCACACGCGGAAATCCTCATGCAAATGCCGGCGGGGAAGTAGATCCTACAGGACTTCTTCAACCCGGAGATTCAAGGTTTCCTCTCCCTCCGGGAGAGGGTAAGGGTGAGGGCTCGTGGGAGGAAGCTGCCACCCCTGGAGAATCATCGCCTTCTTTACTTGCACGCACCAGCCTAACGGGGTGTGCTATTGAGAATTGCCTACTGCATTTAGACAAATAGGGAGTGGACGCAAATTTCGTCGCCTGGTTCACGTGTTTCGCCGATGCCCCCACCCCCTGTCCCTCTCCCGCGGGGGGCCTTCTACCGCCGCCTCACTCCCTGGCCCCCGTCCCCTTTCCTGTCCCGCGCCCCATGAGCTTCTTCAGCTCGGGCAGGTAGTTCTGGTACACCGCGCGGGGATCGGTCCCGAACCGCTTGCAAACCTCGGCCGCCATGCCGACGATCTCGCCCATCATCCCCGTGGTCCGCATGACGCGGGTCGTGCCGAGGGCCTCGTGCGTCACGCTGATGTTCCGCCCGGCCATGAACAGGTTCGGCACGTTGCGCGAATAGAGGCAGCGGTAGGGGACCCAATATGGCCGCCCGTACTGCTCGTAGCGGCTGGCGACGTGCGCGAGGAACGGGTCTTCCTCGAATCCCTTCGCGTAACGCGGGTCGGCCAGGTGCAGGTCGATTGTCCAGCTTGTGGGCACGCAGCCGTCGGGATATTTCCTGCCGCGGAGCAGATCCTCGCGGCTGAGCACCAGGTCGCCCAGCAACCGCCGCGACTCCCGCTGGCCGGCCACGTATGCTGCCCAACTCAGCCGGTGGTTCGGGTAAAGGTGCTTCTGGTTCTTCAGCGCGTCCCAGGCGCCGTACATGGCGCGGAAATTCGTGTCGCGGACCCGCTCCAAGTCGTCGATTGGGTGCCGGTCGAAGCCGGACTCCCAGAACCACACGCCCAACTGGTCCAGCCTGGTGGGCAGCGGCCGCCCGCTGAAATCGACGGCCCAAGGGCAGCGGGGAAAAGGGGCGGGCCGGCCCGTGTCCTCCACCGCCCACAGGTTCGACGCGCCCATGTGCCCGGCGAGCGTCAGGTCGCAGTCCGCACCCGCCAGCCAGCCTAGCGTGGCGTCGCCCGTGCAGTCGGCAAACCAGCGGCCGGCAAAGCGGGTGGGCCGGGCCGTGCGGATGTCCTGGCCCACGGCCGCGGCAATGCGGTCCCCTTCCTTTTCGACCCGGTTCACGTGGACGTTCAAGAACAGGCGGATCCGCTGCTCGGCCCGCACGATAGCGATCCGCTTCTGGTCTTCATACATCTCGGCGGTGCCGGGCTGGGCGCTGCGGCGCGGCTCCAGCTCGTGGACCACGTCGCCGACGTGGGGATAGGGGCTTTTCTGGATCTCGCCGCCGAGCCAGACGCGGACCTCGGAGCTGTTGTTGCCACCCAGCACGGGCCGGTCTTGCACCAATGCCACGTCCAAACCCAGCCGCGCCGCCGACAAGGCCGCCGTCATGCCTGCAATCCCCCCACCCACCACGACCAGATCGAAGCGGCCGGCCTCCGCGGGCCGGTCCGGCAGCTCCAGGCACCGCCGCCGGAACTCGGCCAGCTCCGCGCAGGAATTGGGTGGCAGGAATTCCAGATCCCGGCTCAATAAGACGGCATCGCAACGGCCCTCGAACCCCGTCAGATCGTGCAGGCCGACGGTCGGCTCCCGGCCGGCGATCTCGACCAGGCCCCCGTCCTGCCAGTGCCACTCGGCCCCCTCGGCACCAAAGACCACTGCCAAGGGCTTGCCGTCCACGAGCACCTGGAACCGGCCCGGCGCCCCCGTCGCCTTCCACGGCGCCACCCAGTCCCGCGTGCGAACCCAGACGCGATACGTGCCCCCCGCCGGCAGCTTGGCCTTGGTCGTCGCGTCGGCCACGGGGGTGCCCAGTCCGTGGGCCAAGAGATACGGCGAGCCCATCTGGTCCATGAACTGCTGGTCTACGACCCAGCCGCCCAGGTTCTCAAATGCCTCCGCCTCCAACAGCACGCAGCGATCGGCGCCGGCAGTCCGCTCGGCGCCCAGCCCACCCCAGGCCGGCAGCACGGCCGCCAGCAGGCAAAGCCACCATATTGCCCGTGCCATCTTCATGTGTGTATCATAAATGCGAGGGCTCTGCACCGCTGGGTATTTGCCCCTATCCTCGTCTCCGTGTCAAGGTCTTGAATTCGCAAAGCCGACGACGTTTCGACGCCCAAGTGGAACGGGTCCTGGCGGAAATGCCGCCGATGATCCACGATCTCTTGGAAAAGGTCCCGCTGCACGTCGAGGACCACCCCTCCGAGGAGATCATGGACGAGCGCGGCGTCGAGTACCTCGACGATTTGTGCGGGCTGTACACGGGCATTCCCTTGGGTGAGCGGAGCATCCTGCATTCCGGCACGCTGCCGGACGTGGTGACGATCTACCGCGAAGGGATCCTCACCGCCGCCTGCGACGCCAGCGGGCGGATCCGCCCCGCAGAGTTGCGGCGGCAGATCCGCATCACTATCCTGCACGAGCTGGGCCACCACCACGGACTGACCGAGGACGATCTGCGGGCCCTGGGCTACGGCTGAGCGGCTGCCGTCACACCTCGTGCGGACCCGAGTCGCTCGGCGAGGGCTTCGCGGGCGGGGTGGGGGCTGGCTCCGCCGGGATCGGGTTGTCCGCGGGCTCCGGTATCTCCAAGCGAGGACTCGGGGCTGCCGGTGGGGTACCCCCGGGTGCCTGCGGGGTGACGGGCGGCGGGGCGCTGGGACGTGGCGCCGGCGTAGGGGACATGCCTAGCGGCGTTCCTTCCGGCTCGGGAATGGCCGGAATGGGCAACAGCGGCTGCGGCGCTGAGCCAGGCTGCGGTGCCGGCCCCGGCGGGACAGGGCCACGCCGGTACGGCGGGACGTAGCTGGGCGGGCTCCCCAGGCTCCCAGGCGGCGGCGCTGCCACCCCAGGATGCTCCCGCTGCCACTTCCGCCAAGACCCCAAGGCCCCCTCGTCGCGATCCCGCAGCGCGTCGAGGTAGCGGTCGTAAGCGTCCCGCCAGTCGCGGTACGCGCGGCGGTCCGGCCGGGCCTGGTATTCTTTATATTTGTCTTGGACCTCGCGGTACGCCTTGGCGACCCGTTCGTTGTCGCCGGCCTGCCGCTGCTGGAGATCCTCAATATCCTGGGTACGGCGGCTGTCGGCAGATTGCTCGTCGCGCAGCCGCTGCTGGGCTGCTTGTCTCTCCTGCCAACGCCGCCAGAAGCGGGGTGGCGGCTCCTGGGCCACGCCAACGGAGACCGCCAGCGTGGCAGTCATCCCCCCAACGCCAACCGCCATTAGAAGTAGCCGTTGCATAAGTCCCTCCCTAGTGCCCTGTTACCCAAGGGCAACTCCGTTTGACACCACCGCCAGCGCTCTGTCAAGACCGGTTATCCCTTGTCTTCGTCTTCTGCAGGCAGCGGTGGGGGGGGAGGCGGGGGGGGGCTGCCCGGCCCATGCTGTTGATACCGCTGGGCGGCACTGGACATCGCTTCCATCAATAACGGGATCCGGCCCGCCGCCATGTATATCCGGCTGACCACCACCGGTCGCGGGAAGAGGTTGGCGATGAAGTCGAAGCAGAACTCTTCGGGGCTATGGCGGATCATCACGGCGTTGGCAAACACGCCGGGCAAGATTTCTTCGGGAAACTTCACCTGCTCGTAGAGTTCGGTGATGTTGGGGGGGCTGGTGGGCTGGCCGGGGCCGGCATCGGTGGCTTGCGGCACAGGCATGCCCGGGCCCACGGTCAATGGTGGGGTAACTACTACTCCGTGGGACGGTTCGCCGGGAGCAGACCGCGGCCCGGACTGCCCGGCAGCTTGTCGTGCCGCCAGCGGCCCGAATTGCCCCTCGTAGTGGCCCACGTTCGTGCGTAGCGCGGCGAGAAACTGCATGAAACTGGAGGCCGTCATGACGATCCGGGCCGCCACCTGCTGCGGCGCGACCATCATCGACAGGAAGTCCAGCAGGAACAAATCGTGCGTCTGCAAAAGCATGATCGCCGTGGAGAACACCCCGCGGCCGACCTTTTCCGGGAGCCGCGCCCCCACGGGTGTGTGCTGGAAGTTCTGCACGAATGGGTGCGGGCCGCCGGGATCGTTTCCCTCGGGATGGATGGGTTCATCCGCCATGTTCGATGTCTCCGATATCTTGCCTGAGAAGCCCGATCGTGGTAATTTTGTTAGGAACCGGCCGAAAAAGCAATCTCCCTCCACCCTGGCGGTAAGGGGGCGGGACGAGACAAGTCGCGAAGTTGCTCGTCGGCCGATCGCGAGTTGACCGCCAGGACGGGGACGTAGCTCAGTTGGGAGAGCGCCTGCTTTGCAAGCAGGAGGTTGCCGGTTCGATCCCGGTCGTCTCCACTTTCAGCAACCCGTTGACAGCCCTTGTCAGCGGGTTGTTACGTTTGACGGGGCAAGCACTTACGGCGGCGGTCCCCGCGCGGCCGGTTCTCTCTGCTTCACGCGCTACTTGGCCCACAATTGACCCCAATATACACGAATTGCCGGAAGTTGGGAGAGAGCTGCTCGGGGCACGTGAGCCGGCGCCACAACTCGTCGGG
>Ga0326728_10023158_pt1 | contig 11422 bp, 2 predicted proteins | sample MB3enrmetagenome_FD_207602 | JGI IMG/M metagenome (GOLD analysis project Ga0326728, IMG submission 207602) | Lab enriched peat soil microbial communities from McLean, Ithaca, NY, United States - MB31MN | ecosystem: Environmental > Terrestrial > Soil > Wetlands > Peat | place: USA: New York... | reverse complement strand
AGAGCTTTCCGTCTGGGCGCATCAGCTGGCCATTATGCGCCTGCACAAATACGATCCACTTGCCGTCCGGCGAGACCTTTGGAAAACTGTTGCTCATTCCATTTTGCGACGCACCGGCGATCGGCTCTGCCGTGCCCCCTTGGCCGCCGTTAAAAGGAATGCGATAGAGGTCGTACTGGATCGGCACCTCGGCGGGATCGTTTGCGTAGGTAGCCATCTTTCCATCGGGCGGGTTCGGGTCTTTGGCTGCCGCCCGCGCAAATACCAGGTACTTGCCGTCGGGACTCCACACGGCGCTTGCCTGCACCAGTTTCGGATCGTCAGCGCCTGGCAGCGGTTGCAGCTTTTTTGCGGCGCGGTCATACCAGGCCAGGATTCCGCGCGTAGGGTAGAAGACCTGCAGGAACCGGTAATCGAGAAAGTTGGCCACGTAGTAGAAATTAGCGCTCTTCGTCCCCGGCGGCTTGATCGTGGTCACCACATGCTTGCCGTCCGGCGAAACCTGCGACATGAATCCCAGTCGCAGTTGCGGATCCACTTCGCCGCTGAATGACGCCCACGAGATCATGTCCTTGGTGCGCACGGTCATTTGTTGGGCAACGGGCACCAGCGCGTAAAGCCCCTTGTCATTTTGCGGGCCGTCCATATCCAGGCCCAGCGTTTTTCCGTCGCCGCTGAAGGAGTGGCAGTTGGCGCAGGAGTGCAAGTCAGTCATCACAACGTGGCTTGAGGGCTGCGAAATATCGCGCATACGCCATTCGATCAGCGGTATTGCGCTGGACGCCAGCGGCTTGATGACGCCCCTCTCCGTCGCCGAAGGCATCAGCGGAACGTCTCGATAAAAAATCGGCGCTCCAACAGGATCTCGCGATACGGTGATTTGCATCGCTCCGCGCGAGAGCGGTTGTCTTTCATTTCCATCTGCGTAGCCGGTAATGGTGATGGTGGCCTGTTGACCGGCCGCATGTTTGCGGATCGCGTCCCACGCAATTTCGTCTGGCTTCCAGGTGTGCGCGGCTGCTTGTTCAGGCGTCAAAGTGGGCGGCTTATTGCTGGTCGAGACGCTACGCTGGTCGATCTCGCCGATCTTCAAGCCTTCACCCTTCGATGACATGTGCAGGGCTGTGGAACCATCTCCAAACGTGACGTCAATTTGCCAGACGGCGGCGCTCTTTTGTGGATCACGCCACTGAAATGTGGGGGCGGCCATATCGGGAGGAAAGAGCGAACCATTGAGAGGGTAATCGACGGTGATGTTGGCGAGCGAGTTGGTCGCGCCGGCAACTGTCTTGTCTAGCCCGGTCAACCATGCCGCGCAAAGAATGAAACAGACGGCGAGGGCAATGCTTAGCGCGCGGGCTGAACGGGTCGAGCCGCTTACGCCGCCATCTCTGTGGCTCGCTACGGCCGCTAAAGGTCCGTTTGCTCCACGCGGCTGATCACCGCGCATTTTCACAAGACTCATAGTGCAATCCTCGGAGTGGATTCACAATTCATGTGTTTTTTCCGGCACTCTCCAAGGTCGCTCTTTCTTAGGGAAAAAGCCACTTAGCGATACGGCTTCGGGATACAACCATGGTGAAACCGCCGTGGTCTTCGAATAGTATCCGATCAGGTGAACCCTGGAAGCAGGGGTACTTCCCGGCAAGCGTAGTATACTCCTGCGCAAGAACGCCGGTCTTCGATTCCCAGCGCAATCGTCATCCTGAGTGTGGCATGGATCTTCGCTCCACCCATGCGCATAAAAATCGCTGTTTGTTCCACCAATACACTGTTATCTTGAGCATCTTGACTCGCTTCGGCGGGTTACGGCTGGAAAGAACAAGCCGCTAACCAGCCAACTTGCTCCTCCGCGCGAGCGGAGCTAATATGCTGATTTTACTCAACCTGTTTTTTGTTCATGAGGAGCGAGCGCAGCGGAGTCGAAGGACCTGCATTTGCTCTTCGCCAGATGGACTTTCAAAGCAGCCCTGTAGGGGCAGCGCGAAACGGCGATTTTGTCGTCAATATAACGTTCATGTGATTGTCCTGAGCCCCGATCCTTCCCTGCGCTCATGATGGCAAGTCGTTGATGAGTATATATTTAGTCGAGTATTTGGCGTTGAGGCCAGCAAGTGAAATGCCGTTTTTAGAACATCTCGCCTGTTGGTTTAGAGTAGATTTCCAGCTCGGCTTCAGGTCGCTGGTCGCTGCAAGAACAGGTAGCGCTGGCCTCCTTCCCGGCTGTGGCGTGGACCTCCCGGTCCACGCAGTACTCCACGCCAACAGGAGAAATGCGCTAGGAGGATTTATTCTTCCTGCCCCTGGCTGCAAGTGCGAAGGAATCGCCGATTTTCGGGTAATTGGAGAACCGGCGCCGAGGCGAATCAAAAGAGCCCAGAGACACCGCGGCCTCTCCCGAAGGAGAGGCCGCGGCAGGTCCGGAAACCATCCTCCCTTTACGGATTCAGGGTGACCTGGAGTTGGATGGTTTGGGTGAGTTTGCCGCTGGTAGCGGTGACCACCACACTGGAGCTGGTGGGCGCTGCGCTGTTGCTGTTGCCGCCGCAGCCGCAAAGCTGTGCCGCTCCGATTACCCCCGCCATCACAACCAGGCCCAGGAAAAGCACACGCCGCTTCTTCCATCCCAGCCAGCAGGCGGCGATCGCAAACGTGACGCCCTCGGGAAGGAACGGGTTTGAACCGTGTTGCAGAGCGGAGCTGCTGCTCTCCGTTAACGTCAGCGCGGTTGTAGCGCTCTGGCCGGGCGCCGGGGTAACCGTTGCCGGGTTGAAGCTGCAAGTGAGGTTCGCCGGCACGGTCGAGCAAGTAAAGGTAGTGGCGGAGTTAAACCCATACTGAGAGGCTACGGAAATGGCCACGATGCCGGGCGAACTGGACGAGACCGTTACCGTCGCCGGAGCGGCCGCCGCGGTGAAGTTCGCGGCCGTGGCTGACACCGTGTAGGTGGCGGTTGCTACCGTACTCAGCGCATACCCGGGCGCGATGGCGATCGCATTGATGGTTGCCGGGCCGGTGGCCGTCAAGGTAAAGGGCGCCGTGTAGAGCGTCGATGACAAGGTCGGAGTGCTGCCGTCGGTGGTGTAGTAGATGGCGGCCCCGGCTAGCGCGTCCGCGATGGTTACCACGTTCAGGTTGCCGCTGGTGTACATCGTGGTGCCGCTCGCCGGGCCGATCACCGGGGTGGTGGCCGCGCTCACCGGAACGACGGTGAAGAACGCCTGCACCTGGGGCGCCGCCGCGTAGTTGGGTGTGGCCGTGGTGTCGGAGGCAGCTTCGTTGGCGTCAATCACCAGCGTACCCAGACCGGTTGCGGTGACCACGCCAGTGCTGCTGACCGATCCGGCGGTGCTGGATGCGGGGACCGCGGCGGTGGTCCCGCTGGCGGCCGTCGCCGGGATGTAGCCGGTGCTCAACGGGTCAAGGGTGTAGGTGACCGGTTTGCCCGAAGCGCCGCCGGTTGCAGCCAGCGTCAACGTCGAGCCGTAGACCATGGTTGCGGGAGCGGTTGCCAAGGTATTGGATGGGTTCGTGAAGGTGATGGTTTGAGGGGCCGAGGTGACCTTGATGGTCACCGTCGATGAGGCTGCCGCGTAGCCGGGGCTGGCGCCCTGACTCAGTGTCAAACCGATGTTTCCGGTGCCGGTAACCGTCAAAGTCTGGGGCGGGAAACATGCTGGACCCGTGGAGCCGCCTGCACCGCTGACCGTGCCGGTACCGGCGAGGTAAACGAAGCAAATCAGCGCGGCGCTGGAGGTCGTATTGGAGCTGGTTGCCACGAGCTGAACGGGGGTTGTTGTGTAGGCCATCGTGACCGGCGTCAGGTTGGTCAGTTTTTGCGTCAGCGCGGCCACCGTGTAGGTATTCACCTTTTGCGGCGCGGGCGCGTAGACGGCGTTGCCCGCCTGATTCGCGTCTATGGTGCAGGTGCCGTTGTTGATGAAGGTAACCATATCTCCGGCGACCGTGCATATGGTGGGTGTGCTCGTGGTGAAGACCACCGGCAGGCCCGAGGTCGCGGTCGCCTCCAGGGCGATGGGCGCAACCCCAAAGTTGACCTTCGTCGTCGCCGCCGCGGGCACGGTGACGGTGATGGTCTGCGCGATCGCGGCAACGCCGGATACCGGGAAGGTTCCGGTGTGGGCATCGGCGGCGTTGGTCGCGGTCATGGTCGTGTTAAAGGGACCCGCCTCCGCGGCGCTGGGCTTGAAGGTGATGGTCACCGGGAAGCTGGAGCCGCTGGCAAAGGGCAAAGTGGTGCAGCTGGAGCCGGTGGTTTGGGCGCCGCTGAAGCCGTATGCCGTCGAGTTCTCCACGAAAGTCAGCGCGGACTGCGCGGAGCAGGCGACGCCGGCGTCGGCGTCGACCGCCGAAACATTGCTCACCGCCCCCAGCCCTGCCGACTCGGCCGACCACGCCTGGGCTGTGTCCACAACCGATCCGATCGCCAGGAATCCGGCTGTGTCATTGAGGGTTACGGGGTTGTTGCTCACAAAGTAGAAGTTGCCGCTGCCATCCGGGACAATGGTCTTCACCCCCACTCCGGAGAGGGGGGTGACGGGAGGATTGCCTGCCAGTGCGCTCCCGTTGTTGGCGATTTTGAATACACCATCGGATTCGGTGCCAAAGTAGACGTTGCCCGTCGCATCGGTGGCAACCGTGGTGATCGCATCCGTGCACGGAGTGCCAGTGGCAGGGATCGCACACGCCGGCGTCAGCGTTGCCAGCAGCGTGGGGGTGGCGGCGTAGGTCTTGCTGGAGGAGGTGTACGGCACCTGGTACAGGTGCGAAGAGGTGCTGTATCCGGCGCTCGTCCCCGAACTCGAAATGAACGAGTCGGTGAAGTACACGTTGTCGTTTTGATCGACGGCAATGGCGCCGGTGTACAGTTGGCCACCGGAACCGGCAGGCTCAACGTAGATCTGCACCGGCGCAGGCGTCGTGCCCGCGGCTGGATAGAGGCAGGCCGTGTTGCACTCGAACACCGCGTAGGGAGCGCTGGGGGTGGCGGAACCGGCATTTCCGTCGGTGGTGAAAAACAGGTTGTGGTTACTGTCCACCGCAATACTGGCCACGTTGAAGCCGAATTTTCCGTTGCCGAGGTTAATCTGGCAGATTCCCGCAGTGTCCGGCAACTGCCCGACGCCGGCGCAGGCCGGTACAGGTGTGCTGCCAGTCGATGTAGTGATGGTGCCGAGCACAAACGCACATGTGCTGCTCGTCGGACAGGAGGAATAGATCGGCCCGTAGGTTCCCACCCCGTAGAGTCCATTGACGGTGGTGTTCATGGGAATCTTGTAGATGACGTTGCTGGACTCGCCCGAAATGTAGAGGTAGTTATTTCTATCGATGGCTATGCCGCCGGGGGCGATGTCGCTTTCGCCAATAACGGTCATCACCGCGCCTTGGCTCGTAAATTGCTCCACGAAGCCCCCGTAAGAGGTGCCGGTCACGAAGACGCCGTTGCTATTCACGGCTGCGGAATGGCCCCCGGGAGAAGCAGGGCCCCAGTTGCCCCCGGTCGTGGAGACCGCCCCGGTCCCGAAGGTGGCAAGGCCGTTGGTCTCGTTCGCTCCCCAGAATTGCTGGCTGACGACGATGGAAGTTTGTGCAACTGCCATCGCAGACGCGAACAGCAGGATAGCCAGCATCGACAGCAAGGCAACGCAGGTCTTCCGCGCCGTGTACCCCTTGAGCCTGTCTAATTTCGTAAGCATCACAATTCCTCCGGGTATAAACCGTTGGTTTCGGTTATTGGAACGGCCTATGCGTTCACGCCGTATTCTGAAACCCATCCGACAACTCCGACATCTCCGGTCAAGCGATTCTGCCGCATGCATCGACGATGTGAGCGCCCATTTACGCTCGCGCTGAATGTCCTGCTAAAGCGTCATATATGGACTGTCGCTTGTTGCGCGCTCCTACCCAGGCCCCCATTGCTGGCGGGGATGGCTCAAAACGCGAGAACCAAGAAGGCAAAACGGAGTGCGGCGCCGTACGCTCCCGTACAACCCCACGCGAGCCGCCGTAACCGATGCGGAGGCACGCCAAATCCCCAGCCAAAGCCCTCCCCGGTATCGCCTTCATTGCGCCTGCCCGAAGCACAAATCTGTCCTTTGTGCCCCGGACGCCGCGTGCACATAGATGCGCTGAAAAGTGCAGAATCATTCTCGTTCCGCCCGTTATGGTTGTCAAGAAGATTTATGTAGGGGCTTGAAATAGGGAGTAGCAGCGAGTAAATCGCTTAGGTTGACAACCCGCAGCGACTGGAATCAAAGCCGCAAAAATCGGCGCGGTGCCCGGCCTGCTCGTCACGGGGGAGATTCGTTCGCGCTCCTCCGGCTAGGCTCTCGATACTCCGCCCCCGGCCGCCAGGGTGCGTAGATGAAGGGCGGCCAGGGCATCGGCTAATGATCTCGCCCCGCTTCGCAGGCAATGCGCCCAATCGAGGGCCGCGCAGCCCAACAGCCGCGGAAGATTGTCTGAACTGCCCGGAATTCCCAAAATTCCGCATTCCACGGTGCGGTACGCCCAGGGGGACGTGCAGGGCCATTTGCCTCGGAAAATGCCCATATTCGCAAATCGATTTATTCGTGGGCAATAGCCGGTTTTTCGTTTTGAGGTTAATTTAAAAAATTCCCTTGACCTTGTTCGCTCGCAGGCCACATAATTTCAATCCGAATCAGTTTATCGATTTTTGAGGCACGGTATCGTTCGCGACCGCGTGGTGTACAACCGTCCGTGGACGGCGCGATCGTTCATCTGTCTTGCTCCGAATCTCGTACAGCTTGGCAGCCGATGGGGGGTTGTTCCGATGACGCGTTTTCCTGGATTTAGGCCGGCGTTCGCATGCTTGGGGTTACTGATCGCGGCCCTGCTGTTGTGGCAACCGCTCGCTTTGGCGCAAGCGACCACGGGTTCTGTGTCCGGTGTGGTAAAGGACAATACGGGCGCACTGATCCCCGGAGCCACGGTCGTGGTGACCAACTTGGACAATAATTCCGAGCGCAAGACGACCAGTAACAGCACCGGTGCGTTTTTCTTGTCCGGGATCACGGCGGGCCTCAGGTACCAGGTGCGGGTGGAAATGGAGGGCTTTTCCCCTTGGCAATCGCAGCCGTTCGCGCTGCGGTCCGGGGACCAGATTCCCTTCTCCGATATCCGCATGCAACTGGAGACCACCGTCGTCTCGGTGACCGTGGAAGCCGCCGATAACCAGGCGGAGAAACCTCTGGATACGCCGGAGCGCAGCGATGTGATTACGGCCGAGGATCTGGATACGCTGGCCATCGTGGGCCGCGACGCAACGGAGTTGATCGGGATGCTGCCTGGATTCGCCCTGGCCAGCAACCAGGTCAACAACCAGGGACCGAACACCTCCGTGGTGGGCATGAGCGGTCCTACCGGCTCCTATTCCGCCAATGGCGCCGGGCCTAACGGGCTGGCGACCGTACTCGACGGCGTCTCCCTACAGGATATCGCGAACAATTCCGGCACCGTACAACAGGTGAATCAGGAAATGATTCAGGATATCAAGGCCGTCACCTCGAACTTCAGCGCCGAATACGCGAAGGGCCCCGCGGTGCTGAGCGCTAACACCAAGGCGGGCGGAACCTCGTATCACGGCGACGCATACATGTATTTCCGCGATACCGCCATGAACTCCAACGACTGGTATAACAACTATCTCCAGCAGACTCGCCCCCCCGGAACCTATTATTATCCCGGCGGCCAAGTTGGCGGTCCGCTGTGGATTCCAGGGACACGTTTCGGGCGGAAAAACAAGAAACTTTTTTTCTTTGTAGGTTACGAGTATTACAACCAGAATTTTTCACCGGAGACCCTTGGCTCGTGGGTTCCAACCATGGCCGAGCGCCAGGGCGACTTCAGCCAGCAATCACTTAACTCCGAGTTATGCGGCGCACGTCCCGACGGTCGTCAGAATCTGAATGCGGTCCAACCCATGTGTTATACGGAGAACTACCTGCCGAACGGCCCCGCCGTGGCCAACGGCAACGTGGCTCAATATGCCAACGCTTCTGGCGTGGCGCTGGTCAACTGGCTGCCTCTGCCCAGTGCGGATCCGTTTGTCAACGAGCAAGGGTATAACTACATCCAGCAGGTCATCCAGACACAAAACGGGTCGGTCTTTCATGCTCGGGTGGACTTTGATCTGGACGACTACAACAAGCTTTATGCCACCTATGGCCGTCAGTCTCAAATCAGCCAGGAACCTGTAGCTTGGGGCTATGCTCCCTCTTGGGCCATGGAGTATCCCGGCGACGTCACATCGGGCGACATTTCTAACATTTTCTCCCTGCACTATACGCGCATCATCGGCTCCGCCATAACCAACGAGGCCACCGCCTCCATGTCTTTCATCAGTAACCCCGGCAATATGGGCAACCCCAAAGCGGCCAGCCGGTTCTTCATGAATAACTACAACTGTTCCAATACGGCCCTGCGCGCCTCGGCCTCATGCGGCAATTCCGGCAACGATATCTTTAGCTACCTGGGTGAATACAAGAGCAACGGAGACTATTCCGTGCCCGCCCTCTCCGACTACGGCTCGCTGGGCTATCCCAACATGCTGATGCCGGGCGGCTTCTACAACAATCAAGTCAAGATGAAGAAGGCCGTGCCCACGCTCGCCGACACGGTGAACGTGTTTAAGGGACAGCATAACTTCTCCTTTGGCCTTTATGGCGAGCGGGGCATCCTGAACGGGGATGCAGATTATGGCTCGGCATTCCCCCAGGGCGAGTACAATTTCAGCCCCGGCAATGGCTTCTATGAGTTCAACAGCACTCAAGGGCAGCCCTTCGCCAACGCCTCGAACGTAAGTTGCGAGAGTCCCGATCCCATGGGCACTGCCCGGCTCTCGGGCGCCGCCGACTTCGGATCCTGCATCAACCCCGTGGGCATGATGTACATGGGCTACGCCGACAGCTTTACCCAGACCAATTTCACCCCCGTCGTCGACATGCAGTACACCACCGTGGCCGCGTTCATCAACGATTCCTGGAAGATTCATCGCTTGACGCTGATAGCCGGCGCACGCGCAGAGCACCTTGGACCATGGATCGACCGCCACGGCAATGGCTTGGCCACCTTCTCCCCCTCGCTCTACGACAGCCAATGTTCCAACGACGACGCGATCTCAACCGGACCCGCCATTCTGCGCAAATGCTCCAGCCAGGCCTTGCCCGGAATTACATGGCACTCTGCTAACTCAGCCATCACCAACTCGGTGAACTCTCCTTCCGAGATTTACTTCTCGCCGCGTCTCGGCCTGTCATTGGATGTCTTTGGCAAGGGCAAGACGGTGCTGCGCGGCGGCTGGGGTATTTATCGCAACCAGGAAGCGTTCAGCCCTTATGCGCTGGCCGGCGCCACCGCGCAGGGTTACAAGACGAGCAACAGTGTGGGACAGGAAAACTTTGCCCTGGTCGACAATCAGACCCCGATCAACCCTCCCGATATCGACGTGGAAACGCTCAGTCAAGTGGATACCAAGCGGCCCATCTATTATCAGTTCAACGTGGCCATCGACCAGCACTTGCCCGACAAGTGGTTTTTCAAGAATTCGCTATTGGAGATTGCCTACGTCGGAAGCCAAAGCAGATACTTGCCTAGCTACAATGCGGGCGGCATTACCACCGGGTCAGCCCCAGGCGTTACCAATTCGGGCGTCAATGGCTATAACGGCGCTTCGGATCTGAACGTGATCCCCTTGGGCACATTTTTCGGCTCCACGTACTCCCCTGGCGAAATTCCCGCCGATGTCTCTGCGGGAAGCACCTCGACGAGCGCCAGCCTCGGCGGTCTGTCCACCCGGCAGACGGACTTTTTCCGGACGTATCCTTTCTATCAGCACCTCTATTCGCTCAATCACACCTTTTACGCCAACTACAACAGCCTCCAGGTCTCATGGAACAAGTCGGTGGGAATGGTGAGTTGGGGCGCCAATTACACCTTCTCCAAGGATCTTGCGACCGCCGCGTCTTACAGCAACGCCCTCGCCGATCCCATCAATCTGCGCAACGATTACAATCCGGCGACCTTCGATCGCTCGCAGGTCGCCAACCTTCATTTCCTTGTCAATTTGAAAAAGGCTTATAAGGGCAGCAATCACGTGCTGGCCACTGTTGCCAACGGATGGCAGATTTCTGGTGTTTTCACCATGCAGAGCGGTCCCGACCTGCCCTCTGAGCAGGGCGAAAACTTCGGGTTTGGGTCTGGTACGATTCACGCCACTCAAGTTTCGTTGGAAACCCAGGGCGGGGGCTCGAACCAGGATCACAACTGCGCTAGCACCTATGGCATCCCGGCCGACACGAACGGCGCCACCCATTGCGTGTTGAACCTCAACTCGGTCGTCTGGATGGGAAGCCCCGATTATGAGTTGATGCCGACCGTCACAGGAAACCCTAAGGCTGGCCTCAAGAAGAATCAGTACATCAATCCAACGGCATTCGGAGTTCCGCTGCCAGGAAGCCCCACGTCGGGTCCCTATGCGCTCTCATCCAACCCCACCGGACAGGGGCAATATCGCCTCCCCTATATTCACGGCCCAGCGTACATGAAGGATGATATGTCGCTCTTCAAGGGCTTTTCGATGGGAGCAGGAAGGGGTCTGGAATTAAGGGGTTCCGCCTTCAATTTCCTCAATCACCCCTTGGTCTCTTTCAACAACAACGACCCCTCTAATCTGGAGTTGGGAAACCTGCTGAACGCCATTCCGGGACAAGCCCTTACGAATTCAGAACTGGGGTACAAGAACTTCGGGGTTGCAAATATCAAGTACGGATCCCGCATGCTGGAACTGAGTGGCAAGTTTACGTTTTGACGAATGGCCCCGCCGACCGGCCAGCTCAACGCCGGGTAGCCCTGGAAGGCATCGATAACCGGCAGTAAATCTGCCGGCCAGGCGGGGAAAGCAAGAGGATAGCCGGTGGGCTAGCCTCAAAATGCGAGCAGGCGATAACGCTTCTCGCCAAGGATTATGCAAAGGGATTGTTGGGGAGGGTTCTCATGGCTATCGGGATTGTAGCGGGTTTTCGCCGGCTGAAGCGTGCCGGGGTCTGTTCACTGGCAGGAATGCTGATATTTTGCGCAGCCGCAGTGGGTCAGGCTCCGCTGGTGAGCGTAGGTTCGGTGGTTCCCATTCCTTACAACAATGTGATGAACCAGATCTACAAGATCCTCTTCTATAAGGGGAATGTGCTGGCCCTGGACGCTGGCGCCGACGTGCTCTATCAATTGCCGCCCGGCGCAACGATTTGGAATAACATCAGCGGACCCGGACGAAGCTCGTGTGGGCTCGGGGGCGGCTACAACTCCCAAAGTATGGCTATCGACGCCATGGGCACCCTCTACATTTCCGTTACGAATCCCCCTTCCTGCGCCTCGACTGCCCTCT
>Ga0326728_10023157_pt1 | contig 11423 bp, 5 predicted proteins | sample MB3enrmetagenome_FD_207602 | JGI IMG/M metagenome (GOLD analysis project Ga0326728, IMG submission 207602) | Lab enriched peat soil microbial communities from McLean, Ithaca, NY, United States - MB31MN | ecosystem: Environmental > Terrestrial > Soil > Wetlands > Peat | place: USA: New York... | reverse complement strand
TCCCGCACACGGCATGCATAGCACAAGCCCAGACAAATTGGAAAAGTTATTTCTTACCAACCCCTAAGCCCCATAGGAAGAGCACCCTCAGGCGGCCCGACTTTGAGAAGAGGGAAGCGGGGATTAGCAGCAAGGTGAGCATTCCCACGTAGGGGTAGCGAGGGAAGCCAGGTAGTGAGTCCACGGCTTCTGACAACAACGTCCGTGGAGGGATCGGTCCATAGACTAGGATCTGTGCCAGCGAGAGCCCGCCCGGGCGACGCGGTCCAAGCGTCTGTAGCTCAAAGCTGGGCAGTAGCTGAACTGCAGCCAAAGAAATTCCCAGCGCGAGGCCCGCGACAGCTAGTCCGCCTACAATCAGAGGTCGCTTCCAACCACGCTCCGTGACTGCCATAACCGCCAGGCGAAAAACTATGTATGCGCCGAAGGCGTGCATCGAATATGTCCAGGTCTGGGGATAACCAGCAAGGATCGGCATCGCTACCGCGACCGCAAGCAGCCCTGCCCAGCGCTTTCGGACATCGTCGCATAGCTTTTCCACAGCAATAAAGCCGACCGGTAGCCAGACGAGGGCTTCGATCGCTGGCGTAAACCACATGGCCTGCGAGGCGACGAAGCCGGAGAACGCGAACGTGGTGGCGGCAACCAGCGCCCCGGCGCGGCTGAGGGAAATGACGCGTCCGTACGCGTATGTGAACAGACCCGCCAGAAACAGATGAAGGACGGCGATCGCCTCGATCGCCACCGCCGTCGGAAGCAGCAGGTACGGGAAGTTCAGTGGGTAGAAGATGCCGTACAGGACGGAGGCAAGAAACGGCTGGCCGCAGAACTGGTACGGATTCCACAGCGGAACGTAGCCGGCGCGCACCCACTGCGAGGCCAAGTGCGCCATTGGGTAGATCTGTTTGTAAAGGTCGCCTTCGGCTGGGTGGGAACCCGCCGGCAGAATGAGACGAAAATACCAGAAACCCACCGCTCCGGTGAACAGAGCGGTTGCTATCACCCAGTCGCGGATTGATCTCCCTGACATCTTCTTCCGTCGGACGCGCTAAGGTGGAAGGTGGCTCCTACGCGTCAAAGATCACGCGGGCGCGAGTACACCGGCGCGGCAGGTGCAACCTATTTTCATGTACCCGAAGCTGCGCATCCGCTCTTTGCGGCCTTCTATGCTTGATAGAGACTTGCCACAAAGCCGAAAGCGATCCCAGCCAACGCTGTCAGCGTTATGCCAGCACCAAGCTCAAAGCTCAGCGGTCGGTAACTAAAGGCGATGGTGTGATGTCCGGCGGGCACGGGAACGCCACGAAACAGGTAATTGGCGCGATAGGTTCGCTGCGGCTGGCCGTCCAACGTTGCGTTCCAACCAGGATAGAAGGTATCGGTTAAAACGAGGTAACCTGGAGAGGAATCGTCTGTCTCAATTGTCGCATCAGTTGCCGAATAGCTGGTGATGCGAACCTCGGTTATCGCAATGGGACGCGGATAGCCTGCCGCTAGCCGCTCGGTTGTATCCTCGCCCTTCTCGATGACCACGTCCACTCTTGAGTTGAAGTCGGGGGCGGCAACCGCCTGCAACGCCTCATCGCCTGTCCCCACGACCTGCCAATTATGGGCGACATAGGCACGTGGCAGCGCGCCAGGATTTTCGAAGACGACGTACCGTCCTGACTTGGGCTGGAACGCGAGCCGCCATGGCGACCCCGCAGCCGTAAGTGTCGCCGTCAACGGTGAAAACGCGGCGTGCTCAACGACGTAGCGCACGCTCATCAGGTCGAGCAGTCGAAGCGCCTTAGCGGACGGGTCCACTTCGAGAAAGCCGACGAAGGGGTACGGGTCCGGAGCCGATTGGAATCGCATGTCGATGAGCCTGTACAGCTTTCCGTACCGTTCCAGGGTTAGCCCTTCATAGTCGGTGATCGAGAAGATTTCCCGCAGTGTTCCCTGCTTGGGCATAACAGGAAGATCCCCGCGCCACGCGTGCATGTACGTGCGGTACAAGCCCTGATGCTCCTTGATGAAGTCGAGAACTTCCCGTTCCGAGTCGAACACCCTAGTATCATGGAACGGATGCATCGTGCGGTTGCTTGTGGCGGAGAAGAGATCCCATACCAGCAAGCCGATGAGCCCGCTGACAAAGAGGTACCGCACACGCGGCTTCCGCATCAGGAACACCCCCCACAGTAGCGCTATCCCAATCGCGATATAGACCCGACTTTGGGTCGGCATGTCCACTAACAACAGCGCGGCCGCCCCGACGACCGTTGCGACTGCCGTCGCTGCCAGCAAATGCCGGCGTTCCGATACGCTGGTGCCGGCCCGGCAAATTATGTCGAAGGTAACCCCGCTCAGTACCGACCCGGCGAACGCGTATAGAAACAAGATGCAGGACGGCCCGCGAAACCATGCGCCGCCGGGGAGCATCTGGAAGACAGCAAACACGGGCGTGTACGTAAGCGCGACGGCTATGCTCCACGCCCCCAAGCCCCACAGAAAGACCACCCTCAGGCGCCGCGACCTTGAAAAGAATTGGCAGAAGGAGGCCGGAATCAGCAGCAGCGTGAGCATTCCCACATAGGACGGGCCAGGGAAGCCAGGGAAGCTAGGTAGTGAGTCCACGGACTCTGACAACAACCTCCGTGGAGGGACCGGCCCATAGACTAGGATCTGTGCCAGCGAGAGCCCGCCCGGGCGCCGCGGCCCAAGCAGTTGTAGCTCAAAACTCGGCAACAGCTGGACCGCCGCCAGCAAGAGCCCCAGGGCGAAACCAACGACGATGAGCCCCCCCACCGGAAGAAGCCGTTGCCGGTCCTCCTTTCGCGACGCCATCATCGCCAGTCGAAAAGCGACGTATGCGCCAATCGCGTGCATGGAGTACGTCCAGGTTTGCAGCCAGCCGGCCAGGATTGGCATCGCCACCGCGACAGCAAGCAGGACAGCCCATCGGAACCGCGGTTGATCGCACAGCTTCTCTGCCGCGATGAAAGCGACTGGAAGCCAGACGACGGCTCCGATGGCAGGTGTGAACCACGCGGCTTGCGTGGCCACAAAGCCGGAGAGCATGAACGTGACGCCGGAAACACCTGCGGCAATGCGGTTCAACTGAATCACCCTCCCGTACAGATAGGTAAACAGGCCGGCCAAAAATATGTGCAGGGTGATTACGACCTCTAAGCCTAGTGCCGTAGGCAGGATGATCAAGAACGGAGCGTTCAAAGGATAAAAGATTCCGTACAAAACCGACGCCAGGAATGGTTGTCCGCAGAACTGGAAGGGATTCCACAACGGCAAGTATCCGGCGCGCGCCCACTGCGCCGCCCGGAATGTCATGGGGTAGATCTGCTCGTAGAGGTCGCCGCCGGGATCTGTGGCGGGGAGAATGAGACGAAAATACCAGAAACCCACTGCTCCGGTGAACAGAGCGGCTACTACGACCCAGTCGCGGATTGATCTCCCTGACATCTTCTTCCGTGAGACGCGCTAAGGTGGAAGGTGGCTCCTGCGCGTCAAAGATCACGCGGGCACGAGCTCACGAGCGCGGCTGGTCTTGAGGTAAGTGGCCAGCTTCTCGCCATAGCTACCCACACGGTCGCCCTTATCCCTGGGGTTGCTGGCAGTCGCGGCGTCGCTGCGCCACAACAGCATGCGGAGCGCCAGGCGCCGACGGCGGTTCGCACACCTGCATAGCCGTTCCTCAGGGCTGAGGGCTCCGACGGGGACCCGTGTCGGTGACGGCCGGTATTCTCGTCAGAGAGAGGATCCCTGCTGCATAGACGACAACCGCCACAAACATCACCAGCCTGAATCCCATAACCATCGAGAGAATCGTGGTCAGAATCGAGCTGGCTACCGAGAAGAACCCGTTGACCGCCCAGCTCCAAGCGATGAACTCCTGTCGATACTCCGTCACGGCCGCAATGCGCTGGAGCCCGACCGGCATGAAGGTCCCGAGGATCAAGCCGAGCGGAGCAATAAACGTAATCGCCAGGGCGATTCGCACAGGAAGAGGTGCGCCGACGAAGGCGTTGATGGCTGGGCTCAGGCCGAACTCATAGAAAAGCATGAGCCCGCTGAGGCAGGCCAGCAACACCATCAACGTCCGGTTCTGGCCCCGATGATACGCGCCACTGGCGAGGCTGCCGAGGCCCGTGAAGACGAGCAGCGCGAACAGAGTCACTGTCAGCGAGTACGTGGGGTAGCCCAGAAACAGCGTGAGCTTCTGGATGAGGCTGATCTCGAAAAACATGAAGCCGAGCCCAAGCGCGGCGAAATACACCGCCGCGTAGCCCTTGTACGGGATCTGCGCCCACGTGCTTCGGATGGCCACAAACGGCAGCAGCAGAAACGTGCCAGCGAACAGGACGACAAAGGCCAAGAGGATCACCAACACCCGTTCTCCTTTGGCATCCTCCATGTCGAAGGCAGACCCGGGGACAGGATCGGCTCCCCAGATCGCGTCGGTGAACCGAGCGAAATGCCAGAAGAACGGGGAATCGTCGGTGATCGGCCGCACGTCGTACCGATGTGCGGCATACCACTGCTGCAACTGCGCGTCCGGCAACGTGATCACTGGACTCACCGGGCCGCGGGCGGAAGGATCGCCAGGTACATAGCGAATCTTGCTGCCTGTTACCGCCTGCGCGTTTTGCACGAACCGCTGGATCTCCCCGGGTGTGAATTCCGACGCCTTCAGGAGGATGACCGCGCCCGTAGCGATGGCCGGTACCGTCCCGACCAACACGTGCTTGCCGAAGTCCGGGATCCCTGCCGCCCGGAACGCCGCCCGCGCGGTCCCCAAATATCGCGAGGTCCGATTCGGTTTCCGCTCGAAATCAACTTCGCCGAATTGCATGCAGATTACACCATCGGGGGTGAGGTGGCGCAGGCTCTCCTCAATCATCTCCTCTGTGTACAGGTAGCTCTCCGAGAGCACGTACGCGCCCGCGGTGGCGGCGTTCATCGCCGAATAGCTGTCAGGCGCGACGAACCAGATCAGATCGTATTTGCTCCTGTCGCGGCTCATGTATGAGCGCCCCTCATCATTGAGCAGCGTGACACGCGGATTTTGTGGCAAGTGGCCGCTGAAATCGGCGAAATAGGTGGTGAGCAGGGATACCGTCACCGGATTCAACTCGACTGCCGTGATGTGCACCGCTCCAAAGTAGAGGGACGCAAGGATCTCGTGTCCTCCGGCCGAACCAATGATGAGCACCTTGGGATTCGGTTTCAGGACGCGGAAGGGGTAGGATCGTACGTCGCTGTCGAACCGTCCCTGCGTGGCGATGTTTCCGTCGAATCGGTTGAGCACGGAACCGATCGTGCCATCATGGTTGATGATGTACCGCGCCGCGCGCTTGTCACGCGTGCTCACATCGACGCGGAACACGGGGCTCCAACGAGAGAACAGCACTTCCGAGGCACCTGCCCGTTGTGGGCTCATGGTCTTGACCGCGTCGGGAATGGGATCGGGCAGGACCGACGAACGGAGTGCAACAGCGAGCAGCACGAGTGAGATGGGAACGCCAATACGGAGAAGAGGTCGCACACTTGTGGCTGCTAGTCGCATGCCGGTGGCGACGAAGAGAAAGCCACTCAGAAAAATGCACCCGGGCGGCGTGAGCGTGTAAATCAGTGGCACGCATGACACGCAGCCAAGTCCCGCGCCGGCCAAATCGGCACAGTATAGTCGGTTGATGTCGCCAGGTCGGGTTCCAAAGAGCGTTGCGATGATAAGTCCCGCCATTAGAAAAGGCGTAAAGAGGAACGTGCAGATCACGGCGAGTTTCAGCAGCTCGATCGGGCTCTCAGCGAGCCGAAACGCATTCAGCTGCAGGTCGGCTATCACCACGTAGCCGATTGCCACTACCGATCCGCCCACAACGCAGCATATCGGGATCAGGCGATCGACCTGCACGCGACGCAGTCGCTTGGAGACAGCTACGGCCACTCCGCCCGCGCCGATGCCGAGTAGCGAAATCCCGATCACGAGATAGCTGAAGTAGTAGAAGAGCTTGAACGAGAAGACGCGCGTGTAGCTGATCTCCAGCAGGATCGCGGCAAGCGATACGAGGAAGATTTCCAGATAGAATCGTTTCTCGCGCATCAGCATGGCCTGCATTGTCCGAACACGAGTGGTCTAGGCAGCGCTCCGCTCCGGCTGCGAGGTCGTGGCTACTGCGGCTCGCGCCGGGCCGAGCAGCGCCGCGACGCCGACCACGTAGACGCCGAGGGCCACCAGGTTCACGAGGCGGAAGCCGATGCTGATCGCCAACACGATGCACAGGATCGAACCCACTACCGAGGCGACGCCGTTGGCGGCCCAGGCCCAGGCGATCACCTGCGGCGCGCTCGCGCTCAACACCCGCATCCCCACCGGCAAGAACGCACCCATGATCAGACCCGCCGGGGCCAGCAGCACCGCCGCGACCGCAATGCGCACCGCCAAGGCGTTGCCGAGAAAGAGATTGAAGATCGCCGGCAAGCCTTCGATGTAGGCCACGTTGACGACGCATAAGGCCACGACGAGCAGCAGTAAGGCCCGCCGTGCATCGGCGAGCAACCGCAGCCGCCCACTAAGAAAGCTGCCGGTGCCGGACGACAGCAGCAGCGTGAACAGAATCACGGACAGTGAGAACACCGGCGACCCGAGGAACAGCGTGAAGCGCTGGATGTAGCTGATCTCGATGAAGATGAATCCAATGCCGAGACAGCCGAAGTAGAGCAGATAGCGCCACCGCCCTTTTCCCGCTTCGCCGAAGCCGACGCGGAACAACGGCGCCACGATCAGCAGCACGGCGAAGATCACTGACTGCACGAGGATCGCCACCAGCACCAACTGGCCGGAGGCAAACGTGTAGTCGGCCTGCCGCCGCGTGGCCTCCAGGAGGCTGCGCCACTTCAGGAAGTTGAAGAAGAACGGCCGATCATCGGTGGTAGGTGAGAGATCGAACCACTGCTGCGCCAGATAGCGATCGCGCTCTGCCGCGCTCCGCATGATGAGATCCTCGGCTGGCGTGCCCAAACGTTCACCCGGTAGATACCACGGCTCGAAGCCCTCGCTCGACGCGTATCCCTTGACGCGCGCCACCTCCTGCTCCGAAAAGGGGGAACGGCGCACCAGCACGCTGAAGATCGAGAGCAGCGAGTTGCGGACCCTGGCCATCATCACGACGATGTGCCGTGACGGATCGTCCAGACCCGTCTGGCGCAACGCTTCGGTGGCTACGGAGAGGAGCCGCAGCACCTGGCGTGGCGCCACGTCTGCCGATTGCGCGTCACCGCGAACGATCGCCACCATGCCGTCCGGGCTCAAATGATCGAGATACTCCCGCATCGCCTCCACGGTGTAGAGGTAACTCTCCGACAGGACATACGCCCCCGAGTAGATCGCCGCCAGTGTGTCGATACCGGTGATCTGAATCAAGTCGTACCGCTGGCCGCCCCGACGTACGAAATTCCGCCCCTCGTCCACCAATAGGGTTACGTCCGGGCGGTTGAACAGGTTGCCGTTGTACTCGGCGAACTCATGCGCCAGCACGTCCACGGTCGCCGGATTGAGCTCGATGCCGGTGACGTGCCGCGCATGGCCGCGCAGCGCCGTCAGCACATCCACTCCGCCGCCGACCCCGATCACCAGCACCTGAGGAGCGGGGAGCATCAAGTAGGGCAGGCGGAGCAACGAGTGATCCAGCATCTCGACGTTCGCGAAGTCGCCATCGAACTTGTACATCATCGTCGAAGCATCGCCGTCGTGCGTGATGATGAGGTTCTCCGGCGGGGTGCCGGTGAAGCGTTCGCCCACGCCCCAAGCGGCGGACCGCCCGAAGCGAATCTTCAACCCGTTCCTCCCCCCGACCACGTCGACACGATAGACAGGGTTCCAGCGCGTAAAGAGCACCGCCAGCTTGCCGTCGGACAACAGGCGATGGAGAAACTTGGTGGCGGACGCCTGCGGTTCACCCAACCGCGCGAGCGGCACCCCCGCCACTACCAGCAGGGCGAGCACGGTGATGCCCCGGCGCCGCGCCGGCGCCGCCGCCCAGCCGAATGACACACTGGCCACCGCCAGCAATGCGCTGCCGAGCACAATGAGCCCCGGAGCGCCAAGCCACGCGAGCAGTGACACTGCTGCGATACAGCCGCCGCCGGCCCCGAGGAGATCGGCAGAGTAGAGCTGAGGAATCCGTTGGGGAGCATTCGCGAGAAGGATGGTGACGCACATCCCCATGGCGAAGAATGGAGCCATCACGGCCAGGTAGAGGACGCTCAGATAGAGCAGCTGCCGCACGCCCGCTGCCCGCCAACTCACGTGGCCCGCGGGAAAGAACTTCACGGGATCGAAGGGCACTTTCGCAGCTACCATCAGGCCACCGACGAGCAGCAGCGCGGCAAGCAACGACCACCCGCCCAGGGTCCGTTCCACGGCTTGGGGAGTCGTCAGCGTCGGGAAGGCGTAATAGATGGAGCCCGCGGCACCGTACCCAAGCAACGCCACGCTGATCGTCATGTACGCGAAGTGGTACCAAATGGAAAAGGAGAAGAAGCGCGTCAGCGCCACCTCCACCATCAGCGTCACAAAGGACACGAGGACCAATCCAACGTACGTTCGCCAGGCAATCGACACGGACGGCTCGCTGCTGCTGCGGTTTCTAAAATCACCTTGTCTTCACGCCGCGGCCCGCGCCGGACGCAACATCACAACGACACCGATCAGGTACATGCCAAGCGCCGCGATGTTCACGGCGCGGAAGCCGATGCTGATCGCCAACACGATGCACAGGATGGAGCCCGCGGCGTGTCGGCAAGCAGTTACAACCGGCCGCTCAGAAAGCTGCCGGCGCCGCAGGGTCGGGCGTGGCGGTCGGAGGGCCAAGCGTGACCTATTTCATGTAGCCGAGGGCGCGCATCCGCTCTTTGGCGGCCTCGTCGAGCTCATGCCGGGCGCCCGGCGCACGGCTGCTCTGCAGGTAAGCGGTCAGCTTCTGATGCATCATCATCTCGACCAGCGGGCGCTTTCCTATCAGGCTCAAAGTCTCACCCGGGTCCTTCTTGAGATCGTACAGTTCTTCGGTGTGATATTTTTTCACCACGAACTCGGGCACCGGTGGCGGGTTCGAGTAGTCGATGAACGGCGCCGGCTGGTTGACCACATACATCCACTCCGGCGTGCGCACGCCGCGGCGGATGAAGCCGACCCGGTGCACGGAATTGTCCTCCAGCCGCACCAGCTTTCCAAACGCTTCGGTGGCGGACAGGTAGGTCTCGCAATAGGTCTCCTCACCTTCCTTGTCGTTCCTGCCGTTGATCGTGGCGATCAGGGACCGGCCGTCGAGGCCGCTGGGGATCGTATAGCCTGCGAACTCCAGCACGGTGGGAAAGAGGTCGACGTTGCGCACCATCGATGCGATCCGCCCGCCTGCCGGCAGCCGGCCTGGCGCGCGCAGGATCAGAGGGATACGGAGCGAGGCGTCGTACAGGTTCTTGCCGTGGCCGAAGTAGAACTGTTCCCCCAGGCTCTGCCCGTGATCGGCGTGCAGGATGACGAGCGTGTGCTGATCGAGCCCGCCCTCGCGTAAGGCGTCCAGCAGGTGTCCCACCGCCTGGTCGGTCTTTTGCAAATCCGGATCGTACTCGCGCAGCATCTTGGCGCGCGAGTCTTCGTCGGAGAGGCTCGCGTCGGTGCGCTCGTGCGGGCCGAAGTAGTGCACCCACAGGAAGAACGGTTGCCTCGGTTGCGTGTGCAACCAGGCGATGGCGGCATCCGAAACCTTGGCGTCCTCGCGGTAGGCGTCGGCACGCCCCTTGAGGAACTGAAAGAGGCGCTGCTCGTCCACGTTGGCGTGGAACTCGCTCGGGATATGTTCCTGGACCTTCTCATTGCCGCCGACCACGCTCGGGGTGTCGAACTTCTCGTCATAGAGATCGAATCCCTGATTCAAGTGGAAGCTGGAGTCCAACGGGAACGAGCCGATGAACGCCGCCGTGGTATAGCCCTTGGACTTCAGGAACTCGGCCAGCGTGAGATTGGCGTCATCCAGCTGCTGGTAGGTTGACCTGAAGCCGTGGTGGATGGCGTACAGCCCCGTGTGCACCGAGGCAAAAGACGGCGTGGTCCAGGGGACGTCACAATACGCGTGCTCGAACAACACTCCTTCCGTGGCGAGGCGGTCGATATTCGGCGTGCGGGCGTTCTTGTAGCCGTAGCACGACAGCCGATCCGGTCTCAGCGTATCGACGCTGATCAAGAGCACATTCACGGGGCCCCTCGGCGCGTGCGAGCACGCCAGCGGGAGCGTTGCGAGCAGAAACAGCACGGAGGGCAACATCTCACGGGCGCGGCAGCCAAAAGGCCGAGACCTACAGACGCCTGACAACGGAGACATCAAATACCTTTCGTTCACGGTCACTCTGTCGCCTACGGGCACTAGGGTCAATAGCCGCAAGCGCCGCGCTCCCGGTAGCGTGACGGTGTAGAGCAGGGGCACGCAGGACGCGCACCCGAGACAGGCCCCCACCAGACCGGCAAAGTAGCTTGTTCAACGCAACATCTCGCCGGTTGTTCAGGCATCAGCCGGCTGCCGCAACCCGATCGGGCGCTGACGCGCCCGCGGCCGATTGCTCGGGCACGGGAGTCCGCAGGAGGGCGGCGATCCCGATCACGTAGACGCCGGCCGCCGCCAGGAGCACCAGCTTGAAGCCGATTGTCATCGACAGGACCGTAGCCAGGATCGAGCTGATGACCGAGAAAAACCCGTTCACCGCCCAAGCCCAAGCCACATACTCCTTCTTATACTCGGTAAACGCGGCGATGGTCTGCAGGCCCAGTGGCATGAACGCGCCGAGGCAAGTCCCCAACGGCACCACGAAGAGAATAGCTAAGGCCACGCGCAAGGGGAGTGGAGAGCCGACAAAACGGCCGACGATTGGCCCCAGTCCAAACTGGTAGAAGAGCACCATTGCGATGAGCGCCGCGCCGAGCCCCAGGAACGTCCAATGGCGCCGCGTGGAGTACCGCGCGCTGAGCAGGCTGCCGATGCCGGTGGATACCAGAAGGGCGAATAGGGTAACGGTCAGGGAGTAGGTCGGGTAACCGAGGAAGAGTGTCAGCATCTGGATCAAGCAGACCTCGAAAAACATGAAGCCGATCCCCAACGCCGCGAAATATACGGCCGCATTGCGCTTATAGGGGATGAGTCTCCAGGTGTCGCGCAGCGTGACGAGAGGCAAGAGCAGGAACACTAAGGCGAAGACCGTCACAAATCCCAGCAAGACGAGCAGCACCCGTTCCCCAGTTGCATCTTCCATGTCCCACACGCCGGCTGTCGGTTTCCGAAGGGCATCGCGGAAGCGCGCGAAGTGCCAAAAAAAGGGAGAGTCGTCGGTCACCGGTCCGATCTGATAGGGATACTCCTTGTACCACTCGACCA
>Ga0326728_10023156_pt1 | contig 11423 bp, 8 predicted proteins | sample MB3enrmetagenome_FD_207602 | JGI IMG/M metagenome (GOLD analysis project Ga0326728, IMG submission 207602) | Lab enriched peat soil microbial communities from McLean, Ithaca, NY, United States - MB31MN | ecosystem: Environmental > Terrestrial > Soil > Wetlands > Peat | place: USA: New York... | reverse complement strand
TCTCTTCGCTCTTGCCGGGGTCGAGAGCTGCCGTCTCTTCGGCCCGCTCAAACGCCGTTAACACTTTCCCGCGAATCAGGTCCGCGTCGTCCAGCGATTCGAGTCCGGGCGCAACGCGCCGCCAATCGTCATGTCCGAAGTAATTGTATTGAATGCCAGTAGCAAGGAGGAGGAAATCGTAGGGCAGTTGATGTTGCTTCAGGTGAATCAGCCGCCGGGCCGAGTCTATCGCCGTCACTTCATCCTGCAGCACCTCCACATTTCGCTGCCGGCTGACAATCGACCGCAGGGGAACGGCAATCTCGTCCGCGGAGAGCAGGCCCGTAGCCACCTGATAGAGCATAGGACGAAATAGATGGTAGTTCCGTTTGTCGATCAGGACCACGTTCACTGCTGCGCCCGCCAGCGCACGTGTCGCGAATAGGCCGCCGAATCCCCCACCGACGATCACCACCCGGGGTGCGGACATACACCAACAGCCTCCTCAGTCGCAATTTGGCGATTCCCTTTAACTTGTTCAATTCTATTATCGGGATGGGCGAAAGTAAATCAACTTACCAGATATTCGCGTACCAAGCTCCTCCCTCCCGGGAGCCGAAGCCTGCGCGCAGCGCCTTGGACTGCGTCCGCACCCTTTGCGCCCGGCCAGGGTGAATAACCGCAGGCATGCTTTTCTCTGTGGTCCTCTGTGCCTCAGTGGTGAATTGTTTTGCACTTCTGCGGGGCAAAAACCCCAAACTTTCCCTTTCAACTTTTCGCGTCGTTCCCTTAAAATGACAATCATGCCTGCCAAAGAGAAAATCATCGTGGCACTGGATGTCCCTAGCGCCGAGGCCGCATTGCGTGTTGCCCATGAGCTTCAGGGCCATGTGGGAATGTTCAAAGTGGGAATGGAGCTTTTTACGGCGGAGGGCCCGCGGGTGGCGCGCAACCTCCTGGCCGAGGGCAACCGGGTTTTTCTGGATCTTAAATTCCACGATATTCCCAACACCGTCCGCGCCGCCGCGCAGCAGGCGGGGATGCTGGGGGTTGACCAGCTGACCGTGCATGCCGGGGGCGGGAGCAGGATGCTGGCCGGTGCCGTGGAGGGCGTGCGCGCCGCGGCCAATGCCCGAGGCACGCCTGGGGCCACGCGGGTGCTGGCGGTGACCGCCCTCACCAGCCTCAGCGCGGAGGACCTGGCGGAAGTGGGATTCCAGGGCTCTCCCCAAGAGGTCGTGGTGCGCCTCGCGCGGCTGGCGCAGGCGGCGGGCGCGGACGGGGTCATCGCCTCCCCGCGCGAAATTGCCGCTATTCGCGAGGCTTGTGGCCGCAACTTCCTGATCGTCACGCCCGGCATCCGCCCCGCGGCGGGGGCGAGTGATGACCAGGCGCGCACCGCCACTCCCCATAGCGCCATCCGTGCCGGGGCGGATTACCTGGTGATTGGACGGCCCATTACCGCCGCGGCAGATCCCGCCGCCGCCGCGGATGCCATCGCCGCGGAGATGGAGAAGGCACTATGACCGAAAACGAAATCCTCGATATCTTTCGCCAGCATTCCGCCCTTCTGGAAGGGCACTTCATACTTTCTTCCGGCCTGCACAGTGACCGCTACGTGCAATGCGCGCTGGTGCTTCAGTATCCGCGCGTGGCGGAGCAATTGTGCTCTCAGTTGGCTGACCAGTTGCGCGATTTGAAGCCCGCCGTGGTGGCGGCGCCGGCGCTGGGGGGAGTTCTGGTGGCGCATGAAGTGGCGCGCGCCCTCGGGGTGCGCTCTATTTTCACCGAGCGGCAGGAGGGCGCCATGACCCTGCGGCGCGGCTTCAGCCTCGAGCCCGGTGAGTCCACCCTGGTGGTGGAAGACGTCATCACCACGGGACTTTCCACCCGCGAGACCATTCAATGCATCGAGCAGGCGGGCGGCAAAGTGGTGGGGGCAGGATCGCTCATCGACCGCAGCGGCGGCACCGCGGACCTGGGCCTGCCCAAAGCCTCATTGATCACCCTGAAGATCCAAAATTACCATCCCGCCGAATGCCCACTATGCCAGGCAGGAATTCCCGCCGTAAAACCCGGAAGCCGGACGAAGAAATGATCGGGAGATCGGGGGATCGGTGCCCGTAGCGCGTCCCCCGTCTTGGGGTCCGCGGTCTGGAGTTTCTACATTTTTCAGGCGGCAAGCAAACACGGCGAGGCCCATTTTCGGTGGTTAGGGCGTTATGGTCAAAGTGCCCGACGTAGCAGTACGAGCGTCGATTACTAAACCCTTCCCTTCACCACGAACACAGGCCTGGACGGAGCAAGGAGGCAGACAGCGTGCTTATTGCGTTCCGCGCCGATCACTGCACGCGGCTGCGTGAGGGTTGGTAGGAGGGTTACCATCTTTGCTGCACAGTTCCATCCGGCTGGGCAACGCAATAAAGACAGGCCGCCGAGGAACGTTAGTGATATTCTCAGTGCCCGCTTTCGGCGTGAGGGAATATTGAACAGTCCTGCAACGACCATTGATCATTCGAGTCACTATGGCAACGAGTGGTGAAAACCTACCCTCTAGTCCCCACCCCAAGCTGTCCAAAAAGCAGTACCTCCAGTGCATATTGACTTTTTTAGGCACGATAACGATTCCCGCCGTGTACGTCATGACAGTTGGAGTGTACGAGACACTGCCTCTGATGTTCGATCTGATTTTAGTAGTAGCGATTCCTGTGTTTGCCTGGGCTTCATTTCGCCAACTCCGCAATGGGTACACACCCCCCGAACCACACCGAAAGCACTACCGCGCTAGAATTCTAGGTGCTTGGGCGCTGGGCCTTCTGGTTTTCGCGGTGTATGCTACCCGGAATACCCAATTAAAAAGCGTGGGGTTTGACTTTAGGAGCATTAACGTCTTCGTCGGCTGGTGTCTGTTGCTAGCGATCGGATCGGCCCCCATTTTCACCTTATTTCGCTGGATGGGAGCACGAGGCTGGTTGCCTCCCTCCCCACGGTTTACTCTATTCCCCGAAAACCGTTCCCAAAGACTAGTCTGCTTGTTTCTTGTAGCCCCTACCATGGGATTCTGCGAGGAACTGGTGTATCGCAGTTATGTTCTCAGTGAAATATCACACTGGTTCAAAGGCTGTCCGACGCTGATCAGCCTCTTCCTCTCGTGCATTTTATTTGCGCTAACCCACATGGCCGGGGGTCCTAGCGCATTTCTCCAGAGCTTCTTGGCTGGAGCACTACTGGCTTGGCCCGTGGTGTACTCCGGAACCCTGTATCCATCAATCGTAATCCACACACTTTATGATGCCTTTGTACTGGCCTGGCTCGGGCCTAAGCTCGCTCGGCAAGCCACAGGTTCGTCACCTTCACTGATTTAGCTCACAGGAGCTATTTCTGTGTTGCCGTCATCGAGAGACGACCGGCGTCATTACTGCGTTCAGAATGCAGGTAGCCATCTCCTCACAGCGGCGAGCTTTGCCGCCACTTGCCGATAGTCACCAAATCGTACATCTGGTCTGCGGTTTGATCGCTGAGGCTTCGGTGGGGGGGACGCGCCCATCGGAAACATAGAAACTCCAGATGCCGGCTGGAAGCCGGCGCTGCCTCTGAAATTAGGACACCACCAAGGTTTCGGCTAATGTGCAGGATGTGATCTTGAGAATCGAGCAGGTAGAGCAGCAATCTTCGCACTGTGTGAGACGGCACTTCCGCATCATGAGCGATGTCGGAAGGCGTCGGTGGGCGTGACCCGGGGGGCATTATCAGCGCGAATTACGGTCTGCTGATTTTCTCCTAAGCGATTGTAATTAAACATCGACTTTAGTCGTTTGCATGATATACTTGCATTCGTACGGCAGAATTGACTTGCATTGACATGACATAATATACTTGTAGTTACACAGCACAATACACTTGTGCCAGCCCGCAACGGGAAAGGTTCTATGGCGACGCCGAATGAGAAACTGGCGGAATCCCTCGATGTGCTGAAAGCGCATCAACAGAACGGGAGACGTGTGTTCCACTCGGACGACTTGAGCCGTGTTCACCGTGAACGGCTGGTTGCGAACGGCTTTCTTCAGGAGGTCATGAAGGGCTGGCTGATCTCCTCCAGCCCGAGTGCGCGCGCCGGAGACAGCACGCCGTGGTACGCCTCATTCTGGGAATTTTGCGCACGCTACTGCAACCACCGTTTCGGCGAGGAGTGGTACCTCTCGCCGGAGCAGTCGCTTTTGCTTCATGGCGAAAGAACGGTCATCCCAGGCCAGGTGGTGGTCAACAGCCCTAATGGTACGAACAACGCAATCGAGCTTCTGTTCGGCACGTCGATCTACGACCTGAAGGTGGCCGCGATGCCGGCGCCGGCGGATCTCGTGGTGAGGGACGGCTTGCGCCTTTTCTCGCCGGCGGCGGCGCTGGTGAGAGTGGTGGAATCCTTTTTCCGGCGAAATCCAGTGGAGACGCAGGTAATGCTGGCGAGCCTTGGCGATGCGTCGGACCTGCTGCGGCTCTTGCTGAATGGCGGCCACTCGGCGAAAGCGGGTTATCTGGCGGGAGCGTTCCGGCAGACCGGCCGGCCCGAGTTGGCGGGTGAGATCATGAGCGTGATGAAGAGCGCTGGCTACGATGTGCGGGAGAACAATCCTTTTGAGGCCGGGCAGATATTCGGCACGTTGCGCCGACCGCGGGCCCCTATCGCTGGACGCGTGGAGATGCTCTGGGAGTCGATGCGCGGGGCGGTCGTAGAGACATTCCCAAAGGAACCGGGGCTTCCGAAAGACAAGTGTGCATATCTTCGTTTCGTCGACGGAATTTATCAAAGCGACGCCTACCATTCCCTGTCCATTGAGGGATATTCGGTCACACTGGAACTCATCGAGAGGGTGCGGCGAGGGAGGTGGGACCCGGAACATCACGAGGATGACCGGAAGAGCCGCGACGCGCTGGCAGCGCGCGGATACTGGCAAGCGTTCCAACTCGTGAAAGGATCGGTCGAGAAAGTGATCGCGGGGGAGAATGCCGGCGCGGTCGCGCGCGCGGCACATAAGGAGTGGTATCGCGAATTGTTCCAGCCCTGTGTGGCTGCGGGCCTGATTCAACCCGGCGCGCTCGCCGGATACCGTAACATTCCCGTCTATCTGCGGACGTCGCGCTATGTGCCGCCACGCTGGGAGGCGGTACGCGACGCCATGCCGGCGCTTTTTGATCTTCTCGAAAAAGAGGCGGAGCCTTCGGTGCGCGCCGTGCTCGGTCACTGGCTGTTCGGCTATATCCATCCCTATCCGGACGGCAACGGGCGGATGGCACGCTTTCTGATGAATGTAATGCTGGCTTCTGGCGGCTATCCCTGGACTGTCATTCGGGTCGAGGATCGCAATGCTTATTTGGGCGCGCTGGACCGCGCCAGCATCGACATGGATATAAGACCGTTCTCCACGTTTGTGGCGCAGCGGGTGCGGTGGTCTCTTGACCGACGTGCTCATTCGGACTCTTGATTTTCAGGAGTTGAAATATCTGGGAATCCTTGCATTGAGAAGTCTGCGGGAAACAGCCGCCCGTTGAGAACACTCACATTCTCGTAAGTGATAGGAATTCCCCACTAAGTTAGCCAATAGACCGAGTAAGCCGTCAGATGAACAAGCGAAAAACCCCGGTAATTCGTCTTTTCCTGGGGACGCACCCATCGGAAATGTAGAAACTCCACACCGCGGACCTCGCCGTTGGGGTCCGCGGTTCTTCACTTGACTTACCGCCCAACGTTCCTACGAGCGTCAGTTCACATGCAAGCTGAGTGAATGTGGAAATGTCCATGAATCGCCCACCCCCCATACACGTCCAGGCTTCAGATTGGTGATTTAGCCATGGGAAGAACAGCGGACCCCAAAAACGGGGGTCTACGCTACAGCTCCTCACCACCCCAAAGACGCGGGTGGGGACACCCGCGCTACAGGTGCTTTTTACCCGATAGACGGCTCGGGAACCGGCGGCGCCTCCAGAGTGGGCGGCGCTACATTCAGACCAGGACACCACCTGTTGCCGGTTGCAACCCAGCCCGAGGGCGGTTAAGATTGGACTATGGGAGACATCGCAATTCACAAGGCGAATGAACTACCTTCTGACGCGCGCCGTGCGGTGGAGCGCGTTCTGGGCCGAGTCCTTGCACCCGATGAAGAGGTGAGTATCATGGCATTCTCACCCCACGAGGCACCGACCGGAGAGGCCCGCAAGAAGCTTGCCCGCCAACTCGAAGATCGCATCACTCGGACGGCCGAATCCGTACGCCACGTTCCCGATGATGAGCAAGAGGCCGCCATTGACGAAGCCCTCGACCACGTCCGCGCGAACCCGAAATGAGGATTGTCCTCGATACCAACGTTTTGGTTAGAGCCAACGTCAAAGTTCAAGGTCCTGCCCGGGAACTCCTTCTGAAAATCGCGCATAGCGACCACGTGCTTATCACTTCTCCGTTCCTGCTTCGCGAGGTTGAACGCGCCCTGGCTTACCCTCGCCTACAGAAACTTTGGCGGCTGACTTTGCAGGATATCCAGGAACACGTGCAGTTTCTCGTCAAAATCTCAGAGGTCGTCCATCCGAATGTCGAAACGCCCATCGTTCTTAAAGATCGGGAGGATGATCCTGTGGTCTATACCGCCATCGCCGGCAAGGCGGACGTGCTCTGCACACTTGATCGGGATTTCTATGAGCCGGAAGTTGTTGCCTTCTGTCGGAAGCGGGGCGTATCCGTCCTGGACGACGTCGCATTGCTGCAAGAGTTGAAGCGGATTTGAGTGGCGCACACCGTCGGGTTATAAATCTCTAAATCGCACATCTGGTCTGCGGTTTGATCGCTGAGGCTTCGGTTGGGGGGACGCACCCATCGGAAACATAGAAACTCCACAGCGCGGACCCCCGCCGTTGGGGTCCGCGGTTCTTCAATTGACTTACCGCCCAACATTCCTACGAGCGTCAGTTCACATGCAAGCTGAGTGAATGCGGAAATTTGGTAGTGTCCTGGCTTGAATGTAGCGCCCCGACTTGTCGGGGCACGTGCCGGGCTCAAGCCCCGCGCTACGCCGCAAACCAGGACACTACCGGAAATTTCCTTGGATCGCCCAGGCTTCAGATTTGTGATTTACGCACGGTAAGAACCGCAGACCTCAAAGACGGAGGTCTGCGCTACGCCTCTTGTTCACCCGACCTCCCGATCGCCCGATCACCCGATCTCCCGATCACCCAATGGAAGGCTCGGGAACCGGCGGTGCGTCAAGTGTTGGCGGCGGTGGTTCCGGCGGGGGCGGGAAGAGGATTTCACCCACGGGTGGATAGCGCGAGCCGATAAAGTATTGCGTGTAAGCCTGGAAAAAGACCATGGCGGGCGTATTGATCAGCCCCACAACGTAGAGCAAGCCGGCGAAGATAACGCCGCCCAACACCACCAGGATGCTGATGGTGGCGACGTTGAAGGTGAGTCCAATCGCTTTACCGCCAAAGAAGATAATGGCCCCGGCGATTGCCAGGGCAATGAGGAGGAAAAGAAAAATCAGCACGGTGGCAATGCCCACGATGATGGCGGCGGCTATGGTCAGAACAATTTTCATCAGCACATAGCCGGTGAAGGCCATCTTCTCCCCTGCCAGCATGGGAACGAAACGCCGCCAGGCGTCCATGATCCCAATTTTTTCCATGGCCATGATCGGCACGCAGAAATCCTTGGCGAACAGGGCGGTGACTGCTGCCGCCACAACGAACACGACAAGGATGAGGAAAAACACGAGACCGCCCAGAATCAGGAGGGCGACGTGGTCGTCCGGATGCTCAAGCAGTCCGGCGCGCCAGGCGATGAGCGCGGGTATCCCGATGATCAGGCCGGTCCCCAGGCCGGTGGCAAGAAAGAGGACGATTGACCAAAAGAAATAGCTCCGGCCGCAAGGTTCCCACTGCGTCCAACTTCCTTTAAATGTGCAGCGGTCATGGAGAACCGAATCAAAGAGCACAAAGCGAAACACCGAAGCGATGTAAATCCAAAGAAAAAACAGGGCGAAGAGCAGGACGACGCCCACGGCAATCCAGGGCAGCCATGGAAGAATCGTGCCCCAATCAACATGGGGAATGGCGAGCAAGGCGGTGGTGGTGCCGTCCTTGCCGTGGGGAGTGGGAAGACTGGGAAGATTGAAATTGCCTATGGGAGGCCCCCCGCCTCCGCCCCCCGCGCCTTCGCCCGTGAGCAGACAAATCAGCGCCAGGCGCAGCCAGCGGCCCCATCGAAAGGGCGAGAAAAGCTGCTTCTTGGTCTGGGCCATTGCCGGGCTGACGCAATCGACAGCAGATAAGCGCTTGGGCATCCTGCTTCCCCCTTGGGGTGCTCCCTTCGGGAATTTCCGAGAACGATTTCACCTGACTGTTACCGAAGAAGATAACGGTTCAGCGGGTGGGAGTCAAGGGGCTTGGGATTCGCGACTCGGGACTCGGGGTTCGGGGTTCGGTTCGCAATTCGGGGCTCGGGACTCGGGGTCGCGATTTGTGGTTCTTGCGAGGGAAGAGCCGCGGACCTCAAAGGCGGAGGTCCGCGCTACGGCTGCTTGATCGATTCCCCAGGGTAACCACGGCGAAGATGAACCAACCGCGGGGGTTGATCGATTCCCCAGGGGAACCACGGCGAAGATGGACCAACCGCGGGAGTTGATCGATTCCCCAGGAAAAACCGACGAACGGGGAGCTTTTCCCAAACAACCTCTCCCATCTCTTGAGCCATGCGCAGTTGATCGATTCCCCTGGGGAACACCGGCGAACGTGAACCACACGTGGTTGATCGATTCCCCATCTCTTGTGTTAGAGTCCCCTTGAAACCCTAACCCGAGGTGAGGAGATGAGCTTCACGAAGCACGGGCTCCGATTGATTGCGGCGCTGGGAATTTGCATTGCCGCTCTCCCCCAGCAGCCCACCGCCCCGCGCGACCAGGGAGATTTCCAGTACGAGGATATTTACCTGCGCGAACAAGCCGACCAACTGGTGTTTGGAAATTCCCAAGTCGAATTGAAATTCGGCAAGCAGCAGGGTGAGTGGCTCACTCTTCAGGCGAAGGGCGCCCCGGGGGAAATGATTGTTCCCACGCACGCGCCGGTGGCGGCCGATTTCCGCGTCGATGACGCCTGGATGGTGGAGAAATACGGCGCCCACTTTGAGCGCCGCACCGTAGCCTTCGACAACACCCGGGGGGGCGTCGTTCTGAAATTGTTTCTGGGAGTCGGGCCGATTTCGCCCGAATGGCAAATGATCCCCTACGAGTGGCGCACCCGCGCCGAGGGCAGTGCGGAGCGCCATCCTTCCGACGCGGAGCTGAACTTGAATGCGCGGCTACAGCGCCGTTTTGCCGGTTCGAAGTATGCCTACGATTTTGTGGTTGAGTACGCGCTCTTCCCCGGGGAGAGCCGCATTGAGCGCGCAGCCAGCGTCACCCGCCGCGAGGGCCAGAATATCCTGGATTCCGATTCCAAGAAATTGAAGGGGTTCCTCTTTCAACTGCCGGGGGTGGCCATCGGCGAGCCCTCCGAATGCACCCTCAATATTCCCGGAATCTTCGTTCCCTCGTCCTACGTCGCGCCCGGCACTCCCTACCCGCGCCTGCTCAACCGGTACATCGAGTTTTACAGCGCCCCGGAAGGCGGATTCGGGACCTTCACCGTGAGCAACCCGCGCCTCGATACGTCGCTCGGCAGTTGGATGAATACGCGGGGCGAAACCACCTACTTGTCATACCTTAGCGGCGACTCGCACCGGATCACCTTTCTGCACTACGAACTGCGCACCCTGCGGCTCTTCAAGGGCACTACGGCGCACTCGGCGGCGCACCATGTACAAATCGCTCCGGGGGGCAGCGAGGCGGTGTTCGCCAGGTATCGCCAGATGGCGGAGCAGTTCATGCCGCTCGATCCCCGCACCCCGGCCTGGGCCAGGGAAATGGTGATCCTGGCGGTGTATGCGCCCTATTTTCCTGACAAGATCAAGGGCCTCACTGCGCGCCTGCCCTTTTACAAGGAGGTGGGGTTTAACGCCATCTGGCTGCTGCCCCATTACCTGGGGAGCTATTCGAACTTTGACCCTTACAGCGTCGATCCGGCGCTCGGCTCGAGCGCCGATCTTAAAGAGATGGTCCGCACCGCCCATGCTCTGGGCATGCGCGTCATCTTCGACATGGTGATCCACGGCTTCAACCCGCGGTCGCCGATGGTGCAGGAGCATCCGGAATTCTTCGAGCACGATGAGTTGGGCTTGCCCCTTCACCACGCCACGTGGGGCACCATCTCCACCGACTGGGCCAGCCCTGCCTACCAGAAATACATGGCGGATTTGACTCAGCACGATATCCGCGAGTACGACATCGACGGCTACCGGATCGACGCCGCACAGTATAAATCCCCCAATTGGGACCCGCGCATTCCCTACGAACCGTTCCGCAGTGGAGCGGCGCTCGACCTGCTGAGCAAAACCATCGCGGCCATGCGCGAAATCAAGCCGGAGATTGTTTTCCTCAGCGAGGTTTGGGGCCCTCTGTACCATTCCGTCTGCAACCTGGTTCATGACAACCAGGCGCAAAGCGTGACCTTCCTGATGGAACAAATAGAGAAAGGGCAGGCCACGGCTGCGGACTACAAATTGCACATCGCCGATGCCTACAGCGCCTTGCCGGACGGGGCCAATCGCGTCTTCTACGCGCGCAGCGCCGACACCTCCCGGTACTACCACTTCGACGGGTACTCACACCGCTACCTGGCCATGGAAGCCATTCATGCCTTGTTTGGAATTCCCGAAGTCTTTGCGGGAGATCCCGAGAATCCGCCCTTTCCGGACTCCGATCCCGCCATCTACGACTATTATCGCAAGCTGTTCAAGCTGCGCCGGGATTGTCCGGAGCTCGCCCGGGGCAGGATTCTGCTGCGGGAAGTGGATTGCGACAACCCGATGATCTTCACGGGAATTCGCCAACTTGACCCGCACACTTCCGTGGTCGCGATATCCCTTTCCGATAAAGAGGAGACCGCCCGGCTTTCCGGAAGCGTGCCCGAAGGACTGAAATGGATCGACGCGATTACCGGCGCGCCCGTTGCGGCCCGCGGGAAGATGCTCAACATAAAGCCATTCCAGGTGCTTTTGGGACGCAATTAGCCCGGATTTCTCACCACGCCCAGAGGTTGGCGGAAGGGCGGGGCTTTAGCCCCGCCGGAATTGCGGCTCCAACCCTTACTTCGTTCCGCGCCCCGCGCAGTCCCGATTTATCGGGGCTGTGCGGGGGGCGGAACTCAGAAATAATCAACAAGGCCTTCAACGGCGGGGCTAACCCAAGTTCGTCACGGAAGGGGCAAGAAACAGGGTAAGTATTTTGGAATCAGTTCAGGCTATCTTCGAGTCTGCACTACATTCTTGATCGAAACTGAGGCGGTCGGGGATGGTGATGCCGAGT
>Ga0326728_10023155_pt1 | contig 11424 bp, 8 predicted proteins | sample MB3enrmetagenome_FD_207602 | JGI IMG/M metagenome (GOLD analysis project Ga0326728, IMG submission 207602) | Lab enriched peat soil microbial communities from McLean, Ithaca, NY, United States - MB31MN | ecosystem: Environmental > Terrestrial > Soil > Wetlands > Peat | place: USA: New York... | reverse complement strand
GAATTTCCCCCGCGCCGCCTCGTCATCGACCCTCTGATAACCCGTGAAGACGTTCGGCAGGCCGCCCATGTCGCAGGCGCCCTGCACGTTGTTCTGCCCGCGTAAGGGGTTGACCCCAGACGAGGGCTTGCCTATCTGCCCCGTTATCATCGAGAGGTTGGCCAGGGCCAGGACGTTGTTCGTGCCCGTCGTATGCTGCGTGATGCCCATCGAATAGAGGATAGACCCACTCCCCGACGTTGCGAAGAGGCGCGCCGCCTCCACGATGTCTGCCGCCTTCACCCCCGTGATCGCTTCTACCGCCTCGGGCGTATACGCCTTTACGGACTCGGCGAGCACGTCATAGCCTTCCGTCCGCTCGGCGACGAACGCCTCGTTCGCCCAGCCGCCCGCGATGATCGCGTTTATCATCCCGTTGATGAGGGCAACGTCGGTCCCGGGCTTATGCGCGAGCCAGACGTCGGCGTATTCCGCGAGCTCGATCCTCCTCGGGTCGGCCACGATCAGCTTCGCCCCATTTTTACGCACGGCCTTTTTGACCTCCAGCGCGATAACGGGGTGGTTCTCCGTCGTGTTCGAGCCGATGACGAAGATCGTATCCGCGTTCCCTATCTCGTCAATCGAATTGGTCATTGCGCCGCTCCCGAAGGACATCGCCAGTCCGGCGACGGTGGAGCTGTGTCAGAGACGGGCGCAGTGATCGACGTTATTAGTGCCCAGGGCGACCCTGGCGATCTTCTGCAGGAGATAGTTCTCTTCGTTGGTGCACTTTGCGGAGCAGAGGACGCCTATCGCGTCCGGCCCGTATTGGTCCTTAACTTTTTTGAGGCCCGCGGCGGCCTCATCGAGCGCCTCGTCCCAGCCGGCCTTGCGGAAAGTCCCGTCTTCCTTTATGAGCGGGGAGGTCAGCCGGTCCGGGCTGTGGATGTAATCGAAGCCGAACCTGCCCTTGACGCAGGTCCAGCCTTTGTTCATGCCTGCCGTCCTGTCGGAGGTCACCTTTACGACCTTGTCGTCCTTCACGTTCAGGACGAGGGTGCAGCCCACGCCGCAGTAAGAGCAGATCGTAGGCACTTTGTTAAGCTCCCAGTCGCGCCCCGCGAAGCGCCCGGCCTTCTCGGTGAGCGCCCCCGTCGGGCAGACGCTGACGCAGTTGCCGCAGAAGACGCAGGTCGTATCCTCCATCGACCGGTCATTAAAGGCGGCCACCTTGGTGGAAAACCCCCTGTGCGTAAGGTCTACGGCGCCGCAATACTGCACCTCGTGGCAGACCGTCACGCACCTGCCGCAGAGGATGCACTTGTTGTAGTCCCTCTCGTAAAACGGGTTCTTGTTGCGCACGGGGTACGAGTGGCGCTCCCCCTCGAAGCTGGTTTTCCTGATCCCTAGCTGATAGGCGTACTTTTCGAGGGCGCAGGTCCCGCTTTTCTCGCAGGTCATGCAGTCAGAGGGGTGGTCGGAGAGAAGGAACTCGATCACCATCCGCCGGGCCGCCGTCACGCGCGGGGTAGCGGTCCGGACGACCATGTTGTTCGCTACGGGCAGCGAGCACGAGGCCGAAAGGTTGCGCGCCCCCTGGACCTCCACCACGCACAGCCTGCACGCGCTTGTCGGGGGCAGCCCCTCGCTGTAACAGAGGTGCGGTATCTCTATGCCGGCCTTCTTGGCGGCCCAGAAAACGGTGGCGCCCGCCGGGACCTCTACGTTTATATCGTCTATTGTAAGGTTAACTGTGCTCATGTGCCTACCCCTTCTTCTTTTCGAGATCGCAGCGCAGGCAGCGTTTTGCCTCGCTCAAGGCAGTCTCTTCATCGAAGCCGACGTTTACCTCGGCAAAACCGCAAACCCGCTCCTCTGCCAGGAGCTGGGGCACAACAGCCCGGCCCCTCGCTTCGTTCGCCGCTTCCGCGTCTGCCTCGCTGCGCGGCACGTCCGCCCTCCTGGCCGCCGAGTAAATGCGGTCCTTGTAAAGGTCCTGTCCCTTCAGGTACCTGTCGATCGTGATGGCCGCGCGGTATCCGCCGGCCATGGCCTGCACCACGGTCGATGCGCCCGTTACCACGTCCCCGCCCGCGAAAACACCGGGCATACCCGTAGCCAGCGTCGCGTCGTCGACTACGAGCGTCCCGTTCTTGTTCCGCGCGAATTGCCCATTCTCCGAGAGTCTCTGGATTTCAGGCGCATAACCGATGGCGGAGATGATCGTGTCCGCTTCGATGACCCGTTCAGAGCCGGGAACGGGGACCGGCTTGGCCCTTCCGCTCTCATCATACTCGCCCAGGCCCATTTTTAGGCATTCGATCCCGCTGACCTTGCCGTTTTTCACTACGACCTTCACCGGCGCGAGGAGAAACATGACCTCTATCTTCTCATCTTCGGCTTCTTCTATCTCTTCGACGCTGGCAGGCATCTCATCCCGCGTCCTGCGGTAGATGATCGTCACGCTCTTTGCGCCGTTGCGGACCGCCACACGCGCAGCGTCGATGGCCACGTTGCCGCCGCCTATGACCGCCACCTTCGCGCCTACCGACACCTTCTCGCCGAGGTTCGCGCGCCGCAGGAACTCGACCCCCGGCAGTATACCCTTTGCGTCTTCGCCGGGTATGTTCAGCTTCTGGTCCAGGTTTGCGCCCATGGCAAGGAAGACCGCCTTGTAGCCTCGGTCGAAGAGGTCCGTGACGGCGAAATCTTTGCCCAGGGCCTTGCCGGTCACGATTTCCACGTTATGACGGCGGATGAAGTCGATATCGTGGTCGAGCACGTCCCTCGGCAGCCGGAAGTCGGGGATGCCGACGGAGAGCATGCCGCCCGCCGCCGGAAGGGCCTCGAAGACCGTTACCTTATAGCCGCGCCTGCCGAGCTGATAGGCTGCGCTCAAGCCCGCCGGCCCCGACCCGACGATGGCCACCCTTTCCGCTTTCGGTTTCTCGATAAAGACGGGCGGCGCCACCTTCCCCTGCCTGATCTCCCAATCGGCCGCAAACCGCTTCAGGGCGGATATGGCTACGGGGTCATCGATCTCGCCGCGCTTGCAGACCTTTTCGCACGGATGGTTGCAGACCCTCCCGCAGACGCCCGGCAGCGGCATCGTGAGCCTTATGAGGTCGAGGGCCTCGTCATACCTGCCCGCGGCGAGGAGAGACGTGTAGCCCACCGCGTCGCAGTGGACGGGGCATGTATTCTCGCACGGCGCGAAGACGAGGGCTTCGCAGACGCCCGCGGGGCACCGCTTGTACTTTATGTGCGCCTCGTACTCTTCCCTGAAGTGGCGGATAGTCGACAAAACGGGGTTGGCGGCCGTCTGGCCCAGGCCGCACAGGCTTGCGTCCTTGACCGACTGGCCGACCTCCTGGAGAAGCTCGATGTCCCCTTCCCGGCCCTCGCCTTTCGTGATGCGCGTCAGGATTTCGAGCATCCGCTTCGTGCCCAGGCGGCAGGGCACGCACTTTCCGCAGGACTCGCTCTGTGTGAAGCTGAGGAAGAAGCGGGCCACGTCCACCATGCAGGTGTTCTGGTCCATCACGACCATACCGCCCGACCCCATGATTGCCCCTACGGACTCCAGCGAGCCGTAGTCGATAGGAAGGTTCAGGTACTTCATGGGCACGCATCCGCCCGATGGGCCTCCCATCTGGACCGCCTTGAACTGGCGTCCGCGCGGGATGCCGCCTCCGACCTTGAATATTACCTCGTGCAGGGGCAGGCCGATAGGCACTTCTACGAGGCCCGTGTTGTTGATGCGGCCCGCCAGCGAGAATATCTTCGTCCCCTTGCTCGATTCGGTGCCCATGGAGGCATACCAGTCCGCGCCGTTCAGGATGATCGAAGAGATGTTCGCATAAGTCTCGACGTTGTTGATGTTGGTGGGCTTCCCCCAGAGTCCCGACTGGGCGGGGAAGGGGGGACGCGGTCTCGGCGTGCCCCTGCGGCCTTCGATCGACGCGATGAGCGCCGTTTCTTCTCCGCAGACGAAGGCGCCTGCCCCTTCCTTTATAGTAAGGTCGAAGGAAAGGCCGGAGCCGAGGATATTCTCGCCGAGGAGCCCCAGCTCCCTGGCCTGGGCCGCCGCGATCTTGAGGTGCTCGACTGCGATCGGATATTCGGCGCGCACGTAAACGTAGCCGTGGGTAGCCCCCGTGGCGTAGGCCGCTATCAGCATCCCTTCCATGACGCTGTTCGGGTCGCCTTCGAGGACGGCCCGGTCCATGAAGGCCCCGGGGTCTCCCTCGTCGGCGTTGCATATCAGGTATTTCGTCCCCTTCGGCGCGGCGGCAAAGAACGACCACTTCACCCCCGTCGGGAAGCCGGCGCCCCCCCGGCCGCGAAGGCCCGATTTCTTTACCTCCTCAACGACCTCTTCCGGCTTCATGGAGCTGATCACCTTGGCCAGGGCCGCGTAGCCGTCCCTCGCTATATACTGCTCGATGCTGCGCGGGTCTATCTTCCCGCAGTTCCGCAGCACGATCTGCGTCTGCCCTTTATAAAAGGGGATGTCGCCCCTGTGGGAGATGCGCTCCTGCGTCGCCGGGTCCGGAAAGGATATACGGTCGATGATGCGCCCCTTCTCTATCGTCTCCGAGATGATCTCCGGCACGTCTTCGGCGGAAAACTGCTGATAGAATATGTCAAGGGGGTCTATGGCGGCCACAGGCGCCCTCGCGCAGAAACCGTGGCACCCGGTCTCCCGGATCTCCACCTTATGCTCCAGGCCGCGGCTCGCTATCTCGCGCACGAAGGCGTCTCTCGCCTCCTCCGCGCCGTAAGCCCTGCATCCAGTCATGCAGATGCGGACGACTATCTTGTCAGGGTCGCTTCCCTGCCTTATCCGGGCACGAAGCGCCCCCAGGTCGGACGTCGATCTTAATCTATTCACCTTGTCCCCCTTACGCTTACCGGTATTGTGAAAGGATGGCGGGGACCTTCGGCCCTACGAGCTTTCCGTAGTAGCTCCTGTCGACCATCATGACAGGCGCCAGAAAGCACGTCCCGAGACAGGCCACCGTCTCCAGCGAGAAGGAAAAATCCGCCGAAGTTTCGCCGTCTTCCAGCCCGAGGAAATCCTTGACCGTGTCCAGTACCGATTTCCCGCCCCGCACGTGGCAGGCTGTCCCTCTGCAGACGCGGACGGTATGGCGCCCTCTGCGCGTCAGGTAGAACTGTGCGTAGAACGTGACCACACCGTAAACCCGGCTCATGGGGAGGTCGAGCCCCCGGGCGACGCGCGCCAGGGCCTCCTCCGGCAGGTAGCCGTATATCGCTTGGACCTCCTGGAGGACAGGTATAAGCGAGCCTTCCTCCCTCCGGTGCCCTTTCAGGACCTCCTCGATCTGTGAATAATCGTTGCTTTCTGCCATGTCTCCTCCCTTAGTTACACGAGCTAAGAGTATATAATGTTTCGCCTTCGGTGACAACTGGGTAAGGGTGGCGCGTCCCCCTGAGGGTCGCCTCCATTATATATAGACGGGGGACCTGAAGGGGGGTTCCGTAGAACAGGGCAGCAGTCACTTTCGGGCGCATCGTGCAGGGCCTCTCTTCTGCGGGGCGATGAGGGACATCACCCGGATGCGGGCTGAAAAGCGCAACATGTTGCGGTATACCGATCCGTGAGCCGAGGTTGCAAGAACCGGGCCGATGGCCGCGCCGCAGCAAATGGCGGACCGTCGAGGGAACGAACCGTGAGATATTAAGGATGCTTCCGGGAAATATGCCAGAAGTCGGGTAGACGACCGCGGCATACGAAGGGAGGCTGCCTTACGCTGGACGCCGCAAGGGGGTCTTTCCGGGACGGGCCGGTCGAAGCGGGTCTTTCCTTTCGCCTCAAGGCTCGCTGGGCGCGTTCTGCCCCGCCGGCCCTCCGGTGCGCCTGCGGCCCCGGCCGCGCCTGCCCCCCCGCCTCTTTCTTCGCTTTTTCCCGGCGGGCGCGCCGGCAAGCGGCGCAGGGGATGTCATCTCAGGGTTGCCTGCAAGGAAGCCTTCCCACCATTCGAGGGCGGCCCTGTGCTCCGGCGCGCTTTGCGCGCTCAGGCGGAGGCACACAAGGGCCTCCGCGAACTCCGGCCTGGCTGCAACGGAGGCGGGCCGTCGCGTGGGCAGCCGCCGGAGAGAGGCCTGGAGGGCAAGGACTGCCCGGAGCCGCAAGGCCACCCGTCCGGGGATGGCGACGGTCTTGCAGAGGTCCTTGGTGAAGGCGGAGCATACGGCCTCCATCGCCTGCTGATAAGGTACGCCCTCGCGGTGGAGGGCGAGGGCCGCCTCCTCCACGCCGGACCCGAAGACCGCTGCAAGGAACAGGGCAAGGGAGGCGGGGACGCCTTCGCGGTACGCCTCGTCGAGCCGTCCGAGGCTAGCCTCGATCAGGGCGAGCCGCCGGTCGTCCGCATCGAGCCAGGGGCCGAGGGCGGGGAAAAGGGCGGTAAGGAGGCTTCCCTTCTCAAGAAGGGTGAAGGCAGGACGGGCAGACCCCGCGAGGAAGAGCTTTTGCACCTCCTCGTAAACCCTTGACGGGGAGACGCGCGCGATGGTGGGCGCCAGCTCGCAGAGGCCCTCCCACGCGCTCCGCTCTATGACGAGGTCGTGGGACGCGGCGAAGCGGACGGCCCGGAGCATCCGCACGGGGTCTTCCGTGAACCGCACGCGGGGGTCGCCGATCGTACGGATCAGGCGGTCCTTCAGGTCGGTCAGCCCGGTGCTGTAATCGATGACGGACGAATCGGCACTATCGTACGCCAGGGCGTTGATCGTGAAGTCCCGGCGGAGGGCGTCCTGCTCCGGCGTCCCGAAGACGTTGTCCGCGAGGACCATCCCCGCCTCGTCCTTCAGGTGGCGCACGAAGCGGCTTCCGTGGCCGGTCTCTTCGGCCTCCCCCTCATCGGAGGCGGGGGCGGCCCCCCGGAAGGTCGATACCTCCACGATCTCGTCCTGGAAATGGAGGTGGGCCAGCCTGAAGCGGCGGCCTATCAGCCGGCAGTTGCGGAAAAGGCGCTTGATCTGTCCGGGGGTGGCGTTCGTTCCTATGTCGAAGTCCTTGGGCGTGCGCCCCAGCAGAAGGTCCCGGACGCACCCCCCCACCAGGTAGGCGATGAAGCCGTGGGCGTGGAGGCGGTAGAGGGTGCGCAGGGCGTTCGGGCTGATCTGCCTGTGCGATATGCGGTGCTCCTTCCGGGAGATGACGCGCGGTTCCACGACATTCACAATAGCATACCGGGCAGGGAAAGTACAAAGAGCGGGCTGTACAATGCCGTAGGGGGCGAAAGTGAGGCGTCGGTACTTCCGGCCGCTTCAGGGCGCCGGATGTTGCTTGCCTTCCTCGAAGCCTTTCACGAGCCGCGTGACTCTGTCAACAAGGTCGGGCAGCTCGGTCATAGTGCGCCGGTACGACAGCTCCGCCGTGTTCGCGCTTTCCTGGTCAGCAGCCTTCAGGATGGCCCCAAGGAGAATGCCGGCCGTCTGATAGGCTTTACAGACCTGGCCATACGCCTCCGCAAACTCATTTTTTTGGTCCTCCGTCAGCCTCGGCTCGAGGCTGCGATAAGTAGTGACTGCGCTTTGAAGCTTGTCGCCGAACGCTGAGTACTGGGCGGCGCCCCCGTCCACGCAGACGGTCGCGCAAGCCCCGGTGAGGAGAAGCAGAAGACAGGCCGAGAGAAATTTGGCGTGCATGAAGCCCCCTTGTTTGTTCTTATCTGCTCATATGAAGATTATGTGCATGGGCAGCGGGTACCCACAAGGCCTCCCGAGGGTCTCGGCGATGGAAGGTGCCGCCGCCGAGGTTCTGATAAAGGGCCGCCGTCCATCTTTTCGTTGATTTTGCGTGGGGAGATGTGGGAGAACTTTCGGGAGGTGCAAAAAAGGAGGTGGGACCGTGATACCCTGCGGAGGCAGACTGGTTTGTTTTGCCATGCTCCTCGCCCTCGCCGCCCTCTTTTTGAGTGCGGGTCCCCTGTTTGCGCAGCGGAGGGGCGGGTCCATGTTCCCGCAGATGCCAGGGGAGACGGGCATGGAAGTGGTTGTGCCTTTGGAGTACGACGCCGCCCCCTTCGACATTACCCGCACGCGGCTGCCCAGGGTTTACGGCGGAAACAACATCCAGTCCATTTTCAGCGCAGTGGAGAGCGGTATACCGCGGTCCGGCGCAGGGAGCGAGGCGAGGCGTCCGGCAGGCGGTTCCGGACAGGCGTGGGCGCTCAGTCCGGGCAGCGTTTTTGCCTTTCAGGTGAAGCCCTCCGATGTCGCCTACGATAAGCACGGGCAGAGGATATGGGTCTATTTCCGGTTATGGACGATATTGGCCCACGGCGAGGCGGATATGGACAGGCTCGGCTTCAGGATCGACTATGTCCCGCAGGTGGACAACAAGTTTGACTATACGGCGGCCAACGGCAAAAAGGTCGAGGTCGAGGAGGTGAAGTTCACCGAATATACGGCCGTCTTCACGAACCTGGGCGAATTCCCCGTCGAGAAGGCGGGCCTTCCGGACAGCGGGCAGGCCAAGGGAAAGTCGTTCGGCAGCCTCGATGACGCGTTGATGGGCAGGAACATCGTCATCGGGGCGCCGGCTGGAAAGAAGGAGGCAGGGGACCTTCAGCGGAACGTGAGGCTCCTCGTCCTCTGCCGTCTGGCCGAGCCATACGCGACAGCGGAGACCGTGCAGGTCAGAGGCACCCCCGAAAAGCCGGGGGAGTACCTCGCCCAGCACCGGTACCTCCACGTCCGCCTCCTGCAGCTCTGGCTTTACGATGCATACACCGGCAGGGTTTTCGAGAGGATAAGGCCGGCCGAAGAGAGGCGATAGGGGGTTCGGGGCAGAAGGCCCGCCGACCGGCAGACGAGAGTCCGGCCGTCCCGACGCCTGACATCCCCGCCGGCAGGGGGTCGCGGGAGGGAGGAACTTCCGTTATTGTATGCATTTACAATTCTCTTCAAACATCATATAATAGGTATTCCGCTTCGCTTATATGGCCCACGTAATGATCATCGACGACGACGTGGTCATGTGCGACATGCTCTCAAGCATGGTGCACAGGACCGGCCACGACGCCGTATCCGCCCATACCTTATCGGAAGGGATGAGGCAGATATCGGAAGGCAGCTACGATATAGTCTTTTTAGACATCAGGATGCCAGACGGCTCAGGTCTCGATGTCCTGCCCAGGATAAGGGAGATAAGCTCCCCTCCAGAAGTAATCATAATGACGGGCTACGGAGACCCCGACGGAGCAGAGCTTGCCATCAAGAACGGCGCATGGGACTACATAGAGAAGCCCTCTTCGATCAAGGAGATGATGCTGCCCTTCTTAAGGGCCCTCCAGTACAGGGAAGAGAAGAGGGCAAGGAAGCCTGCCGTGGCCCTGAAGTGGGAGGGCATCATAGGCTCGTCCCCCAGGATGAGAAGCTGCTTCGACATCCTCGCCCAGGCAGCCAACTCGGACGCCTCGGTCCTCATCATAGGGGAGACGGGGACAGGCAAGGAGCTCTTCGCCAGGGCCATCCACGAGAACTCCCCCAGGGCAAACAGGAACTTCGTCGTTGTGGACTGCACCGCTTTACCCAAGACCCTAGTAGAGAGCACCCTCTTCGGGTACGAGAAGGGGGCATTCACGGGGGCGGACAAGGACCAGGACGGCCTTGTCAGGCAGGCCCATGGGGGCACCCTCTTCTTAGATGAAGTGGGGGAGCTGCCCCCCATCATACAGAAGGCCTTCTTAAGGGTCCTCCAGGAGCACAGCTTCAGGCCCGTAGGCTCGAAGAAGGAGATAGGGTCGGACTTCAGATTAGTGGCTGCCACCAACAGGAACTTAGACGAGATGGTGGAGGCCCACCGCTTCAGGAGGGACTTGCTCTTCCGCCTCCAGACCTTCGTCATAGACTTGCCGCCCTTAAGGGATAGGAAAGAAGACATAAGGGAGCTCGTCATGTACCACATGGCAAAGCTCTCCGAGAGATACGGGATAGGGACGAAGGGGTTCGCCCCGGAGTTTCTGGATTCCCTGTCCGCCTATGACTGGCCGGGCAATGTAAGGGAGATAGTCAACGCCATAGAGAGGGCGCTGACCATGGCAAGGCACGAGCCTACCCTCTTCCCCAAACACCTGCCTACCCATATAAGGGTGAGCCTGGCAAGGGCCTCTGTTACCAAAGAGACCCACCTGCCTGTCAAGGAAAGCGCCCCTTCCTCCCCGCTGCCCCCGCTTAGGGGGTTCAGGGAGTCTGCCCTGCAGGAGGCAGAGAGGCAGTACCTGGAAGACCTGATGAGCATAGCAGGGAGCAACATAAGGGAGGCTTGCAGGATATCCGGGCTGTCCAGGCCCAGGCTCTATGCGCTGATGAAGAAGTACAGGATATCGAGGTATGGGTGAGGGGGACGCCTTTTTGCGGCCCTGTCACCCTGTCACATGGCCTATTCGATCCTCTCCGAAAGGGTGAGGGTCTCCCTCTTCAGAACGGAAGGCACGTAGACGAGGTCGATGCCGATGCCCGCCAGGTCTTTCACGGCTGCCTTCGGGATGGTGAGGTCGAGCACCCTGTCGGAGACCTCCCCGGGCTGAAGGACCTGGGCGAGCTTCAGGGCCTTTACGATCTGCTCCCCTGCGTCGAAGGCGATGGGGTTGCCTTCGGCGTCGATATACTCGATGATCGCCCCCTGGACCTCGACTGCCCCGGGCGACACGTTCGTGATCTTGTAGCGTCCCTGGAGGCGCGGCGTCTGGGTGATCGTCCTTGAGGACGCATCGACCTTCATCGTAACCTTGAGCTCGCTCAGCTCGATGAGGAAGTTGCTCGTTCTCGCTTCAGCCTTCGCGGGCAAAAGGCACCTCGCTACGCTCTCCTGCCCGCGCGACAGCCTTGCCTCCCCTCCCTTCGTGCAGCCCGCAATGCCGATTGTGGACGCAAGCGCCGCGAGTGCGCAGACGTAGATGCCCCTGACCGCCATGTGCCCCCCCTGTTTGTCGTTAGGATGAGGCGTGCGCGGAAGCGGTTGGGCTTCGGCGCGCCTCTTTGGGAAGCGTAAGCACGGGTCCGGATTTTGTCAACCAGCGCATAGTGGTAGCCTCCCTGCGGCGAGCCGCAAAGGATGAACAGGCGCAAAACCCCGGCTGCTTGCGCTTTAGCCGGTCGGTGTTTTGCGCTCCGGCGGAAACGGGCGCGACAACGTCCGGTTATTGAATTTGATTCTCTAACCTGGTATAATAGTTGGGAAGACGGGATCAGCCCGTGATTGGAGGTCAAATGCTAAAAGTTGGAGAAGTGGCGGTGTATCCTGGTCATGGGGTGGGGAAAATCGAGTCGATAGAGGAGAAGGTGATCTCGGGCACGAGGCAGGCTTTCTACATCATGCGCATCCTGGACTCCGACATGACGATCATGATACCTGTCGAGAGCGCCCAGCACGCCGGCCTCCGCTACGTGATCGATCCCGAGCAGGTG
>Ga0326728_10023153_pt1 | contig 11424 bp, 5 predicted proteins | sample MB3enrmetagenome_FD_207602 | JGI IMG/M metagenome (GOLD analysis project Ga0326728, IMG submission 207602) | Lab enriched peat soil microbial communities from McLean, Ithaca, NY, United States - MB31MN | ecosystem: Environmental > Terrestrial > Soil > Wetlands > Peat | place: USA: New York... | reverse complement strand
TCGTGTGGAGGTTCATCGGCAACTCTCGCGGAACCAGAGCGCGATGCCCGAAGGCCTTGCGATAGACGACCTTTCCATTTTGCCCCACCACCACCACGGCGCCCGGGCAGTTCCCAGCGCGAATTGCCTCCTTAACAACGGAATCGATAGCTGCCAGCTTCCGTGTGATTAAATCCTCCGTGGGTTTCTTAGTCTTCAGGACCGAGACAGCCTGAGCGCCTGATGCGCCCGCGAGCATACAGGCAGCAAAGAAGAACCCCATTATCCGCAAACGAGTCACGATTTCTCACCCCCTGTCAGGGCCGCGCCAAAGTCGAATCGGCACGGGCCCCGAGCCAAAATCGGAAATGTCAAAAGTCAAAGGTACGCGCGATCACTACTTTTGCAATTTGCCTTTTGCGTTTTGACTTTTGACTTGCTCTGTCGATTCGAGCAAGTCACCCCTCACCCGTCCCGCTCCGGCTGGTGAAAGCGCCGGAGCGGGACACCCTCTCCCCAAGGGAGAGGGCTGTGCATTTTCTTACTACCCCACGTCTGTTACGCCACGTCTGTTACCACGTCTGTTACCCCAGCTTCAACTCGCGAGAGTTTTGCTATATACTCTCCGCTTCCTTCTGTCAACAGGCAATTGGGAACGGGGGGAGAATCTTTTAAGGGTCGGTTGATCAATGAAAATCACTCCCATCGACTGGTTAGTTGTAGCCGCTTACTTTGCCATCAATTTGATGATTGGACTCTACTACCGTAAGAAGGCAAGCGCCAGCACGGGCGACTTTTTTGTGTCCGGCCGAAAGGTCACTTGGTGGCTGGCGGGCACGTCGATGGTGGCTGCGACCTTTGCGGCTGATACTCCCTTGGCGGTCACCGGCTTTGTGGCGCGACAAGGGATTGCCGGCAACTGGTTCTGGTGGAGCTTCCTTCTCAGCGGGATGATGACTGTCTTTTTCTTTGCCCGCTTGTGGCGGCGCGCGGAAATCATTACCGACGCGGAGTTCGTCGAATTGCGTTATGCCGGCAAGCCCGCCGCGTTTCTGCGCGGCTTCCGGGCATTATACTTCGGCATCCTCATGAATTGCCTCATCGTGGGCTGGGTCAATCTCGCCATGGAGAAGATCCTCCAGACCGCCTTGGGTGTTCCGAAAAGTGTGGCCATTCTCATCATCTTCGGCATCATCGCCTTCACCGGCTTTTACACCTCGATATCGGGACTCTGGGGCGTGCTTTGGACGAACGCCGTCCAGTTTGTTCTCAAGATGACCATGGTGACCGTGCTGGCCTACTATGGCATCAAGGCTGTGGGCGGATTGGCATTGATGAAGCAGAAGTTGGCCCTCCTCGACGCTGAACGCCAAGCGGCCACAGGCGGCACAGGTTCTATTCTCTCTTTCGTCCCCGATGTGCATTCGGCCTGGATGCCGCTCCTGACGTTTTTTGTGTACCTGGGAATGAATTGGTGGGCCAACTGGTACCCGGGCGCGGAACCGGGCGGCGGCAGCTATGTGGCGCAAACCATCTTCTCCGCCAAAGATGAAAAGAACTCCCTATGGGCCACCATGTGGTTCAACATCGCGCACTACGCAGTGAGGACTTGGCCGTGGGTGCTCACCGCCCTGGCCTCTGTCGTGCTCTACCCCAAGCTCAAAGACCCGGAGATCGGCTTTATCAAAGTTTGGGTTGATTATCTGCCGGGAGCTTTCCGCGGCTTCATGCTGGCCGCCTTTGCTGCTGCCTTCATGTCTACAATCGCCACCCAGCTCAATTGGGGCTCCTCTTACATTTTGAACGACTTCTACCGGCGCTTCGCGGTGCGAGGAAAGACTGAGCGCCACTACGTGATCACCGCCAAATTCTTGACCGCGTTTCTGGCCGTCCTGGGAGCCGCTGTCTCACTGGTCATGACCAGCGTTGCGGGGGCGTGGGAGTTCTTGCTGGGCGTCGGCGCAGGCACGGGAGCGGTGTACCTGCTGCGCTGGTACTGGTGGCGCATTAACGCTTGGTCGGAAGTCTCCGCGATGTCTGCGGCGGCGATTATGACCGTGCTTCTTCATACTGTGATTCACATTCAAGGCAATGCGGCAAGTGTTTTTGCGAAGTCTATCCTGCTCACCGTCGCGGTGACCAGCTTCGTGTGGCTGGCGGTTACTTACCTCACGGCGCCTGAACCGGAGGCCAAACTTCTCGAGTTCTATCGGCGCGTCCGCCCGGGAGTGGCGGGCTGGAAGCAAGTTGCCAAGCTGGCCCCCGAAGTCCCGCCCAGCCGTGACGGTTGGTATAATCTCATGGATTGGCTGCTCGGATGCCTGATGGTGTATATGACGTTGTTTGGGATCGGTGAGCTGGTGCTGCGCTCGACCGCCGTGGGAATGCTCTTTTTGGCCGTGGCGGCACTCGCCGCTTACGCCATCTATTGGGATTTCTCCAAGCGGGGATGGGAAACGTTCAAACAGTAAGGACTTGGGGCTAGCCACTGCTTCAACACATGCGGATCACAGAACGAGAAAACCGGGCCTCAGTGGGGCTGGATATCAAACCCACGGCAGAGATCGTTCGCCTCATCAACCGCGAAGACCATCGAGTGGCTTCTGCGGTGGCGAAGGTCCTGCCACAGATAACGCGCGCGGTGGATATGATCGTCCAAGCGCTCCGCCAGGGAGGGCGAGTGATTTACCTTGGCGCCGGAACCAGTGGCAGGCTAGGAGTGCTGGACGCTTCCGAGTGCATGCCGACTTACGGCACCGACAGGGTCCTGGCAGTCCTCGCGGGCGGCCCAGAGGCGATGTTCAAATCAAAGGAAGGAGCGGAGGACAAGCCCCTCGAGGCCGAGCGTGACCTGCGCCGTCTCCGGCTCACCGGCAAGGACGTTGTGGTGGGGATTTCCGCCAGCGGACACGCCCCTTACACCCTCGGCGGCATGCGCTTTGCGCGACGCGTAGGCGCCCGGACCGTGGGCTTGACGGTCAATCGTGCCGCCCCCATGAGATCCCTCGCCGACGTCTTCATTGCCCCGTTGGTGGGACCGGAGGTAGTGACCGGCTCCAGCAGAATGAAGGCCGGAACAGCCGAAAAGCTCGTGCTCAATATACTCTCTACAGCCAGCATGGTGCGGTGGGGACGCGTGTTTTCCCATTGGATGGTTAGTATGCAGTTAACCAACAGGAAATTGCACGAGCGCGGCCAACAGATTTTGTCCAGGATCACCGGCGCAAGCTCCGCCCGTGCCGCACGAACCTTGAAGGCAGCGGGGGGAAGTTTGCCGATCGCACTGCTGATGCTTCAGCGGGGAATCAAACGCCTCGAAGCCAAACAACTTCTGGCGCGAGGAGAGAACGTTGCTTCACTTCTTCGCGCATCCAGCGAGTCTGAAGTAAACAAACAGCCCTCCAGGTGAAGCGAACAGCCCTCTCCCAGGGCGAGAGGGTCTAGAGTTTCTACATTCGCCCTCTCCCAGGGGGAGAGGGTCTGGAGTTTCTGCATTTGCCCTCTCCCGGGGGGAGAAAGTGTCTCGCTCCGGCGCTTTCACCAGCCGGAGCGAGACGGGTGAGGGGTCACTTCCCGGGTTCGCCATCATCGCGGATGTAAACGATCAGCCCTCTCCAAGGGGCTGAGCGTGTCCTACATCTTTCGCTGAACACTGGGGGAGCTAGCGCGCCCCTTCGGGGCTGGAGAATCGCCATGGTGAGGACTCGCCCTAGGTTGACCGAGGGCGAAATTGCGCGATAAACCCCCTGCTGCGCAACGATCTTCAACGAGCGCCCGCCAACCGCACCACCGCCTCAGAAAGTCTCGCTCAAGCTGATCTCGTTCAAGGTCTGGTCCAGCCGTTCGGCGGCGTGCTCGCGCTTTCCGTCGAGATCAGCGATCTGAGCGTGCAGCGCAGCGAGGCGGTCCTCCTGCGTATTGAGTTCACGAGTGTAGCGCTCGGTCAAGGCTTTCTCCTCCACGCTTCCCTTGAGCGCCTTCATGTTTTCGCGCAGGCGCGCCTGGTCGGCGCCAATGGAATCGATCTCCTGACGGCTGGCCTGAAGTTGTGCGTCGAGCGTAGCAATCGCGCTCTTCTGGTCCAGCACCCGCCGGAACGCCTGCTCCATGGCGGGAGTAACCCGCCGCTGCTGGGTCAGAACTTCGACTTGGTCGCTCGTCAGGTTGGTGAGCGCCAACGTGGCTGTTTCGGGCTTATGCTCCTCGACCACAAGCTGGGCGCTCTGTTTCGGGTTCACTTTCACTCGAAAACGATAGAAGGAAGCTGACGATTCTTCCGGTTTCAAGGTGTCCGCAAGCTTCCACTCGGCGCGAGCCGGGTGCTCTATGACAACGTCTCGTGAAGTTACGTCCGAATTGGAGATTTTGTAAGTCTTGCTCGAACGCTGTTCCCGAATGGTAAGCATCACACCTTTGTTGATCACAATTTTGCTGATGGGTTTTTCCGAGAAATTCTCCTCCACCTGAACGCGCAACGCCGGATCGGGCGCGTAGGAGACCAGCCGCTTCTCGCCCGGATGAACGGCTTCCAGCAGTCCCTGGCCGGCAAACGTATCGCCTTCCAGCACGTTGAAGCTTCCTGCATCCAGCGTCTGCCCACTCGTGTTGGTTAGCCAGAGGGCGCGGAGGGCCGCCGCCGAGTCAGCGTTCCACAACGTCACTTTCTCTGCGTCAATGTGCGCCTGAACGATCGGAACCAGGGCCGACTGGTTCTTATCAATGGTGACGGTTTGCTTGAGATCGTATTCGAAGAGATCGCCGATTTCCTTCCCTTCCGCTTCGGGCTGCTCCTCTTCCACCCACCTCCTGGGCTCGGCTGAGACCATTATGGTTTCGGTGCTGGTCCCTACGGCCAGGGTTGGATGAAACTGATTCATCCTGCCGGAGGCGACGGCCACGTTGTTCATGTCCAGCCGCTGGAATCCCGGTGAGTCGACGGTGAGGGTTGAGTCCCCTGGCTGGGCGTTCCGGAATCGGTAGTGGCCGTTAGAATCGGCGCGGGTGGTCTCGGAAGTGCCGTTGGCGTTGTTCGTCAGGGTCAACTTGGCGTTCGGGATGACCGCCCCGGTCTGATCCCTCACGGTTCCTTCCAGGCCGGTCGTCCCGCCGACCACGCCACCTATCACGCGCGGTACTACGCCACCCATAACGCCGCCCGCAACACCCCCGACAACTCCCTGCGGCCCATTCGCAGGCGGGGGAGGAGGCGGTGGCGCTGCCATCAACGCCATTTCATGCGTCTGGGGCGTGAGTGTCATCTCCTGAGGCAGAGCCACCACCGGCCGGCGCACGTAATAGGGCTGCGAGATCTGCTGGATGAAAGACTGCGGCGCGCCCGCAACGAGTGACAGCCGGACACCCTTCCAATCCTCGCCGATCGTATTATCCACAACCGCCCATCCCTGGATCAGCGGCTTGTCATCGGGATGGGCCTCAAGCAAGATGCGATAAGTGCTCTTCCAAACCGGCACTTCGCTGATGTAACTCACAAATACGTCGCGCTCGCCATCGCCCGTGGCGGAGATGGTCATGCGGCGCAGGTCCATCGCTTTGGCGGATCCGATGAGATTCAGATAGCGCCCCACATCGTCGCTCAGATCGCGGTCGGCGATACGCACCGAAGTGGCCGGCCCCATCTCGAAGCTTCGGAGTTCGCCGCTGTCGGTCACGAGGGAGAGTTCGGTCACTTCCGTCAGTTGCTCGCCTTTGGGATTGAGAATCTTGCGTGTCTCGACGCTCAGTACCCGGCCCGCCCCGGACGTTGCGCCGTTATGCACCTCAACTCTTGTGCCACGCAGCGCGTTCAGAAAATCGTCGCGCGAAGTCCCCTCGCCGAGCGGCAGTCGAAGAGCTTTCAGCCGCTCACTGAGGGGAGCGATGGAATTGAAGCGCACACCGCCGATGCGGCCTCCCCCAAGGTCCACCACGGTGAGCGAGTTGAGGACATCATTAAGCTGCGCGGTCGTAAAATCGATGTTGAGCTCCTGCGTGCCGCGCACCCGCGCGGAGTGTTCGAAGTAGCCGACTCCGTTCTTGTACAGCACCACGCGCTTCACCGGCAGTCGTTCTTGCGACTCCGCTGCAACGCTCGACGCCGTTCGGGCACTTGGCTCCTGCTGGGCGTTCGCGATGCCGAGGAGCGAAACCATTAACCCACTTATCAATACTAGTCTCCGCATTAAATTCCCCCTTCTGATCGACGTCATTCCCGCGAAGGCGGGAATCCAGTCCGTAGGCAGCGCATCTCCGGGGGATTGCGCAATGGATTCCCGCTTTCGCGGGAATGACCTGGGTGCGGCGGGATAAAAGAATAACGTCGCCGTCATTGGCTTAGACACCGGTACTGTAGCTCAGGTTGCCGGAGTTTGCCGTAAGTTTTGTAGCGGCCAGTTATCTCAGACCCGTCCAAATTACGCCGATCTGGTCGATGACGACGTGCGGCTCCGCCGCCTGCTCTGCGGAAAGGCTTCGAAGGTGTGAAAAAATCACGCTGTAGGGGCGGCCCTTGTGGCCGCCCTAGGGCAACCACAAGGGTTGCCCCTACAACGCCCTGCAAAAAAATGGGAACTTTCGCAACTTGGGCTGCGTTCCTACGCTTAGAGTGAGGAGGTAGCCCTGATGACGAGGAAAATACTTGGTGTAATGGTTGCCATGCTGTTCTGTACCGCCCTGGCCATGCCGGCCGACCGTTGGATACATATCCGGGTAATCGAGTCAGGTCCGGACGGAGATCACGTACGTATCAACATTCCACTCAGCCTGGCTGAAGCCGTTCTTCCCACGATCAAGTCCGACAAGTTCTGCGATGGGAAAGTGAAGGTGGAGGGCCATTCCTTCGACCGGGTGGATTTGCGGGCCTTACTGGACGCGGTCAGCAAGGCGCGGGATAACCAATACGTCACCGTCGAGTCGCGGGATGCGAATGTGGAGGTGGCAAAATCCGGGGAGTTCCTGCTCATTAAGGTTCACGACAACTGCAAGGGAGGCGTGAAGGCCGCAGGGACGCATAAAGCCACCAATACCGTGGATATCAAGGTTCCGTTCAAGGTCGCCCAGGCCCTGCTCTCCGGCAGCAACGACGAGCTCAATGTGCTGGCGGCTGTTCGAGCCCTCGATGAGTACGGGAACCTCGAATTGGTCACCGTAAAGGACGATGAAAATAACGTCAGAATCTGGGTTGACTCGAGCAACGGCGCCGACTGAGCATCTTGGAGTGCGGCAGCTCCGCAAGCTCCGCTGCCGCACTCCACGCAGTAAACCGGAAAGGCGGTGGGTTATGACTGTAGGCATGACAGTTCTGGGAGGGGCTCTCGGAATAATGGTCTTGGGTGGAGTAGTTGTCTATAACGAGGGGGCGGTGCGGGTCGACGTGCAGGGAAAGACTCCCCAAGGCGACCACGTCCACTTGATCGTGCCGGCAGCCGTTGCGCCTGTGGCTGCCTGGTTAATCCCCAGGAGCAAACTCCACGACGCTCGACACAAGATCCGGCCATGGCTCCCGACCATACAGGCAGCCAGCGCCGAGCTCGCTCGCTGCCGCGACGGCCCGCTGGTTGAGGTGGATAGCCGTCGCGAGCACGTGCGCATTTACAAACAAAGTGGATCGCTCTTCATTTACGTGGATTCAGATGAAGAGACGGTCCATGTCTCTTTCCCCCTCGAGGCAGCCGCCGACACAGTCAGCCAATTGGCCAGGTAACAGGTAGCGCGGACCCCCCGGGTTTTGGGGTCCGCGGCTTTACTCCCCTCCTCAGTCGAGGAGGGGAAAGGGGGTGGTGGGCATAGAACGAGTCCTCCGCCCAACCACCTCCTAACCCCCTCCCTAACCAACGAGGTGCACTAGTTCACCGTCAGAGTGAATTTGAAGTCATGCGTGAGGGTGGAGGATGTGGCGTCGGTTGCCGTCACGTCCACAGTGTAAGTTCCCGCAGGCGTGCCGGGCTTAGAGATTGGAGGAACGCTCGTTCCACCGCCTCCGCAGGCGCTCCACAACATCACCAGCAGTACGCACGCACCCAGCAGATAGGCGGCGCCGCGCTTCCTGGCGGCAGCCAGCATCGCCAAACTTGCCAATCCTAACAACGCATACAGCCACACCATCCTTCCCAGACCCGAAAAGCCCGGCGGCAGGAATTGTCCCTGCGGCGGCGCCAGCGACGGCGCTGTGGTGGAAACTGCCACCGCCACTGTCGCCGATGCCGCGCCGTTCAGCGTCGCGGTGTTGGGGGTGAGCGTGCAGGTGGATTCCGAGGGCGCGCCGGTGCACGTCAGGTTTATCGTCTGGTTGAACCCACCCTCGGGAGCGAGCGTCAGAGAGTAATTGGCCACCTGGCCCCGTGCGACTGTCTGGCTGGTGGCGGTACTTGACAACTGAAAGTCCATTCCAGTGCCGGAAAGCTGTACCGCCTGGGGACTGTTAGCAGCGTTGTCCGTAATGGTCAACGAGCCCGCCAGCGAGCCCGCCCCGTTGGGCGTGAAGCTGACGTTGATGGTACAGGAGCCGTTGATGGCCACGCCGCTGCCACAATTGTTCGTCTGGCTGAAGTCGGCGCTGACGCCGATGCTCGTAATGGTAAGCTCGGCGTTGCCGGTGTTGCTGAGCTTCACCTGCTGAGCCGCGCTAGTGGTGCCCATCGCCTGGGCGCTAAAGGTCAGGCTGCCGGGCGAGACCCCGGCCAGCGGCCCCTCTATCCCTGTCCCGGTCAAGCTGATGGCCTGTGTGCTGTTCGGCACGCCGTTGTTGTTGTCAGTGAGGGTTACCGAGCCGGTAAATTGACCTGTTGCCGTGGGCGTGAAGGTGACGTCGAGCGTGCAGGTGCCTGCGGGGGCGACTGTGCCGCCGGCATAGGGGCAGGAAGTGCCCGTGGTGACGAAGGCGAAGTCACCGCTCATGGCAACGCTCGTGATCGTCAGTGAACCTGGGCCACTGTTGGTGAGCGTCACGCTTTGGGCAGGGCTGGTCTTGTCCACGGGTAGGCTTCCGAAAGCGAGATTATCGGACGAGAAAGTCACTACCGGCGCGGCTGAAGCCGAGATTTTTGCTACGAACGCGTCAGTGGCATTGTTCCCTCCCAAACTTGTCTGGAAAGCGCCTGGAGTAAACGGGAAGTTGGTTGAACTAGTGTACCCGATGACGTAGGCGTTGCCGGAGGAATCCACGGCGATGCCCTGGCCGCCGTCCGAACTGGTGCCGCCCAGGTAGGTGGAATAGGCCAAGCTGAGAGCGGAGCCGTCCCAATTCAATTTGGCTACAAACGCGTCCGACGAGCCGCCCCCGAAGCTTGGTTGCAACGGCTTGACAATCGGAAAAGAGCCCGGGGTGGACCCAATCACATAGGTGTTACCGGAGGAATCAAGGGCGATGCCGTTGCCAGTGTCCCCCGCACCGCTGCCCAGGTAAGTGGAATAGACCAAGCCTGTGCCTGTGGGGTTCAGCTTTGACACGAAGGCGTAGCCCGGTGTAGACATACCAGCGCCTGTCTGAATTGGGTTGGCAGTGGGAAAGTTTGCCGAGCGACTCTGGCCGGTCACGTAGGCATTGCCGGAGGAATCCACGGCAATGCCGTAGCCGAAGTCCTCATCATTGCCGCCCAGGTAGGTGGAGTAAACTAAGGCCGAGCCTGTTGGGTTCAGCTTGGACGCGAAGGCGTTGACACATTGCGTACACGTACCCCCCAAACTCGTCTGGAAAGCCCCTGGGGTGGCGGGAAAGTTGGTGGAACCGGTGTACCCAGCCACGTAAGCGTTGCCGGAGGAATCCACGACGATGCCGTTGCCCTCATCTCCGTAAGTGGGGCCACCGCTGCCGCCCAGGTAGGTGGAATAGACCAGGGCAGAGCCGGTTGGGTCCAGCTTGGACACGAAGGCGTTGTCAGGCTGCAAACCCGTACTCCCCAAGCTGGTCTGGAAAGCCCCTGGGGTGGCGGGAAAGTTGCTGGAACTGGTGTACCCAGCCACGTAAGCGTTGCCGGAAGAGTCCACGGCGATGCCATTACCCCCATCTCCGTAAACGGAGCGCCCGTTCCCGCCGAGAAAGGTGGAATAGACCAGGGCCGAGCCTGTCGGGTCCAGCTTGGCCACAAACGCATTGTACGAACCTTTGTTCGTCGCCTGCAGCGGGTTAACGGTGGGGAAGTCAGGCGAGTCGGTAGTCCCGGTCACATAGGCGCTGCCGGAGGAATCGACAGCGATGCCGTAGCCGCGGTTGTCACTGCTGCCGCCCAGATAAGTGGAATAGATCAGTGCCGAGCCCGTCGCGTTCAGCTTGGACACAAACGCGTCGGCGAGACCGGTCCATCTGTGGGTCGCCTCGATCGGGTTGACAACCGGGAAGTTATTTGAAGTAGTGGATCCCGTGACGTAGGCGTTGCCAGAGGAATCCACAGCAATGCCATAGCCGTAGTCCAGAGCCATGCCCCCCAAATAGGTAGAATAAACAAGCACGGGGTCAATGACTAGGCGTTGTGCGTGGTCGTAGAGGTCCACCGTGAAGTGAATGCGATCTCGGGCGTCGAGAACGAAGCGGCCCACGCGGAATTGGCGATTGGCGATTGACGATGGCCGATTGACCATGGCCGGTTGACGGGGGATTATCGAGTTTCGAAGCTGGGCCTCTTCTCCTGACTCCTGACTTCTGACCCCTGACTCCTCTTGCTGGTAGACGAGCGGCTTATGGAAGCGGAGCTCGCCGCCCCCGGCTGAGATCACCAAGTCGCCGTCGCGGGCGATTCGTAGGGGCGATCCTTGTGGTCGCCCTCGGGCGGGCACGATCCCCGCCCCCACATCCAGCGTGATCGCCCTCGGATCAGCGCCAGGCGCCACGATGAAGTCATACTCGAGCTGTCCGCCCTGGTTGCCGTAATATACCAGGTCCACGCCGGGATAAACGTCGTGGTATCTCACCTTCGCATAGGTGGGCACGTTGGTGCGCCACTTTTTCGGATCGTTGCCAATGAAATAATTGGCCTTGCCGGGAAGCTCGTCACTGCCCATCACTGGGGCGTTGGCGTTCGCGCCCACAAGTTTCATCCGCAGAACGCTGTCCGTTGTCCGTAGCCCGTTGTCGGTTGCCCGTCGCCCGGTCTTCCCTTCCGGCTTCTGAGTTCTGACTCTGGGGTTCCGCGTTGTTCCTACTGACGACTGACCACTGACAACTGACGACTTCCTCAGCGCCAGCAGAGCCTCATCGCCGGCGAGAAACAACGTGTAGCCTGGGCCGCGCGAGACGAATTTCACTCGAGGGTCGGTCTGCCCGTGGTTCGCCTCGAAACTGAGAGGAAGCTTGCCGTAGCTGGCTCCGAGCCGGGGCTGGACTCGCTCGGGAGCTGCGGAAATCACGCGCCGAGTAGGAATACCCTTTGGGGTTTGCAGCCTGCCATGAAAACTGAACAAAACGGCTGCGAGAAATAAAACGGACACACAGCCCAAGTAGATCACCATGCGCTT
>Ga0326728_10023149_pt1 | contig 11425 bp, 12 predicted proteins | sample MB3enrmetagenome_FD_207602 | JGI IMG/M metagenome (GOLD analysis project Ga0326728, IMG submission 207602) | Lab enriched peat soil microbial communities from McLean, Ithaca, NY, United States - MB31MN | ecosystem: Environmental > Terrestrial > Soil > Wetlands > Peat | place: USA: New York... | reverse complement strand
AGCCGGATCTGCGGCTGGCCGCGCTCTCGCGCGCGGCGGAGCTGGCCATGGTGGCCTATGACGCGAACGCGGCGGAAAGCCAGTTGCTGCAAGGCTGGCTGATGCACGACCAGTTCATGCTGCGCGGCACCTTCGGGGCCCCTTACGAATTCCTGTGGGCCAATCCGTATCAACCGGGGTTGAGCTACTACCTGGTGCCGCTGGTCTACCACAATGCCGGTTCCGGAAAGCTTTTCGTGCGGTCGAGTTGGGAAGACGACGCCCGGTGGTTCGGGTATTTCGATGGCGGCGCGGAGATGTTCGCGGACGGCCGCCTGACGGCAGTGAATCCGCGGAGGGTGGCGGCGCCGATCCCGCTCGGGGCGGCGGTGGTCGCGCTCGGGCCGGGCGCGCGCAAGTTCCGCGTGACGCTGGAGGAGGAAGAGCCGGTCTTCATCTTGGGACTCGATCCCGGCCGCGCCTACCAGGTGGAAATCGACGACGAGGAGATGTTCGAAGCAGTCACCGACCCCGGCGGAATTTTGGAGCTCGACCTCCCGCAGGGCAAGGAAGTGGGCGTGCGGATACGGGAGGCGCCCTCATTTCGGTGACAGGCTACGCAACCCCTGAATGCAAATCGGTGAGCGGAGCGGAGTTTCGAGGTTATGTAGCCTGTCACCGAAATATACTAGGCATATGCCCGACGCCGCGACCGAGGCCGCCCTTTGCGTCCGCCATCTTCGGAAGGCGTACAAGGACGTGGTCGCGGTCGATGGGCTCGAACTCGAGGTGCGCGGGGGCGAGTGCTTCGGGCTGCTGGGGCCCAATGGCGCCGGCAAGACCACTACCATCGAAATCTGCGAGGGGCTCACGGGCGCCGATTCGGGCGAGGTCGAGGTGCTCGGCATGCGCTGGAACGCCGACGCCAAGGAACTCCGGCAACGGCTGGGGATTCAACTGCAAGAGACGCAGCTTTCCGAGAAGCTCACCGTGGTGGAGACGGTTCGCTTGTTCCGCAGCTTCTTCCGGCGCGGGCCGGAAGCGGCTGAAGTCATCGCGCTGGTGCAGCTCGGCGAGAAGGGGAAATCCCGCGTGGGCAGCCTCTCCGGGGGGCAGAAACAGCGGCTGGCGCTGGCTTGCGCGCTGGTGGGCGATCCGGATTTTCTGTTTCTCGACGAGCCCACCACGGGCCTCGATCCCCAGGCCCGGCGCCAGCTTTGGGAATTGATCGAACAGTTCAAGCTGGCGGGCCGGACCATTCTGCTGACCACCCACTACATGGACGAAGCGGAACGGCTGTGCGACCGGGTAGCCATCATGGACCACGGCAAAGCCATCGCCGCCGGCACGCCGCGCGAATTGATCGCGTCCATCGGGGCGGAGCAACTGGTGGAGTTTTCGGCCGGCGGCGCGGCGCAGGCGCTGGATGTTGCCGCGCTACGCCGGATCGAGGGCGTGCGCGAGGTCCGGGCGGAGAACGGCAGCGTGCGGATGCAGGTGACGGAACTGCACCAGGCCGTGCCCGCCCTGCTGGACGAACTCGACCGGCAGGGCGTTCCGCTCACCGAACTGCGCACGCATTCCGCCAGCCTGGAGGACGTCTTCGTCATTTTGACGGGACGGCACCTGCGCGATGAGTAGCACCCGATGGGCGGACCAACCGCTGGCGCAACTGACCCTGGTGCGGTTTCGCGAATTCTGGCGCGAGCCGGAAGCCATATTCTGGGTGTTCGTCTTCCCGATCCTTCTGGCCGCGGGTCTGGGGCTGGCCTTCCGCAATCGTCCCCCGGACGCGATCGGAATTGCGGCCGTGACGCCAGAACTGGCCAGGTCGCTCCGGCAGGAGAAGCTGCTGGACGTCGAACAGTTATCCGCCCCGGCGGCCGAAGAGGCGCTGCGCACGGGCAAGGTGGCGCTATTCGCCGCGCCGTCGCCCGGTGGGGCGGTGGTGTACCGGTACGACAACACCAATCCCGAAGGACGCACGGCGCGCATGCTGGCGGATCGAGCCATCCAGCGGGCGGCCGGCCGAGTGGACCCGGTGCCGTCGAGCGACCGGCTGATGCGCGAGCCGGGCTCGCGCTATATCGATTTCCTGATTCCCGGCCTGCTGGGAATGAACCTGATGGGCAGCGCCATGTGGGGGCTGGGGTTCGCGATTGTGGATGCGCGGCGCAAAAAGCTCATGAAGCGCCTGATTGCGACCCCCATGCCGCGGCACGACTACCTGCTCTCGTTCGTGCTGGCGCGGCTGCTGCTGCTGGTGGTGGAAGTGGGCGTGCTGCTGGGGTTCGGCGCCTGGGCATTCCAGGTCCCCGTGCGCGGCTCCATGCTGGAACTCGCGGCGCTGTGTGTTTTAGGATCGCTGGCTTTCAGCGCCCTGGGATTGCTGGTCGCATCGCGCGCCCAGACCATCGAAGCCGTTTCCGGCCTGATGAACACGGTGATGATGCCGATGTGGATCGTCTCCGGCGTGTTCTTTTCGGCGCAACGGTTTCCGGGCGCGCTGCAACCGGCGATCCGCGCGCTTCCCTTGACCGCGGTGATCGACGCGCTGCGCGCCAACATGCTGCAAGGCGCCGGCCTGGCGCAAGTGGCTCCGCAGTTAGGCGTGTTGGGGGTCTGGCTGGTGGTGTGCTTCACCCTGGCGCTGAAACTGTTCCGCTGGCGATAGGCGGCGGCCGATCCGGTCACTTCTTGGGATTCAACTTCAGATTGAGGATCGATTGCTTTCGCGAATCGAAGGAACTCAGCGTCTTGGTATTGCTGGAAGCGCCCTGGTAGTCGGCTTTGATCTCGTAATCGATGTCCGGGCTCAAATCGTAAAAATGATACATGCCATCGTCCTTCGTGATGAAGGACCGGACTTGCAGCGTCTTGGTATTCTTCAATTGCACCACGGCGCCATTCACCGGGCTGTCGTCCGCGACGGTCACCGTGCCTTGCACGCTGCGGGTGTTATCCGCCTTCTTCTTCTGTGCGAACGTGGCGGGGGCGCAGAGAAGCAGAACCGCCAACAGGGCCAGCCAGATGGTTTTCATGCGATTATTTCCATTCCTCGTCGGAATCTTCTTCCTCGTCGTCCTCCAGAAAATCGTCGTCGTCCTCGTCTTCCTCGAGGTCTTCGGCCGACTCCAGTTCCAAAGGATCGGTGCCTACGACTCTCAGGTCCGCGCCACACTCATCGCAACTGATGGTGTCGCCTTCGTCGACGTCTTCTTCGTCCACATCGATCAAGCCTTGGCATTTCGGACAAGCGACCATCAATAATCCTCCCGACATACTACTGATAAACGATAGACTGCCGTGTTTGCAACCTCTATTTTCCGGCTTGCTTGGCCAGCCGCCGGCGGGTGGTGGCCGGGACCAGGCCCTTCAAGCGAAGGTACATGAATAACTGCTGGCGATGCGTCAATTCATGCTCTTTGATGGTCTCGACCATTTCGAGGCGGGTGACCTTCTGGCCGTCGAACCGGGTGACGATGTGAGCAAAGAACTCAGCGGGCTGGGCGGCCAGTTGCGCCGTGCGCTCCGCCAGCGAATCCCGCAAGGCCGCGGCCAGTTCGGGCGCGCCCGCGCCCGCGCCGAGACTGGGCATGTGCCGGCTCAGGCGTTCGCGAAAATCGGACGTGGCGAAATTCTCGTCGCCGGCCAGCAACAGGCCCGTCAATGCGTGGCTCGCGTCCAAAATGTGGCGCGCGATGGCGCGGAACGTCATTAATTCGGGGGTGGGCCGGTAATCCAGATCGCCGGCCGGAAACTCTTCGACGGCGGCAGCCGTATCGTGCCGGATCGTCCTCCAGGAATCGAGCACATGCTCCACTCTGACCATGAACACATTGTAGCGGGTTGGCCGGCGGGCGACGCAGCCCCAGCGATTGCAGGGCAGCTTGGCAAGCTGCGCGCGACGGGGGGGTACCCCGGTCAAGCGGCGCGGCAGGCGGATTAACAATCCGCCGCAGGTTAAAAACCTGCCCCACATAGCGGCAGAGCCGCAAACAGTGGGGGCAATTCTCCGGGGCCGTGGCGGGCGCGTACAAGGGCGGCAGGCGGATTGACAATCCGCCGCAGGATGCAATCCTGCCCCACAAATGCGCGGGTGGGAAAGGGCCTGGGTTCACTATAATGAAGGGGTCCATGCACCAAAAACGCAACGAGAGGGTTGTGGATCTGAATCCACAGGAGACCGCTGAGTGGGTGGAATCGCTGGAGCAGGTGATCGGCCAGGCCGGGCCAGACCGCGCCGCATACCTGTTGGAGCAGCTTACCGAGCGTGCACGGACTCAGGGCGCCGACCTGCCCATTCATCTGAACACGCCCTACATCAATACCATTCCCCCCGAAGACGAAGTGCCATACCCGGGCGATCGCGCCATGGAGCGCCGCATCAAGAGCCTGGTGCGGTGGAACGCCATGGCCATGGTGGTGAGGCAGAACAAGTACGATGCGGGCATCGGCGGCCACATTTCCACTTACGCCTCCCTCGCCACGCTGCTCGAAGTGGGGTTCAATCATTTCTTCCATGCATCCTACGACGGCCAGCCGGGCGACCTGGTCTACTTCCAGGGGCATGCCTCGCCGGGGGTATACGCGCGCGCGTTCCTGGAGGGCCGCCTGAGCGAAGAGCACCTCGCGAATTTCCGGCACGAGCTGCGCGAACACCCGGGCCTCGCTTCCTATCCGCACCCCTGGCTGATGCCGGATTTCTGGAGCTTCCCCACGGTGTCGATGGGCATCGGGCCCATCAACGCGATCTACCAGGCGCGCTTTATGCGGTACCTGGAAAACCGCGGCCTCATACCGCCCACTCCGCGGAAAATCTGGGGCTTCCTGGGCGATGGCGAGATGGACGAGCCGGAATCCATGGGCTCGCTGACTTTGGCCGCGCGCGAAAAGCTGGACAACCTCACCTTCGTGATCAACTGCAATCTGCAGCGGCTGGACGGGCCGGTGCGCGGCAACGGCAAGGTGATTCAGGAGCTGGAAGCCGCCTTCCGCGGCGCGGGCTGGAACGTCATCAAGGTGATCTGGGGCGAAGATTGGGACGCGCTGTTGGCCCGCGACTCGACCGGCCTGCTCCAAAAGCGCATGGGTGAAGCGGTGGACGGCGAGTACCAGACTTACATCACCAAGGACGGCGCCTACATTCGCAAAAACTTCTTCGGCAAGTACCCCGAGCTGCTGGACCTGGTGGCGCACCTCAGCGACGACGAGTTGATGAAACTGCGGCGCGGCGGCCACGATCCGCGCAAGGTCTACAACGCCTACCAGGCGGCGGTGGAAACCAAGGACCGCCCCACCGTGATTCTGGCGCATACCATCAAAGGCTACGGGCTGGGCGAGGCGGGCGAGGGCCGCAACATCACCCACCAGCAGAAGAAGCTCAACGAACAGGAGCTGGAGCACTTCCGGTCGCGCTTTGAGATTCCTATTCCAGACGAGGCCGCGCGCCATGCCGACTTCTACCGGCCACCCTCGGACAGCCCGGAAATGGCCTACATGCACGAGCAGCGGCGCCGGCTGGGTGGATACATGCCGAGCCGCTCCGCCAGGGCCGCGAGCGTCGAAGCTCCGGCGCTCGATTACCTGAAGGAATCGCTCGAAGGCTCTTCGGGGCGGGAGGTCTCGAGCACCATGGCCTTCGTTCGCGTGCTGACGCTGCTCATGAAGCACCCGCAAATTGGCCGGCGCGTGGTGCCGATTATTCCCGACGAGGCGCGCACGTTCGGCATGGAATCGCTGTTCCGCCAGTTCGGCATCTATGCCAGCCAGGGACAGCTCTACAAGCCGCACGACGCGGAGATGTTCCTGTACTACAAGGAATCCAAGGACGGGCAGATTCTGGAAGAGGGCATCACCGAAGCCGGTTCCATGGCTTCCTTCACGGCCGCGGGCACGGCCTACGCGACCTACGGCGTGGCCATGGCGCCGTTCTTCATCTACTACTCGATGTTCGGCTTCCAGCGCGTGGGCGACCTGATCTGGGCATTTGGCGACTCGCGCGGCAAAGGCTTCCTGTGCGGCGGCACGGCCGGCCGCACCACGCTGGCCGGCGAAGGCTTGCAGCACCAGGATGGCCAGAGCATTTTGCTCTCGAGCATTGTGCCCACCTGCACGACTTACGACCCGGCCTACGCCTATGAGATCGCCATCATCGTGCAGGATGGCATCCGGCGCATGTACCAGGAGCGGGAGGACCGCTTCTACTACCTCACCTTATACAACGAGAATTACCCCATGCCGCCCATGCCGCAGGGCCTCGACCCCGCGGGCGTGCTCAAAGGCATCTATCGCTACCAGGCGGCTGAAAACGGCGGGGGGAAGGTGCAGCTCTTCGGCAGTGGCCCCATCTTGAACGAGGCGCTGCGCGCGCAGCGGATCCTCGCCGGGAACTACGGCGTTGCGGCGGATGTGTGGAGCGTGACCAGCTACAACGAGCTGCGGAGGGAAGCCCTCGGTGTGGACCGCTGGAACCGGCTGCATCCCGACGAGCCGGCCCGGACGCCCTACATCGTCGAAGCGCTCGAAGGCGCCGACGGCCCGGTGGTGGCCGCCACCGATTACATGAAAGTGGTGGCCGACCAAATTGCCCCCTGGCTGCCCGGCCGCATGGTGACGCTGGGCACCGATGGCTTCGGCCGCAGCGACAACCGCGAGCACCTGCGGAAGCATTTCGAGATCAATGCCGAGTCGATCGCCGCCGCGGCGCTCTCGCGGCTGGCGCGCGACGGCCAGTTCGACGCCGGAAAAGCCCGCGCGGCCTTCGCCGAGTTGGGGTGCGACACCGAAAAGACGGACCCCGCGCGGGCCTGACGAACAACATGCACATCGGCCAACGTGTCGCCATTGCCGGGATGATGGTCAGTGGCTCGCTCGCCGTTATCAAAATCGTCGCCGGCGTCTACGGCCATTCCACGGCCGTGGTGGCGGATGGGCTGGAATCGGCGGGCGACGTGTTTGCTTCCGGCTTTGTGCTGCTCGGGTTGACGCTGGCCGCCCGGCCCGCCGACGAAAACCACCCCTATGGCCACGGCCGGGCGGAAACGCTCACGGGCCTGTTGATTGGCCTGGCGCTCGCGGCCACCGGCGCTCTGATCTCCTATGAGTCGCTGCGCCGCCTGGGCCAGCCGCGCCTGCCGCTGGCCGCCTACGTGGTGTGGCCGCTGGCCGCCTCCGTGCTGGCCAAAACGGCCCTTGCCTCCTTCAAATTCCACTACGGCCGGAAGCTCGGAAGCGCCGGGCTCATCGCCGATGCGTGGAACGACACCAAAGACACGGGTTCAGCCGCGGCGGCGCTGATCGCGGTGGGCCTGACGCTCTCCGACCCCGCGCGCTTTTTCAACGCGGACCGCTATGGAGGCTTCCTAGTGGGGCTGATGGTGGTGTCCGTGGGCGTGCGCGTGGCGCGCGAAACCGCCCTGCAGCTCATGGACACCATGCCCGACGATCGGCTGATGAAGCAGATCCGCGGGGTGGCGTCCACGGTGCCTGGCGTGCGCGGCGTGGAGAAATGCTTTGCGCGCAAGACCGGCCTGCGCTATCACGTAGATCTGCACCTGGAAGTGGACCCCGAGATGACCGTGCGGCAATCGCACGAGATCGCCAACAAGGTGCGGTATCGGATTCGGGAGCAATTGGACTGGGTGGCCGACGTGCTGGTGCACGTGGAGCCGGCGCCGTAGGCTGGGTGTATACTAAACAGAACCCGGGAGTCCAAAATGGAAATTCCGATTCCTGTGCTTCTCCTTTCCCTCCTGGCGTTCCACTCCGCCAGCGGCGAACAACAGTGGACTGGGGTAGCTTATGCGGGGGGATACCCGGATGTACCAAGGCTGAAAACGGATACCACAGACGTTCTGACGATCACACCTCAGAACATTCGCCTGGCTCTCAAGGATGGGCGAAAAATCGAACTGGATATGAAGCAGGTTGGCGGATTCCGCTACGGGAACGAGGCGCATGGGAGTGCCTTGGCCTCACTATTCGTGGGGCTTGCTGGCGGGATCAGCCTTGGGACGGCGGCCGCTACCAACGCCTTGCTCAAGTTTAAGTCTCATTTCGTGGCGATCGACTTTCAGTTGCCGGCCGGAGATGCCAGTTCGCTGCTCCTGCGGCTGGAAAGAGGGAGTGTTAGCCCGATTCTGACGGCGCTCGCCAAGGCAACAGGAAGGCAGCCTTCTCCCGAGAACTGCGTCCTCTGCGGACCCGCCAACGAAAGTGACGCGGTCGAGGTGGATAAGAAGGCTTCGCCGCCGGAGCAGCCATCCCCAGGCAAAGCGCTGATCTTTGTGATACGGGTCCATGGAGGAGAAGGCAACCGGCAAATCAAACTGGCCGTCGATGGCCAGTGGGTCGGCGCCAACAACCGGAAGGGCCGCTATTTCTGGTTCGAAGCCCAGCCGGGATTGCTGCGTCTGTGTTCACAAGCGGCCAATCGAGCCATGTTCCACATCTATGTCCGCGCCAATCGCACATACTATCTGGAGCAAAAAGCCACGATCCAGGATCGCGCGAGCTTTTTCAACGCCGGCACCGATGTGGTGGAACTCAGCAAAGAGCAGGCCAAGGCGCACCTGACCCACGACCGCATGACGCGGATGCGCAAGCAGTAGAGCTTGAGGGTTTCAGGGAGAGGCTACCACCGTGCGGCGGCTGGCGTTTGGGAGTTTCGTAGCCTGTCCCTGAAATGAGATGGACTGGTAGCCGACGCGCCGCAGGCTGGTGCTTTGCCGGCGGTAACCGCGTACACCAACAATGAGTCAAACATTAGAGATGAATCCCCCCGACTCACGGACTTTCACTCTGGCCATAGCGGCGGCACTTCTTTTCGCGGACTTGGCCGCCGGCCAGCAAGCCGATGCCGAAAATTATAAATTCACCGTACAAAGGCAGCCTGGACTTCATGAGATAACCCTTGGGTGGAGCGGCAATTCGAACATCAGTTCGAGTGGGACCCTGCGAAGGCCCTGCGGAACGCCCGAGAACACCGGGTTTCCTTTGAACGGGCCGCCACAGTTTTTCTCGATCCAAGGGCCATGTCGATTTTCGATGAGGAGCACAGCGAGAAAGAAGAGCGTTGGATCACCCTCGGATTGGATCGAGCTGGAGCGCTGCTGGTGGTGAGGCGAACGCGAAGATACGTTTGATTTCCGCGCGCCGGGCGGATCGGAAAGAAGCCGCGCAGTATCGGGGGCTGGAACCATGAAGCCACATTACGACTTTTCCAAAGCGGAGCGAGGCAAGTTTTTCCGGAAGGGAGCGCGCGTGCGTCTGCCTATCTATCTCGACGGCCAGTTGCAGAAGCGTCTGGAACGCATCGCACAGAAGAAGGGCCGGGACGCCGGCGACGTCGTAAGCGATCTCTTGATCAAGGACGTGGAGTTGCTTGAGGAACTGACGTGATTCCTCTGCCCTGGCGTGCGCGGCGTGGAACGCCGTAAGAAAGGGGACGCCATCCAGCCGCTATAATTACCTCATGCGCACTCTGATAGCTTTTCTTGCCGCCTCCACCCTGCTGGCGGCGGCTGATACGAAACTGGGCAAGCCGCTCACCGCGAAGGAAACGGTGACCATTGCGGCATTGCTCGCCAAACCCGCCGATTACGTGGGTAAGACCGTCCAGGTGAAAGGCAAGATCACCGAAGTCTGCCAGATGATGGGCTGCTGGATCTACGTGGCCGACGCGCAGGGCAACAAGATCCGCGTGAAGGTGAACGACGGCGAAATCGTCTTCCCGAAAGATGGCGCCGGCCGGACCGTCACCGCCGAGGGCGTTTTCACCAAAGAGGACCTGACCCGCGAGCAGGCCATCGACCGCGCCCGCGAGGAAGCCAAAGATTCCGGAAGGAAGTTCGACCCCGCCTCCATCAAGACCGGAACCGTGATCTATCAGATCCAAGGCACCGGCGCCGTGATCGTTTCAGACTGAAGGCGGGTCTCCGTGGGATTCGACGAAGACCAATATCTCGACGTTCTTCAGAACATCGAATTCGCAATCGTCGATGAGTTCCGCCGCGACCCTGCCATGCTGGACTTGAACGTTCGCGAGGCCGTGAATGTTCTCGCGCGGCAGTACGAATCGGAAGAAGAAGGGCGCACGCCGCCACGGGCGCAAATGACCGATCGGACGCGGGCCGTCTTCGATGCTGTCCGGGCTGTGTGCGAGTGGCGGCTGGGACGGGCGCGCGGACCTGTCCCCGCCAAGGACGATCCCCCTGTGCCGGACATAACCGCCGCCGAGATGGCCGCCTGCCTCAAACGTATCCGCAAGTCCGTCGACCGTTGGAGCAAAGAGAGCGGTCCGCGAGGCTACCTCAACTTCGTGCGGCAGTATATCGTGTAACGCCGGGCAACCCGCCGGCGAGTTGCGGACGCCAAGTGGCGCTGCTTCCACTTGACAGACAAGTGGAAATGGTGCATACTCTCCACTGGTATGCCAAGTGAAACGGAAGGCCGTCTGCAGATCCTGCAGGGCATGCTGGACCTGATGGTCCTGCGGACCCTGCACACCATGGGACCTCTGCACGCGTACGGTATAGCCGCCCGGCTGGAGCAACTCTCGGGCGACTCCCTCAGCCTCAACCAGGGCACGCTTTATCCGGCCCTGGTCCGGCTGGAACAACAGGGCCTTATCAAGGGCGCCTGGAGAACCACGGAGAACAACCGGGAGGCGAGGTACTACGCAGTTTCCAAGGCCGGCGAGAAGGCGCTCGAACAGGAAACTCAGCGCTGGCAGCGGCTGGCGGGCTTGATGGACCGGTTGCTCTGGGAGCGGCCCTGACATGCGCTGGCTGAACCGTTTCTTCAGCCGCTGCGCGCGCACGTTGGGACGCGTCAAGGCGGAGCGCGAACTCGCCCGCGAGATCGAGGCGCACCTGGCGCTTATGGCCGACGATTTCCAAAGCCGCGGGATGAGCTCCGAGGAGGCGCGGCTGGCAGCCCGGCGCGCTTTTGGCGGGGTCGAACAAACAAAAGAGCTGCATCGCGAGGCGCGCTCGTTTATGTGGCTGGAGCAAGTAGTGCAGGACGTCCGGCATGCCGCTCGGGGCTTGCGCAAGAGTCCGGTCTTCGCCGCCGCCGCTCTCCTCGTGCTTGGCCTGGGCATCGCTGGAGCCATAACGGTCTTCTGTTTCCTCAACGCTTTGGTGCTGAACCCGTACCCTTATGCTCAGCCCGACCGGCTGGTCGAGATCCAGTTCCGGGGCAAGTCGGAGGGAGACGGGTGGAGAACAACCGTCCGCATCCGCGACTTTTTCGAATTCCAGGCGCAGAGCGGCGTCTTTGAGGCGATGGGAACATACTCACAATGGCGCCACAGCCTCAATCTCACCGGCCAGAGCTTGCCAGGCTTGACCGCGGCGGAGCGAATCGACTGCGGCGAGGCGTCGGGCGGATTCCTGCGCGTGCTCGGCGTGCACCCTGTTCTGGGCCGCTTCTTCGATGCCTC
>Ga0326728_10023148_pt1 | contig 11425 bp, 12 predicted proteins | sample MB3enrmetagenome_FD_207602 | JGI IMG/M metagenome (GOLD analysis project Ga0326728, IMG submission 207602) | Lab enriched peat soil microbial communities from McLean, Ithaca, NY, United States - MB31MN | ecosystem: Environmental > Terrestrial > Soil > Wetlands > Peat | place: USA: New York... | reverse complement strand
TATACTCCTTGCCCTGCTGCACCATGGCCTCGAAGCGCTCCTGGCTGAGGTTGGCGGCAAGGGGCGGTCTCTCCGAAGCCGGCGCCCCCTGGCTCTGCGGCACCGGTTGTCCGAGACGCTGAATGAGCCCCTCAATGGCGGCCACTGCCCGGTCGTACTGGGCGTCGGGGGAGACTTCCGGGTCGAGGTGCACCAGGGTCATGACTTTGATGGTCTGGCGCAGGTTGTCGAAGATCAGCAAATTGTCCGCCAGCATCAACCGGGCTTCGGGCAGGGGGAGGAGCGGGGTGAGCTCCGGCAGCCGCTCAATGTAGCGCACCATATCATAGCCCAGGAACCCCACCAGGCCTCCCCAAAAGCGAGGCAGGCCGGGGAGACTCACGGCCTTAAAGCCCGCCAGCAGCTCCCGCAGGTGCGCAAAGGGGCCGCCGCTTCCCGCCAGGACCTCTTCCTGCCCCCGGCGCTGGAGGGCGGTGCGGCCGCCCTGCACCTGAAACAGCAAAGCGGGATTGAGCCCTAAGAAACTGAAGCGCCCCCATTTCTCGCCGCCCTCGACGCTTTCCAACAGATAGGAAGGGCCAGCGCCGCGCAACTTCTTATAGGCCGACACCGGGGTCTCCAGGTCCCCCAGGATCTCCCGGTACACCGGGAGCAGATTACCCTGCCGGGCCAGTTCCCGGAAAGTGGCAAAATCCGGTTGAATCATCACCGCTCCGTTGGTTAAGGTAATTAATTATTTAACGCAGATGCCCGCCGATAACCATAGATAAAACCAAATAATTTTTCCGCGCCGTTAATCTGCGCCCGCTTTGTCCCTTGGCGGATAAAATTATTACCGCAGATAAGCGCCGATGAACTCAGATAAATATCAATTTTGTCAATGGCCCAAAATTTCTTCCTTTAATCCCCTCTCCCACCGGCGGGGGGAGAGGGTTAGGGTGAGGGGGGGGTAAGAAACCACTTTTAGCTATGGTATATTCGCGTTCCTCCGCTTTATCTGCGTTCGTCAGCTTTAAAAAAAAGCCGGGCCCCTGGTTGGGCCACGGCTTTTCACGGCGCCAAAAAACCGGGGCCCCTCTCGTGAGGGGCCCCAAAATTAGGGATACTGCCGGCGGACGCGCCTCACGAGTCCAAGATCGAGGGCCACCAGCACCAGTTGTTTTTTAATTCAAACTCTTTCATTTTTTTACCTTATTTATTATATAATCAAACCATAATTAACTGTCAATAATTTACTCCTCGAGGTGATCAAATTGAAGTTTCTCATCAACATATCCCAGGATGAGGACGGCATGTATATTGCCGAATGCCCGGCCATCCCTGGTTGCATCAGTCAGGGACAAAACGAGGCTGAAGCAGAAAAGAATATCCTTGAGGCGATCAGGGAGTGCCTGGTGGTCCGCGCTGAGAAAGGATTGCCGCTAACCGTACCCACCCGCCAGATCGAGGTGGAGGTTGAATGGGGTCAGTCCCCTTATTAAGACCCCGGGAAGTAATAAAAGCCTTCGAACGCCTTGGCTGGGAAAGAGCCCGCCAGCGCGGCAGCCACATCATCATGACCAAGCCCGGCCATCTTGCCACGCTTTCAATCCCCGACCATCCTTATGTCGCTCGCGGCACGTTGAGCGGCCTGATTGCCAAGGCCGGAATATCTTTGGAAGATTTTTTGAATTCTGTGGCTTGATCTAAAGATTTCATGCTTTGTTCAAGGAACGGTAAAGCATCTGCATTGGAAGCCCCTTTTCGTCCAATTCTGGAGGGTCAGGAATGGAACAAAGTGGGCCAAGAGCGGTAATTGCAGCCGCCAAGGCGTCGAGAATGTCATCTTTCCACACTTCCTTACGCTTAAATTTTGCCAGGGCGTAATCAACTATTTCGGCAGTATTAGAATTGTTAGACCGCAAGACATTTAAACGTTCAGAAAAACCCTCTACCTTCCTTTTATTGTGCTGCATCGACCGTCCCGCCAAGGCCCAGAAACAAAGTTCTGGATGAACTTCTCTAAAGCAAGCTCTTGCTTTGGTCTCTCTTAAAAGCATTTCATCCACTTCACGAATTTTGGAAATGATTCCCAAGGTTTGTTCAGGCAAGCTTTTGCCAGTTATCTGTAAATTTGTGAACTTAGTCTCCATTATATCTACATAAATTGCTTGCCGACAAGGAGCGCGAAAGACGCTAGATGCTCTCGGAGGACCAAGCAGACTTCGTGCTTCAATATCACAACGACGCTCATCAAACCCACTTTCTTTTAAACCAATGGGGACATCAAGGAGGATTAAGGATGCCTCATGATATTTCTTCCAGAGCGATGATATTTCTTGGAAAAGTTCTGTTTGCCATTGTCCATCAGGAGTTAGAACGATCGCAAACCATCCTCCCCTACAGCCATCAGCACCTACAAAGAAAGGTTTGTCCAAAAGCGGCTCACTCCCGCCAAATGCAACTATCTGGTTTTTCATGCAAAATATTAAATGGTCATGTAGCAGGCCGTTACTCGCCAGGATATTAGGCGAATAAATGTCGTAATCACCGCCCTCGATGGTGGTGATCATTCCCCCGGCTTCCTGGACCAGCAGAAGGCCGGCGGCGGTGTCCCAGGGTTTGAGGTTTTCCTCAAAGAAACCGTCCAGGCGGCCGCAGGCGATGTAACACAAGTCCAGGGCCGCAGAGCCGCCCCGGCGCAACCCCTGCACCGCCCCCAAAATCCGTCCCATGCGGGCGAGGGTCTCAGGCAAGCGCTCCCGGATATCGTAAGGAAAGCCGGTGGTCACCAGGGCCCGGTCCAGGCGGTCGGTGCGGGAAACTGTGATGGCCTGGCCGTTGAGCCAGGCCCCGCCGCCGCGCCGCGCCTCAAACAGCTCCTCCCGCAAGGGATCGTAGACCACCCCGTATTGCATCTGGCCCGCCGCTTCGCAGGCGATGGAGACGCAGAAGGCCGGATAGCCGTGGGCAAAGTTGACCGTGCCGTCCAGAGGGTCAATGATCCAGCGGCAAGGGGAAGAAGGCGCCCCCGGGGGCGGTGTTGCCACCCCCGCCTCCTCCGCCAGGAATTCGTGGTCGGGGAAGCCCTGGCGGATCAAGGAAATGATCATCTCCTGGGACTGGAGATCACTCTCCGTCACCGGGTCAATGACACCCTTGAGGGTGATGCGATGAGGCTGGTGATAGTTCTGGCGCAGCACCGCGCCCGCGGCCAGGGCCGCCTGCCGCCCGATCTGGGCCACTTTTTCAAGCATATCCTTTGACAAGGTCAAAACGCCACCTCAGGCTTGGTAGCCCAGGCTTTCCAGCCTTAACTTAAGAATTTTTCTTAGAATTGGTGGGCAGTGCCCACCATACCTTTTATTTTAGAGAAATGTTGGGTAATGGCCACCCTACAGGTTAATCAATTTTTAACAATTGGAAACCGCTGGCGGCATCTTTCTTCCGCCGAGCCGCCCCGGCGCCCAGGATTTCCAGGAGCACCACTTCGCCGATGAGCCAGACGGCCACCCCGGCCCGGGTGCAGCCCACCGTGGCCCGCCCCTCGCGGCCTGCCGCCCCGTGCATGTGGAGCACCGGTTCCCCGGCCTCGTTGGGGATAATGGTCCCCAGGGCCAGGACCTCCTGCTCGCCCCGGAGAGTGTGGAGCAGGGGAATGATGGCCTCCCGGCCGGCTTCCGGCCCCACCACTACCTGGCTGCCGTCCCCGGAGCCTCCCAGAAAAAAGGCCAACCCATGGCTAATCCGCTTTTCCCGGACGAAGCTCTCGATGCTGTCGTTGAGCCGCTCCCCCTCCTCCAGCCGCAGGATGAAGAGGCGCCCTAACTGTCCTTCAGTATATTGCATGAGGCCTCCTTTAGCAGTGAGCAGTATTTGTCTTGACTAAATCTAACGATCTTCTCTGATCACTGACCACTGATCACTACCTCTTTTTAACCTTGCCGCCACGCCTCTTTCTGGCCTTCGGCTTTTGCGGCTTCGCCGCCGGATTCACCGGGAGGAAATAATTTACCGTCAGCATGCCGATGGCAAAGCCTCCCAGATGCGCCGCCCAGCCCACCGGCCCTCCCTGGCGCAACCCATAAAACTGCAGGCCCAGCCATAGCAGCAAATAGACGAAGGCCGGCACCTGCCTGATTTGTGGGCGCAGCCGCCAAAATACCACGGTCTGGATAGGCGCCTTGGTCCGCCGGACCAGATAGCCTCCCAGCACCCCGGCGATGGCGCCGCTGGCGCCGACCAGCGGCGCGGTGAGCCGCCAGGCGGCCAGCACATGAAAAATACCGGCAAAAAAGCCGCAGAAAAGATAAAAAACCAGGAAGCGCCAATGGCCCAAATCGTCTTCCAGGCCCTCCCCAAAGAGCCAGAGGACCCACATATTTCCGACCAGGTGCAGCCAGCCGGCGTGCAGAAACAGGGAGCTGAACATGGTGGGCAGCAGCTTAAGGGCCTGGTAAGACGTCAGCAGATTTGACTGACTCAACCTGGCGGCCACCGCCCCTTTTTGCCGGAGAAGATCGGCGGCTCCCTCCGCCCCGAGATGCCACTGATATAGAAAAATGGCCACGTTGACGGCAATCAACCCCAACGTGACCCAGGGCCGACACTGCTTCGGCGGCTCCCCGCGGATGGGGATCATAAAGGCTCCGGAAATGGAAGGATAATCAGTAACCAGTGGATAGGTTGCAGGTTTTACCAATTAGTGCTTACTGATTACTGAGCACCGATCACTGTTTATACTCCACCCGGCCTTGCCTGTCCAGAGGCCGGTCCTGGTGGAGTTGACAAGGGCTGCTGTTTTTAATAAATAAAAGGCATGGCCGTGCCGAAAAAGAAATTATACCTCCGCACCTTCGGCTGTCAGATGAACGTGGCCGACTCCGAGCAGCTGGCCCAGGTGCTGGCGTCCGAATACGACCTCACCCAGCGGCCCGAAGAGGCGGACCTTTATCTCATCAACACCTGCGCTATACGGCGCAAGGCAGAGGAGAAGGTGAAGAGTCTCCTAGGAAGCCTGAAGTTCCTGAAAGCCCGGCGCCCCCAGCTCATCGTGGGGGTTGGCGGCTGTGTGGCCCAGCAGGAAGGCGACCGTCTCCTGGCGGCGGCGCCGCACCTTAACCTGGTCTTCGGCACTCAGGCCGGCCGCCGCCTCCCTGACCTGGTGCGCCGCGCGGCTCAGGGCCAACGCCCGGTGGATATTGCCTTGCGTTGCGGCTACGAGGAGTTGCCGCCCCGCCCGTGGTCCCCCGCCCCCGGGCAGACCCTGGTGACCATTATGCAAGGCTGCGACAACTTCTGCACCTTCTGCGTCGTCCCCTACGTCCGGGGTCGGGAGGCCAGCCGGGAGCCTGCGGCCATCGTCCGCCAGGTCTCCGACTTCCTGGCGGCCGGCGGTCTGGAGGTGACCCTGCTGGGCCAAAACGTCAACTCCTATGGCCGGGGGCTGGCGAAGCCCATCACTTTCACGGGGCTGCTGCGACGCCTCAGTGAACTGCCCGGCCTGCGGCGCCTGCGTTTCGCCACTTCGCACCCCCGGGATCTGTCCGACGACTTGATGGTGGCCTACCGCCAGCTGCCGGCCTTGTGCGAGCACCTGCACCTGCCGGTGCAATCCGGCTCCAACCGCATCCTGCAGGCCATGAACCGGGGCTACAGCCGGGAGGAGTATCTGGAAAAAGTCGCCCGCCTGCGGCAAGCCTGCCCCGGGATCGCCATCTCCACCGACCTGATCGTTGGTTTCCCCGGCGAGACTGAGGCCGATTTTGCCCAGACCCTGGAGCTGATGCGGGAAGCGGCGTTCGAGCAATCTTTCTCCTTCAAATATTCCCCCCGACCCCAGACCCGGGCCGCCGGCTTCCCGGACCAGGTGCCGGAAGAGGTCAAGGCGGCGCGTCTGAGCCGCTTGCAGGCCCGGCAGGATGAACTCACCCTGGCCGCTCATGCCCGCCTGGTAGGGCAGGTTAAAGAAGTGCTGGTGGAAGGTTTGAGCAAGCGTTCAGCAAAGCAACTCTGCGGCCGCCTCCGTACCAACCAGGTGGTCAATTTTTCCGGACCTCGGGAGCTGGTGGGCCGTTTCACGCCCGTGGCTCTCACCGAGGCGCAGCCCCATTCCTTAAAAGGCACTTGGGCCCTGGCCCACTCCCCTGACCTTGGCGGCTGTCCAAGGCAGCCCCAAAGGAGGCAACATGTTTAGGGAAATGACCGTTTCCGGGTTAACCATCGACCCCTTTACCAACAGCCCCATCATGATCCTCAAGGATGTGGCGTCGGACAAGGCGGTCCCTATCTGGATCGGCTTACTGGAGGCCACGGCCATCGCCAGCGAACTGGAGAATATCAAGTTCTCCCGGCCCATGACCCATGACCTGCTGAAAAACATCATGGAACTCATGGAGACCCAGGTGCTCAAGGTGGAAGTCTGCGACCTTCGGGACAATACCTATTTCGCCCTCATCTACCTCAGCCGGGACGGCCGCGAAATGACCATTGACGCCCGGCCCAGCGATGCCATCGCCATCGCCCTGCGCACCAAAGCCCCCATTTTCGTGGCGGACGTGGTCATTCAAAAGGCCCGCCGGGTGGACCTGAGCGCCCAGGAGGCCATCACCACCGAAGACGCCAAGAAGTGGACCGAAATCCTGGAAAGCCTGGACCCCGACGATTTCGGCAAATATAAGATGTGAGCAGTTAGCAGTTAGCAGTCAGCAGTCAGTTTCGAGTTTTTATTTTTTCTTCTTTTTCTTTGCTTTTTCTGACCACTGACCACTGACTACTGGCCATTGATCATGATCGACCTGCATACCCACACCCTGAACAGCGACGGCGAGCTCTTGCCGGCGGAGTTGTGGCGCCGGGCCCAGGTGATGGGGTATCGCTATCTCGGCATCACTGACCACGTGGACGCCTCTAATTATGAAATGGTCTTCAACCGTCTGAAGTCCGCGGCCCTGAGCCTCAACCGCGGGGAGTCGCCTTACCTCATCCCTGGCCTGGAATTTACTCACCTGCCGGCGGCGCTCATCGGACCCCTGGCCACTCAGGCCCGGGCCCTGGGGGTTCCCCTCATCGTGATACACGGCGAAACCCTGGTCGAGCCGGTGGCCCCGGGGACCAACCGGGCCGCCCTGGAGGCCGACATCGACATTTTGGCCCACCCCGGCCTCCTCACTTTAGAGGAAGCGGCCCTGGCCCGGGAGCGCGGCATCTTCCTGGAAATTTCAGCCCGCAAAGGCCACTGCCTGGCCAACGGCCACGTAGCCCGCCTCGCCCAGGAGGTGGGCGCCTCCCTTATCGTCAACACCGACGCCCACAGCCCGGGAGACCTCATCAACACCCGGCAAGCCACACGAATTGCCCGGGGCGCAGGCCTCTCGGAAAATGCCGTCCAGAACCTCTTCGCCGAGGCCGAAGCCCTGGCCCAACGCCTGGCCGGATTGTAAGGATAGCTGGCGGAATTATCCTGAGATTTAAAGAAAAGGTCCGGTGACCCCCGTTAATCTCTCCTGGCTCAAGCCCTTCGGCCTTACCGTGTTGGAGTTCTTCCTGCCGCGGCTCTGCCTGTTCTGCGGCGCCGGGGTGGGGGAAGAAGCACCCCAGGCCCTTTGCCCGGAGTGCGAGGCCCAGATCGAGTGGGTGAGCAGCCCTCTGTGCCCCCGCTGCGGCCGGGTCTATGAGTCCGGGGATAGTGACCGCCTCTGCAGCGACTGCCAGAGCGAGCCTCCGCCCTTTGCCCGGGCCCGGGCCGCGGCGCTCTATGACCCGAAGGGCATCGTCGGCCAGGCCATCAAGCGCTTCAAGTTCGACGGGCAGATCGTTTATCTGCCCCTTCTGCGAAGCTGGCTGCAGCGCCCGGTGGGGATGGCCCTGGTGGCCGAAGCCGATGTGCTCCTGCCGGTGCCCCTTTTTTCGAAACGCCTTAAGGAGCGGGGTTTTAATCAGGCCCTGGAGCTGGCGCGGGGATTTCCCGAAAAGACCGTAGATTTTGAGTCGCTTATCCGCTTCAAAAACACCAGGCCCCAAGTGGAACTCACAGGTAAAGAGCGCCGGGAGAACGTCAAAGACGCCTTTAAAGTCACCCGGCCGGCAGAATTAAAAAGCAAGAACATCCTGCTGATTGACGACCTCTACACCACCGGCTCCACGGCGCAGGAATGCGCCAAGGTTTTGCTCCGGGCCGGGGCCGCCCGGGTGGACGTGCTCACGGTGGCGAGGGTGAAGTTTGAGTAATCAGTGATCAGTAATAAATAATCAGTAATCGGTGACCATTGACCAGCAAAATAAAGAGGCTGTTATCTATTTACTGATTCCTGATCGCGGTTCACTGCCTTTGGGTTAAGAGAATTTCCTATGAGCGAATGCAACACTATCAACAAAGTAGTCAGCCGGGGGGCTGCGGCCCGCTGGGTTAAGAAACTCCAGGCCCAGGGCCGGAAAGTGGTCTTTACCAACGGCTGTTTTGACCTTCTGCACCCCGGCCACGTGGCCTACCTGGAGCAGGCCCGCTCCCTGGGCGACGCCCTGGTGGTGGGGGTGAATACCGATGATTCGGCGCGCCGTTTGGGCAAGGGCCAAATCCGCCCCGTCACTCCGGAGGCCGACCGGGCCCGGGTCCTGGCGGCCCTCGCCGGCGTGGACCGGGTAGTGCTCTTTTCGGAGGACACCCCTCTGGAGCTGATTGCCGCCCTGCAACCGGACATTCTGGTTAAAGGCGGCGATTATCAATTATCCGAAATTGTTGGCCGGGAAGTGGTGGAGGCCCGGGGCGGCCAGGTCCTTTCCCTGCCGTTGGTGGAGGGTTATTCCACTACGGAACTGCTGCGGCGGATTCGGGAACTCCCGTAAAAATGGGCGACCCCGCGGGTCGCCCTTCCTCTTTATGGTGGTTTGGGGTGGCAGGTTCCTTCGTCCCCTGCCCTCTCCCCAACCATCACTCCTTCAACCCGGCGTAGGCCACCGGCAGCAGCGCCAGACTGATGATTCCGGAGATGATCAGCGGCGTCTGGTAGCCTAAACTCGCCCCCAGAGGACCAAATATCAACGAGCCTACCAAGACCCCGAGGGTGGTGGTTAGGCTGATCAGACTGGCGTTGCCGCCAATGCGGTCCACGTGAAACAACCGGGCTATAGTGGTGTAGCTCTCCATGACGATGAGGCCATCCCCGAAGCCGTGCAGGGCTCGCATGGCAAAAGACCAGGAAAGATTGGGCCAGGTCATAAGGATATGGCCGCTGCCCGAGGCCAGCAAGGCCACGGTGAGAAAGGTTAGCGGCTTGAGCTTTCCGGCCCAGAAGCGGCCGTAGAGGTAGGCGGTCACGCCAACCACCGCGAACTCCCCGGCCATGTAAGTTCCCACTCCCAAGGATTGCAGGCCCAGATTGTGGCGCAAAAACAGGGCCAGGCTGGTGACTTCGGCGCCCCAATGCAAGGTGAAGCAAAAGAGCCAGGCGGCGAAGAACAGCACCGGCCGGGTGAAGAAGTCCCGGCGGTATTGCCTGACCTTCGCCCGCCCCCCACCGGTGAGAGGCAGGCGTTGCGCCGGCCATAGCATGAGCGCCAGCCCCACCCCAAAGAGTTTGAGGGTCCAGGGGAATTCCCAGAGATACACCAGCAGGCCGCCGGCCAGGGTGCCGAGCATCATGCCTACATGACGCCAGGCGTTAAATTCCCCAAAACGTCGGGCCGCATCGGCGGCATTTTCTTTAAATAGCAGGATATCCAGGGACTGGCGCAGGAGCCACAGGGCCAGACCGAAACCCCAAAAGACCGCCAGAAATGGCCAGTAGTGCCGGGTGGCCGACATCCCCCAGAGGCAGACGGCGGCGCCGGCCAGACCCAGACGGGTGAGGACCCGGGCCGGATAGCGATCGCCGGTCACCCCCACGGGAAAGGCTACCAGCATGGCGTTGAGGTTAAGGATGGCGTAAAGAAGGCCGATCTGGCCGCCGGTAAAGTGGAGGCTGCCCTGCAGATATAGGGGGAGCAGAAAGGAGGTGCTGGAAATGACGGCAGAGTAAACGCCGATGAAGAAGGAAAGCAATGTCCCGCCGAATGCTAAAGGTCAAAGTTCAAGATCAATAGCCTCGTCATCAACTTTGAACTTTGACCCTTGAATTGTATTAAAGAGTACTGTGGTCCAGCCGGACTTCCATGGCTTTGGCTGGACAAACCGGGCAGCAGAGTTCGCAGGCGCTGCATTTGGCGGCTTCAAAGGCCACCGACATTTCCGGCCGCTCGACATACAGGGCGCCGGTGGGGCAGACTGCGGTGCAGGTGCCGCACTGGTAACAGCGCTCTTCGTTGCGCCGCACTTGCCGGGCCACCCGCTTCACCTGGACCTTTGACTCCCGGAGGTATTTCAAGCCCTTCCGGAAGTTAGTGGGGTGGCCCTTGAGCTCCATGACGATGATCCCCTCTTTCTGAGGGTAGATGGTGGCCTTCAGCAGGTTGAACTCCAGGTCATAATCCTTCACCAGCCGATAGATAATGGGCTTGTCCACCACTTCCCGCCCGAACCGCATTATTAACATTTCGGTGTGCATGGCAATATCCTGCAATGAAACCTTGGGATAGAAGCGATTTGAGAGGGGCGCCGGCCGCTCCTCCATTAGGGCAATTGTATCAAAAAATCATCTACCTCAAACCAACTTTCCAAAAGGGCGCTGCCAGGCCGAACGGAGCTGCTCCAGGGAAGTATCCAGCAATAATTTCCCTCGCCGGCTTATCCGGAAAGTGCTATCCGGACGCACTTCCCCGATCAGGGTAACGGGCTGCCCCTCAAAAAGCGCCTCGAAGCGGCCCCGGTGGCTGGGAGCGAGGCTCACCAGGAAACGCCCGGCGGATTCCGCATATCCGGCGACATAATCCTGCGACTCCGGCGCCACCCGGGTCAGGTCCGCCTCCACCCCCAGGCCCGCGGCCAGGGAGGCCAGGGCCAGATGCACCAGCAGACCGCCCCGATAGACCCCGTGGGCGGAGGCCAGCAGAGCCTCCCGGCCGGCCTGCTCCAGCCGCTGATAGTACGGCAGAAATTCCTGCGGCCGGGCCTCCGGGACGCTCAGGCCCACGTAACCCAGCAATTCGTAGAACTCCGAGCCGCCCAGTTCCGGCCGGGTCTCGCCCAGCAGATATATGAGGTCTCCGGGCTGCTTCCAGTCCAGGGTCAAGGCCCGGCGCACCTCCGGCAGAACGCTCACTGCGGTGAAAAACAGGGTGGGAAGGCCTGAGACCCGATGCATCTCCCCAAAGGCGCCGGGCAGGAGGCCGTCCACATACATGCTGTCTTTGCCGGAAAGCAGGGGAATTTCATAAGCCAGGCACAGGTCCCGCAAGGCCCAGCAGGCCCGCACCAACTGCGCCGCCTTGAATTTTCCGTCCGGGTTGGCCGCCGGATCGTATTCCACGCTGGGCCAGCAGAAGTTGTCCACCCCGGCGAGGAAGGAAAGGT
>Ga0326728_10023147_pt1 | contig 11425 bp, 10 predicted proteins | sample MB3enrmetagenome_FD_207602 | JGI IMG/M metagenome (GOLD analysis project Ga0326728, IMG submission 207602) | Lab enriched peat soil microbial communities from McLean, Ithaca, NY, United States - MB31MN | ecosystem: Environmental > Terrestrial > Soil > Wetlands > Peat | place: USA: New York... | reverse complement strand
GTGTAGGCGCTCACCAGTTCGCCCAGTCCCGAGCTATCGATATAGTTCACATCACCCAGGTCGAGCAGGATGCTCCGCTGTCCTTTGCCGATCAGGTCGCGAATGGCGTCGCGCAGTTGCACGCTGCCCTCGCCGAGGGTGATTCGGCCGCTGAGTTCCAGAACAGTGACGCCATCCACTTCACGGGAAGCTATCGAAAGTGCCACGGAAAATTCCTCCTTGTCGCTACTTCGGTTATAGCATCTTTAAGGCGGCCGGGATCGAGGAGAACTCCTCGGCCGGGCCGGCCATAAGTAGAAAAACGATCATCTCGCACGCCGCCCCGCGTGCTACTTCTTTCCTGCTACGGGAGCCAGATGCTTCACCAGCGTCAGCTCCGTCCCGGGGTCCAGTTGTCGAAAGTGTACCTCATCCATCAGCGACCGGATGAGGAAGATGCCGCGGCCAGTGCCGCGAAGCAGGTTTTCCTGAGCCAGCGGATCGGGTACTTTGCCGGGATCGAAGCCCCGCCCCTGGTCGGCTATGGTAATCACCAGATCTCTGCCGGTGTTTTCCAGCGAAACCTCGATCTGGCGGCCTGGATCGTACTCATTGCCATGCAGCACGGCGTTGATGGCGGCTTCGCGCACGGCCATCGCGATATGAAAGCGCTGGTCCTCGTCGAGACCGGCCTCCGTGGCCAGCCGATCGGCGGCTGCCTCCACCTCTTCCACGCTCTTCATGGTGGAGCTCATCTTGAAGCTCCGCCGTTCTCTGCTGGGTGCGCTCACCGGGCTGTTTGCAGCCTCCGCCGGAGCGGGTGAGGCCATGCCGTCCCCCGTCCCCTGAATCTCTTGGAAGTTTCAAGTCTGGATGCGATTGTGTCAAGCAGCGGGAGTGCGGGGCGTCAGGGACTCCACCATTCGACAAGCGGCTGCGCGGCGAATTGCGGCTCCGCCAAGAACCCGCCCCAAGGGTCTACACTCATCCCATGGACACGCACTCCATGGAAACGCGACCCGAGGAAACGCGCATGGGGCCGCGCATCGCAACCCGCGTCAGCCTGACGGCGATTCTCGGCACGCCGGTGACCGACGCGCAGGGGCGCCTGTGCGGCAAATTGAAGGACATTGCCGTGACCACGGGTCCGGAAGGCGGCAAAGTGGCCGGCCTGGTGCTCAAAACGCGCAGCGGTCTTGCGCTGGTTCCCTCCGAGGAAGTGATGGAGACCCCGGCCGGCACGCTCGAGGTGCGCTCGGCCGAAGTTCTGGCCCCGCTCAAGGAAGAGGGAAATTATCTCTTCCTGCAACAGGATCTGGTCGACCGCCAGATCATCGACATCAACGGCCGCAAGGTGGTCCGCGTGAACGACGTGGACCTGGAATGGATGGGCCATGGCGCGGCGCACCTGCTGCGCGTGGCCGAAGTGGAAGTCGGGCTGAGGGGCGCCTTCCGCCGCGTCTTCAAAGGCGTTTTGCCGCGCGAACGGCTGGAATCGGTCTCGCGCAAGTTCAGCGCGCGCGCCATTCCCTGGGAGTTTGTGGACGTCATCGAGCCCGATCCGGCGCGGCGCGTCAGGCTGCGCATCGAGCACGAGCGCCTGGCCGATATTCACCCCTCCGAACTGGCCGACATCCTGGAGGATCTTGCGCCCGCCGAGCGCGAGGCCGTCTTTACCTCGCTCGACGAGGAGGTCGCCGCCGAAACCCTCGAAGAGGTCGAGCCCAAGCTGCAAAAGGCGCTGCTGGAAAAGCTCGGCGAGGAGCGCATCGCCGATATCGTGGAAGAGATGGACCCCGGCGCCGCGGCCGACCTGCTCAACGAGCTGCCCGAGGATCAGTCCGACGCCATCCTTGAAGAAATGGAGCCCGAGGAACGGCAGGAGGTCCAGGATCTGCTCGAGTTCGACGAGCACTCCGCCGCCGGCTGCATGACCTCGGAGTTTGTTTACTTAGGGATGGATGCTACGGTGGCGCAGGCCGTGGAGGCGCTGCGCAGCTTCGACGGCGACCCGGAGACCGTTACCGAGGTTTATCTGCTCGACGAGAAGCGCGTTCTGCGCGGCGCCGTATCGCTGGCGCGTCTCGTGATGGCGCAGCCCGACACGCATCTCGGCGTTTTGGCCGAGCCTCGCGTGCTCTCCTGCCCGGCCGATATGAATCAGAACGAACTGGCCGAGATGTTCGACAAGTACAACCTCCACGCCCTTCCCGTCGTCGATCCGCAGGGCCGCATGGTCGGCGTCGTCCAGTCCGAGCACGTCATCAGCTTCCTGCGCGAAAAACTCTGAGACACCTGCATAAAAACTCAATCAAGCGTTGGATTCGTCTGCTTTGATAGGGCACGGCTTTAGCCGTGCCGCCGGAAAGTCAAATGGGGATTGGGCTTTAGAGCGGTTCCAGAATACCCGTGCCCCACGAAGCGCGGTGAAAGGTGGCGTTTTCTTGAGGAAAACGCCACTTGGCGTCCATGCTCCTGGGTACAGCAATTCTGGAACCGCTTTAGCCTCTGAGGGAAGTTAACCTCAGCGACTCACGCTCCGGATCAAGCCAGTAATCGTCCGCTCTTTGCCCCCGTGCTACACTGGCCGCGAATCCCGAATTCAAGCAGATTCTCGGGACTTCGTACGCGTCTCGCGAGACATGGAAGGAATTCTTCCGCGGGATGCATTGAGTGCCGGGACTGAGGCCATCCCCCCGATGGTTTTGACGCGGGGCGTCTTGCGCGGCCGAACTCCGAAGCACTGAAGAGGAGGGAAAGATCGTGGAACCGACCCACAAGTGGCAACCCGTTACCGATTTCTATAAGGAACAACAGGCTGCCCAGCCCGTAGATCCTGAGGCGGAGCGCCAGGCAAAGCTTCGCGAAATCCATGAGCAGGTGAAGAAGACGGCCTGGGTGGAGAAGAAGGCTCCGATTGGGATCAGAGTGTATACCTGGTACCTCTTCTGCCGCGTCGGCATCTATGCGCTCCTGTTGACGGTTCTCGCCGTCGTCCCGCAATCTTCCGTTTCAACCTGGATGGTGTCGAACATCGCGCACAACTTGCCGGGAGCAGCCGCTCGCGAACGCGCCGCCCAGCGAAAGGAGAAGATGAGGAAGGAAGCCGAGGCGATGGGGTATAAGCTTCCCGACTACATCGCGGGCGAGGATGAGTCGCCGGAGCAGAAGGCCCAGAAGCAACGCGAGGAGGTCATGGTTGTCCTTTTCATCCTGGCGGTGTTCACTGCAGTCGACGGGTTTCTACTCCTTCGCCGTTTCTGGTGGGTTCGCTGGGCGGTCATGTTTGTATCAGGCGCCACGGCGGTCAGGGCCGGATTTGTCCTCTTTGCCTTCGGGTCCCTGGGTGTGCATATTCCCATTCCTCCCGAAATAATGTCGGCCATCGTGCTCACGATGGGAGTGAACATCTTGATTTTTTGCTATCTCGCGTTCTGGCCCGGCGTGGAGGAATGGTTCAAGGAGGAGGACTGACAAACTCCCGGCGAGGCGAAGTGGCCGGCGTCGCCGCCCCTTCGCGCCTCCCAAATTGACATTTGTGAGCAAAATTGCTCACATTCCGATTCCGCATTCCGGCTATGCTCGGAGAAAATGCCCGGATTTATCCGGAAATGTGAAAGAATCCAAACATGCTCCAATTTCCAAAAATTATTCAGGGCGGCATGGGCGTGGGCGTTTCCAATTGGCGCCTGGCCCAGGCGGTTTCAAAGCTCGGCCAGTTGGGCGTCGTGTCGGGCACTGCGCTCGATGCGCTCTTTGTGCGCCGCCTCGCCGACGGCGATCAGGGCGGACACATGCGCCGGGGACTGGATGCTTTCCCGTTTCCTGAGATGGCCCGGCGCATCTGGCAGGAGTACTTCGTTTCCGGCGGAAAGCCTGCCGGCGCCTCCTACCCCAACTTGCCAATGCACCAGAAACGCGATGTGCGCAAGCTCGTCGAGCTGTGCATGGTTTCCAACTTCGTTGAGGTTTTTCTGGCCAAAGAAGGCCACAAGAATCCCGTGGGCATCAACTTTCTTGAAAAGGTGCAGATCCCCCACCTGCCCTCGATCTATGGCGCCATGCTGGCGGGCGTTGGCTACGTGCTGATGGGCGCGGGTATCCCCTTGCACATTCCCGGCGTGCTCGACGCGTTCGCCTTGCAGCATTTTGCCGAGTACAAACTGATGATTACCGGCACCGCGCAAGTTCAGTTCGCGGCTCTGAACACGCCCATGCAACTGGACCCTGCGGAATTTGCCGAGGGCCCGCTTCCCGTCCTCGATCGTCCCAAGTTTCTCGCCATCGTCTCTTCAAACATTCTGGCAGCCACCATGCTGCGCCGGTCGAGCGGAACCGTCGACGGGTTCGTCATCGAAAGCCCGACGGCCGGCGGGCACAATGCTCCACCGCGCGGCAAGCTGCAATTGAATGCGGCCGGCGAGCCGGTCTATGGTGAACGCGACCGGGTCAACATCTCCGAACTGCGCGCGCTTGGCGTTCCCTTCTGGCTGGCCGGCGGATATGGAAATGCCGATAAACTGCGTGAGGCGCTGGACCAGGGCGCGGCAGGCGTGCAGATGGGCACCGCCTTCGCCTTCAGTCAGGAATCCGGTCTGCGCCCCGATATCAAGCAGAGGCTTTTGCGGCAAGCGGCCGCTGGCGCCGGCCAGGTCTTCACCGATCCGCTGGCTTCGCCCACCGGCTTTCCTTTCAAGGTGGCTCAGCTTGAAGGCACTTCGTCGTCCCTCCAGGTTTATCAGGAGCGCACGCGCGTTTGCGATCTCGGCTATTTGCGGGAGCCCTACTTCACCGAAGAGGGCGGCATCGGTTATCGTTGCGCCGCCGAACCGGTCGTGAACTATGTGGCCAAGGGCGGCACGGCCGAGAATACCGTGGGCCGCAAGTGCTTGTGCAATGCCTTATTAGCCAACGTCGGCCACCCGCAGGTGCGCAACGGCGCCACCGTTGAACCTGCGCTGGTCACCGTGGGCGACGATCTGAACTCCGTCGCGCAGTTCCTGGCGCCGGGCCGCGAGAGCTATAGCGCCGCCGACGTGGTTGCGTCTATGTTGAGCCTCACCTCAGACGCCGTTTTCGCCGAGCAGTCCGAGATCGTCCTGGACAGCGCCTGACGATTGCGGAAAAGCCCGCTTGGGCAGGGGTCTGCGCGCGCCAACTTCAAATCCTTTCATCATTCCGGCCATCGACCTCAAAGTCGATGCCCGGCTTTCATGCTGGCCAGAGAAGTGTCGATGGCCTCCTGCCACTCTTCGCCCGCCCATGCGCGTTCGCCGTTGGCTCCAAACTACGGTCCCGCGACTGCGCATGGCGCGTGGACGATAAGCTTGAAGCTGGTGCGGACACGCGCCAGTCTCTCCAGCGGCTTGGAAGCGGCTTGGGCAAGCGCCGGCGCGGTCAATCCCGCGGCGGCAATGAGAGCTATAGCATTTTCGGAAATGGTGTAGACCGAAGCCGCGGCTGCTGAGTAGATTTTTCCTCAAGAAAAATCCACATCCACGGCTCTCAACAGCTCACAGTATTTCCGAAAATGCCGTAGAATGCTGCTCACCGTTTTCTCTCCTTCAGGTTGTGACTGTCGGAGGCCTTCAGCGTCATCCCGTAGATCGACTTGAACTGCTCGATCTCTTTCAGCGTTTGTGGAGAGAAGGGAACCTGCTTGCCCTCAAAGGCGTGCAGTACGATTCCCTCCAACAGATCGCCGAGCGTCATCTCCTTCAGCTCGGCGACGGCCTTGAGCACCTTCAACAGGCGCTTTTCCATCCGGACGCCGGTCTGGACGCGCTCGACTACGACAGGTTCGCGATGTTGCGGTTCTTGTGTCATAAACTCCTCCTGTTACTTTAGTACCAATGTACCACGATAACACAACCTTGTCAACCCCTGTCTTGCAACTCCGCCACAGGCCCAAAGCGCCCCGCTTCGCGCCCCGCGCCCCGGCCTGTTATGGTCAGGGAGGAATTCTTTTCCGCAAAAAAACCAACCCTCAATGAACCCGCCATAGGAAACTCGAATCGGTATGTGGAAGCGCTGGCGAATCCGGATCCTTCTCTTTCTGGCCGTCCTCGGTCCCGGATTCATTACCGCCAATGTCGATAACGATTCCGGCGGCATCTTTACCTACTCCCAGGCCGGCGCCCAGTACGGTTACACCCTGCTGTGGACCATGTTCCCCATCACCATCGCGCTCATCGTGGTGCAGGAGATGTGCAGCCGCATGGGTGTGGTCACGGGCAAGGGCCTGAGCGACCTGATCCGCGAGGAGTTCGGCCTGCGCATCACCTTCGTGCTCATGGTGCTGCTGGTGGTGGTCAATTACACCAACGTGGTCACGGAGTTCATCGGCATCGCCGGTTCGCTGCACCTGTTTCACGTCTCCAAGTTCATCGCCGTGCCCATCTGCGCCTTCCTGGTGTGGGCGCTGGTTCTGCGCGGCGACTACAAAAGCACCGAGAAAATCTTCCTCATCGCCTCGCTGGTCTACATTGCCTATATCTTTGCCGGCGTTTTTGCCAAGCCTGATTGGCACGAGGCCCTGGTGGCCACGGTCACGCTGCCCAAACGCTCGGTGTGGAGCGAGAGCTACATCTACATGGCGCTCGGCGTGGTGGGAACCACCATCGCCCCGTGGATGCAGTTCTATCTGCAATCGTCGATCGTGGAGAAGGGAATTCGCGTCAAGGACTATGCGGCTTCGCGCCTCGACGTCATCGTGGGCTGCATCTTTACCGACGTGATCGCCTGGTTCATTATCGTGGCCTGCGCGGCCACGCTCTTCGTGCACGGCATGGGCGCCATCCAGGTTGCCGCCGACGCCGCCGAAGCCATGCGCCCGTTTGCCGGCGACTTCGCCTTCATCCTCTTCGCCTTCGGCCTCTTCAACGCATCGCTCTTCGCGGCCTCTATCCTGCCCATCTCCACGGCCTACACCGTGTGCGAAGGCCTGGGCGTGGAGTCGGGCGTGGACAAAAGTTTCCGCGAGGCGCCGTACTTTTACTGGCTCTACTCGCTGCTCATCGTGGGCGGCGCGCTCACGGTTCTGTTGCTGCCCGACGCGCAACTGATCAACGTCGCCATCCTGTCGCAGGTCCTCAATGGCGTTCTGCTGCCGGTGGTCATCATTCTCATGCTGATGCTCATCAACCGCACCGACCTCATGGGCGAATACAAGAACTCGCGCCTCTGGAACTGGGTCGCGTGGGGCACCAGCATCATCGTCATCGGCATGACCTTTGCGATGCTGTGGGGCTTGATGAATGGACATTGAGGCGGCGAGTTGGCAAGCCAGCGAATTAGCAAGTCAGCGGGCCGAGCGAGGAGCGGGTATTCAATCTTGCCCTCCGTGTAAGGATGGGACTCAAACCGCTCCGGACCATTGGAATCGGGTCAAAACAGAACCACGAATGTCACCCCGCCGGCTTGCTGATTCGCTGACCCGCTGCTATGATCCCTGCAATCCCCGGGGAATCCCAGGAGTTTGCGATGAAGAGGCCGCTTTTCAGTTCAGGAATTGCAGGGAAGCAGCTCCGCGTGTCTAGATTTGTTTTTCCGGCCGTTCTGGCGCTCAGCGCCGTGGCGGCATCGGCGCAGCAGATGGGTGGAACGGTTGGGAATATGCAGCCGCAGCAGCAGACGAAGCAGCCGAGTCTCGTCGGCCAATGGCGAGGCGTTTCTGGACGCATCACGATCACCATCGTGATCCAGCCCAACGGCCAGTACAGCCAATTGGCTCAGATGGGTACGGTCATGACCACGCAGTCCGGGCCGTACAAGCTCTTCGCTCCCAACACCATCGCCTTCTCGGTAACGAACTGGGCGCCGAAGACCATGCCGGTCTATCATGCGACCGGAACCACGGGCGGCTACTACACGCAGCAGCCTTTGGTGAAGCCTCCCGGCTCGGTGGACACGTACGTTTTCAAAGGGGCGAACACGGTCATACTCGCCGACCAGATGACGCACGGTTCGATCACCATGACCCGCGTGCCTTGACGCGGGGCGCGCGCCTCAAGGAACCTGTTTGGGAACCTGCCTCGATGGCGGCGAGTCGCGCCTTGTGGCGCCCCATCCTTTCGCAAAGAACGCGAAAGGATGGGGCACGGGCAGCCGGGTGTCGCGGAACCAGGCGGCTACAACTTCGCGCGCATCCTGCGATAGCGCCGCCGCAACAGGTACACAGGCAAGCCGAGAAGCGCGATCCAGATCAGAATCGTGAGCCCGTAAGCGGCCAGGAAGAGGAAGATGCCGATCACGGTCCCGGCCGCGTTGCGATATCCGGCCACAAATGCACTGCGCACCCTCACAGAAAGCGGAGCAGAGCCGGAGACGGGGCTCGACTCTCCGGTTACCGAGAGATCGATGCTGGCAAAGTCGACGCGGTGATCGAGGTTCGCCTGCTCGGCCTCCATGCTCTCAATGTCGCCGCGCACGCGGGCAATCTCTTCTTCCACCTGAAGGACGTCATTGACGGACCCCGTGCGCTGCTGGAGGATGGTGCGGAAACGCTCCTCGGTATCGCGGGCGGTTTTCAATCTCTGGTCCAGATCGGCGTGCTGCTGGGTCACGTCTTCGCCTGACTCTTGCTCGCTTGCCACCTGGCCCAACCCGCGCAGATCCTTTATGGCCGCGGCCAGATTCGCAACCGGGATGCGCAACGAGGCCTTGAGGCTGGGCGCATCGTCGGCCGGCGTGTAGACGGTCATCTCCGCCGCGTAGCCGTGATCCCGCGCGAGGATCGCATCCAGCGCCGATCGGGCGGCAGGAATATCTTTCGCGACGATGGCGAAGCTGACGGAACGCGCAATCAGCGGTGCGCTCGGTGCAGGAGAAGGGGACGGCGCAGCATCGCCAGGCGATGAAGAGGAAGTCTGAGTGTTCACCGCGCCCGCTGCCGCCGATGGCCGCCGGTCGTACGGTTCCAAAGAAGCGAGGACGGGAGCAGGCTGTGGGGGGGCGTTCTTTTCCTCGCTTTGGGTCACAACCATTGACACTGGCCTAGAGGCCTCTCTAAAAACCGAAGCGCCGATCACTACGATCAGCAGCATCGCGGCCACGGCGCTCATGCCGGCAATCGCCCATGGTCTCCAGCGCGGCCTGCGCGCGCGGCCGAATCGAGCCTTCGAGCCCCGGCTGCCGCGTCCGGAATTCCCTCTTTGCAACTCATCTTCAACGGCTTCTTCTATACGCTGCGAAACCGGCGGCGCGTTCCACTTGCCGAGCGTCTGCGAGGTTTCGCGGAATTGCCGCGCTTGGTCCGCGCATTCCCGGCACTCGGCCAGGTGGGATTCAAAGGCCTGCGACTCCTCGGTTGAGGCTTCGCTGTCGCAGAAGGCCATCAACTCTTCAGCGGTGTACGGATGCGTTGTGGCGAAGTTCATAGGACCTCCTCCGGCCTCTTTGTCTCGCGGCTGCCATGCGATGCGTTCTCCGAAAGCAGCTCCCGCAAGGCCATGCGGGCGCGAAAAAGGCGTGAACGGACGGTGTTGACCGGCAGATGCAGTAGTTCCGCGATTTCGGCGTAGCTCAATTGCTCAAATTCGCGCAGAAGCAGAATTTCGTGGTCCATGGCATCCAGGTTTTTCAATGCCTCGCGCACGAATAACTGAGTAACAACGCCGGATTCCGCGGCAGGCTCGGCATGATCCGGCGGCGAGCCCAGGAATGTTGCCCGGAATGCGGCTTTGCGGCGGTAAGCCTGCAGGATCTTGAGCGCGATCGCATAAAGATAGGTTCGGAATAGCGCGCTCGGCTCGTAGCGCGGAGCGGCCCGGATCACGGCAACGAAAGCTTCCTGGGTCAGCTCTTCAGCCTGCGCGCGATCGGCGACTCGCCGCCAGAAAAAGCCGAAGAGGGGCTGCTTGTAGCGCGCAAACAACTCACCGAAGGCATCGGTTTCCCCGCGCGAGAATGCAGTCATGAGCTGCTCGTCGCTGCTTTCCGCGACAGGCATTGCGGCGTCGGAAATCATTCTTGAACGCTCCATTGCGATGGGCTTTGCTGTCATCGAGTTTAGCCCCATAACCGGCAACACATTGTGCATGATTCCGCCTGCGCCTTTCAAAGACGGTCATTTCTTGGAACGGCGAAAAGTTCCCGGCTTGCGGGATTTTTCTGAAGATTTGTGAGGAGCGAGGCAAGAAACATATGACCTAGAGCAGTTTTCCTGCCGCCAGTTCCCTGATCAACCCACGGTCGGCGGCAAGAAAATCGTAGCCGGGCAGGTCTTCGAGCTTGACCCACCGCACCTGCTTGTAGATCTTGTTCTCGATCTCGCCCGAGAACTCGCGCACCGCGAAGAATTGCAGGTCCACGGCGCCGCCGCGGCGGTAATGGTGGCGGATGCGCGTGACCGCAGCGCCGACCTCGGCGCGGATGCCCAGCTCCTCACACAGTTCGCGAGCCAGCGCCTGCTGCGGGCTCTCGCCGGCCTCGATTTTTCCGCCGGGAAACTCCCACAACGAGCCCATGGGCTGATCGGCGCGGCGCTGGCCGATCAGCACCTCTCGGTCGCGCACAATTAGCGCAGCCGCTACGAAGCGGAGTGCCGGCCCCGGCGGCCGGCCCGTCGAACCTGCCTCGATGTCATCCACAAGTCTAGTGTAAACCGCGCAAAACAAATGCCATTCGGAGATGGGGCTCGACAGGCGGCAAGCGTGTCCTAGAGCGGTTCCAGAATTCTTGTGCCCCGCGTAGCTCGGTGAAAGGCGGCGTTTTCTTGAGGAAAACGCCACTCGGCATGCAATCTTCTGGGTACAGCAATTCTGGAACCGCTGTAGCCGCGAAGAACTTCAGACCTGGCCAGCCGATTCGCCATTGACCGCCGCATCCGTGCCCTCGGCGGCCTTGGGCCGGTAATAGCCCCAGCCGTTCTTTGCCGCGGCGTCGACGAGCGATGGAGACGGATTGACGGGGAAGGGACAACGCGCCATCTCCAGCATCGCCAGGTCGTGAATGGAGTTGCCGAAGACGGCATCGGGATAGGGAAGGCCCGCGCGCTTGAGCGCGGCGGCCTTGGCCTCGTCGGTGGGCACGTCGACAATCTCGCTGGTGATCATGCCGTCTTCGACGCGCACCTCGGCGGCCAGAATGCGCTCATCGGGAATGCCGAAATCGCGCAAGCCCTCGGCGATCACCCATCGATTAGTGGAGCTGACCGCCCAAAGCTCGATTCCCGCCTTCCGCATCCGCGCCACGAGCTCGAAGAGTTCCTCAAAGATGTGCTTGCGCACGAACTCGTCCACATATCTGGCCGCGGCGGCGCGCAACTCCGCATCGCGCAGGCCGGCGTAGAGCTGCACCATCTCCGCGCACATTGCCACTTCGCTCACGTTGCCCGCGCGGTAATCGCGATAGCGCGTATCAATCCAGTCGTGCGTCGAGCGCGAAACCAGCCCCTGCTCCAGCGTCCAGGCCATGAATCCGTAGCCGGCGTCGCCGCCCCAAAGCG
>Ga0326728_10023145_pt1 | contig 11426 bp, 11 predicted proteins | sample MB3enrmetagenome_FD_207602 | JGI IMG/M metagenome (GOLD analysis project Ga0326728, IMG submission 207602) | Lab enriched peat soil microbial communities from McLean, Ithaca, NY, United States - MB31MN | ecosystem: Environmental > Terrestrial > Soil > Wetlands > Peat | place: USA: New York... | reverse complement strand
GCAGGACTTCCACGGCGTTGCCCAGCGGCTCGCACTCAATCAGCAGAAGTTCGCCTTTCATCGAGTCCCGCTTTAGTTCCGAAGGCGTGCCCAGGGCGACGATCTTTCCGCGAAAGATCAGGGCAAGACGGTTGCAGTATTCGGCCTCTTCCATGTAATGGGTGGTTACGAAGACGGTCACGCCCTCCTCCGCCATGTGTTGAATCAGGTCCCAGAACTGGCGGCGTGAGATGGGATCGACTCCGGAAGTGGGCTCATCGAGAAAAATGACGGGCGGTTTGTGCAACACCGCGCAGCCCAAGGCTAGGCGCTGCTTCCACCCTCCAGGAAGCGTGCCGGTGATGAGGTTCTCCTGGCCTTTGAGGTTCGCCATCTCCAGCACCCATTCGATTCGCGCTTGGAGCTGGTTTGACGGCACACTATAGAGGCCGGCGAACAGGCGTATGTTTTCGATCACCTTAAGATCGTTGTAGAGCGAAAACTTCTGCGACATGTAACCGATGTTCTGGCGCACGGATTCGGGTTCACGGCCGACGTCGTATCCGGCGACCCGCGCGCGGCCCGATGTAGGCGTCAGCAGGCCGCAGAGCATGCGGATGGTAGTGGACTTGCCGGCGCCGTTCGGTCCGAGAAAGCCAAACACCTCACCTTTGCGGATGCCGAGACTGATGCGATCGACGGCGACAAAATCGCCGAACTGCTTGACCAGGTTTTCGATCACAACAGAATTGTTGTCCTCAGGCATTGTTGTTCTCAGACATTGTTGTTCTCAAACATGGAGTGACGCTCCACTGCCACTGCCGACCGCATCGATGAAGAGATCTTCGATGGTGGGCGTGACCTGCTGAATCGCGCCGAATGGAATGTGCGCGTCCTTCAGCCGTGCCTCGAATTCGGGGATGCGGCGGGCGGCATCGTCAACCACGACGTGCAGGCCGTCACCGGTCAGCACCAGACTTGAGATCCCATCCGCGTGCTCGAGTTGGTCACGCGATCCGCGTGGATCGGACGAAGTGACCGACAAGACGCCTTTGCCCAGCTTGGCTTTGAGATTCGCAGGGGTGTCGCAGAAGAGCAGCTTGCCCTGATGGAGTAAGGCGACGCGATGACAGCGCTCCGCTTCGTCGAGGTAAGCGGTCGAGGTGAGTATCGCCACACCTTCCGAGGCCAGTTCGTAAAGGATGCGCCAGAAGTCGCGGCGCGAAACGGGATCGACACCGGTGGTCGGCTCATCCAGCAGGATCACCTTGGGGCGGTGAGTGAGGGCGCAGACCAGGCCCAGTTTTTGCTTCATGCCACCGGAGAGTTTTCCAGCGAGGCGCTTGCGGAATTCGCTCATGCCGGCGGCCTGTAACAGTTGCGTGGCGCGGTCTTCGCGCTCAGCTCTTTTCACTCCGAACAAGTCGGCGTAGAAGCGAATGTTCTCATCGACGGTGAGGTCCTCGTAAAGTCCAAAGCGCTGCGGCATATAACTGAGGTGGTGCTTAGCGCCTTCGGGATCGTGAACGACATCAAATCCAGCAACCGTGGCTTTGCCTTGATCGGGCGGCATGATACCGGCGAGCATGCGGAGCGTGGTCGTTTTCCCGGCGCCGTCAGGACCGACCAGGCCAAAGATTTCTCCGGCGCTCACGTCGAAGCTCAAGCGATCGACAGCGCGTATGCCCGGGAAGCTCTTGGTGAGTGCCTCGGCGAAGATCGCGGATTGGGGTTGCTCCGTCATTATTTATTGCTTCTGCGGCGCAACTTCCGGTTGGCGCGCGTTTGGATTGCCTGCGGCCAGATTGATGTGGGCGTCAGCGGGCATGCCGGGTTTAAGTTCGTGATTGGGATTGTCGATATCGATCTTGATGCGATAGACGAGGGTGACGCGTTCTTTGTAAGTCTGAACACTTTTGGGTGTGAACTCGGCGGTCGAGGAGATGAAAGAGACACGTCCGCGGTACTGCTTGCCGGGATAGGTATCGGTGGTGATGGTGGCTTCCTGATTCCAGCGGATGCGGCCCAGATCGGTTTCGGCGATATACGCGCGCAACCAGATGTGATCGAGGTCGGCGAGCGTGACCACCGGAGTGCCGGGAACGACCACCTCTCCGAGTTCAGTCTGGCGCACGGTGATCACGCCGGTGGTAGGGGCGCGCAGGATTGTGTAGTCCAGATTGACCCGCGATAGACCCAAGTTGGCGTTGGCTTCCGTGAGATTGGCGCGAGCGATCGCGATATCCTCTTTGCGGCTGCCTTCAACGGCCTCGTTGTAACGCTGTTGCGCTGCCCGGAACGTCGCCTCGGCGCGCTTCAGCGCAGTCTCGGCGAGGTCGCGGTCCTGGGCGGAGACCTCATCTTTGCTGAAGAGGCGCTGGGCGCGGTCGTAGTCGAGTTTCTTCTCCTGCAAATCGGCTTGCGCATCGAACGTGGTTTGCTGCGACGCCTTCACTTCCTGTTCGCGGGTTCCAGCAAGCGTGAGCGCGAGGTCGGATTCGCGCACGTGAACCGTGGCCTCGTCGATCCGGACCTTCTGCTTGTAGTCGGCGTCATCCAGGCGCGCAAGCAATGCGCCTTGCTCAACCGACTGGCCCTCCTCGACCGGCAAGTCGACGATGCGCCCTTGAATCTTGAAGCTCACCAGGCTCTCGTGCGCTTCGATATTGCCCGAGAGCGTCAGCTGACTTTCGGGCTCCGACTTTTTGGTCAGACGCGGATAAAGATACACACCGGCGGCGATTGCCGCCGCCAGCAGGATCAGAATCGGTATGAGTCGCTTCATAGCTTCAAACCTCGCGGGCGTGAACATTGAGTGGCAACATGGCTCACCGCCCGCCTGACAAATCGCTTACGGATTCCCCAGGTACTGTCCAATGTTGTTTTCCGTATCGCCTACGGCCCGGGCGAGCGCGAACTTCGCGTCAGCGTGGCTGGAGACGGCCAGAATGTAATTCTCCTGGGCGCGGGCGAGTTCGTCTTGAGCCGTGACCACTTCCACGTTATTGGTTGTACCCGACTGAAAACGATCCTGCGCGAGTTCGAGTTCGCGCTGCGCAAGATCCTGCCCTTCTTTGGCAACAGCGACCTGTTCGGCTGCGGACTGGAGATTCAGCAACGCTTCGTGGATCTCCTCTTCAATGCCACGGCGCAAGTCGGCGATTTGATCGTCAATGCGTTTGACGCGGCTGGCAAGCTCCTGCGCCTCGCCGCTGCGATCGCGATCAAACACCGTAAAGTCGACTTGGCCTTGAATGATGCCGGTGCCCTGCACGCCTCCAATGTTGCGGCCCAACCCGCCGTAATTTCCGTTGATGCTTAATTTCGGATAGTAGCGGGCGCGGCTGGCGCGTTGCTGCTCGACCAACCCTTGACGCTGGCTGGCAAGCGACAGGTAATCGGGACGCACGAGGACTGCCGAAGGCACAAGGCTCTCGGCCTGAGGCTGGATTAAGGGCTGATACCGGAGCGGCTCGGCGAGTTCCAATGGCGTACTCGGCCTCATGCCGAGGTTGCGCGCGAGGGCGAGCAGCGACTGTTTGTAAGAATTCTGCGCGACCAGCAGAGCCTGCTTGTCATTCGCTAGCTGCACCTGTGCTCGCAGGACGTCCACGCCGGTCGCGGTTCCAGCGTCGTGCTTGTCTTTCGCGAGTTTGTACAAAACATCCGAGTCGGTCACCCGGGATTGGGCAGCATCGGTGCGCGCCGCGGCAGACTGGGCGTTGAGATAGAGGCTGGCAACGGCACGGATGATGAGATCGCGCGCATCCTGGTAATCCATCTTGCCGGCATCAAGGGCGCGTTCGCTGGCTTTCCACCCGCGATAACTCTGAAGATCGAGGATGTTCTGCTCCGCATAAAAGCGAAAATCGTAGTTGGAAAACGGTCCAACCACCGCGGGGACGCCGGGAAGCGAGATTCCGAAAGCGGCGAGGGAGCGGTTCTGGTAGTTGGCGTAGCTTTGCGCTCGTACCTGCGGAAGCAGCGCGGCCGATAAGCGGCGCAAGCGGGTGCCTTCGGCTTCCTCGACCCGGGTGTCGGCGACAAGCACGTTGAGATTGGCTTGCAGCGCCTTCTGGATCGCATCGCGCAGCGTTAGGCGGTAGGGCGCTGGTTGCTGGGCGGCGCCCATTGCACCGAAGATATGGACTGCCAGCGACAGGATGACGACAGTACGGAAATTGCATTTCATCGCTTTTACTCTTAACTTCTTTTCTTAACCGGAGATGGCAATTGCCCGCCAAAAGTGTTGGAAGCTTTCTTCGATCCAAGTTGCGAGCGCAGGCTGGCCCCGAAGCGACCAGAGCAGAACTGTTCCCATGAACGCCTGCTGGAGCTGAAGCGCAACCCTCTCTCTTTTCAAGCGAGGGTCGATCTCTCCGCGTTTTTGCCCCGCGGCCACAATCTGGGCGATCATTTTGCGGCCTGCGGAGAAGTTGCAGTCGATAAGGCCACGAACGGCCTTGCTTGCGAGAAAAGCCGAGATCAGGGCACGAGCGAGGTCGGGACTGCGGCCGGGTTCTTCGGCGACGCGAAGGGACAGACGATGCAACACCGAGTAAATCGTCTGCTTCCCAGACTCAGCCAGGATCACGGCTTCCCTTACCTTGCCCAGCTGAATTTCCGCCATCACACCCAGCACGTGATCTTTGCTTTCGAAATAGTTGAAGAAAGTTCCCTTGCCGACATCGGCGGCTTCGGTGATGTCTTCCACCGTGACATTGGGAAAGCCGCGCTCGGCAAAAAGCTGAAGCGCACAACGGAACAGGCGCAAGCGGGTTTCGGCGGCGCGGCGCTGGCGGCGCCCCATGCCCTGCAAGTGAGGGAGGTTCTCGGAAGCCAGAGCTTCGATGAGAGCGATGGAGCGGGAGTCACGACTGTTATTCATAAACGACCAGTACTCATATACGACTATCAGTCGTAATTATCGCGCTGAGGCTACGATTTGTCAAAGTCAGAGGGCAGACGTTTTCTCAGGCGGCCACTTGGCTATGCCAGGTCCAGGGACGAGGCACATTCCGGCGCTGGAGAGGCGCGTTAGACGGGCGTCACAATGGAAGGCGTCAATTTCGTAAGCTGCTCAAAATGCACAACTTTGTGGCAGCCGGACCTGTAAGCCGAATTCTGTCTGCCGTTGCCGGCAGGACGGTCATTCCTCTGGGCCCCACATTACTGCGAGGCTCAAGCGACCTACCCGGAGGTTGTGGCGCACCGAGCCGGCACGCGTCCCCGGCGAAACCCGAAGGCTTGCCAGGAAATCCCTCCCTATTTGGTCTTGCTCCGTGTGGGGTTTGCCCTGCCCGCCGCATTACTGCGACGGCGGTGCGCTCTTACCGCACCTTTTCACCCTTACCTGAGCCTTGCGGCCCGGGCGGTATGTTTTCTGTGGCACTTTCCGTCGAGCGATCCCGCCCTTACAAGCGCGGGGGCCCTCCCGGACGTTATCCGGCACACTGCTCTGCGGAGTTCGGACTTTCCTCTGTCTCGCGACAGCGACCGTCCGGTCCGGCTGCCAACAGCTTCATTATAATGCACGCCATCCCAGTGCACTTCGGACGGTTCATTCTCCTACTCCATTTCCTTGGGCGCGAGAAGGAACGGATAAATCAGCAGGGCTAAGCCGATCAGCAATGGGATCAGTCCGGCGAGATAAACCGGTCCATCATCGTTCGCAATCCCACGCAGAAGCACCATGACACCGATGCCGACGACGGCCGTGATCAGACCACCGAGCTTCATGCCTTCGAGGCGACGTTTTGCAGCGCTCTTCTCCTGCTCGCGCAGCAGTTCTATCGCTGCCTTGGCGCCCTCGCCCGAGCTCTCCGCGATCTTTTTCAGGGTTTCACTCCTGTAGTACGCTTCTCTTTCTTTGCGCCGGGCGTCCGACCACGTCGCTACACCCAGGAACGAGAACAGGGCTATGCTCCCGACGATTGGAACCAGAAAAACAGAAACGCCCACGACACTCTCTCCGAGATTGGCGTCCATCAGATCCTCCTCGTGTAATTTTCCTCTTACGCCGGGTATGACCGGCCTTCCGCAGTTCCGGTTGCATTTTCTTGGTCTGGGGTCCATTTTTGAAATAATGCAACCGTCCGCAGTTTCGTAGTGTCATACCGTTGAGGCAAGTTCGCGCGTGAGTGCCAGCGAAGACCAAGCCGATGTGGAAAGAGTCCTGGCGGGCGAGATTTCGGCCTTTGAGGGGATTGTCCAGCGCTGGCAGGGGCCACTGATCAATCTGGCCTACCGTTTTTGCCACGATCGCGGCCGCGCCGAAGAGATGGCGCAAGAAGCTTTTCTTCGTGCGTACCGGGGGCTCGGGCAGTGGCGCAAGGATGCGGTCTTTTCCACCTGGCTCTTCGCGCTGGCGACCAACCTCTATCGTTCGGAGCTGCGCCGCATTCCGGCGCGAATGGTGTCGGTGCCGCTCGACGACATTGCCGAACCCGCGGACGCGCGCGCCTCGGACGGAGGGCTCGAAGACCATGACCGGGATTCGGCGGTGCGACGCGCGGTCGGTGCTCTGCCGGCGAAGTATCGCGAGGCATTGATTCTTTTTTACTTTCACGACATGGACGTCACCACCGCGGCGCGGAGCCTCGGCTTGCCCGAGGGCACGGTCAAGGCGAGATTGTTTCGGGGACGTGAAATCCTGCGCAGTAAACTTCCGCAACGGTTGGCTGTGCCGCGCCTGAAGGAGGCTTGATGATTAAGGATGAGGAGATCGATCGCGTTCTTTCACTGAAGGATGAAATCCTCCCATCGTCGGGCTTCGCCGCCTCCGTCATGGAAGCGGTGCGGCGCGAGGCTGCAGCTCCGCCGCCGATTCCGTTCCCCTGGAAGCGCGCTCTGCCCGGCTTGGTGGTCGCGGGCTTTGCACTGGCTCTGGTTCTGGTTGCGGGAGTTGTGGCCATCACGCAGAGAGCCTCCACCACCCCGCAGTTTTCCGCGCCCTTGCCGTCCGTGATGCCGCCCATCTTCCATGGGGGCATAGAGTCGGCGGCGATGTGGACGGCGCTGGCGCTGCTGGTGGCATTGGTGTCGGTAAAATTCTCGATGCGCATGGCTTCCGGCAGGGGATGAGGCTTGCTGGTGGAGCGCGGGGCGTCCCCGCCCGGCCGCCAAACTGCTGGAGAGGCGAGACGCCTGTCCCTCCGCTAAGTTACTCACATAACACGCTCGTTCTGTGAATGCTTCCAACGCGGACCCGACCGCCCCGTCCTGCTAAACTCATTTGGAGAACTGCCCACTCCCGCAATCCCAGGAACTGCGGTGAGAAGCGCAAACCGATGAACATCACCGAGGCCATCAAGATTGCGTTCCTTTCGTTGTGGGCGAACAAACTGCGCTCTGCGCTCACCTTGCTAGGGGTGGTGATCGGAGTTGCCGCGGTGATTGCCGTGGTCACGTTCGTCAACGGCATCAATGGCTACGTGGCGACAAAGATTTTCAATCTGGGCGCCGACGTTTTCATCGTCTTCAAAGTTTCACCGGCCGTCACTAACATCGATAAATTTCTCGAGGGCGAGAAGCGCAAAGATCTCACCATGGACGACTACCGCGCGGTTCGTGAAGGCTGCAAGCTTTGCGCCTATGTGGGGGCGTACGCACGAAAGAACACCGAGCGCGTAAAGTACGGCGTGCAGGACATCACCGACACTACGGTCCAGGGAATGACCCCCGCAGTAGCGATTACGCAAGACGTCGATATCGAATCGGGGCGGATGCTGGGAGAATCGGACCTGGAAAACAACGCGCCCGTAGTGGTGGTCGGCACCGACATCGTCGATACCCTTATGCCGGGCGTCGATCCGATAGGCAAAGAAATTCGCGTGGATGGCTGGACCTACCGCATCATTGGTGTCGGAAAAAAGAAGGGCAGCACCCTGGGACAGAGTCTGGACAATTATGTGTTCATGCCCATGACGACCTGGATGAAGCAGTATGGCAGCCACAACACCAACATGCGCATCTCCGCCAAGGCGGTGGGCACGGGCACCACGCTGAACGCCGCGATGGACGAGGCGCGGGTCATCCTGCGAGCACGCCGGCACGATACCGCGAGCGACGCCGATTCGTTTGACATTGAAAATAACAGCAGCCTGCTGAGTATCTGGTCGGATTTCAGCGGCACGTTTTTTTACGCGATGATCGGAATCGCCGCCATCTCGCTGGTGGTGGGCGGCATCGTGATCATGAACATCATGCTGGTTTCGGTGACGGAGCGGACGCGGGAGATCGGCATCCGCAAGGCCATGGGGGCGCGCCGAAGCGACATTTTGTTGCAGTTTCTGATCGAGTCCGTCACCCTGGCCCTGCTCGGCGGCGCGATCGGCGTGCTGTTCGGCATTGTGTTCGCCAAGGGCGTCACGCTCGCCATCGGCATGCCCTCAAGCATCAAACTCTGGGCAATCGTGGCGGGAGTGTCGGTGGCGGCGAGCGTGGGTATTTTTTTTGGCGTGTATCCCGCGCGCCGCGCCGCTGTATTGGACCCAATCGCGGCGCTGCGCTTCGAGACGTAAGAAAGGATTAACCACAGGGGGCACAGGGGTTCACAGAGGAGACCCAAGGCAGTTATTGATAAGTGATGATGAAACCTAACTGCGGCGCAGGCGATTTGAAAAATCTAAAGAACAGAAATTAGGTTTTCTCCGCGCGCTCCGCGTCTCGGCGGTGAAAGGTCCTGAAGTCATGCAATTCAAAGGCGAACTCGGCGAAGGCCTGAACATGGCGGTGGACACGATCCGCAGCAACAAAATGCGGTCGTCGCTGACCGTGCTGGGCATCGTGATTGGGGTGGCCGTCGTCATCGGGATTTCGTCGATCGTGCGGGGGCTGAACGACAACGTTAGCCAGGTCATCAGCAGCCTGGGTTCCAATATCATTTTTGCGTTCCACATGGAGCCATTTAACTTCGGACGTCCGACAGAAGAGATGCGCACCCGCAAGGAACTGACCTATGACGACGCCATGGCGATGCAGGATCTGCCGCACGTGAAAGCGGTCACCGTCGGCGTGCAGTATGTCCATCCGGACCTCGGCACCGGCACTTACACCGTCAAATACAAAGACCGCAAGGCCAAGCAAACGATTCTGGAAGGCGACACCAGCTCTTACAAAGATGTCATCGACGTCGACCTGGACTCCGGCCGCTGGTTCAGCGATATCGATGAAGAGCGCCGCGCTTCCGTCATTATCATCGGCCACGATACCGCCGGAGAACTTTTCCCGAGTGAGCAGCCGATGGGCAAGGAACTGGACATTGAGGGGCAGCTTTTTACCGTGATCGGCGTCTTGAAAATCAGCAAGAGTGTGTTCGGTGGAGGAAAGAATCCCAATGACAATATCGTTTACTTTCCGCTGAGCACGTTCCGGAAGTTGCATCCAGAGCTGAAGCAGTACTGGATCAGCGTCAAGGCCACCTCGCACGCCGATATGCCCAAAGCCATCGACGAAATGCGCGAGTTGCTGCGCCGCCGCCGCAAGGTTCCGCCCGAAAAGCCGGATAACTTCGCCATCTTCACCCAAGATTCGATTTCCGACGTGTGGAATCAGATCACGAGCATGATCTTCATCTTCATGTTTGCAGTTTCGAGTGTGGGCTTGATCGTGGGCGGCGTGGGCGTGATGAACATCATGCTGGTTTCGGTGACCGAACGCACGCGTGAAATCGGAGTGCGCAAAGCCATGGGCGCCCGCAAGCGCGACATTCTCGTGCAATTCACGCTCGAAGCCGTCATGCTCACGGCGGTGGGCGGAGTGATCGGGCTCCTGCTGGGCGCCCTCATCACTGCGATCGTTCCGATTGCGTTTCCATCGCTTCCGGCCACCATGTCGGTGGACTGGTCGATCTTCGCCTTTGTCGCCTCGGCCGCGGTCGGACTGATCTTTGGCATTTATCCCGCGTGGAAGGCGGCCAACCTCGATCCGATCGAGTCGCTGCGCTACGAGTAACATGCTACTCATGCCGCCACTGACAGCAAGAGTCTTACTCGAAGCTGTGGCTGCGATTGGAACTACCTGCAGCTTGTTTTTCTATTTTCTCTCCGCGCTCTCGCTGGCGAGTTTCCTCGGCGATAGGCGCAAGAAACTGAAGCAGGCTCCGCTGCCAGACAGCCAGGTGCCTCCGGTTTCCATCCTCAAGCCGTTGAAGGGCGTCGATCCCGAGATCTGGGAGAGCTTTTGTAGTCACTGCGAACAGGACTATCCCGAATTTCAATTGATTTTCGGGGTCAGCGATCCCGGCGATCCCGCCATCGAGGTGGTGCGCAAGCTTCAGGCAAAATATCCGAACCTTCCGATTGAGTTGATGGTGTGCGATCGCGTTCTGGGAGCAAATATCAAAGTCAGCAATCTGGCGCAAATGCTGCCCGCGGCACGACACGAACTGCTGCTGGTGAATGACAGCGACATTCGCGTCCCCTCCGATTATTTGCGCACGGCGATCGCGCCGCTTGCCGACGCTTCCGTGGGATTGGTGACCTGCCTCTACCGCGGCGTTGCTGGGCCGACCGTTGGTTGTGCGACGATTGGCTCGCGCCTCGAAGCACTGGGCATCAGCACCGACTTTGTGCCCGGGGTTTTGAGCGCGAGGTTTCTCGAAAAGGGATTGCGCTTCGGATTGGGCTCTACGCTGGCGTTTCGCCGCCGCGACCTCGAAGCCATCGGCGGCTTCGAAGCATTACTCGACTATCTTGCTGACGACTATGAACTGGGGCGGCGCGTCGCAGTGACGGGAAAGCGAATTGAACTCAGCGCCACGAACGTCGTCACATTTTTGCCGGCCTACACGCTGGGGCAGTTTTTCCGCCATCAACTGCGATGGTCGCGGACTATTCGGGACGCTCGTCGTTGGGGATACGCCGGACTGCTCTTCACTTTCGGCCTGCCCTGGGCATTGCTGACGCTGCTAGCGGCCTACGGGGCGGCGTGGGCGTGGGCACTATTTGCGCTGACGTTCGCCGCGCGACTGGGCGTGGGGCTTGTCGCTGCGGTAGGCGTGCTCCACGACCGGCAGATTTTCCGCAACATTTTCTTGCTGCCCCTGCGAGACCTGATTGCGCCGTTCGTGTGGGCCGCAGGTTTTATGGGTAACCGCATCCACTGGCGGGGCGATGTCTTCGATCTGAAAGACGGACGCCTGACTATCGTGAAGCCGACGCCATTGGCTGGTTGGAAAAGATAGTCTTGCCTCCGCGGCGCGCGACTACGTAGCTCGTCAATGCGCGCAACGCCGGCGGATCTTCCTGATCGGTCCAGAAGAAAACACGCTGTGGACCATTCCACATTTCGAGGAACGACGCCTGCGTCTCGAAAACCTGCGGCGCTCCCGGAAACTGCGTGCCGTACCACATGTTTCCGCCGGGCGCGTGCAAACTGTGCAGCGGCAGCCCGGTGTAGAAGTTCAGCGTGGAGGCGTTTTCATACAGCCCACCGACAACAATCCG
>Ga0326728_10023143_pt1 | contig 11427 bp, 10 predicted proteins | sample MB3enrmetagenome_FD_207602 | JGI IMG/M metagenome (GOLD analysis project Ga0326728, IMG submission 207602) | Lab enriched peat soil microbial communities from McLean, Ithaca, NY, United States - MB31MN | ecosystem: Environmental > Terrestrial > Soil > Wetlands > Peat | place: USA: New York... | reverse complement strand
ATCGACCGGTCTGGAGAAGCCGTAAGTGACGGTCTTGATCCGTTGCGGGTCCATCCCCAAGTTGGCCAGGTATTCGCGCGCGGACAGGGCGCGCCGCTCGCCCAATGCAAGATTATACTTTTCAGTTCCCCGCTCGTCGCAGTTGCCCTCGACGATCAGGGCATCGGTGGTATTGCCCTTAAAATAAGCGGCCACGTCCTGCAGTTTGCCCTCATCCTCCGGCTTGATGGCGGATTTGTCGAAGTCGAAATGGATGGTATCGGCCTTGAACTTGTCCCGGTCTTCATTGTGGGCGCCGTTGAAGAGTTCGCCCCATTTGCCGGCGTAGCTCATTGGAATTCCCTCCGGCGTGGCGGTGACCGGGTTCTCACCGGGAAGCGGCGCGCCGGAACTAATTCCCCCCGAGGTCTGGCCGGCCGGAGGTTCCACTGGCGGAATTGGCGTCAGCGACCTTGGTTTGCGGTGACAGCCGCTGGCCAGTAATGCAGTGCTTACGATGAATACGCCGAATAAATTTAAATTTTTCATTTTTTCTTGTCAGTTGTCCAAGGAAGCCGTTGTTCACCTTGCCCATGAAGGCTCCGAACAGCTCCCCGAAATTTGCCTCACATCTTTGACGTGTTTGGTTGGCACGTCAAGCAAACATAAGACTCGCTTTTCATTTCTTCGCTGCGTGAAGATGATCGTGCGGGAATTGGGCGCCCAGCACGGGTCTTCGCCAGCAACCAATTTTTCTGCCTCGCCCCCTTCGGCCGGCATCACACAGATGGTGAAATTGCCGCTGCCGCTGGTGAACGCGATCTTGCTGCCGTCGGGCGACCAATCCGGCGCCGTCAGGTTCCCATAAACCCCGCTGACATGCACCGGGACAGCCTGCCCGCCGTTGACGCTGATTTTCTCCAAAATCGCGCGCCCGCTCCGGCAAACGAAGCAAATCTCCCGGCTGTCCGACGACCAGCAGGGGCACGAGTCTTCGTCGCGGGTATGGGTCAATTGTTTGAGATGGCTCCCGTCGCTGTCGCAGACATACAAATTGGGGCTTCCGCTTTTGCTCAGGATCATCGCCACCTTTTGCCCGTCGGGTGAGACTTCGGCGCTGAAACTGGAGCCGGGGTAGCCGGCAAAGACCTTGCGCGCGCCGGTGGCCAGGTTGTGTTCGTAGATTTCCGTGTTGCCATTCATCCACGAGGTGTAAAGCAACCCCCGCCCCCCCGGCAGCCAGGACGGCGCTTCCACCAGGGCGTTGTCGTGCGTCAGGACCACCGGATTGTGGCCGTCGTAATCCGAGACGCAAATCTCCGCCGAGCGGCCCCGCGCCTGGCTGAAGGCGATTTTCGTCTGAAAAATGGGGGGCGTCTGGCGCAGTTCCTTGACGATGTCATTGGCGAAGGCATGCGCTTGCGAGCGCGTGCTGCCGCCGGCGTAGGCCCTGAAGAAAATGGGCTGGCTCATCCCGGCGTGCGTCAGGCTGCCTTCCACCCTCCCGTCATTCTTGCCGCTGATGATGTATTCGGCCGGCTCCCTGGTTTCCATGCCCAGAACGGAAAGATCATATTCCAAAACCGACTCCGCTTCCCCCGTGAAACCGGTGATGGAAATGGGGATAAGGTGGCTGGTTTCCTTGGTGATTTGAATGACGTCATCCGCCCCTGCCTTCAACGACAGCGCCCCCGCCAGGATTCCCGCCAGAACTATTTTGAATGGTGTGTTCATCCGGATGCTTCTTTTGCTTCCAAGTTAAAACGGATCAAAAAACTGCGCTGCTCGTCGCGGGCGGAGGCGGGAAACGGCGGCAATTTGGTCACCGCCCTCAACACTCTCCCGACCGACTTGTCCAGCGCCGGTTCGCCGGACTTGCTGAGAATTTCAGCGGAAAGGATCGTGCCGTCCCGCGCCACGACGATTTTGGCATCGGTCGCCGCCAGCTTGTCCGCGACGCTGTCCGGGGTGATCCAGGCGTGGTAATAGGCATTGTAAATAACGGTTTCGTAGCCGGCGAAGGCTTCTCCGCCCCCCTGCCCCGGCATCTCCACCACCGTCCCTTTCGCCCCGCTGCTTTTCACGCCTGCGGCCAGGGCGTCCAGGGACTCGGCAATCTCCCGCCGAAGACGTCTGGCATTGGCAAGCGACGAAGATTCCGCAACCGCGGCTTCTGATGTTTTGGTCTTCGTCTGGCGGGTGGCGGACGTGGCCGGGGTGTAGTCAACATGAATCTCATGGGTCTTGCGGGCCGGCCTGGCCTCGGCCTCTTTTGCAATCAACGGCTGCGGCGCCGGCTCTCTTTCGGCTTCCCGCGGCTTTGGGCGCGGCAGCAGCTCAGCCGCATGCGGTGGCGCGATGGGCTGCGGCGCCGGGACCGCGGGAGCCGCGGGCTGCGGCGCGGCGGCCGGTTCGGGGCTGCCGCCTCCGGCGCCTGCTTCGTCCAGAATCCGGGCCGGAATCATGGTCAAAATGGGAATGTCCCTCGTCGCGGGTTTCTCGCGGAAGGCGGCGCTGCCCAGCACAATGACCCCCAGCAGGCTGTGCATGCCGGCCGAGAACAGAAAACACTTTTTTTGCAGGCGTGTCATTTGTGTTCGGCGGGCGCGGTCTTCGCGGAAAATTGGGTGATGTGATTGCGCAAACAGGCGTCAAACACGGCAATGACAAAGTCCCAGGGAGTGCGTTTGTCGGCCCGAATATCGACGATCAACTTGTGATTCTGTTGATAGGCCACCGACAAATCGGTCTCAAGCTGCCGCAGGGAAACGTGCCGTCCCTGGTACAAATAATCGCCGCGGGCCGTGATCTCCACCAGGCGGATGTTGCGGCGGTCGATGGACCGGGTTTCCGGCGCGCCCATGTTTTGCGGCAGTTGCAAATCGATGTTTTGCTCCAGCAACGGGCGGGTGATGACGAAGATGATCAACAACACGAAAGCCAAATCCAGCAGCGGCGTGATGTTGATCTCGCTCAGCGTCACCAGCGAATTGCGTTGGGAGAACCGTCTCATTCTTCCTTCAGATACTCCGTTTCCATTTTGGACACCAGATCTTGCGCGAAATTATCCAACTCGACCGTCCGCACGCGCAACGTATGCACCAGAAAATTATAGCCAAACATGGAAGGAATAGCCACCAGCAATCCGGCCACGGTGGTGATCAGCGCCGCGGACACCCCCGGCGCCATCGTCGCCAGTTCGGCCCGGCCCGCCATTCCCACCATCGCAAACGTGTCCATGACTCCCCAGACCGTGCCGAGCAATCCGATGAAGGGCGCGCCGGGCGCGGCGGTGCCCAGCAGAATCAAGCCCGATTCCAGTTTGATCGACTCGCGGGCCACGGCTCCTTCCAGGGTGCGCTTGATGTGTTCCATGCTCTTGAGCGTGATGAATTTCCTGCGCGCCTCCCCGTTTTCAGCTTTGAGGCGGGCGTCCAATTCCATGCAGCCCTCCTGGTAAACGGCGAACATCGGACAGCCATCGACTTGCAGGCGGCGGTCGAAAATGCCCAGGACGTGCTCCTGCCGGCCGTATTCGATTTCAAAAAACTGGTTGAGCTTTTTGGCCTGGCGCATCTGGGCCGCCTTGGAAACCATCATATACCAGGCAAAGACGGAAAAGATCGCCAGGACGAAAATGATGACCCGGCCCACTTCGGTGGACCGGCTCCAGACAAATTGCAATTGCGTCAGCGCAAAAAAACAAACGGGAACGCTCATCAAAAATTCATTTGCCGCGGCGGCGCGCCGCCGCGCTTCCTGGCGAAACGTGGAGGAGTGAAATGGTCAAAATTTTCACGTTTTGCCCAATGTTCCGACCATCTGCGCCGAATTTTAGGCCAAACCCGTTTTTTGGCAACGATATTCCGCAAAATCTTTCGCGGCGCGGCCCGGGGCGAATATTGTTGCTTTGACGGTCTGCCGCGGTTCCGGTAGCGTTGCCCCACTCCGAAACTTCGGTTCGGGTGGGCAGTATGCTGAATTTCATCATAAAAAAAATTGTCGGCTCCCAAAACGACCGACAGGTCAAAAAATTAAGGCCGCTGGTCAAAAGGATCAACGATCTGGAAGCTTCCCTCCAGCCGCTCTCCGACGATGCTTTGCGCGAAAAAACCGCCGCCTGGAAGGCCGAACTGTCCCCAATCAAGGACGATGACGTGCTGGCCCGGCGGCTGGAGCAAATCCTTCCCGAAGCCTACGCCGTGGTCAAGGCGGCCTGCCGCCGTTTGTGCGGCCAGGAAATCGTTGTGCGCGACCATCCGCTGACATGGGAAATGATCCCCTTTGACGTCCAGCTCATCGGCGGCGTCGCCCTGCATCGCGGCAAGATCGCCGAAATGGCGACCGGCGAAGGCAAAACGCTCGTCGCCACCCTGCCGGTGTACTTGAACGCGCTGTCCGGCCGCGGCGTGCATATCGTCACGGTCAATGATTACCTGGCGGCGCGCGACAGCGAATGGATGGGCGCGGTTTATAAATTTCTCGGTTTGACGGTCGGCTGCATCCTGCACGACCAATCGCCGGCGGAGCGCCGCGCCCAATACAATTGCGACGTCACTTACGGAACCAACGCCGAATTCGGCTTCGATTACCTGCGCGACAACGGGATGGCCACCCGCAAAGAGGAACAGGTCCAGCGCGGCCATCATTTTGCCATCGTTGATGAAGTGGACTCGATTTTGATCGACGAGGCGCGGACCCCGCTCATCATCAGCGGCGCGGCCGTCATTGCCGCTGACACACAATACGACCAGTTCAAGCCGGCCATTGAGTCATTGGTGCGGACGCAGGAAAAATTGTGCGCCCGGTTCATTTCCGAGGCGGAGGCGCTCCTGAAAAAATTGCATCCCGAGGACGGCTCCAATGCGTCCAATCCGGCGGCGCTGGAAATGCAGGCCGGCCTGCTGCTCTATCGCGTCAAAATCGGCAGCCCGCGTTCGCCCGGCCTGGCCAAGCTGCTGGAGAATCCGGAAAACATCCGGATGATGAACAAGGCGGAATTGGAACTCCACGCCGACCAATCCAAAAAGGCGCTCTACGCGGAGAAGGAGGAACTCTTTTACGCGATGGACGAGAAAACCCACGAGGCCGACCTGACGGAAAAGGGACGCCTCACGATGCGCCCCGACGATCCGGACGCCTTCCTGCTGCCGGACTTGACGGTCAAGTTCCATGAGATCGATTCCGGACCGGAGCCGGACGTGCGCAAGCGCCTCGAAGCCAAAGCCAAAGCCCAGTCTGAATTCGAGGTCAAGGGCATGCAGATTCACACCATTTCGCAGTTGCTCAAAGCCTACAGCCTTTACCAACTCGACGTCCATTACGTGATCGAAGCCGGCAAGGTCATCATCGTCGATGAACACACCGGCCGTCCCATGTACGGCCGCCGCTGGAGCGATGGGTTGCATCAGGCCGTTGAAGCCAAGGAAGGGGTGGAGATCGAGCGCGAAACCCAGACCCTGGCCACCATCACCATCCAAAATTATTTCCGCCTCTACAAAAAGCTGGCCGGCATGACCGGCACGGCGGAAACGGAGGCGTCGGAGTTCCTCGATATTTACAAGCTGGGCGTCATGGTCATCCCCACCAACAAACCGGTGGCGCGCCGGGACGCCAATGATTCCGTTTACAAAACCAAACGCGAAAAATTCAACGCCGTCATCAAGGAAATCACCACCATCCACAACCAGGGCCGCCCCATCCTGGTCGGCACTGTTTCCGTCGAAACCAGCGAGCACGTCTCCCGCATGTTGAAAAGGGTCGGCATCATCCATTCCGTCCTCAACGCCAAATTCCACCAGCAGGAGGCCGAAATCGTGTCCCGCGCCGGCCAGCGCGGCTCGGTCACCATTGCCACCAACATGGCCGGCCGCGGCACCGACATCAAGCTCGGCGACGGCGTCGCCGGGGCCGGCGGCCTGCACGTCATCGGCACCGAACGGCACGAATCCCGGCGCATTGACCGGCAGTTGCGGGGACGCTGCGCGCGGCAGGGCGATCCGGGTTCGTCTCACTTTTTCATTTCCCTGGAAGACGACCTGATGCGCCTGTTCGGTTCGGACCGGATTGTCAAAGTGATGGAGAGAGTGGGCCTGGAAGAGGGCCAGGAGCTGCAGCATTTCATGCTCAACAAATCCATCGAGCAGGCGCAGAAACGGGTCGAACAGCACAATTTCCAACGCCGCAAACGCACGCTCGAATACGACGATGTGATGAACAAACAGCGCGAAGTCATTTACGGCTTCCGCGACGAGGTCATCAACTCCGACGACGTGCGGGACCGGTTGATGGACATCATGGAGGAAGTGGTGATCCAACAGGTGCAGGCCTTGACTTCCGAATCGGCCGACGCCAAGGACTGGAACGCCCGGCCCCTGGCCGACTGGGTCAATCTTAATTTTCCGCTGGGCATTCCGGAAGAGGAAATTGTCAAAGCCGCCTTGTCGGGTACCGAACTGCCGGTGCCCGGCTCGGCCTTCGACGGCCTGACTGCGGCGCAATTTGCCGTCTGCCGGTTCATCTGCAAGGCGGCGCGGGATTCCTACGAATTAAAGATCAGTTTTGAAGACCCCGCCGCGCTCAAATCGGTCGAGCGTTACACCATACTGACCTCGGTGGACAAGCTCTGGCAGGAGCATCTCTACGGCATGGACAGCCTGCGGGACAGCATCGGTTTGCGCGCCTACGGCCAGCGCGATCCGTTGGTGGAATACCAATCCGAGGCCTTCAAAATCTTCGAGGAATTGATGGTCAACATCAAAACGGAAATCTGTCACAACATCTTCCGTAGCGCCTCCAGCGTGATGGCCTTCGACAAGTTCCTGCGCAACATGCCGCAAAAAACCATTCACCAGGAGGAATCCTCTTTTGGCGCCGGCAGGCCCGCGCCCGCGCCCGCGCCCGTCCCCGGCGGCAAAAATCCCAGCGACATGGTCACCGAGGCGACCGAGGCCGTGGCCGCGGCCAGGGCCAGGTCCAAACCGGTGCGGAGCGGCCCCAAAGTGGGACGGAACGATCCCTGCCCCTGCGGCAGCGGGAAGAAATACAAGCATTGCTGCGGAAAAAACGGCTAGTCATGAGGGAGCAGAAAACGACACATCGTAATTGATCCTGCTTGCTCCTTTGGCAACATAAAGGCAATGTTAAGAAAGATCGCCATTTGATTCAGCATGGAAAAGCTTCAGATCAAGAATTTTGCGGGACTTAAGGAAGTGACGATTGAGGTAAGCCCCATCACGGGCTTCATTGGTCCACAAGCCTCGGGCAAGAGCATTATCGCAAAACTCCTCTATTTTTTTCGCGAAATAGGCTCCCGACTGCCAGCAGCGGCGGCGGAAGGCAAGGACAATGCCCACTACCAAGCAGAATGCCGCAAACGATTCATGCGATATTTTCCAATTGAAAACATTGGAGCTTCAAATTTCGAAATCACCTATTGGAGTGGCAACGAGAATGTGCGCGTCATTTTCGCCAGAGATGAGGCAACATCTGTGGAAATCCTCAGATTGGAGTGGTCTGAGTTTTTTACCGCTGCGATAGAGAAGATCACGCAGAAAAAGCAGCCGCTCTTGGATCGGTTTGGGGAAGTAGATGACGAAGCCGTTAGCATCCTATTTGCGTTGCGCGAAAAGTATGAGGAAGAAGCTTCCAAGGTTCTGGGGCCATGGTCTAGGCACGAGCAGGTTTTCATACCAGCGCATCGTGCATTTTTCTCACAGACCAGCGCAACCGTCTATACAAGTTCTGAGGTGGGTGAATCCCTTGATCCATTCATGGCCAAATTCGTTCCATTGCTTGAACGCAGTCAAGGGATCATAGGAACGTCTGGCATTTTTGACACATTAGAAACCCAGTTTCCCGGGGAGGAAAAGTTAAATGAAACCCTCCGGTCCACCTTTAAAAGGATCATGAATGCCGAGATAGGCTGGTCCGACAAACAAATTTTTCTGCGCTTCGACGATGGTCGCCATGTAAAACTTGCGCAGGCATCCTCTGGTCAGCAAGAAGTCTTGCCACTCCTTTTATTGTTGGCGCACTTTTTCTCATTAGGCCGGGCAAGGGGACGCACCGTTTACATTGAAGAGCCGGAAGCACACCTCTTTCCGCCAACACAAAAGCAAATTGTCGAGTTCATGGCTCGCGTGTTTCGCGCGAGGCAGGGTAAGATGAGTCTTGTGCTCACAACCCACAGCCCTTACATCCTGACTTCCATTAACAATCTCCTTCAAGCCGGCAAGCTTTACGACGGCGCGGCGCCAGATGTTAAGAAACGATTGGGAAGCATTGTCCCTTTGTCGCAGACCCTCAAACCTGGCGAAGTCGGCTTCTACGCGCTTGAGAACGGCGGCGCAACATCAATTATTGACAGCGAGACGGGTTTGATCGACGCGGCTGTGATTGATGAGGTTTCGGATGAGATAGCGACGCAGTTCGATGAATTGCTGCTGGAGGGAAATGAAAAGCGCTGACGGGCGTGAATGCAGCAGTTTCGTGCGGGATACAAAGATCGCCCTTTCCGGGAAGCGGACGACCAAGCTTTATCTCCTAAACCCGCAGGAGCGAGAAGTTGAAAAAATTGAGGTGGACGGGTGCGCAATAACCGACGGGCTTCGTTGCGATTGGTTAGTCCTGATAAACGACAGACAGCCGCATGAGGAAATCTACGTGGAATTAAAAAGCTCAAAGGTTTATCATGCGGTTGAACAGTTGGAGGCTACAATCAATCGGCTCTCCGCTGACTGCGCCCGATTGGCCAAGCGTTGCTTCGTTGTGTTCAGCCGAAATCCAATGACCGGAACGGACGTTCAAAAAAACAAGGTCAGATTCCGAAAGAACTTCAATGCTGTTTTTCGACTCGTCCGAAACGGCACTGAGATCCCACTTTAAACTCAGCCGGGGTGGCTTTGCTGGAGGACGGCAAGGCCTTTGAGCAGGTCCAGCGCCCGCGCCAATGCGGCGTCGGCTATGACGGGCGGCACCGGTTCCTCTGGAGCGGCGATGCTCTGGGGGTTCATTTCGTCCGAATCTTCATCCAACGGTTCTCCGGCGCGGCGTTCCCGGACCAATTCGGCTTCGTTGGGGGGGCGATTGGCCGCCTCATTGGTTGAAGACTGACTGGAATCTGCCGCGGACTCATTCCTGGCCGGCGCGGGCGGATGGAGGATTTTGCAGGGATCTTCCAGCCAGGCCCTTTCATCCGCCAAGCTGGTCTCCACCGCGATGTCCGGCTTCAAGCCGCGGGCCAGCGCGGTCCCATTGCCCAGCTTGATTTGAGCGGTGGCGATGCGCAGTTTCCCGCCGTTGCCCAGCGAAAATTCCTTGAAAATTTTGGCCTGCCCGGCGGTCGTGCCGCCAAGGATCAATCCAATGTCCGCCTCCCGCAACGCCGCGGCCAGGCTCTCCGCCGCACCCGCCGTTTGGGAATTGACCAGGATGGCCACGGGCACGGCGATGGCATTGGTTTTTTTTGTGGCGCGGGCCGAACCTGTGCCCCAGTCCAACAACGGTTGCTCGGAGTTCAGGAAGCAGTCCGCCGCCGCCGCCGCCGCTCCGTAATCGTTCCCGGCCGCAAATCGCAAATCCAGGATGACGCCTTTGATCTTCGTCTTGTTGGTCCGGCCAAGCCCGTCGTACGCCGCGCGCAGTTTTCCGGCGAGGTTGCCTTCGACCCTGCCGATTCGCAAATAGGCGTAGGCATCGTCGTAAAGGGCAACCTTGGCCAACGGGTCGGGAGCGGCCGGAACCGCCGCGCTGTTGGAGTCCTCCAGCATCGCCTGCCCCGGCAGTTGTTCGAGCAGGCCTTTGACAGCGGCGCGGTCCAACTCCGCCTGGCTCACGCCGTCGAGGTTGCTGCGCAGCAATTGGTACACTTCATCGAATTGCGGCGGACCGCCGGCCGCGGCGGCGCGTCCGATGGTTGCGGCCAGTAGAAAACAAAAGACAAGATTTCGCGTGTTCAAGATTTTAGAGTTTAATCATGTTGCCGGCGGTCTGGGCAAGCCATTCCAGGGCCTGGTCCGCAATATCGCGCCGATATTGCGCGCCGTCGAATTGAATTTTCCGCACCGCTTCATAGGCCCTCTCGCGCGCCCGGGCCAATCCGCCACCCAGCGCCGTCACCCCAAGGACCCGTCCTCCGTTCGTCACGATCTGGTCCCCGGCCCGGGCCGTCCCGGCGTGGAAGATTTTCGTGTCCGGCAGCCGGCCGGCCTCCGCCAATCCCCGGATCGGTTTGCCTTTCGCGCAGGAGCCAGGATACCCCGCCGAGGCCATCACCACGCAGACCGCGGCCTCCGGCCGCCAGCGCAGCGCCGTTTTGTCCAGGCGCCGTTCCACACAGGCTTCAAGCAAGTCAAGCAAATCATTTTCCAGGCGCATGAGGTAAGGCTGTGTTTCCGGGTCGCCAAAGCGGGCGTTAAACTCCAGCACCTTCGGGCCGTCTTTTGTCAGCATGACGCCTGGATACAAAATGCCGCAAAAATCGATCCCTTCCTCCTGGCATCCCTTCAACCACGGCGCAAGAATTTTCTTTTCGACTCCGGCCAGCTCCGCCCCGGTCAAAAATGGCGCGGGCGAATACGCCCCCATTCCGCCCGTGTTCGGCCCGGTGTCCTTTTCGCCGATCCGCTTGTGGTCCTGCGCGGCGGGGAACAAGAGCGCGGTCCGGCCGTCGCACAGGGCGTGCAGGGAAATCTCCACCCCTTCCAGCAATTCCTGGATGACGATTCGCCGGCCCGCCCCGCCGAATTTTTGATTGACCAACATGTCGTCGATGGCCGCGGACGCCTCCGCCATGCCGTGGCAAATCAACACCCCCTTGCCCAGGGCCAGCCCGTCCGCTTTCACGGCGCAATGGCCGTCCAGGGCCGCGGCGAAATCCCGGGCCGCGCCGGCCTCGGCGAACTCGGCCGCCCGCGCCGTGGGTATGCGGTGTCTGGCCATGAAGTTTTGCGAAAACACCTTGGACGATTCGAAGCGGGCGGCCTTCTGATTCGGCCCCCAGATGCGCAAGCCGTTCTTCTGAAAAAGATCCACGATTCCCAGATCGAGCGGATTGTCCGGCCCCACCACAGTCAGATCGGGCTTCTTTTCATTGGCAAAGGCCAAAAGGCCCGGGAGATTCTCCGCCGCAATCTCCAGGCATTGGACCGTCCGCGCAGGGCCAGCCAGCGGCTCCCCGGCGATACCCGCGTTGCCCGGCGCGCACCAGAGTTGGGTCACCCGCGGCGATTGCGCGAGTTTCCACACCAGCGCGTGTTCGCGGCCGCCGGAACCGATGACCAGGACTTTCATGCCGCCCGGATTCAAGCAGGAAGCGGGCGGATTGGCCAGTTTGAGTTTTTCTCAATATGCGCTTGCCGCCATCCGGCGCCCGTTGCATAAAGGACGCGAAATGCCCGGAACGACATCGCCCAGTCAAAGCGCGGAGGATTACCTGGAGCGGATTCA
>Ga0326728_10023141_pt1 | contig 11428 bp, 13 predicted proteins | sample MB3enrmetagenome_FD_207602 | JGI IMG/M metagenome (GOLD analysis project Ga0326728, IMG submission 207602) | Lab enriched peat soil microbial communities from McLean, Ithaca, NY, United States - MB31MN | ecosystem: Environmental > Terrestrial > Soil > Wetlands > Peat | place: USA: New York... | reverse complement strand
TGATTTAGAATTGGTTGCGCAATGAAGTGTTGATCATGGCCAACGGTGCCGCCTGGATTTGGAACCTGGCCGGTGACCGCTTTGCCAGTGGGCGCCTGCGATTGGACAACCATTCGCCCCGCCGTGCCGGGGATTAAAGCAATCAATGCACGGCCGCATCAGCACCATATTGTGTGATGGACTGAGCCGGTCGGGATGTGGTATTATTTTCGTGGTCCGGTTCCCAAAGATGTCCAAACTTTGTCAGTTTTGGACGCCGTGGTTAACGTGGCCGCAAATCAAATAAATCAATGAAAAATTCATCCAGTTACGTTTCCGTCGCGGTCGTGTGCTGCCTGCTCGCCGTGCCGGTTATTTCCACCGGCTGTGGCCACAAAGCCGCTTCACACACCCAGGCTTCCAGCTCACCGACCAACCAAGTTTCACTGGAGGAGCTCAACCGGGCCTTGGCGCAGGTCAGGACCATAATGAACACCAGACAACAAGTGCCGACCACCAACGATGTAGCTGACTTTTTGGCGAAATACCACAAGACGTTTCCGGTTCCGCCCGCCGGGCAGAAACTTATCCTCAATCCCAATACCGGGCTATTTGAAATGGTGGATGAGTAAGCCATTTCGCCGCCAAGATTGGCCGATCCATTAATGAATTCCAGCACTTGCGTGATGCCGCGAAGGCGGGGAATTGGCTCCCAGATTTAGGAACCCGCGAGACATTACCATTGCTGTTCTTCGACGTTTGTGATGGGTACAAGGGAAGGTGTCGCAGAGCGATAGCGGAAACAAGCCCGGCACCAGGCGCCGGGAAACATGCCCTCCCCAAAATCTCCAAGTCCTGAAAGGACGCTGGAAATCCCTGTCTTTAATGATTCCACCGTCCTTACAGGACGGGTTTTCGTTTGACGTTTTACCAGACACTATCGTGTCTGGCTAATATCCGCTTGTCGCTCCGCGACCACCGGAATGCGCATTGGACATTCCATTACAAACGTCGAGGAACCACCATTGCTTACTTATGTAGCGTAGTAATGCTTAACACCCAGGCAAGATCACCGGAACTGGAATCGGCCTGATAAGACCAACTGTCGTCAGGCTCGTTCTTTTGAGTAAGAACCGTTTTGTCAGTCCATTTGTGCATTTGCGCATGGCCGTCACCATACAGGAAATCACAAAGTCTGTCATGATAACAGGCAGGCATGTCAGTCCATGAAGTGTAATTAGCTGCCAGGGATGGATCCTGCACGAAACATTCGTCATTTCTTGAGGCGGTGCCTTCTTCAAGAAGGACATGGATGCCCGACGGGATTCTCAGCTGGGCGGATTTACGGAAAATCTGGTAGTTTTGGCTGTCGAGAGTAGTAGAATTCCAATCGGATGGATGCCACGAGAGTGGATTCATCCAACTGTTGCCGGAATAGCTGCGAATAACCGGAGTGATGCCATCCGCCGGATCCAACATGGGATCGGCCGGGCATTTCCACACCTTCTCCGATTTCATATACGAATAGAGCAGGCTCGCACGGGCGAACAGGATGTTGGTGCCACCGGCGCCATACCCATCCCAGGGATTGACTGTTCCAGGGAATAAACACGCCAAAGTCATACCGGGCAAAATACCTCTCTTATTAGCATCCGTTAAATCGGTTGACCAGGAATTGTCAATCGGAACAATCACATCCCTGTTGTCGCCCGGATACATCGTCCAAGCGAGGCCTATCTGCCTGAGATTGTTCATGCAGAATGCCAGGTGCGCCCGGGATTTGGCCGCCCGTAGCGCGGGCAGCAACAGGGCCGCCAGAATGGCTATGATGGCAATGACGACCAGCAATTCAATCAGGGTGAATCCGTTACGGAGCGGTTTGATCCGGGTTTTCTCTGCTTCAATGCGGGCTTTCATTTGTGTATTGCAATAATTGGTGCGGAGTCTTGTAAGATATTCGCATGTTTGAGCTTGGATGTCCAGCCCTACAAATGTAGGGTGCCATTTTGTCCCTATCTCCCCATTATAAACATGTAGATTTCCAATTGTTGCGCAATCAAGTGCCGATGGCACCGCTTGGAACCGGAATCTGGCCAGTGAGACTGTTTCTTCCTCCTCATTGATAAGGCTCGAGGAATTGAAATTAATAGCCGTTAGGCGTGCCCGGCTTCCAATACAGCAGATTTGGGCCGGTGGTCGGCTGGATGGACTGGGCCGACCAAGTGGTTAACTTTACAAATTCGACCGACCCGCCCGCCTCCCCAATCACGGCCCCGGAAACATGGGTGGTGCCGATGCCCTCGAAGGAGGGCTGATTACCGCCATCGTTCCAAAGTCCGCTGTCGGCCGTCAATGCCGCCGGGGTCTGATTGGGTTCCCACATCAGATAGCATTGTGGATTCCAGATTTGGCTTAATTTGCACATTTGCGAGCCCCACACGCCGCCAACGAGCCCGTTGTCACTCATGACATAGCTGTCAATTTGATTTCCGCGAGATCCCCAGGAGCTGATGGGATTGCCCGGCGGATACAAGGGGTACTGATAAATGCCGGCATTGGGGTTATATTGCCATAAGGCGCTTGTCTGGAGGGCGGCCAGACGCAACTTGGTGAAAAGAGATGTATTGGCATTGTATTGAGCCACCGTCCAAGGAGCCATCGTCATGGCACTGGTCAGATTGGTCCCGTAACACCAGCCCTTCGCTATATAGAAGCCACCGTCATAATTGGCATAGACCAGATAATCCTGGTTGTCACCGGCATACATCTGTACAGACAGCAGCAATTGTCTGTTGTTGTTGATGCAATAGGTGCGTTGCGCCTTTTCCTTGGCCTTGGCCAGGGCGGGCAGGAGGAGCGCGGCCAGAATGGCGATGATGGCGATGACCACCAGCAATTCAATCAGGGTGAATCCCTTACGAAATTTTATGAGTTTATTATTCTCGATCCTTTCAAGGTGGCATTTCATATTTTTCAATATTTCTGCGGGGACGTAAAATCCTCGCACATTTGCACTTAGGCGTCTAGCCCTCCAAATGTAGGGTGTTGTTTTGGTAGCTGTCGTGCCATTAAAACATGTTGATTACCAATTGGTTGCGCAATTAGGCTTCGGGGGTGGTGCCGGCGATGGTGTAGCATTTAAGGCAAAATAACATTCAGCATTAAACATTCTCAATGTCGAAGCGGGGATTCGTCGGCTCGAAGCCGGCGCTCCCGGTTATATTTTTCCGTGTCTTGTAATTAACCCAGTTGTGGCTAAAATCTCCCGACCAGGACCAATGACAAACAAATGCGAACAATCTGGCAGTGCGCGTCACTCCGTGCGCGTCCACCCTCCGCAGTGCCACGGAGGACGGGCCATCGGCCTGACCACCCAGACCTGCGGACGATTTTCCACATTCGCGGCGGGCAGGGGACTGCCCGCCCTACCTGGTTGGCCCAATCATTTGTAATCCGGATAATCCAAGAAAATGAAGCCATACCTTGATCTTCTGCAAAACATCCTCGATACGGGCAACGTGCGCGGCGACCGCACGGGAACTGGCACGAAAGGCATTTTTGGCGTCCAATTGCGGTTTGACCTTTCCCAAGGCTTTCCTTTGGTCACGACGCGGAAAATCTTTTTCAAAGGCGTCATTCGGGAACTGTTGTGGTTTTTGGCGGGAGACACGAACATCAAATATCTGACCGACAACAATGTTCACATCTGGGATGCGTGGGCGGACGAGCAGGGGAATTTGGGGCCCGTCTATGGCGCGCAATGGAGGCGTTGGGAGGCGGCGGACGGGCGGAAAATTGACCAGATCACGCAGCTCATCCACCAAATTCGCACCAAGCCGGATTCGCGTCGTCACCTCGTGAGCGCGTGGAACCCCGCGGTGCTGCCGGACGAATCCGTGAGTCCGCAGGACAACGTGCGGGCGGGGCGGGCGGCCTTGGCTTCGTGCCATGCCCTCTTTCAGTTCTACGTGGCCGATGGCCGGCTTTCGTGTTTGCTCTACCAACGGTCGTCGGACTGTCCGGTGGGCCAGGTCTTCAACATCGCGCAATATGCCTTGTTGACGCACATGGTCGCCCAACAATGCGATTTGGAGCCGGGGGACTTTATCTGGACGGGCGGCGATTGTCACATCTACCTCAACCAGATCGAAGGGGTCCAGGAACAGCTCAAGCGGGAGCCGCGGCCGCTGCCGAAGCTGATTATCAAGCGCAAGCCGGCTTCCATCCTGGAGTATCAATTCGAAGACTTTGAAATTGAGGGCTACGATCCGCATCCGGCCATCAAGTATCCCGTCGCCGTGTGATTATTTGGGAAGTCGCTTGAGGATGTCAAACATCCAGTGTTCCCCAAAGCCTTGAGAACATGGAGCGATGGCGGGAAACGAAATGGTACACGGATTCCGAGACCGTCTCGAAAAGCTTGGATTGCGCGTACATCCGCCCCAGCCAACGCCAGCCCTGACGTTCTGCCAGCAAACGGAATACAGCCTGCGCGCCCGACGACACCTTGCCATCGGGTTCTATAAAGTGAACGGCGGATTCCAGCGCCAGCCGGGAGATTTCTGGAAAGAGGTCCGCCAGGCGCGGTTCTTGCAAGGGCAGGTAATCCACGGTGTCGCCCGTAAGGCGATGCCAGCGGTTCGCCCAGTACCTGCAAAAGTGGCAATTCCCGTCGTAAATCAACAACGGTTTGGGCGGCGGATGTTGGACTTTCAGCATGGGACATTCCTTTGACGCCGGAATTTCAAGCATATTTAGTTGAACGAAAGGTCAAAAGGGAAAACATTATGGCAAAAGGATAAATATGGAGATCAAAAGAAGCGGCCACGAGCCCAGCAGCCGGGGACCGGCTGATTGGTTTACCGGCACGGTGCGCATAGACAAATTGTTTCAGGCAAACCCTCCGGCCCGCGTAGCGGGCGCCAGCGTTACCTTCGAACCGGGCGCGCGAACGGCGTGGCACACCCACCCGCTCGGCCAGACGTTGATTGTCACGGCTGGATGTGGTTGGGCGCAGCGCGAGGGCGGCCCGGTTGAGGAAATCCATCCGGGCGATGTCGTGTGGTTTCCGCCGGGCGAAAAGCATTGGCACGGCGCGACGCCAACCACGGCCATGACCCACATCGCGATCCAGGAAAACCTCGACGGCAGCTTCGTCGAATGGATGGAGAAGGTCAGCGACGGGCAATATCGCAAATCCTGAGAGGGGGGCTCCTGGTCTTTCACCGCGCCGTGAAAATAATTTAAAAAAACACTTGCACAATTCTATTCTGTGACTAATATAGTAACAGTAATGGCGAACAACGTCCAATTCTCGATTGCGATTCACCTCCTGGCCGGTCTGGCCTGCGGGTGTGACCAGGAAGGCGTCACGTCCGGCCATCTGGCGGAGAGCGTGAATACCAGCGCCAGTTTTGTGAGGCGCACTTTGGCCAAGTTGTCCAAGGCCGGCCTGGTGAAGACGGCCACCGGCAAGGCCGGCGCTTGTTGGCTGGCCCGGGACGCGAAGGACATTTCGCTGCTGGATATTTACAGGGCGGTGGACGCGCCAAAGGCGTTTGTCATCCACAGCTACGCCGAGCAAAAAGTGTGTTTCGTAAGCTGCCACATCAAGACCGCGCTCGAAAAGGCCCTGACCAGGACGCAGAAGGCGATGGAAGCAAGTCTGGCTGAAATCAGCCTGGCGCAGATCGTTTCCGATGTGAAGAAGAAATAAAAAATTTTATCCTTTATTGTTACTTATAAGGTAACAAAAACCAAACAAACCAAAAAACAGAAAGAACAAAGTTATGAGCACAAACAACAGCAAAAAACTCGCAGGCAAAGTCGCGGTGGTCACGGGCGCGTCCAAAGGCATCGGTGCGGCCATAGCCAAACATCTGGCGGCGGAGGGCGCGGCGGTCGTTGTCAACTACGCCTCCAGCAAGACGGGCGCGGACCAGGTCGTCGCCGCCATCAACGGCGCTGGCGGCAAGGCCCTTGCCGTTCAAGCGGACGTTTCCAAAAAAGCGGACATCACACGCCTTTTTGCCGAGACGCAGAAAGCCTTCGGCGCGCTCGACGTGCTGGTCAACAACGCGGGCGTTTACGAATTTGGTCCGCTCGAAAACGTGACCGAGGAACATTTCCACAAGCAATTCAATCTGAATGTGCTCGGCCTGTTGCTCACCACCCAGGAAGCCGTGAAGCACTTCGCGCCCGCCGGCGGCAGCATCGTCAACATCAGCTCCGTCGTTGGCCGTCATCCGTTGCCCGGCGCGTCGGTTTATAGCGCGACCAAGGCCGCGGTGGACGCCTTCACCAAATCGCTCGCCAAGGAGCTTGGGCCGAAGAAAATCCGCGTGAACTCGCTCAGCCCCGGCATGATTGAAACGGAGGGCCTGCGCGCCGCCGGGTTCGCCGAGGGCGACTTCCGCAAACACATCGAGGCGCAGACGCCGCTGGGCCGCATTGGACAGCCTGATGACACCGCAAAAGTCGCCGTGTTCCTCGCGTCGGATGATTCCGGCTGGGTCACCGGCGAAACGCTGCTGGTTTCCGGCGGAAATTACTGAACAACCAAGCGTCTAAAACGCAGACGGAAAATTATGAAACCGACCATTGAAATCAACGAATCGAACTTTGAGAGCGAAGTTCTTCAATCGAATCAACCCGTCCTGGTGGACTTTTGGGCCGAATGGTGCGGGCCTTGCAAAATGCTTGCGCCCGCGCTCGACGAAATCGCCGTGGAGCAAGCCGGTCGTTTCAAAGTTGCGAAAGTGGACGTGGACAGCAATCCGGCGCTGGCTGCGCGCTTTGGCATCCAATCCATTCCGACGTTGTTGTTTTTTGCGGAGGGAGAGGTGAAAGACAAGAAGGTCGGCGTCGTCGGCAAGCGGGAGATTGTCTCCAAATTGGAAAAACTAGGGGTGCCGGTGTAATCTAAAGCCAGATGAAAATTCGAAAAACATTTCAGGGCCGGCGGACGGCGGAACTGGTTCGCACTTTCAGCGACCACGATTCCGTTGTCGCCGCCGCGCCGGTTCAACCGTTGCCAAACGACGATGAATTGCTGGACAGCTATTCACAAAGCGTCACCCACGCCGTTGAGAAAGTCGGGCCGGCGGTGGTGAACATCCGCGCGCAGAAAACCGCCCGGCAAAATTCGCCCGGTTCGGAATCCGGCGGTGGCGGCTCTGGTTTTGTCATAGCACCGGATGGCTTCATTCTCACCAACAGCCATGTCGTTCATGGCGCGGACAAATTGGAAGTCACGCTGGCCGACGGCCAGGTGCATCGCGGTACTTTGGTGGGCGAAGACCCGGAAACGGACCTGGCCGTCGTCCGCATCAACGCCTCACAGCTTGCTTGCGCGCATTTGGGCAATCCCAAATCCATCCGCGTCGGACAAATTGCCATCGCGATTGGCAGTCCGTTTGGATTTCAGCAGACGGTCACCGCCGGCGTGGTGAGCGCGCTTGGGCGTTCGATGCGTTCTCAATCCGGCCGGTTGATTGATGATGTCATCCAGACCGATGCGGCTTTGAATCCGGGCAATTCCGGCGGGCCGCTGGTCAATTCGCGCGGAGAAGTCATTGGCGTGAACACGGCGATCATTCTGCCCGCGCAGGGAATTTGTTTCGCCATCGCCAGCAACACCGCCGAGTTCGTGGCGGCGTGGTTGATCAAGGAAGGACGCATCCGTCGCAGTTGGATTGGCGTGGTTGGCCAGAACGTGCCGATCCATCGGCGCGTGGTGATATTCCACCGGCTGGCGGTGGATCAAGGCATATTGGTTTCCGGAATTGAACCCGGCAGTCCCGCCAGCCGGGCCGGGCTGCGCGAGGGCGATGTCATTGTTGCCTTCGGCGGCGAACCTGTTTCCGGGATTGATGAATTACATCGTCACCTCGTCGCCCGGAAGATTGGCATCCCAACATTGGTCACGGTCATCCGTCATACGGAGAAGTTTGATCTGGTTGTGACGCCCGCGGAATTGGCACGCGACCATTAAAGGAATTAAAGAAACGTGCGAACCTTCCAGTGGTTCATTGAGGTTTATTTTAGCCTCTCAGCCAGGCTTTTATCCGCTTGGCCGATTCTTTAACATTTTCCGGACCAAAAATTTCCAGCGTGGTCGCGCCGTCAAATCCAGATTGTTTCAACGCTTTGACGATGGCGGGAATTCCCACCACGCCGTCGCCGAGCGGAATGCCGCCCATGCCGCAGCCGTACAATTTGCCGCGTTGTGCTTCCATTTCCTTGGGCATGTCTTTCCAGTGGACATGTCCGATGCGCTTGCCGAAAGTTTTCACATAATCCAGCGGCTCCGCGCCGCCGAGCCACGAGTTGCCGGTGTCGAGGCAGACGCCGGCCGTTTCGGGATGTCCGAGTTTTTCGAGGACGGCGGCCATGCCATCAATCGTGCCGGTCACCCGGCCGTGCGGTTCAAGCAGGAGCTTCACGCCGAGTTCCGCCGCCCATTGGACGGGCGAACGGAGCTTTTCCACCATCGTAAAAATTTGTTCGCCGCGCGTGAGGTGTTCGCCGAATTCAGTCTTCGGATCGCCCTCGGTGGTGATGACGTCTTTGATGCCGAGCAGCGCGGAGAGGCGGATGGCCTTGATGATTTCGTTCGTGCCATAAATGTCCGGCGACGGCGGATCGAGCAAATTCGCGTGCGCGCAGAACGCCGTGAGTTCGATGCCGGCGCGTGCGGCCATGTCGCGGATTTTCGCCGGATGACTGTCAAGGCTGACGGACGCGGCGAAGCCGTATTCCACGCCGAGCATTCCGCCCTGATGATTGTCCGTGAGGTCGGCGCAGTCGAAACCCATTTCCTTGATGGCGTGAAACTGCCGTTCCATCGAGCGAAACGGTTCAACGAGCGCGAAGCAGCCGATTTTCATTTTGGTTCCTGTTTTGGTGAAGGGTTCGAGCGGTCGTGATCTGTGATCAAAATTCGGTAGCGCAGAGTCAATGGCTCTCCGGGCGACAACGCCAGCGTTTTGTCGAACAGCAGCGCGGGACTGAAATAAGGCATTTCCTGGTTTATATACCACGGCGACGGGTAGCGCGGATTTTGCGGGCCGTCAAAAATCGTGACGGCGGGCTGGCCGGGTCCGGCGGAAAATTTCACCCAGCTTGCCGGTTTGCCGTGCAATGCAGCGACGCCCGTTGCGCCGGAACTGCTGGAAAAGGTCCAGCTTCGAGCGGCCGGGTTCAGGCGCAATGAAAGTCCGGCATATCCTCCCCACGGAACGCCGCTTGGCTGGTACGGCGGCGGGGTGCGGATCAGGGATACATTGGTGAGGGCAGTGAATTCGGAAGTCCAATGAATTTCATAGCTGCCATTGGCCGGAGCGGAGATTTCAATCACCCGCTTCTCGGTCAAAAGCGCCGGGGCATTCCACGGATGATAGCTGAGGGAAAATTCCAATGTCGCAGAACCGTCGTCATGCGGTTGCAGTTTTTCCGCGAGCAGCTCCGTTTCGCCTTCGCTGCGGTGTGTCCGGGCGTCTTCCTCCCAATAATTCAGATCATTGATGTATTTCCAAGAAAACCACAGCCCGCGATGCCACGGATGATCCGCCGGCCGCAAGTCCGTCAAACCCGTGCCATCCGGTGTGGCGAGCGGATGGAAATACGGCTTGCCCTCCGCCGGATCGGCGTGGATTTGCCAGACGATGTTGGTGCCGTCAAGGCGGGCGAGGCTGTGCGCGTCGCCGCGCCAAAGATTCGTCTGCGCGAAAACCGGGAGCGCGGCAAATAATGCCGTCGCCAGCGTGGTCAAAGAAATTTTCATCGCGATATCAGGGTTGATCAACTTTGTTTCCAATCACCGCGAATGGGGCAGGTCATCGCGCCGTTGAGCCATGCGGGCGATTGAATCCGATATTGATGCGGATCCCACAGCACCGTGTCGCCGGTCTGAATGGCCATGAGCGAGAGATGGCTCATGGCATCCGAACGCACTGCATCCTGGATCGGCGCCACGGATGGCGAGCGTTCGCGCACGCTGTCCACAAATGCCTGGTAATATTTTTTGTTGTAGAGCACGCGCTTGCCGCCTTCGCAAGGATCAAGCTTGAACCAGTCTGGATTGCTCGCGGCATAGCTGTAGCGGCCCATGCTGACCCAGCCCTTGGTGCCGAAAAAAGTCGTGCCGTTAGTTTCCCAGGTATCTGGCCGGTATTTTTTGACAATGGGTTCGGCCACGTCATCGCTCATGAAGTGCATCGCCACGCCGTCGGAAAATTGCGCGTCCACGTCCCAGCTTGTGCAATTGTTGAACAGAGCGTCGGGCGTCGGGAATTTGCCCGTGCCACGAAACGAAATTGGGCCTTTCGTGTCCGAATCCATGCCCCAAATGGCGATGTCGAGCGGATGCGCGCCCCAGCCGGCGATGAAGCCCAGCGCGTAATCGGAGCAATACCAGGAACCATTCGAAGTGATGCGGTCCTTCGAGCACGCCCGCATCGGCGCCGGACCGATGTAGAGGTCGTAATCCAGTCCGTCCGGCACGGGAATTTCATCCAGCGACCCGCCGCCTTGGCCCGCCGGCGCCCAGACTTCCAGCCGCTGCAAGTCCCCAATATAACCGTTCAACACCAGTTCCACCCCGCGTTTCAGGATTTCCTCGGAGCGTTGCTGCGTGCCGTATTGAAAGATTTTTTTGTGCTGCCGGCAGGCCTCGAACATCGCCCGGTTTTGATTTAGACTGTGGCCCAGCGGCTTTTCAATATAAACATCCTTGCCTGCGCGCACCGCCGCCAGGCCGATGGGCACATGCCAGTGATCGGGCGTGGCGATGACCACGGCGTCAATGCTTTTGTTCGCCAGAAGGTCGCGGAAATCATTGTAAAGTTTCGGCTCCAGGCCCTGGTGCTGCTTGACAGTGTCCCCGGCCGCTTCGCGCCGCTGCCGGAACGGATCGCAAATGGCAGCCGAGGCGGCGCCGTTGACTCCGACAAAATTAGTCAGCAGCCAGCCGCCCTCGCCTCCCACGCCGATGTGGCCGAGATGGATTTTTTTGGACGGTGTGTTGTCGCCGGCGAGCACGCGCAGCGGGACGAAATTGGGCGCCACGCCGGCAATCAGGGCGCCGCGCAACATGCCACCGACAAAGCGGCGACGGGAGATTTCATTGGTCTTTTTCATATTTTATTTCAAGGGATGGTTTTCAGGAGAAACCTTGCCGGTGGCCGCCCACTCGGCGCCGCGACAGAGCAGCGACTGAAATCCGGGGGAGGCCATGCCGTGTGTGTCGTGGCCGAGCAGGAGCGTGAAGCCGCGCCCTTGTCCGTAATGCGTCATAAACGCGACCGGCTCCGGATTGCCGCTGCCGCCGAATTCCGGTTTGGGCGTGACGGTCGCCAGCGGCACCGTGCCGGGCGACACCGGGGCGTTTTGCCAGAATTCATCGAACGTTTGAAAATCTTTCAAACCGTCAGTGATGGGACCGCCCGCG
>Ga0326728_10023139_pt1 | contig 11428 bp, 9 predicted proteins | sample MB3enrmetagenome_FD_207602 | JGI IMG/M metagenome (GOLD analysis project Ga0326728, IMG submission 207602) | Lab enriched peat soil microbial communities from McLean, Ithaca, NY, United States - MB31MN | ecosystem: Environmental > Terrestrial > Soil > Wetlands > Peat | place: USA: New York... | reverse complement strand
TTCATTAAGATAGGCCTGGTGCAGCTCGCGGCCCACGGAACTCACGCATGTTCTTCGGAAACGCTGGGCGTGCCATGCCCACATACTACTAATTGTGGCTTGCTGAAACAACCGGATAAGCATGAGACAACTACAGATCCATCGTCCCGACCGAAGCGGGACTTAGGATGGCAGGGATGATATGTTGCCCCCGTGAATCCTCCACGGTCGCCCCGGGTCCCCTGCACGCCAGTTCTCGGTGCTACTTGCTTGCTGCTTACTGCCTACAGTCCTTCCCGAGTCCCGAAACCCAGGCCAATCTTTTCCCTCTTGCGCTGCGCCACGTTCTCGGAGATGATGTTCGGCCCGCCGCTCGGATGACCATAGCGACGTCGCGCTGAGCCGAGCCGGCCTTACAACCTTCTGCTTTGCGGAGGCAGCAAACGCTATAGGGAGGTTGATGAGAAACAATGTAGCGCCGACCTTTAGTGCCTGCCCTGAGCAGAGCGAGGGTCGGCACGTGCCGGGCTAAAGCCCGGCGCTACAATACGCCATTAACCTGTTACGGAGCCCCCTATGTCCAAAGACAAGTTTGCGTTGGGAATTGACTACGGAACAGAATCAGGTCGCGCTGTGGTAGTGCGCGTGCGCGATGGAAAGCTTCTGTCGTCGTCCGTGGTCCCTTACCCGGATGGCGTCATTGACGAACGGCTGCCGGGTGGCCCCAAGCTTGAACCCGACTGGGCGCTTCAGAATCCTCTCGACTACTTATACGTTCTGGAGAAAGCCGTGCCCAAAGCCCTGAAGGAAGCCAAGGTGAAAGCCGGGGACGTGATTGGCATTGGCACGGACTTCACCGCCTCCAGCCCCATGCCCGCCATGACTGACGGTACCCCCCTTTCAGCCGTGCCGAAATATGGCAAAAATCCGCACGCGTACGTCAAGTTGTGGAAACACCACGCCGCGCAGCCGGAAGCGAATCGCATTAACGAAGTCGGCCGCGAGCGCAACGAGGAATTCATTCGAATTTACGGCGGGAAATATTCCTCGGAATGGTTTTTCTCAAAACTCTTGCAGGTGCTGGACGAAGCTCCCGATGTTTACGATGCCATGGACCGCTTCATTGAGGCCGCGGACTGGATCGTTTGGCAACTGACCGGTGAAGAGAAGCGCAACACCTGCACGGCCGGATACAAAGCCATGTGGGTGAAGGGCCAGGGATTTCCATCACACGATTTCTTCCGGGCGCTGCATCCTCGCATGGAGAATGTCATCGCGCAAAAGGTTGGGGAAGAGTACTTTCCGCTGGGCGCCAAGGCCGGCGGCCTCACTGCACTCTGGGCAAAAAAAACCGGGCTCCGGGAAGGCACGCCGGTTTCGATCGCCAATGTGGACGCCCACGTGGCGGTACCAGCTTGCACGGTGACACAACCGGGGTCACTGGTGATGATCATGGGGACGTCCATCTGCCATATGCTGCTCGGCAAAGAGAGGCAGATGGTCGAGGGCATGTGCGGCACCGTCGAGGACGGCATCGTCCCGGGCCTGTGGGGTTACGAAGCGGGGCAATCCGCGGTCGGTGATATCTTTGCCTGGTTCTTCGAGAATGGGGTACCGGATTATGTTCATCGTGAAGCGCGCAAGATGAAGGCGCCCTTCCAGGTGGTGCTGGAGAAACGCGCTGCCGCTCTCAAGCCGGGTGAGACGGGCCTGGTGGCCCTCGACTGGTGGAACGGCAACCGCTCGGTGCTGGTGGATGTGGATTTGACCGGTGTACTCCTTGGCATGACGCTCGCCACGCGGGCGGAGGAGATCTATCGCGCCCTGATCGAGGCCACGGCCTTCGGCACACGCACCATCATCGAGGCGTTCGAGTCGAAGGGCATCACCGTGAACGAACTTGTGGCGTGCGGTGGCTTGCCGGAAAAGAACCACCTCCTGATGCAGATTTACGCTGACGTCACGGGGCGCGAGATTAAGCTGGCAGACCCCCTCCAAACCTGCTCGGCCCTGGGATCTGCTATGCACGGTGCCGTGGCGGCGGGGCGCGCCTCCGGCGGTTACGGATCAATTGTTGAAGCGGCTCAGCAGATGGCGCGGGTGCAAAAGCTGACCTTCAAACCTCACACCAAGTGCCACGCGGTCTACGACCAGCTTTATGCGGAATACCACACGTTGCACGATTACTTCGGCCGCGGCGGAAACGACGTGATGAAGCGGCTGAAATCGTTGAAGAGGGAGATGGCGGCAAAATAAGCTGTCCGTGGTCCGTTGTCAGTCGTCAGTTATTGGGGATTGGCGATCGGTGGTTTGTGATTCTTTCCAGCGTCACGGAAAATGCAAGGTCACACTAAGCAATCACCAATCACAAGTCACCAATCGCAAATCACCGCTGCCACGGACAACGGACCACTGACAACGGACTATTTTCTTATGCCCACACTCGAACAACTCCGGCGCGAAGTCTACGAAGCCAACCTCGGGGTCTGGCGCGGGGGCTTGGTGACCATGCACAGCGGCAATGCCAGCGGCATCGACCGCAAGCGCGGGGTGGTGATCATCAAACCGAGCGGCATGGACTATGACCGCATGCGGCCTGCCGACATGGTGGTGACGGACCTCGAAGGGCGTAAGCTCAAGGGTAAGTGGAACCCCTCGGTGGACCTGCCCGATCATCTTTATATCTATAAGCACTGCCCGGAAGTGGGCGGGGTCATTCATACGCATTCCAATTACGCCACGAGCCTTGGGCTGCTGGGTAGGCCCATTCCCGCGTACCTCACCGCCATTGCCGACGAATTCGGCGACGAAATTCCTTGCGCCCCCTACGTGGATAATCAGGCCGACCACATCGGCCAGGCGATCGTTCAATATCGGAACCGGGCGCCGGCGATTCTGATGCGCAATCACGGGACGTTCACCTGGGGGCCGACACCCCGCGCCGCGCTGAAAGCGGCGGTGATGCTCGAAGACGTTTGCAAGACCGTTCACCTGGCGCTACTCCTCGGCAAACCCTCTCCCCTGCCGCCCGAGGAGGTGAAGAAGTGGTGGGAGCGATACCACACGTGGTATGGCCAGCCAGGGAAGAAAAGTTAGCGCAAGTGCTGTTGACAAGGGGTTTACGCGCGACGTGCGAATCGCATAGGATTGTGCCTACCTTTCCAGGTCAGCATTTTCAGGCAAACCTGGAAAACCCGGACCGTATGGATTTTTCAATCGGCTAGATACTGCACAATTGAGGACATGTCATGAACTTATCCCTCTCGTTTCCGTTGGCCATGCTGTGGTTCGCTGCCCCGGATCCCGCCCAGGCCGCCCAGCGACTCATTTTCCTGCACCCGGTGGACTTGCTGATCGTCGGCATTTACTTCGCGATGGTCCTCGGGATTGGCTTCTACCTGAAGCGCTATGCGAAAAGTGGCGAGGGCTTTTTCCTGGCAGGCCGGGAAATGACGGCCTGGGTGGCGGGCCTGAGTTTCATATCTGCTAATCTCGGCGCCCTGGAACTGATGGGCTGGGCGGCCGCCACCTATCAGTACGGCATCCTGGCGGCGCATTGGTACTGGATCGGCGCGATCCCGGCCATCCTGTTTCTGGGCCTCATCATGATGCCGTTCTATTACATCTCCAAGACCCACTCCGTTCCCGGTTACCTGAAGCTCCGCTACGGAGAGTCCGCCCGCGGCCTCGCCGCGGTGATGTTCTCCTTCATGACCTTGTTTATGGCGGGGATCGACATGTACGCGATGGCGCTAGTCATGAAAGTGATGCTGGGCTGGAATATTCACTTCAGCATCTGGGTGTCGTCGCTCACCGTGGGGATCTACGTGGCCTTGGGAGGTCTGTTTTCGGCGATCTTCAACGAGGTCCTCCAGTTCTTCCTGATCTGGCTGGGCGCCTTGCTGATTCCCATCCTGGGGTTGATCGAGGCCGGAGGCTGGACCAAACTGGTGGCGCGCGTTCACCAGAATTTTCCCCAGGGTAACTACACTCACCTCTGGGGCCCGATGGCGCACTTTTCCACCAACCCCATGGGCATCCACTGGACCGGCATTGTGTTCGGATTGGGCTGGGTAATCTCCTTCGGCTACTGGACGACGGATTTCCTGGTGGTGCAGCGCGTGCTTGCCTCCAAGGACCTCCGCGCCGCCAAGATGGCGCCCATCATCGGCTCCTATTTCAAGATGGCCGTGCCCTTCATCGTCATTCTACCGGGACTCATCGGTCTGGCCTTCCTTCCGTTCCACCTGGTTCCGGAAAAGATCGCCCTCGCCACCGGCCAGCACAGTTACAACGAGGTTCTGCCCCTGATGCTGGCGCGCTATTGTGGCCCCGGCTTGCTGGGCCTAGGCGTTACGGCGCTGATCGCCGGGTTCATGTCGGGGATGGCGGGGAACGTGAGTGCCTTTGCCACGGTCTGGACTTACGACCTCTATCGGCCGTTCATGCGCAAAGGGGCTTCCGACAACCATTACGTCAAGGTCGGACGCTGGTCCACCATTCTCGGCGTATTGGTCTCGATAGGTACTGCTTACTTCGTCATGCAATTCAGCAGCATCATGGACTATGTCCAGGCGCTGTTCAGCATTTTCATTGCCCCGTTGTTCGGCACGGTGTTGCTCGGCATGCTGTGGAAGCGCGTGACCCCGGCGGCAGGCTTCTGGGGGCTGCTGGCGGGCAGCGCTTCTTCCGTCACCATGTTCCTGCTGGTGAAATTTAATCCCAGTATGCTCGCCTACATTGCGCTTTCGAGTGATGCCAAGCCCATGGCCGAGAATATGTATCGTGCCCTGTGGTCATGGCTGATTTGCGTCATCATCACGGTGGCCGTCACCTATATGACCACGCCCAAGCCGGTGGGAGAGTTAACGGGCTTGGTCTACGGGTGCACCGAGCTGCCTAGCGAGGGGCATTTGCCACTATGGAGACGGCCTGTATTCTGGGCCGCCATCTCATTAGTGATATTCTTGATCCTCCAGTGGATCTTTTGGTAGGGGGTGAGCATGGGAGCGCAGCCACAAGACCTCCGTTCGGGGGGTGACGGTGGGGCACATCGCGTCGCGGTCGATCAGCAAGACGCAAAGCCCGGTGGGCATCACATGATTCCCGTTTGGTTCTTCGTGGGGGTCATTCTGCTGATTTACGGGTTGATCATTCTGGGTACGGGCATCTACGAGTTCAACAACCCTCCGCCGACGGTGCTCGCAAACACGCATCCTGCGCTGTGGTGGGGCGCGCTGCTGACGATCATCGGCGGTGTTTATGTCTATCTTTACATGCCGAAGAAGTCTTGAGAGCCGGCATATTGTCCGCTGCATGCGCTTGCGCGCGGGTCGCTGACGGAGCAGCCCCGCTGCCTTCGCGGCAGCGCCTCTCGCCTCCCTAACGCGCGACGAGCGTGGGGGCGGCTGCAAACATTCACTGGATCTTCTGGTAGACGGCGGAAGAGCGCAACCCAAAATCGCCTTATCTCACCTCAGGTATTCCCAAGTCTTTCGAACCCAGCGGCGACATCTTAAACTCCGGCTCAAATTCCTGGAGCAAATCCAGTGCGATGCGCGCGCGGCGCACGCGCTCGCGGCCCATTTTGACCGCCAATTCTTCCAGGTGCAGCCCGGAAGGATAGATGTCGGGCGCGTTGCGCAGGCCGAACTTGAAATAGACCGGTGCGGCCACCTGGATGATTTTAGGCATTTCGTAGTAGCGGATGAAGCCGCCGAAGTTATCAGGCACTTCGATGTAGAGATCAATGGGGATGTCGACTGCCTGCCGGATAGCGCCCATCTGCGCCGGGCTCAGGTCCGTGGGAATGTTCATCGTCGACACGCCGCATTGCTCAAAGATCATGGCAGTGGCGGGATTGGCGGCGGGCAGGGTGACGGAACTCTTGATGACCAGGTTCTTCGGCAGCTCCCCCGTCTTCTTCATCGCGTCCAGCACCCAAATGAGGCCGAGGTCGGCGGGGAGAATGCTGCGGATGCCGAGGTCGCAGGCGCGCCGGACGTCCTCGATGGCGTAAACCAGTTGGTCAGCGCCACGGTGCTGGAGGCCGATGACTTTGCCCGCTGCGGAGGCCGTCTGCGCGCCGGTCTCAAAGGTGGCGCGCGGACCGACGAACAGGCAAACTTCAATGCCTTCGTCGTGCCCGATCTCCGCCATCTCGCGAATCTCATCGCGCGTGAGCAGCATCACGCCGCTTCCCTGGCTGACGCGGTGAATCGGCACCTTGTGCGCCTTGGCGGCTTCCAGCACTTCCCGAAACACCCGCGGCCCTTCGACGCTGGGAATCTCAATGCGATACTGCCCGCCGTCCTTGAAGCGCTTGGAAGTAGGCTTCAACGCGTGGTTGTCTTCTGTGGGCAGCTTGAGCTTGGCGAGGAATCGTTGGGTCTTTTTCATGACTGACTCCTGGTTGGCAATGGTCCGTTGTCCGTAGTCAGTTGTCCGTTGCCAAATACCCGCTTCGTCCCGTCGTTGCAACGGACCGCGGACCACGGACCACTGACAACGGACTACGGACGTCCTTACTGCGTGTACTTCATATAGACCGTGCGCGTCTCGGTGTAGAAATCGAGCGCGGCGGGGCCCTGCTCCCTCATGCCGAAGCTCGATTCCTTGGTGCCGCCGAACGGGAGTTGATATTCGACACCCGCCGTGGGCAGATTGACGGTAATGAGCCCGGCTTCAATCCTGTTGATAAACTGATGAACACGCGTGAGGTCGCGGGAAACGATCGAGGCCGAGAGGCCAAACCGCACGCCATTGGCCAGGCGCAGGGCGTCCTCGAAATCTTCGGCCACCATCAAGCCCAGCACGGGGCCGAAGACTTCTTCCTGCGCGATGCGCATTTCCGGGGTCACGCCGGTGAAGAGCGTGGGCTCAACGAAATAACCCAGGTCGTAGATTCCTCCCGTCAAGCGCTTGCCGCCGCAGACCAGCTTGGCTCCTTCGTTCTGGGCGATTTCGATGTATTTCAAGTCGGTTTCGAGTTGGGCCGCGTCCACGGCGGGGCCGATCTCGACGCGGGGCTCGAGCCCGTTGCCGACCTTCAGCTTGCGGGTTTTGGCGACAAGCTTTTCGAGAAGTGGCTCAAAGATGGGCTTTTCAATAATGGCGCGGCTGCACGCCGTGCACTTTTGGCCGGTGGAGAAGAACGCGCCATTCACCAGCACGTCCGCGGCGTAATCCAAGTCGGCGTCTTTCAGCACCACAGTAGGGTTCTTGCCGCCCATTTCGAGTTGGACGCGCACTTTACGCCGCGTGACCTTTTCGTAAAGCGCGTTGCCGACTTCGCACGAACCGGTGAAGGAAACGGCGCGAACGGCCGGGTGCTCGACCAGAGTGTTGCCCACAGCGCTGCCTGCCCCCGTCAGGTAATTCACCACGCCGGCAGGGATTCCAGCCTCGTGCAGCGCTTCCACGATTCGATAGGCGCTTAGAGGTGCCAGCGACGCCGGCTTGATGACTACGGTGTTCCCCGCCACCAGCGCCGGCGCCATTTTCCAGGCGGGAATAGCGCTGGGAAAGTTCCAGGGAGTGATGAGCGCCACCACACCCAAGGGTTTGCGCAGCGTGTAGCAAAACACGTTGTCGCGCTCCGAAGGAATCTGGTAGCAGAACGCCCGCGCGCCCTCGCCGCCGAAGTAGCGCAGAATGTTGATGGCGCGCTTCACCTCTCCTTTGGCTTCGGGCAGCGTCTTGCCTTCCTCGCGAGTCATCTCTTCACTGATCTTCGCGAGGCGGCTCTCCAGGAGTTCCGCCGCCTTGAAGAGATACTCTCCCCTGCGCGGAGCAGGCGCAGTGCTCCACGCGGGTTGGGCCTTGGCGGCCGCATCGCATGCCGCCTGCGCATCCTCCGCACCGGATGCCTGGAAGTGTCCGACGGTTTCCGCGGTGTTGGCGGGATTGATATTGGGGAATGTCCTTGCGGACTTGCATTCCACCCACTGGCCGGCAAGATAGTTTAAGAATGGATTCGACATAGACTCTCGCTTGCAAGGAAATGTTCTCGAGCTCCCTCAGGAAGCAAGCCATTATGGTGAGGGGGTATAGCACGTGTCAAGGCGATCAGAAGATTCCGTCGCTTCATCGTAAATTCCCCCCGACTTTCTGCAAAATTCCAGTCGGTTAGACAATAATGTCCGAATCTAATACATAAATGTCCGAATTTTTTCCAGGCATTTTGTCCGAGATTTGTTTGTTTTCATACACATAACGGCTTCGAACGTCTTTTTTATAACATCTTTTTTTGCAAGATCCCCTCCCGAACCTTCCCGAAAGCATTGATAAGGCGGCACATCCGTCGAAAATAAGCATAAGAAGATTTCGCACAGAGTTCACGGAGCCCTTCATCCATGGAATTGTCGAACCGCATGACCACGGAGTGCACAGAGGAGGTAGCCCTATAACAAATAGCTGCGCGACCTCTCGGTAGTGTAGATGATAGGGCTACCCAGTCCGGCCTCCCTAATTCTTCGATAGGGCAGGTCAGCACAGTTCACACATATTCTGGCTTGTTCGTCTGCGACCCCGCCGCCGCAAAGCATGCATTTCGTTTTCCCTAAGTGCTTTGGATCCTGGCATTCTTCCGTCACCTCATTGCACCCAGGGCAAGAACTGTACTTCCGACCAGAACACGAGTCGGAACTGTGGTAGGACATCAACTTGCCTTTCTGCGGAGGCAAGCCGATAATGATACTAGTTCGGTACTGCGGCTTACCCCGCGTGCTGATTTGGCTCTGCCGGTAGTTCGAGCTACCGGCAGGGCTTCTTACCAGTAGAAATCCAACCTTCCTGGCGACCGTAGATAGTCGGTGCCCAAGTAGGCACTTCTCCCGACGACTTTCACAGGCTGCGCCTCACCGTTTTGGACAAGCCTTTTCAACGTAGTGTGGATGCAGGCAAGCGCGTTCGCGTATCGTTCGAGTGGAAAGCCGGCTGCGACGAGGTCGTCGCGAATCTGCCTGGGGCTCTTGGGCGTCTTGGAGCATCGCAAGGCGAACCTGCAGGCGTCCGTGAGCCTCAAGGCGAATTGACGCTTCCAATCTTTTTCTTTCGGAGGACCTTCAAGAAAGGCGATCGTCTTGTAGAGCTCAGCTAACCTCTCATCTATCGCCTTCTTTTTGGCAACCAGTTTTGTAATCTCCGCCTGCACGTCCCAAGGAGTCCGCACGCAGTCCCGCCGTCTCATGAGCAAGATTTTACACATATGTGTAAATCGTTGTCAACAATAAAATGCAAGCGGGGTAGGGCGCACCAAGCAGGATAGCAGGGTAGCAGGGCAGCGCAGACTTACGCGTTGTCTGCGTTAGTCTGAGGCCTTTCTTCATGGTTATATGTGGACGCTCATCGTATTCAGATCCGCGGAGTAGTGCAGAAAGCGCACAACTCGCGCTACCCCGCTGCTGAAGTGCACCCCGCGAAGCAGGCGGACTAAAACGGGCTTGCCAGAAGAGGGCCGGCAGGTTATAAGAAATCAGCGCCGAACGGCCTCCGTTGGCCTGCCTTGGGCTGACCACCGAGGAGGAACACAATGACATCCACCGATTTTCTCAAAAGACTCTGCGAAGGCTATGTTCGCTGTTATCGAACTCTCAATCTAAGAGGTAACCCTCGCAATGTTCGAGACCTCAACCGGCTAACAGATTCCCGTGGGGCAGACGCGACCCACAGGGAACTCAACTACTTCGGCCAATTAGGCGAAATGTTGGGTTTCGTTGCCCGTCGTGAACTGGCAAGGAGGGATCGAACAAGGTGGGATCTTTCATGGGTCGACATCGAGTCGGAAGAATTGTTCCTCTGCATGGAGAGCGAAACCTTTGACGACAGAGCCGACAAAGCTATGGACAAGTTGCTGCGCACCGAACCGTCGAAGTCGCCCTGCTATCTTGTAGGAGTCCTATGGCTAAAAGAGGACCATTTCGCCAAAGTCAAGCGAGCGATTTCCGAGCGTTTGAAAGGCCGTTCATTGCTTCTGATTGCTTGGGTCGGCCCCGACATATATCACGCCACGGACCTGAAGGTCATTGTAGCGTCCAAAGGAAAGGTCTATATCCGGCAAGGCATGGCAGAACAAGATAACGACAAGTACTGGTACGCGTACTTTATTGATAAGGGATGGCGAAGCGCTCCAGGCTATCTTCGGGGCCGCACGCGACCTCCGCAAACCAATGACGCGAAGTAGATGGCGCGGTTCGACCGGCTGGCGTTGCCTCCGGGTTTCCGCAGCACAGAGGCGGACTGAGATGAGCTTGTCGGAAGATGTAGGGAGAAAGAGTGTGGGGGGTGGGACGAGGGTGGGAAAGGGCGTCGGGTACCCTTTCCCGACACCCTTTCCTCCCCCTGACTTGCTCAGACTCGGGGAATCTGACTTCCGACCCTCCCCGGCATAAGGCAGCCTTTTGTTGAGGGGCACTCCCATGTCGTTAGTCAACCGCGATGCCCAGGCAGGAAGAAACGAAGCGAGGAGGGATTTGATTATGAAAAACCTATCGCTCGTGTTGTTTGTGATTCTGTTATCCACCGTTGCCGTATTTGCCAAGTCCAAGCAGCGGACCCCTGGCGTTTCATCCAATGAGGTGCACAAGGTGTTCGTCGAGGCAGGAAACCATCCGGGTTGTCTCGACATGCCAGGGTATTGGTACCAAAGGGAGGCTCGGCTCGCCCATTTATTTGTCGCTAGCCTTGGTTGGCAGGAAGCAAGTAAGCCAACCGACCCTGGTACCGACAGAATATTGGAGCTTTGTGCGGTTGGAGGCGGCTCCGTCGCTAACCCTAATCCACCGACGACTGTCACTTACAACTGTCAAAGTTCAAGCACTTCCACGGATTGTCATGGTTCTGACGGTAGTTATGTCGGTGCTAGCGCCAACAGTGTGGTAATAACACCAGGCCGTGACCAATCTATCATTGCTTATGGTCCTGGTATACTCGTGAGTTTGAAAGGGCAAGAGGTCAGCCAGGCTCCCCTTTCTCGCCGTACATACGAGCTTACTCCCGTCATTCCCGCTCCTAGCGGCCTGATTAGTCGAGGTGTATTCCTTCCGCCTACCACGCCGTTCCTGGAGAGCGTTGATGGCACGGAGCCACCCGCTCTTTGGGCTGTTATGTTCTGCGAAGAGTTGCAAGGTAAAAAAGCAGGCTGTGGAAAGCGGGTGCAGGCTTTGTGGAAACAGTCCAAGTAGTAACCAGGTACGGGATTGGCATCCGCCCACCTCTCCGATGAAGGACCGTAAGGAAAAGGGGGGGACAGCCATATTTCCAATTCCTTCTGCGCCAGCCACCTGCTACGTGGTTGTATCGTCCAGGGCCTTTTCTGCATCCTTGGGTATTCCTCTGAAGGTGGGCAGTGATTCCGATTTGAATCCGGTCGCGGGTTCCGAGGTGAAGCCGGGCGTTTTCGGAGCGAAGCGACGCTGGCGTTCTTATGGTGCTTGAAGTGACCGGGATC
>Ga0326728_10023138_pt1 | contig 11429 bp, 10 predicted proteins | sample MB3enrmetagenome_FD_207602 | JGI IMG/M metagenome (GOLD analysis project Ga0326728, IMG submission 207602) | Lab enriched peat soil microbial communities from McLean, Ithaca, NY, United States - MB31MN | ecosystem: Environmental > Terrestrial > Soil > Wetlands > Peat | place: USA: New York... | reverse complement strand
CCTTCGATCAGCCGCCGGAGCAACTCGAAGTCACGGTCAAAATTCGTTACAACCATCCCGGCACGCCGGCGACGGTGAAATCGTTGGCGGACGGCGCCGCCCGGGTGAAACTGACCACACAGCAACGCGCGATCACGCCGGGCCAGGCGGCGGTGTTTTACCAGGAAGATCTCGTGGTGGGCGGCGGGTGGATTACCCGCTATTGCAGTGGGTGCATGGGGAACCGGGGAAACATCAGGTGTTGAAGCGACGGCAGGCGGACTGGCAACCGGTGGTTGTGACCCACCGGCGCTTGACTTGGCCGGCATAACCTCTCTCCGAGAGCATCCCATTGAGCGGCTTGCAAGCAGCACGGTTGGCCGGCCAGGTTCCAGGCGCCAAGGCAAACCCTGCCGGGCAACGGCTTCAGGTCCCGGATTGACTTTGCGGACCGCGCGTTTCTTGCCCGGCTTCGGCGGCAACTGCGCGTTCCAATTGCTGCTTCTTGGCTGTTTCCAGAGCGGACCAAAGACCGGAACGGGTGACAAGTCCGATGGGGCGATTCGGATTTTCGGGTGTCACAACCGGCAGGTTGCCGACGTCTTTGGCCGCAAACCGCTTGAGGATCGTGAAGAGGTCCTCGTCCGGATAAGCCGCGCGCCAATCGTGCGACATGATTTCCTTTACGACGGTGCTTTGTCGTCGTTCTTCCGGCACCCGGTAAATCGACAGGAGCGTAATACGGCCGCACAACCTGTTCTGCTCCACCACCGGCAGGCTCGCCAGGCCGTAATCCCCCATCAGATTCATGGCATCGCTCACGGAGGCATCGACCGCGACGCACACGGGCAGATGAATCATCACGTCGGCGGTCTTGACGCGACGAAGCGCGATCGGTTCAAATTCGTCGGCATGGAAAGGCGAATCGAGCCGGCTTTCGACCTGGGCCGGGAAAATGGTTTTCTTGCCCGACAAAATATAAGCGGTCACGACGGCGAACATGGCGGGCGCCAACAAGCCGTAGCCGCCAGTCATCTCGGAAATCATGATGATGGTGGAAATCGGCGCCTTGGCCGCCGCGGCAAAAAACGCCATCATACCGACAATGGCAAAGTTGCCCGGATGTGGTTCCACGGAGGGGAAGACGTAGTCCATCGCGTACCCAAACGCCCCGCCAAACATTCCCCCGGTCACCACACAAGGCCCGAATACGCCGCCCGAATTACCCGACCCCAATGTCAAGGACGCACCAAGGATTTCGGCGAACGCGGCCGCGAGCAACAGCAGCGGAGGAAGCAGTCTGGGATCGGGCGTAACTGCAAATTGCACCCAACCGTAGCCGGTGCCGAGGACTGACGGAACCAGGCATCCAATCAAGCCCGCGCCCAAACCGCCGATGGTGGTGGCAAGCCAAAGGGGATAACGCTTGAAGAATTGCTCGGCGCGGGCGTGAACGGCGATCAAAAGCCGCGCCAGCAGTCCGCAACCGACTCCCAGCAGCGCAAAAAGGACCAGTGACACGGGATGCTCGAATTGCACCGCTGCGGCAGGCAGATTGAAGATCGGCTGAAAACCCACCGCGGCTCCTACGATGGTATAGCTGATGACCGAAGCGATCAGAGCGGGCACCAGGGCCTCAACCTCAAAGTCCTCGCTGTAAAAAATCTCTGCCGCGATGATGGCCCCGGCCAGCGGCGCCTTGAAGATGGCGGCGATGCCCGCGCCCAGCCCCGCGGCGAGAGCAAAGTTGCGTTCGCGCGCCGTCAGCTTGAGGGCGTCGGCGATGCTCGCGCCGGCTGCCGCTCCGATCTGCGCGATGGGACCCTCCCGACCGGATGTCAAACCGCCGCCAATGGTGATGGCGGAGGTGACGAGCTTGAAAACGGAAGTCTGGACTTTGAGTTTCTCGTTCTTGTGGAAGGCACGAATGGCCGCATTGGTGCCGATTCCCGCCGTTTCCGGCGCGAATTTCCAGGTCAGGAAGCCGCCGACTAACCCTGCTGAAGCCGTCACCAGCGGAAGGAGCCAGGGACGAGCCATGTGAAACACGTATTGTCGCGAACCGCCCTCGCCGCCGGACAACGGCGGAGTGTATTCCACAATCGTTCCCAGCGCGAAATGGGTGATCGCGCGGATCAACCAGATCAACGCCAACGCCCCCAGACCCGCCCCCAGGCCGACCAAAATGCCGATCAAACCCCATTTGCGCAGGAAACTCGCTCCCTCCCAGACATCAGGAAACCTCTCGAATGCAAGTCGCTTAAACATACTTCAAAAAGGCTTCTGAAAGCAGAGAGACGCGCGTTCGAACCAGCGCCAACCCCGCAACCGCCACGCATCCCCAGCCAAACCAATCGCCGTGCTGATGGTAGAACGTTGGCGCGCGCTTCTCTCCCGCCCGCAGGAGCGGGATTTTCGCCACCATGAAACCGGCGCCGTAAACGCTTCCGTTCGCGTCACGGAAAAACCCCCGTAACCTGCCGAAGGAATCGAACCAGCAGGTCAGCCCCGTGTTGGTGCAGCGGAGCAACGGCAGACCGTTCTCGATCGCGCGAAACCCGGCATTGACGGCATGCTGCCACTGGGCGGCGCCCTCCCCAAACCAGCCGTCGTTCGTGATGTTCACCAGAAAATCCGTGCCGTTTCGGGCGCTATCCCGGGCCAGTTGAGGGAACACGTCTTCGAAGCAGATCAACACGGAGGTCCTGACGTCCAAATCCGGCAACTCAAATTGCGCCGCGCCGTGGCCCGGCGTAAAGCCGCCTTGAATGGGTGTGAACCACTTCAGGAAGGGCAGCCAGCGTTGCAGCGGAATGTATTCGCCGAAGATGACGAGGTTGCGTTTGCGGTATCTGCCCTCCAATTGGCCCGCCGGACTTACGAAAAAACTGCAGTTGTAATAATCGACGTCTTTGGGACTGGCTGAATGCCCGGACGGTTCCGCATCATCCGAACCGACGATCATCCAGACGTGATGCCGGACGGCAAGGTTGGTGACCGCCTGGAAGGTGCCGCGATCGTAACGCAGCATTTTTGGAATGGCCGACTCGGGCCAGATCAGGAGGTCGGTTTGGTTCGTGAGGGCGGTTTCGCAAAGACGGATCAACTCGTGAAAACGTTCTTCGTCTTTCTCCGGGTTCCAGATCAGCGTTTGTGGAATGCTGGGCTGAACCAGGGTAACGTTCAGTTCGCGCCCGCCGGCCGGCGCCCCCGCCAGCCGGTGGAAGCCGAAGACAAACAGGACCACGACCGCCGCAAACGGCGGCATGACTTCGGCGATCCACGCTGAGGTTCGCTGAGGCCGGCCGACAATGACGATGCCGGCGCACAGCAGCGAGACGGAACTCCACGCCACCAGGAACGAGACGCCGTAAACGCCGGCCAGCGAGGCGACTTGAGCCAGAGGCACGATCCGCTGTTGCGACACGCCCAACAAATTCCAGGGAAACCCGCCGAAAAGGCGCGTCAGAACCATTTCCAGCGCCACCCAGGTCGCCGCGCATGAAAGCGCCCAGAACATTCGCCCGCTCCAGTTCCACGACGAAATCTCTTCGACAGGCCGGAACCGGATGCGGCGCGAACCATCCGAATTTGAAATTTGAAATTTGAAATTTGAAATTCGCATGGCCAGCCACACCCAGGTCGCCGGGTAAAGCGCGAGATAGGCGCACAATGCAACCCAACCGGCCAACGGCCCGATCGGAATGGAGTGCCAGCGATAAGGTATGAAGAGAAGCCAGCAAACTGATGCCAGATACTGCGCCAGCCCGGCGACATACCCGATGCGGAAGGTTTCCCCGCCCCGTGTCCCGAGCGCCGCCAGCAACATAAGAGCCGGGGCAATCCAGGCAAATCCCGCAATGCCGAATTTCGGAAAGGAAATGGCCAGCAAAAGTCCGGCGACCATGGCCAGCAGGCAACGGTTGCGCGTGGACATTCTGACGGAGAAAGATTTCAATCGGCGCAGCTTGCCTCAAACGCCGCCAAACGCAAGCGTCCGGTCGCGAAGGAAGTGTCCTGATTTGAGATTTCGTCGAATGAATGCCACGGCAGGGCCGCGCTGCGTCGCGGCCGGACGCGCTGCCGCGCGTCCCTACCCGTCAAATCAGGACACTGCCGTCGCGAGGATTATCGGCGGCAGAGGAGTTGTTACGTGCCATGCAAGGCTGCAGGCAGGCGCGTCCAGGAGCTTGATTATTGTTGATTTTGCGCTGCGCTAGAGGATGCTTGGATCAACGGGCTGAGAAAGATGTTTGGGAATGAACTTTCGTGATTTTGGCACGTTGGATTGGAAGGTTTCGGCGCTCGGCTTCGGCTGCATGCGGCTGCCCACGCTCGACGGGAATCCTTTGAGCGGGAAGATTGATGTAGCGGCAGCGCTCCGCATGATTCACCACGCAATTGAGCAAGGTGTCAATTACGTCGATACGGCTTATGTTTATCACAATGGAAACAGTGAAGTGGTGCTGGGTGAAGCGTTGCGCGGCGGCTATCGCGAAAAGGTCAGGCTGGCCACCAAGTCCCCCGTCTGGGAGATTAAAGGCGATGCCGATTTCGACCGGTTCCTGAACGAGCAATTGCGCCGGCTGCAGACCGATTACATCGATTTCTACCTGCTTCATGCGCTGGGCCGAAAGCGCTGGCGCGAGACAGTACTCAAATACGATCTGCTGCAAAAGGCGGAGGCGGCGATCCGGGATGGACGGATTCGTCATCTCGGTTTCTCATTTCACGACGACTACGGCAGTTTTCCCGACATCCTCAACGGTTATGATCGGTGGGCATTCTGCCAGATTCAATACAACTACATGGATACGGAGAACCAGGCTGGCACCAGGGGACTGAAGCTCGCCGCCGCCAAAGGGCTGGCCGTGGTGGTGATGGAACCGTTGCTTGGTGGAAGGCTGGCCAATCCTCCCGCGGGGATCCAGCAGATCATCAACGGCGCGGCGGTGCGGCGATCCCCTGCGGATTGGGCGCTACAATGGATTTGGGATCAGCCTGAAGCATCCGTGGTGTTGAGCGGAATGAGCTCCATGGCCCAAGTCGACTCGAACCTCGCCTCAGCCGGGCGTTCCCGCCTCCATTGTTACGACGCTGCGGACTTTGGGTTGATCGAGCAGTTGCGGCAGGAATATCGGAAGCGGACGGTCATCCAATGCACCAAATGCAATTACTGCATGCCCTGTCCGAACGGAGTGAACATCCCGCTGAATTTTGAGATTTACAATGACTCCTTCCTGCACGAAGACATTCCCGGCGCCCGGTTGAGGTATCAACTGTGGCTTGATGAGACATCGCAGGCCACTGCTTGCCTCACCTGCCACGACTGTGAAGACCGCTGTCCACAGAAGATCGCCATCAGCGAATGGATGCCGAAGGTAGGGGCGCTGCTTGGCAAAAGCGGGGCTCAGACAAGCTGACAGCGTTGGAGGCTGCGTCTCGTCAGCCGGGAACGAGACGTCGTTTCAGTATCCGGGCGGAAAGAGATGCAGGCAGGAAAACGACGCGAACAAGGTGCCGGAACAAGGACTTTGTTCGCGTCGATCTCCGCAGGAGCGGACTTGACTTACTCGTTGAGACCCCAGCGAGCCACGCCTTCAACGCGAGCCAGCATATCCGTCCATGTGGAGCTCATGGTGGAGGCGCGATGTGGGTGTTCGGTGGAGGGGGAAGATTCTGCTTTGGGTGCCAATTCTTGCCGTTTGTTCTCGTCCAGCTTGTCGGTGAGTCCGTATTCTCGTGATAGTGCCTTAGGCGTATTCATTCTTCCGGTTGCGGCGGTTCATGCGTTGTTGTTGTTGGATCTGCCCGCCGATCTAAGATGGAATGGGCAGCAGAAATCGTGCTAAGTGCCTCGTAAGCCAGCAAATAAAGGAATGGCGGAGAAAGACGGTGGCAGCGACCCTGGCCCCGGCGCTTAAAACAGGACATTCCTGGTTCAATTCGTGACAGCGGAACCGGACTTTGAATCCTGTCCTGGAGCCTGCACTGCCCCGGCGCCCGGTGGCCAGTGCGATTGAAGAATCTTTACTCGGCGACTTCGCCCAATTACTATGTACTATGGTTTCCAGTACCGTCACGGGATCCTGTTCGCCATGAAATTCAAACCTCCGGCCCGGCAGCCGTGGCTGGTTGCTTCGACCACCACAGATGACCTCAAATCGGAGCGGGTCGTGCTGGATCCCAACCAACCGGATGCGTAAGGCAGCACAGCCATCGACTTCTCTGTCCTTTCGGGCCAATAGGTCCAAACACCCTGTCCTGTTGCGGACCACCTCCGTGGCCGGCCATGACATCGGCACCGCACTCGATGAACGCATCACCGAAGAAGCCGACATGTCCGCGTTCCTGTTCGACCAGGTGGGAATGAAGTATCGAAGCTCCTCCCGATGAAGACGGCCAATCCCTCCTTTGTCGGAAAGCTCGAACCGGTCGCGGTGGTCCGCGGTGTCACCCAGACCTTCGACGATTGGCTGACGCGCGCGTTGGCAGAGGTCAGCTTCGAAGTTTACCGAGGCGAAATATTCGGGCTGGTCGGACCGCGCGCTTCCGGCAAATCCACGATGCTGAGAATCCTGGGCGGGCGGCTGCGTCCGACGCAGGGCAAAGTCAAAGTCTTCGGACGGTCACCCCGGCGACGAGCCGTTCGGGCGCGCATCGGGTATCTGCCCGGGAAAATCAACCCGCAGCGCCGACCGGGTTATGTGCGCTGGCTCGAGCTCCTGGCCCGATGGGTCACCCGCACGAGGAACGGCGCCGACGGCAATGCTTCAGAGGCCAAGCGGCGCCGCGCCGACTTGATTCAAGCCCTCCTGGGAAACCACGACCTGGTTGTTTTGGACGAACCTTTCTCCGACCTCGATCCCGCAAGCCACGTCGAGGTGAATACCCTGATCCGGACACTCGCAGGCAGTGGCAAAACAGTCATCTTCAGCAGCGCCTCACTCGCCGATGCGAAAGACATTTGCGACCGTATCGCGATGCTTTTCGGGGGCGCTCTTCAGGCGATCGGCCACCTGGATGAGCTGCTCGCCACCACGGATGCGATCCGTTTCACCGGGCCCGTGCTGCCGCCGGCGACGGCGGAACGGGTGTTGAAACAGATTCGGGAGGAGTTGAGACGGGCGCCCGAAGAATTCACCGGGGACGCTGCGAAGAACCGCGACACCGCCCGCGCTGATTCGAGTCCGGGCAATTTAAAGACCGAACCCTCCCTGACGACAACGGCCGCCGATGCGATCCTCGCGCCGCTCACGAAGGGGAACCCGCCGGCGCCGCCGTTGGACCACCCCGAGGCTGTTGCAGACTCCGTGAACCACGAAATACTTGAGGTACTGACAAAGCCTGCCACCGAGGCTTCACCGGCACAGCCCGGAAACACTTCTCGCGCTTCCGCCGACCGGACAAACGCAAATGAGAAATGATCAGGACGAGAGGATTGCCTGGCCAGATTCGGGCTTGCGCACGGTAAAGTCGTGTGATTGATTGCACTCACATCATGCAAATGGAACGGAAAGTCTCCGGCTTTGGCCACCTCGCTAAAGCAGCGCTGGCTGGCTTGCTGGCGAGTTTCGTTCTGCTTGCCTCGTTGTTTGCGGCCAGTCCTTCCCTTCATCGCTGGTTGCATCGGGACGGTTCTGAGAGCAGTCATTGCTGCCTGGTTTGCGCCTTCGTCCAAGGCCAGGTCCGCACCGCGGATGTAGCGTCTGTTTTTGCCTTGCTCCCGCTCACCGTTGTTTTCAACGTCTGCCTGGTTGAGGCCGCGCCGGCACCTTCTGCCGATTATCGCTTTTCTCCCAGCCGCGCGCCTCCACATTTCTAGCCTCGGGTCAGTTTCGATTTGAGGAATAGCCCGGCTACCCGGCGGTAGCCTTTGGGCCATTTGGAACACAGTAAACCCTTTCATGAACGAATATGAAAAAATTTATGGCTTTGGTGTGCATTGGTCTTGCCGTCCCAATGACCCAAGCCGAAGAAACCAATGAAGTGGAGCAGTTGAAACGGCAGTTACAGCAAATGCAGGAAAATTTTGATCGCGTTCAGCGCGAACAAAAGGAGCAGATAGATTCGTTGAGCAAACAGCTTGATGCGTTGCTCAGGCAACAACAGGCCGCAGCGGCAGTGACTTCCGCGCCGCCCGTCGCGGCGTCGCCGGAGCAATTGAAGGAGTTGAATGAGCGAGTGGATCACGTGGTTGAGGCGCAGAAGAAGGTCCGGCCAAACGAATTCAACCCGTCCATCGGTTTGGTGGGCGAGACGGTGTTTTCCTATCGTACCAAAAGCTCGGTTGAGACTGGCAGTGATCGGCCCGGCGGGTTTGACGTGTTTCAGCGTTCGGTCGAGCTGAACGTGGCGGCGTCGGTGGACCCGTTTGCAAAAGGTTACGCGGTGATCAATGCCACGGCCGATTCCGCCACGGGCGAGGCTGCCGCAACCGTTGAAGAAGCGGCGTTGCAGACGACATCGCTCCCGTGGAACTTGGAGTTGAAGGCGGGGCGGTTCTTCGGGGAGTTCGGCAGGCTTGGTTACATCCACGATCATGAGCTGCCGTTTGTGAATCGTCCATTGGTACTCGACCAATACATCGGCGGCGAGTCCAGAACGGATGGCGCGCAGGTGAATTGGCTGTTGCCCACTCCGCACTATGTAAGCCTGACCGTCGGCTTGGGCGATCAGTTCGGAGGCGATAGTCCGAATCCAAATGATCCCGGCACTACACGTCATTTCAGTGCCGTGAACTATTTTGGGCGGCTCTCAACGTACTTTGATCTGACGCCAAATTGGCAGCTTGAGTCGGGCGTCTCCGGTCTGTGGAATCCGAAAACCGTAGATCGCGGCGGCGTCATCTTGCAACCTGACGGGAGCGGTTTTGCCGAACGTGAGCGGCGGCTCGCGGGCCTCGACGTGAAGTTGAGTTACGTTCCGCTCCGGAACAACCAGTTCCGCAGTTTCACCTGGGGCACGGAGGTGCTTTACAGCGACAATCGTTACCTCGTTGACCCCTCTGGCAACTTCGATCCAAGCGCCCCTCCACCGGGATTAAGCGCCGAAACTGTCGGCTCGCTCGGCTTGTACTCGTATGTGACCTATAAATGGCATCGGCAGTGGAGCGCGGGATTCCTGTTCGACTGGGTGCAAGACGCGCAAAACCACAGCGACGAGACGTTCGCGTATTCGCCGTACATCACCTGGGCGCTCACGCATTGGAATCAACTGCGTTTGCAATACACGCACACCGACCATAACGCCGTGTCCGGCCTGCAGCCCGACGACGCCATTTACCTGCAATGGGCGTGGATCATTGGCTCGCACGCTCACGGCTGGCAACAACGCTAAATCTGGAAAGGAGAATTTGATCATGAAAATGAAACTGTTTCGTCTCTTGTCACCGGCCATGATCGGCGTCGCCGCGTTTGTGGCGCAACCCGCTCAAGCGGCCAAAATTCACGTCGTCGCCACGCTCACGGACCTGGCCGATCTCACACGCAACATCGGCGGCGATTTGGTTGAAGTTCACAGCTTGGCAACAGGCGTCGAAGACACACACGGCGTCCCGATGAAGCCCAGCTTCGTGCCACTGATGAACCGGGCCGACTTGTTAGTGCTGGTTGGGTTCGATTGCGAGCACGCCTTCCTGCCCGCGCTACTGGAAGCGAGCAAAAATCCCCGAATCCAGTATGGGAAACCCGGCTATGTGGATTGTTCGCAGGGAATCGCGCCGCTGGATGTCCCGAAGTCCACCGATCACTCGGAAGGGGATGTCCATCCCTACGGCAATCCCCATTACATGCTCGACCCGATTCTGGCTAAGACGGCCATCCAGAACATCTACAAAGCGTTGGTGGCTTCCGCCCCACAATATGAGGCAGACTTCACTCGAAATCGCGACGCCTACCTCGCCACACTGGACGCGAAAATCACCGAGTGGGAAAAGGAGGTGGGGCCGCTGAAAGGCATGGAATTTGTTTCCTACCACGAAGAGTGGGAGTACTTCGCGGAACGCTTCGGAATGAAAGTCTTCGGCACGATTGAACTGAAGCCGGGGGTTGATCCAACACCGCATCACATTGAAAACCTGATTTCCACGATGAAGGTGGAGCACGTCCCGATTGTCGTGCGTGAACCGCAGTTCCCGGACAAGGTGCCGAAGCTCATCGCGGAGAACACCGGCGCGGCACTGGTGAAACTGCCGATCATGCCTGGAGGCGTGCCGCACACGGAAACGTATATCGAAATGATGGACTATATCATCCACACACTGCTCGCTACGCAGCACAAATAGCGCCCTGGGCACGGGCCTTCCGTGCGCTCCTCCGGCACGGCAGGCCCGCTTTGTCCGCGCAGAAGTGTTCCTGCAAAGAGTTCCGTAGCGCGTCAGAGGTGGACGCACGCCTGCAATCCGTTAAGCTTCGTCATGGAAAAAGTTAAAGACTATTTCAGTCTCTTTAACTATAACTATAAAGCGGCTCAAATCGCAGCGGCCTTGAAAGAATCAAAGTGACAGATGAACTGGTTCTAAGTCTGGAGCACGTGGCGGTCGGTTACGGCCGCCGCGTTGTTTTGCCAGATGTCAATCTCAGCCTCCGGCGCGGGAGTTTTACCGGCTTGCTCGGGGCGAATGGCTCTGGCAAATCCACGATCCTCAAAGCCGTTTTGGGTATCATACCGCCGCTGGGCGGACAGATTGTCCTCCATCCAGTCGCAGGCAAGCCGCCTGTGATGGGCTACATGCCTCAGCGTGAATCGCTCGACCCGATCTATCCGCTGTCGAGTTTCGAGGTTGTGCTGATGGGTGTTTGTGGACGGGTCAAGCCGGGCTTCCGCATCGGCCGAGGAGAAAAAGATTGGGCGCATCAATGCCTGCGCGAAACCGGCGCGGAGCAACTCAGTCGAAAACTTTTTTCTGAACTCTCCGGCGGACAAAAGCAGCGCGTCCTGATGGCCCGCGCGCTGGCGACCAAGCCTGATATTTTGCTTCTGGATGAACCGACGGCCGGCATCGATGCCGTTGCCACAAAAGCCATCATGGAATTGCTCGAGAAGATCCACGAGGCGCAGCGCCAAACCATTGTCATGGTCAGCCACGACCTGACCACAGTGCGGGAACACGCCAAGGGAGTCATCTGGCTGCATGAAGGCCGGGTCTTGCACGGCGCAGTGAGCGAACTGCTGACGCTCGACAAAATCGAAGAACTTCTTGATCTGGAGCTGCGTTGATATGGAAACTTTGGGCCACATACTCAGTCCTGATTTTCTGCTTCGCAATTCGGTTTATATCAGCTTGCTGGTCGGTTTGGTCTGCCCCCTTGTCGGAGTATATCTGGTTTTGCGGCGGCTGATATTCATGGGGGTGGCGCTGCCGCAAATTTCATCCTGCGGAATCGCCTTCACTTTTGCGCTTCAAGCCTGGGGAGTGCTGGCTCATTTCCACGGCAGCGAGCACGGTC